>Ga0207799_100096_pt1 | contig 106032 bp, 97 predicted proteins | sample TtanPargueraPR_4_FD_187742 | JGI IMG/M metagenome (GOLD analysis project Ga0207799, IMG submission 187742) | Aerobic enrichment media microbial communities from Bioluminiscent Bay, La Parguera, Puerto Rico - Tt and M2 (SPAdes) | ecosystem: Environmental > Aquatic > Marine > Unclassified ...
CGCCATCAGGGAATATATCGCAAAGAATCCGATAAACTGGGAACAGGATATCGATAATCGGATCAATTTGTGATCACTTCTTCCAGTGTACTGATTGGCAGCATCAAAAATCGCCAAAGTCGAAGGGCACATATTCTCAACTAAACCGTGAACACGCCTACACTGTGATAGCTGCTATCTGTACGTATTGAAGACCTTTCCCAAAAGGCACTCTATAGCCACCACCTATCTGAAATCCTGCAACCAATAGACATATGGATTGTTTGACGAAAAGTTAGTAAGGCCCGTTCCTTAAATTTCGTCCAGATATCCGGGGCAGACTGAACATTTCATGCATTCGGGGCAATGCTCATGGCGTACAGGGAAAAAATACAGAAAAGGTTGTCCCTTGGTCAGGTACACTTTCAACACGGAGCAAGCCATGGTGAGCGTCCACGATACTTTTGACAATCGGCAGTCCTAATCCGGTGCCAATGACAAACCGCGTCTTGTCATTTTTAATCCTGTAAAAAGGGTCAAAAATCCGATCAAGTTCTTCCTCCGCCATACCAATACCGGTGTCCTTTACCCGGACACACAGGTAATCGCCCTCCACTGCGGCATCAATGGTGATGTTCCCGTTTTCGGGGGTGTAATTGATGGCATTGCCGATAAGGTTTGATAAAACTTCTTCCAGATTGAGCCGGTTGGCCATCAGCGCTGGCAATTCCGGTAGATGCCCAAGGGATAATTGGATCGATTTGGCCTGGGCCTGAGCTCGGTGAAACGCCACCTGATCCTCAAGCAATTGGGCCACCTGGATTTCTTCACGCTCCCGGGTAATCAGTCCGGATTCAATTTTGGCCAGGTCCAGCAATTCAGAAGCGAGTCGAATCAAAGCAGAAATTTTTTCGGATGCTCTCCCCAGGATGTCTCTCTGTTTCTGGGTCGTTTCACCGGCCAGACCGTCCAGGACCACCTTCAGCTGCGTCAGGACCGAATTCATCGGGCTGCGGATTTCGTGCGAGACCATGGAAACAAAATCGGATTTCAGCTTGTCCATCTTTTTCGACGCTGTGATATCATGCAGAACAGTGATGGTTCCCAGATTTCGTCCAAGGCGATCCCTGAACGGTACGCACTGGGCGCCAAGGACAGTTTCCGCATTTTCGACACCCTGTTCCAGGCACACTTCTTCCGACACTTCGATGGATTCTTCTTCCGGGATCTCCAGAACCCGGTCGATCATAGCGTTCAGCGATTTAATGCCCACAATCTCATTGACGGTCCGACCGATCGGGCGCGGTCCGTGATATCCGATCATCTTTAAAAAAGCGGGGTTGGCCTGGGCAATTCGTTTCTGGTTGTCCGTGGTCATCACCCCGTCGGCCAACTTATTGATCATCACCCGCATACGGGATTTTTCGGTAGCAATATCCTTAAGCGTGCGGGTATGTTCGACGGCTCTGTTAATCACGACACGCAGGTCACTGGGTGAAAACGGTTTGGACAGGAAATCGAAAGCCCCTTTTTTCATGGCTTCGATAGAATGCTCTAATGTCGCATACCCGGTGATGACAATGACCACCGTGTCAGGATGCGCATTGCGAATTTGCACCAGCGCATCTATCCCCGAAATACCGGGCATCATCAGATCCAGCAGAATAATGTCGAAGTGCCTTTCCTGCACCATCCGTATGCCGTCTTCGCCGGTTTCTGCGACGGCAACCTCATGCCCTTCACCGGTCAGCATTTTCGCGCATACGTCACGAATGCGTTTTTCATCGTCGACAACCAGGACACTCGGCCTGGAAAAAAGTGCTGATCGGCCTTCACCAGACGTCGTTATCACAGGGTCCGATTTGGACAAAGTAGCTCTCCTTGGTTGCACGCAACGTAAGACTTCCAATTGCGAGCCTAAATGATGACGTCACGATAGGGGGGGCCTATCCCTCGTGGCCTACGCTTTATCTACCTGGAATGATGGACACCCGACAGGTAAAGATGAGGCGTGCCGTCCTTAGGCTTCCTGCCCGCCACTCTCTTTTTCCCGAAAAAGGGGCAATTCCACCCGAAACGTCGTCCCCTTCTCACTGGTCTGCTTGACTTCAATTGAACCTTTATTTTCCTGAATAAGCCCATACACCGTGCTGAGTCCCAGCCCGGTGCCTTCGCCGTGTTTCTTGGTGGTGAAAAACGGGTCAAAAATCCGGGGCAAATGCTCTTTGGATATGCCGCACCCACTGTCCTCAATCTCCAGCACAGCTTTCTGCCGCGCCGCATCACGATGCGTACGAAAAATCAGCCTGCCGGTGCCGTTCATGGAGGATACGGCATTCATTACCAGGTTGATAATCACCCGACAGATTTGGTTGCGGTCCACATGAACCATCATTTTGTCAGCATAGATATCTTTGATAATTTCTATATTCATCAACGCTTTCGGGTCGCGAATAAGGGTCAGACTCTGGTCGACGACCTCGTTGAGATGGAGGATCTCTTTCTTTGGGCTTGACTGACGGCTGTAGGCGAGCAGGTTTTTGACAATATCCCGACAACGGTTCACGTCTTCGATAACCGCGTCCACCTCTCCCCGTTCCGGGTCGTCCCCCGTCAACTCCGCTTGCTTCATTTCGGCGTAGAACAGAATCCCGGTCAGCGGATTGTTGATTTCGTGGGCAACCCCTGCGGCCAGTTGGCCAATGGACGCCATCTTTTCCGACTGGGCCAACCTCGCTCTGGTATCTCGCAGTTTTTTCTCCACGGCCTGCTTATCCCGCAGATCGTTGTAAAGAAATACAACGGCAATCTCTTCTTCAGCCTCATGGATTACGGAAGCCGTTAACTCAACCGGTATTTCTTCGCCGTCTGATTTCAAAATAGTGGTGTTCAGGCTCCGCAGTATGCCTTGGCCACCGAACTTGTCCTTTTTAAGATCCTCCTGGATTCCGGCGGCGATCCCCTCGGGATAAAGTTTGGCCGCACTCACATTTGTAGTGGCTTCCAGGCTGGAATACCCAAAAAGTTCCTGGGCGGCGGGGTTCATCAACAAGATATTACCGTAGCGGTCTTCGACCACAATGGCAATGGGCGACGCGGTGATAATTTTTTCTAGAAATGCCTCGGTCTCCTTGAGCGCAATCTCCAGGTTTTTTACCCGGGTGACGTCCCGCACGCTCTCGAGAATATAAGCAACCTCGCCGTCATCGCCGAGAATCGGTGAAAAGACCCGATCCTCCCAAAATTTTCTTCCGGATTTGGTGGTAACCGTGTGGAGCATGCTTTGCCCTTTGCGTTCCGCTATCACCGTGGGCAGCGGGCATTGCTTATTCGGGCATTGCCGGGCATTGTAGAAAACTTCGTGGCAGGTTTTTCCAACGATATCGTCGAGGGTGGTTTTAAATTTATCAAAAAAAACCTGGTTTCCGGAGACAATAATTTTATGGGGGGTTATGACCAGCGTCGGGTAAGACAGCGAATCAAAAACTTTCATCCGCCAATCTATTTCCCTGAGGAACTTCTCGTTCATGTTTCGTTCAGCCCGGTATCCGGAAAGCGGCCGCCAGGCGAGTTCGGGTCTCGTCCGCCGCCCCTTCGGGTAACATCAAGTAAATCGAATGACATGCGAAAACAGCTGCCAGTAAAAGGTCCGCCTTTTCCTTAAGGGCTTTGTAGGTAAAATCAGCAATGCCAAACCGGTCACCGAAATGAGGCCCCTGGAAGAAAATCAACTCAACCGGGACAGTGACCTGGAGCCGGTCACCAGCCGCCGGTATTTCAGTCGCTATCCGACGGGTCAGGCAAGCGCCCTGCTCCGGTTCGCATATCAGCCGCAAATTAATTTCGAATGATTCACTCAATTGGGTGTACACCAGATGGAAACGATTCGGCCCATCTTCTATTTGCTGGATCGCGCGCATCCATTCGGCCGGCAGATCAGCGGGCATTCTGTACTGATAGAGCGCCAGGTTTTTTACAACCTGAAAACCGTATGTCTTAATCTGCGGCTCCCAGTACATTACAATGGTTTCCATCCCCTTAACCCTTGCCCCCGGGCCGCCGCCGGGTTCCCTGCGCAATCGCAAATTCCGCACTAATAGGTGCATGATTTCGGGAAAGTTTACAACACGCCTTTATCGCTGCGGCTGCTTGATCGAGCCGGGCATAGTCGAGCACATACGTCAGGGCGCCGACCGAAGACGCCGTTGCGAATATCCGCAGGTCGGCCTGCGCCAGCGCGCGCAATGACAGGCCAAACAACTTCAGGCGCGACTGATGTGGAAACAGCGTCAGCAACCCGACGCCCGCTGTATATTCGACGCGCTCTTGCAGCATCGGGGCAGCGTTAAGCAATTTTTCTAGCAATGGCTGGTGCGCGGCATCCACACAGCAGATCGTCTGGATGCCGCCGGCCTGGTATTCGGCTGATAAAAACGGGATGTTCACCTGGCTGCCGGCCAGCAGGTTGCAAAAGGCCGGCATTAGACTGCTGCCACGGGATGCCGCGCGCAGACGCACCAGGCAAAGCTCCTCGCTCATTTTCAACCCATTGATGCTGACCATTGCCATATCAGCCGCAATTACAGATTATCTTTAACGATTTCCATAAGGTTATCCAGATTGATCGGTTTGGGGATAAAATCATCCGCCAAGGTGGTCTTTCCATCCATATGCGTATAGGTTGTGTACGGGATCGCATCCGCCACCGCCGTTAAAAGAAGGACCGTTATATCCTTGAAGTTCTCATCCTTTTTGATCTCATCACAAAGTTCATAGCCGTTCTTACGGGGCATCATGACATCCAGGATGAGCATCTGCGGTCTTGCGTCTTTGATCCGATCCCACGCTTCCACGCCGTCATATGCTTTGGCGACCTGGAAACCTTCGCTTTCCAACCTCATGGAGACCGACTCCACCAAGTCGGGATCGTCGTCTACCACCAGTATTAATGTATCGTTACTCATTGCCTTTCTCCTTATGCACAGTAATGGCTATTTTAACCGACCCGCGCACCGGGCACTCCCCGGCAGTTAGACCTGCGGCCGCGGATAAAGGCCGGCCCGCTTCACGATCTCGGGCACTTTCTCTTCCCACTCGATGGCCATGATATGAAACCCGGAAATACCTTCAATCTGACGCAGGCGTTCAATGGATTCAATGCAGATGTCAATCCCCTCCTGAGCCTGCTTGTCTTTGGGCACACCAGCCATCCGTTTCACCAGTTCATCCGGCACATCTATCCCCGGCACCCTGTTTTTCATGTAGCGGGCCATGCCGGCGGATTTCATCGGTGTAACACCGGCCATGATGTAGACCTGCTCGTGCAGGCCGCGCTCACGCACACCTTCCATCCACGTCTCAAATTTGTCGATATTGTAGATGCACTGGGTCTGCACGAAATCGACCCCGGCTTTCACTTTTTTGGCCAGGCGGGCAACCCTCAGTTCAAAGGGATCCGCAAAAGGGTTGGCCGCCGCGCCGATGAACATTTTAGGCGGATTCTTGATCTCCGCCCCGCCCTGAAACAGGCCCTCATCCCGCATCCCCCGGACGGTCTGGATCAATTGCAGGGAGTCCAGGTCATGCACGTTGGCGGCCATGGCATGGTCGCCGAATTTGGGATGGTCGCCGGAAAGACAAAGCATGGTATTGATCCCGTGCGAATACGCACCGATGATATCACTTTGAATGGCCAGCCGGTTGCGGTCTCGGGTGACCATCTGATAAACCGGGTGCAGATCCATCTGCCGCAGGAAGAGACTTGCCGCAAAACTGGACATCCGGACCATGGCGGTCTGGTTGTCCGTTACATTGACCGCGTCCACATAGCCCTCGAGCAGCGCGGCTTTCTCTTTAACAACTTCAGGCAATGCCCCCCGCGGCGGCCCGCATTCTCCGGTTACCGCCAGTTCGCCCGATGCCAATACTTTTTCCAGTACACTTTCTGTTTTCATTATGCCAAATCCTCTCTGAGAATTTTACGGGGGCCGCTGCCCCGAGCGGTTCGCCAATCTTTGGCTGAAATGACGTCTTCGTAGCGATCTTCGATCCCCAGCTCTTTCATGCGCTCCCAGATAAGATGCCAGGCACAATCCACGTCATTACTGATTTCACATTTGCCGTTGGTTGAACCGCCGCAGGGCCCGTTCATCAACCGCTTGGCACAGCGCGCGATGGGACAGATGCCGCCGGTGAGCCCCAGCAGGCAATCGCCGCACCCCTGGCACCGTTCGGCCCAAATCCCTGGTCCTTCGGAAGCCCCCATGAACTTGGTATTCAAAGCCGGGTACACAGGGGTCTTTTTGAACCGCCGGGCCACCTCCTGTACGCCGCAGCCACAGGCCATCGACACCACGGCGTCTACCTGGTCGATATGGGACGCGAGTTCTTCGACGTATTCCGGATCACACTGCCGCTCCAGTGTCATCTCACGGACATCCAGCGCCCGCCCTTTTTTCATGGAAGCCATCTGCAGAGCTGCGGCCAGCAGAGCGACTTCCTTGCGCCCGCCGGCCGCGCAGACCGTCACACATTCGTTGCAGCCCACCAGCAGAATCCGGCTGCAACCGTCGATCATTCCCATGATTTCATCCATCGGTTTTCGTTCAGCTGTAATCATTGTCGTTCATCTCCTTACGATAATGGGCTAGGACGCCGCCAAACGGGATATCCCCGCTTTTGCGGGATTGGGTCCCAGTTCTCTGATCTTTTCAGTGAATTCAGTGGTGATCCTGGCAAAGCGGCCGCCCATGCCTGCGGACATGTTCTCCATCTGTACACGTTCAGCCTCGATCCCGATCTCTTCCAGATAACCCTGAATGTAATTCACCCGCTGCAAAGCCTTGACGTTGCCGGTTTTGAAATGACAATCCCCTTCCAGGCAGCCGGCCACGATAACACCGTCGGCCCCTTTTTCCAGGGCCTTCATGATGTGGATGGCATCGACCCTGCCACTGCAGGGCACCCGTATAACCTTGACGTTCGAGGGGTATTCCAGGCGCATACTGCCCGCCATATCTGCGGCCGTGTAAGCACAGTAGTGACAGCAGAAGGCCACAATCGTCGGTTCAAACTGTTCCATCAGGCACTCCTTTCAAACAGGCCTTCAAGGCGCGCCATGATCGGCGCATCCTCAAATCGGGTAAGCTCGATCGCCTTGGCCGGACATTCGGCCGCGCAAGCGCCGCAGCCGTGACACTTAGCCGGGTCAATCTCTGAATAGCGATCTTCGTTAATAAAGGGGACCCCGTATGGGCAAACCCGCACACAGACCAGACAGGTAGCACACTTTTCAGGATCGACCCGGGCAACCGTGGCACCCAGATTAATCGTATCCTTGGACAGCATGGTCAAAACCCGGCTGGCCGCAGCCTGGGCTTGGGCGATACACTCTTTGATATTCTTCGGGGCATGGACACTGCCGGCCGCAAAAAATCCGGGAACGGCAAGATCCGTGGGCCGCAGTTTGACATGTTCTTCCAGAAAAGAGCCGTCCAGGCCCCTGGTCAGATGAAAGATCCTGGCCAGGTCTTCCGTGGCTTCTTCGTTGACGGCCATACCGGTGCTCAGTGCCAGGCAATCCGCGCTGACCACTAGTTGACGTCCGATGATCGGGTCGCTAAAAGCAACCTTCACCTGATCCCCATCCGGCGTCACTTCCGGCGGTGTATCCGCCTCATACCGCACAAATATCACCCCGCGTCGACGGGCTTCGGCATAGTAGTCCTCGGAAAACCCGTAAGTGCGCATATCGCGATAAAGAATGAACACCCGCATGTCGGGGTTGAGGTCGAGCACGCGCAGGGCATTTTTTATGGCACTCTGGCAGCAAATGCGCGAACAGTTGGGGTTGTCGGGAACGCGGGAACCGACACACTGGATCATGACCATTTGTTTCCAAGCCTTGACGCGTTCCGGCTCGTCCTCGATCAGGCTGTCCAGCTCAATCTGGGTCGTGACCGCAGCATGCTCCCCAAGGCTGTACACCCGGGGAACGTTGTGCGTTGCACCGGTTGCCAGTACGGTCGCGCCGTGCTCAATCTGCCGGTAGTACATCCGGGGGCCGATCTGGAATCCGGTTCTATACATCCCGGGCATACCGGAGTGATCCACCACAATGGCCTGGGTGATCACTTCAATCAGCGCGTGTTGGGATACCTTTTCAACCAGGTCCGTCATATAGGTCTGGACATCATCTCCTTCCAGCGTTTTGCGCACCGCCAGGGCCATTCCGCCCAAATGCCCGGCCTGCTCGACCAGGCATACCCGGTGCCCCTGGTCGGCAAGTTCAAGGGCCGCGTTCATACCGGACACCCCACCGCCAAGAACCAGGACATCCTTGTTCATGGGCAGCGAATTGTCCTTCAGGGCCAAGGCCTGGGACACACCGGCAACCGCCATGCGAATCAGTTCTTTGGCTTTGGTCGCTGCCATTTCCGGATAGTTCATATGGACCCAGGTATCCTGGTCGCGGATATTGGCCATTTCCACCAGGTACTTATTGATCCCGGCTTCGCGCAGGGTGTTCTGGAATAGATTTTCATGGGTCCGGGGTGAACAGCCGCCGATGACGACCCGGTTGAGGTTCTGTTGGACGATGGCGGTTTTTATTTTTTCAAGCGCTTCCCGACTGCAGCCGTGGCCGGCGTTCTGGGAGAGGACCACACCGGGCAGCTTGCCGGCGTAGGCGGCCAGTGCATCCACGTCCACAGCGCCACCGATATTTTGCCCGCATTCACAGACAAACACACCGATGCGCGGTTCTTCACCACTGACATCCCGTTCCGGCGGCAACACGGCATCCCCGTTGCCGGAGCCCGATAAGGGAACCAGGTTTTTAGAAGCGAGACAAGCAGCCGCACTGGCTTGCATCATGGTTTCGGGGATGTCCTTGGGGCTCTCAAAAACACCGCACACATAGACCCCCGGCCGTGAGGTGGCCACCGGGCTGAAACTTTGCGTACGGGCAAAATTGTGTTCGTTGAGTTCGATGCCCAGGATTCGGGCCAGTTGGCAGGCGGTTTCGGTGATACGGAATCCCGTGGAGAGAACCACCATGTCAAACTGTTCGGTCGTCAGAGCAGAGGAGGCGTCCGTGGCGTAGGAAATGGTCAGCTGTCCGGACGCGGCATCCGATACAACCGAATGGGGCCGGCAACGCTCAAGACGCACGCCGTATGTTTTTTTGGCCCGGTCGTAGTAAAGTTCGTAATCCTTGCCGTAGGTGCGCATATCCATGTAGAAAATCGTTGCTTCGATATCATCCTGGAAACGCTCTTTGGTAACGATGGCTTCTTTGAGGGCATACATGCAGCAAACCCCGGAGCAGTAGGAGACATCCTCGCGGTTGATGCCGCGGGAGCCCACGCACTGGATCCAGGCCACCCGTTGCGGCGGCTGACCGTTGCTGGGGCGAACCAACTCGCCGCCGGTGGGTCCGGAGGCCGACATGATCCGCTCGTATTCGAGCCCGGTAACCACATCGGGGTAAACCCCGTAACCGAAGTTCTCAAGCCCGCTGGGATCGAAGAGTTCTGCCCCGATGGCCATCACCACGGCCCCTACCTGTCGTTCTTCGGTCCGCTCGCCATCGTCCGGATTGATGGCGCCGGCCGGGCAAACGTTGACCAGGGCGGCCGGGTCTTCACATTTTTCCATGTCAATGGAAAACGCCTGGGGGGTTGCCTGGGGGTAACGCATGCAGGTCGGTGCCCGGTGATCCAGCCCAGGTTCGAAGCGAACACATTCCGGGAAAGCCTTGTGGCATTCCCCGCAGGCGGTACATTTTTCCATGTCGATGTACCGCGGAGCCCGTGTCAGGGTAGCCGTAAAGTCGCCCGCTTGCCCCTGCAGCGCGCTCACCTGTGTCAGTGGCAGCACTTCAATGTGCTTATCACGGGCGTTTTCGGAAAGATTGGGTGAAATGGTACATAAATCGCAATTGTTGGTGGGGAAGGTGCGGTCTAGACGGGTCATCAAACCGCCGATCGATGCCGCCTGGTCAATCAGAACAACATCCCGGCCTGCTTCAGATAAATCCATGGCCGCCTTCATCCCGCCGACGCCGCTGCCGATTACCAGAACTGTATTGTTTTGATTTGGCATATTGATATCCTAGCTGTCTGCTTGAATGGTTGTTTGTTTAGAGCCCGGCAAATCCCAGGATGGTGGGTAGTTTATGCTCCCAGCCCTGGGTTTCGACTTTGACACCCTGTACGCGTTCCTTGAGCAGGGCGATGGTTTCACCGGCGATGCGCAGGCATTCCATCTCCCTGTCCGGGGCCTTGCGTATTCTTTTGATCATTTCTTCGGAAATATGCGCTCCCGGCTCATTCAGGGCCATATAACGGGCAATGCCCACCGATTTGAGCAAAAAGACCGAGGCGATGACCGGCACATTCAAGGCCGCGATCTTCTCCAGGCTGGCAGCAAATCGGTCCACGTCGAATACGGGCGGCGTAACCACGAAACTGGCGCCAGCCGCCACCTTCTTTTCAAGATCGGCCAATTCGGCATCCAGGGCCTTTTCGTCCGCGAAAGCGCTCAACGTGCAGCCCGTGGTGAACTCCGGGTTGCCGTCCAGAGAAAAACCCGCCATGTCCACCCCGTTTTGGAGCGACTGGATCGCACCGATAAGTTCCCGTTCATCCAGGTCATTGACCACGGCCGCATCGCGATGGTCGCCATTGGCCATTTCCTCACCGGACACGACAAGCAGGTTGCGGATACCGAGAAATTGGGCAGCGAGGATATCGCCCTGCAGGGCCATCCGGTTGCGGTCCCGGCAATAGAGATGAATAATCGCCTCCATGCCTTGCTGGTGGACTAGGGCCCCGCCGGCAAGGGCGCTCATCCGCATGACGCCGTTATCCATATCCGGTATGATAACCGCGTCAATCCGCCCTTTGATTTTGCGGGCGTTGGCAACCAACGCCGATACGTTGACGCCCTTGGGCGTGTTCATTTCCGCCAGAACTACAAATTCGCCTGATGCCAGTCGTCTTTGAAAGCTCATGAATTCACTCTTCCTTTTACCGTTTTTGGCAATGCTGCCCGGTTACATTTCCGTTTCGGGGTGAAACACGGCGACCCCCTTGAGATCATCCCCCAAGTATTCGCGTTCGTTGGGTCCCAGGATGCCGAGTGACAGGGCGAGCAGGGTCCACAGGTGAACCACCGGGTAATTGCTGCCGTAGTGTTCGCTGAGTTCGTGAATCTGGGCGTGGCAGTTGTGGCATGCCGCGATGCAGTAGTCCGCCCCGGTCGCCTTGATCTGTTCGTCTTTCAGCTTCCCGTACGCCAACCGCTGTTCCTTGAAGCCGGACTGGAGAAAACCGCCGCCGCCGCCGCAACAGTAGTTATTCGACTTGTTGGGGATCATATCGACGAAGTTCTCTTCGCCCACGACGGATTTGACTACGAAGCGCAGATCGTCGGCAATGGGATCGCCATAGGACTTGCGTACGATCTGGCAGGGATCCTGGACCGTGAACTTGATCTTGAGGTCCTTGTTCCAGTCGGAACTGGGCTTGAGTTTGCCCTCCCGGATCCACTTGGCATAGTATTCGTAAATGTTCTTGACCTGAAACTTGTGCTCTACGTTGAACTTTTTCAGTCCTGCCAGGACTGAGAAGGTGACGTGCCCTCACTCGGTGTTGAGAAACGTCTTGCACCCCAGGGCATCCGCCTGGCTGGCGGTCTGCCGCACCAGATGTTCCCAGGCCTCATCGTCGGCCAGGAACATGCAATAGTTTTCACCGCCCCACCCCTTACTGCCGTAAGTCCAGTCGACACCGGCCAAGTGCAGGATTTTCCATAACGGCACCATTTCATCCGGCTCGGTCACCGGCTCTCGGGAATTCTGGTTGAGAAAGAATTCGGCCCCCTCCTTGTCAATGGGCGCCTGCATTTCGGCGAATTCGGGTTGGGCTTCCTGGTACTCTTCGAGCACATCCCCGACCACGAATTCAAAATCCTCGGGCGAGGTTCCCATGGCACTGCCGCTTTCGTTGCGCAGGGCCATGTCGCAGGAGCCCAGAGTGCCCTTGGGCCTCTCTTCGCGCGGAACCTGGGCCCGGGCGTAATAGACCAGCTGCGGGATGTCGATTTTCATGGGGCAGACATAGATGCACCGCTGGCACATGGAACACATCCATATCCAGTCGCTGCTTAAAATCTCCTCATCCATTCCCAGAGCCGCCATGCGCAGGAATTTGCGGGGGTCCATTCCCTCCAGGCCTGTGGCAGGGCAGCCCGACGTACAGGCACCGCAGGTCAGGCAGAGGTTGAGATTGCCACCCTCCGGAAGAATCTCTTTGACTTTGTCGATAAACAGACCCTTCTTTTCTTCACTCAGTTCAATTACTGCTTCGGGCATTGGTTACTCCTTTTCATAAAGATCCGTATGCAATTTGCTAATTCTCTTTTTGAATATGGATGCTGCAAAATTCACCGTCTCGCTCTTCTTCATAGGTAAACTCACAGGATAGCGCCGACAGAACCTTAAAAAGATCATCGCGCGTGTCCGGATCCAGCCCCACGATTCTCACAACCTCGTCACGTTTCATCCCCCTGAACACATGCGTCAGTTTAAGCAGGGTCAGGGACTCAATAGCCCCTCTGAAATCCACGATATAATCCGCTGTATTTTCCAAAATCAGTACGTCCCTCTATTTTTCCAGGGGCTTCTAGTGGCAACTATTGTGCCAACCATCGTCAGCATTCCCATGACCACACGTTTTTTATAAGAATTCAGATTGTTAGATTTAGCTTTGTAAAGATTCTTTAAAATCTGTTGCCCCAATACTGCTAAAGTGCTAAATGAATTTTTCTTAACAGGTGTTAAATTTTAACAGGTAGCTTAAATGTTTAAACACGAACTTGACAGATACTGGCACACGGTGGCCAACACCATCAGCGACGGGATCATGGTCGTGGATGAGCAGGGCATCATCATCTATGTCAACGAGGCTTTTGAAGCCATCACCGGATTTGTAAAAGATGAAATGGTCGGCAAGGACTGCTCGGTTTTGAACTGCGATATCTGCCAGAAAGCGCGCGAAAACCAGAGCTGCCATTGGTGCGCCCTTTTTCAAGACGGCAATATGCGGCGGCGACGCTGTATTTTTCGCCATAAAGACGGTCGCTCGATCCACGCCCTTAAAAACGCCTCCGTCTTTCATGACGACCAGGGCAATGTCATTGGGGCGGTGGAAACGGTCACGGACATTACGGACCTGATTGAAAAGGACAACCGCATCGCCGAATATCAGCGCGAGCTGCGATCCGCGGACAAATTTCAGGGCATCATCGGCACTTCGGCGCAAATGCAGAAAGTCTTCGACCTGATCACCAACGCCTCTCGATCGGATGCACCGGTGATTATCTATGGCGAGAGCGGAACCGGCAAAGAGTTGGTGGCCAGAGCAATTCACCGGCTGAGTGAACGATACCGGGGGCCTTATGTGAAAGTCAATTGTGCCGCACTGACCGAATCGCTACTGGAGAGTGAGTTGTTCGGTCATGTCAAGGGGGCCTACACGGGTGCCGTCAAAGACCGGTCCGGAAGATTTGAAACAGCGCACGGGGGAAATATTTTCCTGGATGAAATCGGCGACCTGCCGTTGAGCACCCAGGTAAAACTGCTGCGGGTTCTTGAGGAGAAAATCATTGAACGGGTGGGAGCCAACGCGTCAATTCCCGTGGACGTAAGGATCATCTCGGCCACGAACCGGGATCTTTTGGGCCTAATCGAAGCGGGCACGTTCCGGAAAGATTTATATTTTCGTATTAACGTTATCCCGGTCCATCTCCCGCCGCTGCGCGAAAGAATCGAAGACATCCCGCTGTTGGCGGATGCCTTCTTTCATAAAATCCGCCTAAAGGTCAACAGGGAATTCAACGGTATTTCAAGGGAAACAATGGCGGCCCTGATGAACTACAACTGGCCCGGCAATGTCCGTGAGTTGAAAAGCGCTTTCGAATACGCCTGCGTCACCTGTCAGGGGGGCACCATTCAACCCGAGCACCTGCCCACGAATATCCTCACCGAAAAAAAGACCTCCGGGCCAGCGAAACGGTTATCCATCAACCGGGAACAAATAAAAAAAAGAGAGCTCATCGAAATTTTGGAAGAGACCGGCGGGAACCAGTCTGCCGCCGCCAAGCTGCTGGGCGTGACCCGGGTTACGATCTGGAACAGAATGAAGCGTTACGGGATCAGTTCCAAGAAGAACATCACCGCAAATTGAAACCCCACGACTGGCTTTATCTTAAAGAAAAGGCGCTCGTCCCGCGAGGGTTGTGCACCGCGCCCCCCTGTCAATCGACAGCCTTTACGCGACCGGCCTGGTCGATGATGTTCAGGAGTTCATGTCCCGTCGGCCATTCGGGATGATAGACCACCAGCTTGCGGGCATATTCGCGTGCATCATCCAGGCGTCCCCGCCGGAAGAAAAAATCCACCGCGGCGTAGAGGTAATCACGGTTCTCCGGTTCGAGGATGATGGCCCTCAACAGAGAGGCCTCGGCGGCCTGGTCCTGACCCAGGCGGGCCTGCAAAAGCGCCAGGTTGTATTGGATGCGCCCCCGTTGGGGCAGTCCCGCGGCCGCTTTTTGGAGGTGGACGACCGCATCGTCATCGTTTTTCTCCTCGGCCAGAAGCAACCCCAGGGAATAGTGGATCTCGAAAAGCCGGGGCTGGTCGGCGACCACTTGCTGCAGCAGGGCTCTCGCATCCGGGTTGCGTCCCAGGCGGTTGTAGAGCATGGCCAGGTTGACCTTGGCCGGGTAGAATCGGCCATCGATGGCGATGGCCTTGCGGAATTGCCGTTCGGCTTTGTCGAACTGCCCCAGGTTGCCGTATAGGTTGCCCAGGTTGTGCCGCGAAGCCGCAAAGTCTGCGGAATAGCGCATGGCCTGGCGATAATCCTCCAGGGCCTGCTCGTATTGGCGACGCTCAAGATCCGTCAGGCTTTCCTTCGGCAAAGCGGCCAGGGCCTGAGCGGCCTCGATGCGCACGGTTCTCACATCGTCATATAGAAGGGGCACCAGCAGACGGCGGTGTCGGGCAATGTCCTGGACCGGTAAAAACCGCGCCGCCGTCATGCGGACCAGTGTTTCCTCGTCCGCCAGGCCTTCTTCGAAAACCGGCAGGACATCGGCGCCCGGATAGGACTCCAGGAACGCAAGGGCCGTCGCCCGGACAATGGCCGGCAGCAGGCGGTCGCGCACCAGCTTGATGAGATCGTCCTTGGCCCGGGGATCGGCCCGGCCGGCCTCGGCGAATACCGTGCCGTAATGCGGTTTGGTCTTGCGGCCGTACCACTTGACGATAGCGTCCTGGGCCCATTGGGCCGACTTCTCCCAATGGCAGCGGTTGCAGGCATTCGGCGACCCGGTCGTTGCGGTAAGGTCCGGCCGTGGCACCCGGAAACTGTGGTCCGGCCGGTAGTCGATGCCCATGTAGACGCGGCCGGGCATGTGGCACTGCTCGCAGGCCGCCCCCGTGCCCACCGCGAAAAGGACGGCACCGTCCGGCCCCTTTACGGGATCCCCCGGCGCACCGGGTTTTTTGTGAAAGTGGTGTGTGGCCGTGTCGTAGACCTCGGCCCGGTGGCATTGCAGGCAAAGCGCGTTGCCGTCCTTGATCCTTCGGGTGCTGTGCACGTCGTGGCAGTCACTGCAGCGAATATCCCGGTTGTACATCTTGCTTTGCATGAAAGATCCGTAGACGTAAACTTCCTCCAGGATCTGACCGTCCGGAAAGTACAGGCCCCCGCTGAGTAGCTGGGGGATGGCGTAATCCAGGAAATGCGCAAAGTCGTGGGTATTGTCTCCCAGCGAGGACCGTCTGGAGTGGCAGGGGGCACACAGCTCGACCTGCCGGCGGGCGCTCATGGCGGCCGTTTTGACCGCCAGGTCGTAATAGGCCGTTGCCGGCCGGGCCATGGCCGGCAGGCGGGCCCAGGCCACGTGCCGCGAACCTGGGCCGTGACAGGCTTCGCAGCCCACGTCGATGTCGGACCAGGTGGTGGCATAGGTTTCGGTTTCCGGATCGAAGTTCTTCTTCAGATTGGTACTGTGGCATTCGGCGCACATGCCGTTCCAGTTCTGACCGGCATTGGTCCAGTAGATCCAGTCGTCCGGGGCCGGAGGGGATTCCGGATAGAGGTGGTACCAGCGCTTGCGGTTGACGTCCCAGGCAAGGGGCAGGCACTGCATTCGTCCACCGGGAAACGGCACCAGGTACTGCTGCAGCGGCGTGACCCCGAACGTGTGGGTGATTTCGAAATCGGCCATGATCCCGTCCGGACCCTGGGTATGGACAAAAAAACGATCCCCTTGTCGGAAAAAGCGCGACACCACTCCGGCATGCGCAAAGGTGGCGTTATTGAAATCTCCCCGCACGGTGGTATCCGACGCCACGTCCATGGCCAGGTCGTGGTGGGAATTCTTCCACCGGTCATATTGCGGCTTGTGGCAATCCCGGCAGGCTTCGCTGCCGACAAATGCCGCCGGGTCGCCTTCCTCGGAATGGCCGTCAGGGGAATGCCGGAGGCGCTCCATGATGCCGTATAGGGGCAGGGCCAGCACCACCACCAGGGTTGCGAGGATTCCGGTAATCTTCCAGGCGCGCAGGTTCATGGTCGCTTCCGTTGGGGCTGATGGCGGCTTCATCGTTTACTCGGTTTCGGTTTGGGCATAGATGACCTGATCCGCCCGGAACTGGTTGCGACGGAAGCGTTGTCCGGCGTCAACGTGGATCACGTTGTTCTCAATGACAACCTGGAAGCAGTCCAGAGGGCGCGGGGCCGGCGCATTGACGACGCTCCCGGTGATGTCGAACACGGAGGCATGGCAGGGGCAGGCGAACTGCTTGCGCTCGTCATCCCATGGGACCGTGCATCCCAAATGGGTGCACTGGCGGGACAAGGCCAAAAAGCCCCCGTCTTCGAGCCGCACCAGGTAAAACCGGCCTTGCGGAAAAGCGGTCACGGAGCCGGGCTGAAAATCGGTGACACGGCCGGCCGCAATCATCGCCTTGATCTTCGCAGGATCGGCATGCGGTTTGGGGGGACGGAAAAAACGGATCAGGACAACCCCCAATTCCACGAGGCCCACCCCCGCCAGCAGCATCCAGAGGCGATTCAGAAAAGTGCGACGGGCCGGTCGGATCGCGGCGGATTCAGCGGGTGACACAGGCGGATTCTTGGAAACGGCAACTCGCCCCGGATCTTTTTTGGAAACACGCTTACCTTTTGACATTTCCCCCCTTATCCGCCGAACCAGATCAGCCGCATGCCGGGACCCCGGAAGGCAACACCGACCAGCGTCAAGACAGCGAAGGCCCCCATCAGCAATGCCATGACGGCCTGGACAGCGCCGTGCCGGGACACGCATTTCTGACGCCCCAGAAAACCATAAAAGCCCACCAGGCCCGCCCCCCACAGGAAAAAGACGATGCCACCACCCACCGGCAAACCAGCGCCGGCCGGTTGCCCGTTGTGCGAACGGGCATATTCATCCAGAAGAACCCATAAAACAGCCAGGACGATGCCCGCCATGACGGCCGACGTCGACCATCGCCGGTCGGACCGGTTGCCGAACCAGACGCCGCCAGCCGCGTTTTCCGAACCGGCAAAGGGTAGCACAACCAACAAAAGCCCAGCCAGGCAGGGAATCACGGTGACGGCGACCACCGGCGGGAAGTGCAGCAAAAGCTCCTGCAAACCGGCAAAATACCAGGGTGCTTTGGTGGGATTGGGGCTTAGCCCCGGGTTGGCCGGGGCGTTGAGGGGCGCGTCGAAAAGCACGGCCAGCACAAGCAGCACGGCCAGCACAACAGCGGTCATGGCCAATTCCCGCACGATAAGATGAGGGACGGTGCCCACCCTCAGGGGGGCCGCGGCCCCGTTATGTTCCGCCTGTGGGGCCCGCACCAGGCCGCCGGCTTTGCGCACCCGCCAGAAATGATACGCCATCAGCAGAACACCGACGGCCGGCAGAAGTGATGTATGAATGGTGTAAAATAGTTTCAAAGCCGCCGATCCGATTTCCCCGTCCGCCATGATCAATGCCTTGATATGGGCCCCTAACCAGGGGATATAGTCCAGCATCCCGGTGCAGATGGTGACCGCCCAGTAGGCCAGCTGGTCATAAGGCAACAGATAGCCGGTAAAATTGGCCGCCAGTACCAGTGCCAGAAGTCCCAGCCCGGCAAACCAGGTCAGATGCCGGGGCGGATAAAAGGCCGCGGTGAAGACGACCCGCAGCATGTGGAGCCCAACGACAATGACCAGCAAATTGGCCCCCCAGTGATGCAGATTGCGCACCAGTTTGCCAAAGGCGACTGCGTTGTGGAGGGTCAGGACGGAAGCATAGGCCCGGGAGGGTATGGGTTCGTATACAAAATTGAGCAGGCCGCCCGTGACCAGCTGAGTCAGAATGAGCACGGCCGCCATGCCGCCCAGTCCCCAGGAAAGCGTCAACCGCAGGGTGGCCTCCGGAACCGTGGTGGGGCGAAAGTGCAATATCAGGTTGTTCAAATAGCGGCGTCGGCCGGAGCGGCGGACCTTCCTTTCCTGCTTGAAGGACAGAGCTGCGCGAAGACGCTGACCTAGACGAATCGAATCTGTTGGCATGGGGTGAATTTAGCAGCCGCGACCCGATTGATCAACGGCCAAAAAAAGGGACGATTATTCGATTGCATTCCCGGACATATCGTCTTAAACTTTTGGCGAAAAGATCATGCTTAGGTCTGGCCCCGTCTTATTCGTGTGAAGCAAAGCCTCAAATGTCGTCACGCCCGTGGCAGAACCGGTTAATTGCGGGGCATGCCTTCTATTCCTTTGATCGTTCGAATGATCCCGTATTACTCTCTTATCAAGAGGAGATAATCGATGACACGCACGCGAACCATACGAAACCGCATGATGGCGCTAACGGTAGTGGCTGTCTTGCTTTTGCCGGCACTGATCAGTCCGGCATGGGGGGAAAGCCCCCTTTCCCGGGGTCAGTCTCTCTATGTCCCGGTTTACTCGCATATTTACAGCGGAGACAAGGAACGGCCCGTCTACCTGGCCGTCACCGTCAGCATCCGGAATACGGACGCCGCCCAGGCGATCCAGGTGACCGCCGTGGATTACTACAATTCCGAAGGCCAACGCCTCCACCGCTATCTTGACAAGCCCATCCTGCTGCCCCCCATGGCCACGACCCGCTATGTGGTCAAGGAATCGGATAAAACCGGCGGCTCGGGCGCCAATTTCATCGTGCGTTGGCAATCCGAAAACCCGGTCAATCCGCCCCTGGTCGAAAGCATCATGATCAGCACCGCCTCCCAACTGGGTATCTCGTTTGTCTCACGGGCCGTGCCGATTACGACAACCAAGCCCTAATCTTTTCGGAGGACGCGTCTTTGGACCCTTTATGGATTTCGGCAGCATTTCTTTTCGGGTTTGCCGTTCGTCAGGTCGGTTTGCCCCCGCTGGTCGGTTTTCTCATGGCCGGGTTCGTGCTCAACGCCATGGGCATCGAAGGTGGCCCCATGTTGGAAAACATCGCCGACATGGGGGTAACCCTGCTGCTTTTCAGCATCGGCCTGAAACTGCGGATCAAAAGCCTCCTTAAACCGGAAGTATGGGCCGGTGCCAGCATCCACATGGTCATCACGGTGCTGCTCTTCGGTGCCGGCATGTACGGCCTGACCATCGCCGGTCTGACAATTTTCGGCCCATTGGATTTCCAACTGGCCCTGCTGGTGGCTTTCGCTTTGAGTTTTTCCAGCACGGTTTTCGCCGTCAAGGCTCTGGAAGAAAGGGGCGAGATGGCATCGTTCCATGGTCGGGTGGCCATCGGCATCCTGATCATGCAGGACCTGCTGGCCGTTGTTTTTCTGACCGCCTCCACCGGCAAACTGCCCTCCCCCTGGGCCATCGTGGCCGTGCCGGCTCTCTTTCTGATCCGGCCTGTACTGAAACATTTGGTTGATCGCAGCGGCCACGGTGAATTGATGATCCTCTGCGGTTTTCTCATGGCCCTGGTCTTCGGGGCCGGCCTCTTCGAGTTGGTGGGCCTCAAAGCCGATCTCGGCGCCCTCTTCATGGGCATTCTGCTGGCCCCGCACCCCAAGGCCTCGGAGATGGCCAAGCACCTGTTAGGTTTCAAGGATTTCTTCCTGATCGGATTTTTCCTGAGCATCGGCCTGTCGGGCACGCCTGGACTGGAAGCCCTTGGTGTGGCCCTTCTGCTGGTGGCGGTGATGCCGTTCAAGGTGGCCCTTTTCTTTGTCCTGTTGACCCGCTTCCGGTTGCGGGCCCGCACAGCGATCCTGGCTTCCCTGAGCCTGGCCAACTACAGCGAATTCGGTCTTATCGTGGGGGCCATCGCCGCGGCCAATGGCTGGATCGGCACGGAATGGCTGGTGACCATCGCCATTGCCCTGTCCATTACCTTCGTTCTGGCGGCGCCGCTCAACACCCATGCCGACCGGATCTACCGGCGCTTCGCCCATATCCTGAAACGCTTCGAAACCCGAACGCGCCATCCCACGGATGCCCCGATCGATGCCGGGGACGCGGAAATCGCTGTTTTCGGCATGGGGCGCGTCGGCACCTGCACCTATGATGCCATGCTGGAACGGTATGGGGAAGTGGTCATGGGGGTTGATTTTGATCACGAAACCGTGCAGCGACATCAAGATGTCGGTCGCCAGGTGGTATTCGGGGATCCCACCGATCCGGACTTCTGGGCCCGGGCCTGGCCCGCCGGGAAAATGCGCCTGACCCTGCTGACCATGCCCAAGCAGCAGGCCAACCTGGCCGCGGCCCAGCAAATCCGTTCCAAGGGCTATACGGGCCTGATCGCGGCAACGGCCTTCTTCGACGACGAAATTCCGGACCTGGAGGCCGCCGGTGTGGATGCGGCGTTCAATTTTTATAACGAGGCGGGGTTGGGATTTGCCGAGCATGCCAACGAGTTGCTGGAAAAGCGACTGCTCAAGCCCTATCGCCCTGCGAAATAACAGGTCCGCCGGAGAATGGCTATGCCGCAGAAAGTCATATTGGATATCGACAATGCCCTGGGCATCCCGGCCCAGGACACGGATGACGCCCTGGCCCTGGCCTTGGCCCTGGTGTCTCCGGAGCTGGAGGTGTTGGGCTGCACCACCTGCGCGGGCAACTGCCGCACGCCCCAGTCGACACAGAACACCTTAAGACTTCTTCAGGCCGGCGGGGTCAAGGCCCTGCCGGTGGCCGAAGGGCATCCCAACACCTTGTCCCGGGACCGGGAAGCGCATTTCCGGTACCTGGAGACCAAAACCAACGGCCCAGGGAGGCGCTACTGGGAGAACCTGCCGGAACCGCCGGCCCTCGAAGAGACGACCGACGCCCTGGCCGCCCCGGCGTTTATTGCCCATACGGCCCGCCAGCACCCCGGCGAGGTCATCTTTGTGGCTCTGGGGGCATTGACCAACCTGGCCCTGGCCCTGCTGGAAGACCCGGATCTTGCCGGCCGGATCCAAGGCGTCGTTCACATGGGGGGCAGCTTCGATCCGGTCGACGGACCGCCGTTTGTCTGGCACACCCCGGATATTCCCGATGACGTCTGGCAGACGACCCTGCGTTTTAACACGGTTTTCGATCCGGAGGCCTCTGCCGTGGTCTTCCGGTCCGGCATTCCCGTGACCCTGGTGCCGGCCAACGTCACTTCCCTTGTTTTCCAGCGGCCCGGCCACCTGGAGCGGCTGGAAGCCGTGGATACGCCCTGGCACCGCTACTTGGCCACCTATGCGCGCCCCTGGGTCGAGTGGTCCGTCCGCGAACGCGGCCTGCCAGGGGCCCATATGCACGATCCCCTGTCCGTTGCCCAGATCATCGACCCCACCTTCTGCCGCATCACGTCCATGGACCTTAGCGTGCCGGCCCTCTTGCTGGGCAAGGGACCCTGGTTGACCCCCGACGGCGGCGGCCTGCCGGTGAAAGCCGCTGCGGCGGTGGACACTGCCCGGTTCGAAGACTGGCTGGCGGAACGCCTCTGCCATCCGGTCCTGGCCCGCTACACCACCGTGCCCGATTCAGCGGAAGAATCTTAAGTTTTCCAAGACGCCAGCCACCACGAAACCGCGAATTTCACGCCACCCGGTCCAGGCGGCAGGCCCGGGCATAGATCTTCGTCACCTGGCCGACCCGGTCCAGCACGATGGCGTCGGGATTATTGGCAAGACGGCCGGCACCGATCTTTTCGGCTGCTTCGGGCAGGCATTCCCGGACCAGGTCCAAGGGAGGCGAATAGCGTCGCAGGTTGGCAAACAATTGCTGCCGGGCGGCCTCGGCTTCAGGGCGGGCCCAGTAATAGCGAATCCGGTCCGACAGGGCGTGTTGCCGCAGGTGGGCCTGCGCCTGCTCCGAACCCTGGTAGTAGGTCTGCCAGAAACCAGGTTCGGCCACCATCAGGCGCTCCATTACTTCCGGCAATCGGGAGCGGGTCACGTCTTTGCGCGTCCCCAGGATTCGCCTTTCCATTTCCGCCAGGGCGAACAGGGCCTCCCGCAGGGCATAGGTCAGTGCCGGACCCACCTTGAGGACCCTGCAGTGATCCTTCACCATGGCGGCCAGGGCTGCTTCGGTTTGAAAATCCGTGGAATGGGCTTCCAGGACCCGTCTTTTATCCTGGCGGATAAAAGATGCCAGGGGCTTCAACCGCTCGGATGAATAGGGATGCACCGCTAGTGGGGAAAAAGCGGCCCCGGTGTGCACCACCACGGCACAGACCCGCTCCCAGGCCGGCAGCAGTTCCCTGCGCTGGAAAGCACGGCGGCAGGCGGACAAAAAATCACGCAGCCGGCCGGGGTCGGTAACGGATGGGGGGCCGGCCGCTCCATTCTCCCCCCCGGGCGGGGGCACGTCGGAACCGATCACGTAAATCGGTGGCGAAATTCCCGCCTGTTCCGCCGCCTGTTCGGCCACATGGCAGAGTTCGGCGGTTCGGCGACTGACCAACTCGAGCGGCAGGCTGCCGTCCATCAAAAGGGGATCGTCACCGCATGGGGAAACAGGATCCAGATGGAGTTTACGATAGCCCGCGGCAACACAGGCCGCTGTCAGGGCGGCCGCCCTCTGCATGGCCTGCCCCCCACGCATATGACGCCAGGGGTGAGGGCCGATATGATCGCCGCCCAGGATGACCTGACCGGGCGCTAAACCGTTTTCGGCGGCCATCTGCAACACCTGACGACGAAAAAAATCCGGCGTCAAACCGCTGTACCCTCCGGACAGGTTCACCTGTCCGGGCGTGGATTCAATCAGGGCGGGTGTACCATCCCGCCTTGCCTGCTGCAAAACCGCCTGAATGGCGAAACCGTTGGCGGTGCAGGCGGCATAGAGCGCTCGGGGTTGCCCCTGATTCTGATGACGCAGGATTTCCGCCAAGTTAAATGTGGGGGCATGGGGCCGTTCGGGTGGCATGAAATATTCCTTTGGCCGGCAGGGCCACCGGCTTCGGGTTCGCGATGAGGGGGGTCTTGTCGGTTCCCAGCTTGACACCCCCGGGGCTTTCTTCTAAAATCTTTTAATTTGTACTGCCAAAGTAAGCCCTGCAAAACATGAGAGCCTTATCCGAGCCTATATGACACAACCAAACGACACAAGCCTTCCAACCAGGCGACACCGCCTTTCCGGAAAAGTTGCCACCCTTCTCGTCTACAGCCGACCCGTCCTTGTTTTCGGCGGTATGCTTTGTGCCCTGGCGGTCATGTGGAAACAGGACCCCCGCGTCTACACCCTGGGTGTCAGCCTGCTGCTCCTGTCCATGACGTTCGATCTAGTCGACGGATGGTTTGCCGCCCGTTTCCGCCCGGATGCGCCCCTGGCCCACCTGGCCGACCGCCTGATGGACAAACTGGTCTATTCCATTATTTTCCCGGTCATCGCCGTGGGCATGATGTGGCGTCTTCTGGTCATTACGCCGGACCACACCAAAGGTCAATTGCTGCATGCGGTTTTTGTCCTGCTCCTCTGTGTATCCGTTCTCATCCGGGACAATTTTGCCGCCTTCATGCGTGGGTTTGCCATTCGGCAGGGCACCGAACCAGCCCTCAGTGAATACAACCGGCTGCGCACCATCGTGGCCGCACCGGTAAGCGCTCTACTCTACGCCTATGCTTTTTACATCCCGGAAGGACCGCCTTCCTGGCTTTACTTCAAAATTACCTGGCTGGCCAATTTCCCCCTGCAGGGCCTCTATTTCATCGAAATTCTCTTCATGATCATCAATTTTGGCTCCATTGCCGGTTACTGCCGCAAATACGGTACCTTGTGCCTGGATGAACTGTGCCTGGGCGACCCGGTCCTGCGCCGCCGGATCCTGGCGTTTTTTCCAAATGCCCTCACGGTCATGAACGCCATGATGGGATTGATCGCCGTGTTTTTCGCCTACCAGGGGCGTATCCGCGAATCCTACCTAATGATCATTGGAGCCGCGACATTCGACAAGTTGGATGGGATGGTGGCCCGGCGCCTGGGGCTCACGGAACCCCTGCCGGAGGAAATTGGTCAGCGTAAAGTCAACCTCGGCAATCTCATGGACGATTTTGCCGATGCGGTCAGCTTCTGTATCGTCCCGGGATGGATTTTCTATATCTGCCTGCGGGAAATCGCCCCGGAACAGTTCCTTCACCTGCCGGTGGGCCTAGTGGCCCTATTGTATGTTGTACTGGGGTTAGGCCGCCTGGTTTACTTTACAATCGACAAGACACCGATTCCGGGATTTTTCAAGGGGCTTCCGACACCGGCCGGTGCCATGCTGGTCCTGGCGCCCCTGATCACCTTCAGTCAGGCGGTCAACGACGCGTCCCCCTGGCTCCCTTTCTGGGGCTTTTTTTCTTTCGGCCTCATGATCTTCACCGCGCTTATGATGAACTGCTATTTCGTCCGGTACCTGCACATGGGACGTTTCATGAGCCGCAATCCCTGGATGACCCGCATCAGTCTCGTCCTCCTGATGACGGTGGTAACCCCCTATTTCGGCCTGGTCTGTTTCGGCTACATGTTCCTTTACGTGTTGTCGCCCCTGGTCACCTGGCGCATCGATCCCGAAGAAGCGGCCCGGGAAACCCGGGCGCAATCCTCTTGACCCTATCGCCATGACACTGCTTCTGCCCTTGCCCCTTTGCCCTTGACTATCCCGGCACGACCCTTTATGACGGCTGCTTAAACCATTCAGGAGGAGAATTTCCATGACACCATGCCCCTGCGGATCGGACAAAGAGTACAGCATGTGCTGCGAGCCCCTGATCATGGGAACCCAGAAAGCCGAAACCGCCGAAGCCCTCATGCGGGCGCGCTACAGCGCTTACGTCAAAGAGGACGTGGCGTTCATCTTGCAGACGACCCATCCATCGCAGCGGGACCAATATACCGAGAACGGCATCCGCCGCTGGGCCCGCAACAGCGAATGGCGGGGACTTACGATCATCGGTACCGAAAACGGCACGGCCGGTGATGACCGGGGGACGGTCGAATTCATGGCGGAATATTTCGAAAAAGGACGTCGCCAACGCCATCACGAAATCGCCCAGTTCCGGCGTGAGGAAGGCGCGTGGTATTTCTACGACGGCCAGGCCCCCACCCCGCAGACCGTGGTGCGCAACGCGCCGAAGGTGGGCCGCAACGACCCCTGTCCATGTGGCAGCGGTAAGAAATACAAAAAATGTTGTGGGGCCTGATCCCGATCACGCCACCGAATTGAAAAACCGCCGGATGCCCCCCGCCGGGGAGACTGCGCCAAAATTCGATAAAACACCGCGGTGTTGCCCCGTTCTGCCGTGCCCTTGGCCGGGCCGACGCGGCATGAAAAATTCAGGGAGGGTAGGATGTTCGACAAACTGATTCAAAAACGTCGCAGTATTCGCCGTTTTCAGAACCGCCCGGTGGAGCCGGAAAAAATCGATCGCCTCATGGAGGCGGCCCTGCGGGCCCCCTCTTCCCGCAGTCTGAATCCCTGGGAGTTTGTGGTGGTGGACGATCGTGCGCTGCTAGCGTCACTGGCCGCCTGTAAACCCCACGGTGCCAGCTTTCTGGCCAACGCCCCGCTGGGCATTGTCGTATGCGCCGACCCGGCACGCTGCGATGTCTGGGTGGAAGATTGCGCGATCGCCGTGACGTTCATCCAGTTGATGGCCGTTTCCCTCGATCTGGGAACCTGCTGGATCCAGGTTCGCAAGCGGGCGCACGCCAACGGCCGTCCGGCACGTGATGAAATAGCCCGACACCTTGCTTTGCCGGACCACCTGGATGTAGAGGCCATAATAGCCGTTGGCTACCCGGAGAGCCCCAAGGCCGGTCATGCCCGGGACACCCTCCTCTTCGAACGGGTGCATATTAATCGATATGGTACACCCTATCGTTTTGATCCAACGGCCTGAAAATTGGGGCCCGATGCAACAACCCCTCCCGTTTGGCCAATCGATCGCACCCTCCCCGAAATCATGATAATAGATTTTTTCTAATAATTTAAGTCATCTATAGTACCGATTCCACACGAATACGCCGCTATATTTATCGCTATTCAATTTTTTATTAAAGCTCTTGCCGGGGGAACCGATAAGATATCTAAGGGCACTGCCGGACACGCGGCCCGACAGCCGCATATCCGGCCAAATCTTCATAACCTTCCTTAATCCCACCAGGGTGGCCTCGGTCACCCTGGTGTTCCTTTGTTTATCCTCAGGTCACCCCACGGCTAGTTTCCATCAACGCTCGTCTCATCTGTGCAAAGTAAAATAACACCATAATCGCAATAACTTGAGACAATATTATGGAATTCCGGTACAAACCTCTAAAGTTTTTTAAGGTTTTACCCAATATAACCCCAGGAGGGCACAAAGCACAGTTCTATATTTTTCTGTAGCGCACAGTTGATACGGCGTAGCGATCCCACTCGAATAATGGACTAAAGGAAAGCGTGATGAACAACGGGGCTGATCTGGAAGCTGTTCTAAACAATAGAAACAAGTTGCCAACGCTCCCCGGGATTGCCATGAAGATCCTGGAAGCTGTTCAGCGGGAACGGCCGGATCTTAAAGAAATCGGTGAAATTCTGGCCACTGATCCGCCTCTCAGTGCCGAAATCCTGCGCCTTATCAATTCGTCCCTCTATAGTCTGCCCCGCAAGGTGACCTCCGTATTCCATGCCGTCAACATGCTGGGGATCAATACGGTTAAAAATCTGGCCCTCAGTTTTGCCCTGGTTAAACATAATCCGCAGAAGAACGGCGAAGACTTTGATTATCCCCAGTTCTGGAAAAACTCCCTGACGGCTGCCGTGGCTTCCCGCCAGATTGCCCAATGCGTCGCACCGGGAATTGCCGAGGATATGTTTTTTATCGGATTGCTGCACGATATGGGTCAGCTTGCCCTGGCCTGCTGTCTGCCCGATCAGTATGGCTTGGTAATGGTGGAAACAAGCCAGAACCAATGCACGCAGCAGGATGCGGAAAATCAGATCCTGGGTTTCGATCATATGGCGGCCGGTCGGCATCTTTTCGACACTTGGGGCCTGCCCGACTATTTCGGCCTGCCCGTGTCCTGTCATCACGACCCGGGAAAACTGGAAGTCAACGATGCCGCCCCGGTGCAGATGAGCCACATCCTGCACCTGGCGACACTCTATATGGAATTGTTCCAGGATGACCACCAGAGTTCTCATCTGGGACTGATCGACCACTTCACACACAAGTACGGTTTTGCGGATATTCTCGATGTGGACAGAGTGGGTGCCCATATACTGGACAAGACACGGCAGATTTTCCCCTATTTCGATCTGACTTTAACGGACGAAAAGCAGCATTTAGAAATCATTGACCGAGCCAGAGCCGAATTGATCCATGTATCCAATGATTTCATCGATCAACTGTTGGAACAACAGCGGCAAATCAAGCAATTGCGTCGCCAGGCCACCCACGATGGGCTGACGCAGCTTGTCAACTATCAGTCTTTTCACGAAGCCCTGGCACGAGAAATGGCGCGCGCCCGGAGAAGCAAAACACCGCTGACCGTCATGATGGCCGACATTGACCGCTTCAAAAGCGTCAACGATACTTTTGGCCACCTGGCGGGGGATCAGGCCCTGCAATCCGTTGCGGGTATTCTGAAAAACGGCCTGCGGGAAACCGATCTCATCGCCCGCTACGGCGGGGAGGAATTTGCCGCCATTTTTTACAATATCCCACCCGAAGAGGCCATCGCCGTCGCCGACCGGCTTCGTCAAAAAATCTGCGACACGGCCATCAGCTATGACCGCCAGGCCTTTTCGATCTCCATGAGCTTCGGCATCGCCACTTATTACCCAGAGGATCGTTTTACCAAGGAAGAACTTATCGACCGGGCCGACCGGGCCCTCTACCGGGCCAAGGCCGACGGGCGCAATTGCTGTCGGATCTATCAGCAGCGCCTGAAATGCAGCGCGGCATAGATCTGAGCCATATGGATCTGACAAACCTATAGCGCTGCACTTTACCGATTTGACGACAACCGGAGGTTATTTGGTGCCGACCACCAGCCCGGAGTCGTTGGGGGCGTCAAGGGGCAGCCGTTCAATGTTTTTCAGGCCCGCTTCCTTGAGCATGATTTCAACCTGACCCTGGGCGTAGGCCTGCCCACCGTCAGTCCCCAAAAGCATGTTCAGGGCGAAAAGGGCCGGAAATAAGGGACCGTCCATGGTATCGTTGAGAATAAAATCATGTACGATCAGGACACCGCCCCTATCCAGGGCCTGAACAGCTTTGTGGATGAGACGTTGGCAGGCTTCCGGATTTTCCGCGTGCAGGATGTGGGACAGCCAAACCGTATCGAAGCGACCGGGCAGCGGGTCCTTGTGATAATCGCCAGCCGCAAATTCGACCCGGTCCGCCAAACCGAAACGCGTAATGGTTTGCTCGGCAAAACGGCGGGTTCCGGGCAGGTCGAAAACGACGGCATGCAGATCCGGATGCGCCTGGCAAAAATGAAGGGCGTAGGTTCCGGGCCCACCGCCTAAATCCAGCAGTTTTCGACGGCCCGACAAATCGAGGGCACGCACCACATGCGGCGCCAAGCCCATGGCAATGTTGAACATCCCCATCAAAAAGTGCTTGCGCACAGTCTCGTCTTCAAAGGCAACCCGGTTGCGCACAGGACGTCCCGATTTAACGGCCTCGTCCAGACGGGCCCAGGACGCCATCAGCTGATGGTGGTGCATGATGATATATCCCTGGTAGGCGCTGGAAGCGGCGTCCAGGAACAACGCGCTTTCTTCGCTATTGCGGTAACGCGTATCCTCTTTCACCAATAATTCCATGGCCACCAGGGCATTCAACAACATGGCAGTGGCTCGCTCCTCGGTCCGGATCGTCTTGGCGACTTCTTGCACCGTGCATGCCTCCCGCCCAATCGCGGTAAACAGATCGAGTTTAACCCCGGCGTGCAGGACACAGGTCTGCCAGTAGGACCCGGATAAGGCCAGCAGGCGTCCGGGTGTGGGCGTTGTCGTCATGGTTTCCCCCTGTTGGATTCGCGTGGATCAACTCAGGCCTGAACCGACCCGTGTATGTATTGGCAATGTCGTTTCAGCCGGCACTCCGTGAACAAACGATTCGCCCAGCCGGCGCCAACCGCATCACGACGATCCGGTTGATTTATCCTGAGGGGCTGATTATGATTTCCTGGCAGTGACGTTGACGTGGTCCGCAGGCGTTTGGCGATTGCCGGCGGCCATCAATTCTAAACCAGGGCCTTTAATGAGAGAGGCCTTCAGCAGGAGCACCCCATGGCAAAAAACGCCGCACCCGGCAAAGCCTTTGTCACCAAACAAACCCTTATGACATCCGTCGTTCTGGCCCTCATGGTCGGATTCTTCGGTGGGCTTGTTTTCGGCATCTATAAATCAAGCGGGGATCTGCCGATAGGCCCAGGCGACCGTGGCCGCATGGCCGAAGAACAGGGGCGCACCCAAATGCTTCAGGCCCTGATGGACAAGGTACGGCAGGATCCCAATGACGCCGCCGCATGGATCCAGCTCGGCCATCTCCATTTCGATCGCAATAGCATCCCCGAAGCCATCGAGGCCTATGAAAACGCCCTTGCCCTGGAGCCAAACAATGCACCGGTTCGTACGGACCTCGGTATCATGTACCGGCGCGCCAACCGCCCCGAGGATGCGGTTCGGGAATTCGACCGTGCCATCGCCGTCGACCCGAAGCTGGAAAACCCCTATTTTAACAAGGGTATCGTTCTGCTGCACGACATGGGTGATCGCGAAGGCGCCATCCGGGCATGGGAGGCATTGCTGCGCATCAATCCGACGGCCATGGCCCCCAACGGCCAGTCCGTGGATCAATTGATCATGCATTACCGTGAACATGAACAGCCGTGACGGGCAAAATCCCGCCCGTCTTCGCGTTCATCCGAGTTTATGGCAGGCCAGGTTCTTGTCGCGGCATTCCTCCAGCTTGCGGATGTGCTGTTCTTCGTCGGCAATAATGCCGTCCAGACAGGCCTGTTCGGACTTGTCTGTTAGAAAGGTACGGAAAAGATCGTAGAAGGTAATGGTGTCCTTTTCGAAAAGGATCATGATTTTCAGCAAATCGTTGACCTCTTCGATCCTTGAAAAATCGACCTCTTCCAAGGAAAAACTGCGGTTGCCCACGATGCTCTCCAGCATGAGTTTGCCCAGTTCATCCATCAGCGCATTCTCCCCGGCCCGGGTCAACTTTTCGCGTATCTCACTGAAATAGCGAGCATGCCGCGCCTCTTCATCCGCCATCCAGGTCAGCATTTCCACCAGCTCCGGGGTATCGGTCCGGGCCAAAGCGTCGCGGTAAATGGCTTCGCCGTTTCGCTCGATCTGGATCGCCATGCCCAAAACGTCTCGCAGGGTAAACATCTCACCTCTTTCGTTAGGATAGTGTCCATCCATCAATGGCATCTTTCGGCCCCTGGCGGCGTTCTCGCTCGTTTTCAATCCTCGAAATAGCCGACTATTCCTCCGGTTGAAAAATTGCTCGGGCCTTGCCAGGAACCAAAATCTACCATTTATGGACGGACACTGGGATAGGTCGAATGGGGGCAATCATAAACCGGCTTGACAACCGGCGCCCAACCTTTTATCGTAATTTTACGATTAAACAGAAATGAGCACTGATGTCAACGGGTAATCCTATCATTCCATCGCACCGGTCCGTTGTTCCCGACACGGCGGCCTCCCTCTCGCGGGATGGCATGGCGCATATCTGCAAAGCCATGGGCCATCCGGTCCGCTTGCAAATTATCGAATTCCTGAAAAAAGAACGGCAATGTTTCTGTGGCCAGATCGTGGACCGCCTGCCCCTGGCCCAGTCCACGGTCAGTCAGCATTTGAAGCGTCTCAAGGATGTCGGTGTCATCATTGGTGAAGTTGAAGGGCCGGGAACCTGTTACTGCCTCAACCGTCCTCTTCTGAGGGAATTTAACAGAAGCCTGGCAGGTTTCCTCGATGAAGAATAGCCACAATGCCCCCATGAGCGGTGATCGTCTCCCCCTATCTCCCGACATCGAGGACACCCGACCGCATTTGCCTTTCCTGTCCGCGCCGGGCATTCTGCCGGAACTACCGCGGCAGCGGACCGATGCCTGTTGCGGCATCCCATCCAGCATACTGACCACCCCGCCTATAGCGTCACGGAACGCGCCCTACAGACATTGCCACCAAGGCAATGTGCCCTCACCCGTGGGGCCGATACCCCGGCTGGGAACCCGCCTGACCCCCCGGGATTATTGGGGAGGGTTGAAAGTTCGATTGGGGATGGGCCGCAACCGGTATGCCATGCCGGCAGGTCTCTATGCCGTGGGCCGGCCGGATCCCCGGTCGCCGGTCCTGGTCACGGCGAACTATAAACTGACAGTGGATGCCCTCCGCAAGGAGCTGCATGGTCACGACGCCTGGATACTGGTCCTGGACACCAGGGGGATCAATGTTTGGTGCGCTGCCGGGAAAGGCACATTCGCCGCCAAGGAACTGGTTCACCGCTTGAAAGCAAGCCGTCTGGAACAGGTGGTAACCCACCGGCGACTCGTGCTTCCGCAACTGAGTGCCAGCGGTGTTGCGGGACACCTGGTCAAACAGCAATCCGGTTTTCGGGTGATCTGGGGCCCGATCCGGGCCCGTGATCTGCCGGCGTTCCTAAGTCGCCCGAAAGAAGCGCCGCCGGACATGCGGCGCATGAGCTTCACGCTGAAAGAGAGGCTCACACTGGTCCCGGTCGAAATAAGCGCAGCTTTCAGACCTGCTGTCTGGATCCTCGGTATGGCCATGCTGATGGCGTTACTGCTGGGCATGGCCGGTCCGGCACCGTTTATGACGGTTCTGCATACGATGCTGCTGGGGGGTGCGGCCACCGTCGTGGGTTTGATCAGCGGGGCGGTCCTGACGCCGATCCTGCTGCCATGGATTCCCGGGAATGCCTTTGCATTGAAGGGCGGCTTCCTCGGCCTGGGGGCCGCTTTCATAAGCCAATTGGCCTTTTACCCGGCCATGGATGTTGAAACCAGTATCGCCCTGACCATGATGACCATTGCCACCAGTTCTTTTCTGGCCATGAATTTTACCGGCGCCACACCCTTTGCGTCACCCTCGGGTGTCGAGAAAGAAATGCGGTGGGCGATACCCGCCCAGGCGCTTGTCGTCACCATCGGTTTGATCGGATGGCTGCAAGCGGTTTGGGGGGGATAATTCAGGAGACGTAACCGCCATGCGCAACATGACCTATCTGCCGGGCGTCAGCACCCTGACCCTGGACGCCTCTCGCTGCAACGGCTGCCGCACATGCACGCTCGTTTGCCCCCATGCCGTCTTGGTGATGAAGGACGGGCATGCCGTCATTGACAGGCGGGACGACTGCATGGAATGCGGCGCCTGCGCGCTCAACTGCCCCCAGCAGGCGTTGGGGGTCACACCTGGCGTCGGATGCGCCGCTTACGTGCTGCAGACGTGGTTCAAGGGGAAAGATGCCGCCTGCTGCGGAGGCTCAGGATGTTGCTGACCGTGTCGTTTCGCTCTGAAACCGAACCGGCAAAACGGGCCTTCGCCATCGTGTCAAGGCTGGTAATCGGGCTTTTTTTGGCAGGTAGTGTATATCTCGGCCAACAGGCCCTGGCGAGCGACCAAGGACATCATACCGTCTTGAAGGTTTATGACGGCGACACGATCCTGGTGGCCGGGCCGGAAGGCCGCAAGCTGATCCGCCTGCTGGGGATCGATGCCCCCGAAACCGCCAAGGGCAAAGGGAAGCCCGGCCAACCCTACAGCCGGAAAGCCCGCCGGCATCTGGCCGATCTGATCCTGAAACGCACCGTAATCCTGATCGCCTACGGCGAGGATCGCTACCAGCGGACGCTTGCTGTGGTGTCTTACGAGGGCCGGGATATCAACCTGGCCATGATCGAAGCGGGTCTGGCGGAAGCCTATCGGGGACGCACCCCCGAGGGTTTCGATAAAACACCCTATCTCGAAGCCGAAGCCCGCGCCCGTCAAGCCATGGCGGGCATGTGGCGGCAGGGGGCCGCCTATGTGTCACCCAACCGCTGGAAACATCCACACTAAAAGCGGATGGGGTCGGTCGGCGGCAATCAGCGGGTTCCGTCAGGCCATGTGGCCCCCTGCACGGAAGACTTCGACGGTTTCCGCCAGGATGCGGATAGCCCCTCTTTCCCGTGTGAACGCCAGGGCGCCGTTATCGAGCAGTTGATAAATCATTTTTCGTCCGACACCCAGATAACGGGCCGCTTCCGGCACGGACATGAACGCGGATGTATTGAAATGATCCCTGCGGCTCATTTGATCGTTCCTTTTGTTGATAGCGTTTATCGGAAATTCGGAAAAAATGATAAGATCACGTTCACGGAATGCAACCGACGCGGTGAAAAACCATTGGAAAACTCAGCCGGGCCACCTCAGTCACTCCGGGCTTTTTTACTCCATATGCCCCAGTCGACAATATAGGCCTCGAGGGGAACACCTTCGTCCGGCAGGGTGTGCAGGTCCTTTCCGCGGATGGATATCCCGGCGGCATGGACCGCATCAGGGCTGCCGGAAACGAGAGGATGCCAGGCGGGCAGGGGCTTGTTCTCCAGCAGCAACCGGTAGGCGCAGGTGCGGGGCAACCATCGGCAGGCGGGTAGATTGCGGGGAGTCAGCTGGAGGCAATTGGGGACATGGCGGCGGCGATGATGGTAATCCCGGCATTGGCAGGAGGCGGGATCCAGCAGCGGGCAGGCGATCGAAGTATAGTAGACTTTGCCGTTGCGCCCATTCGTCAGCTTTTCTAAGCAGCAACGGCCGCATCGGTCACATAGCGATTCCCACTGCGCCGTGGTCAGCCGGTGCAGGGGCGTCACTTCCCAGAAAGGCTTCGGCGCCATTTCTAATAACCGAGCTCCGCCCCCACCAGGACGACCGCGATATCGGTCATCATGGGGCAACGGTGGAGAATCGTTGTGATCCGGCAAATTCGCTGGGGAGAATGACAGTCCGCACATTCACCGGTTTCCGCACAGGGCGTATCCATGCCCAGACTCTTGGCCCGCATGGGACCGGCAATCTGGCGGACACGTTGAAGGGCCTGGTCCAGATCCGGCCTAATTTTATTGATACCGGCGGCAATGACGACTTTACGGGGGCCATAGGTCATGGCGGTCACACGATTGCCGATACCATCCACATTGACGATTTCACCCCGGGCCGAAATCGCGTTGGCACTGCATATAAAGCAGTCGCAACGGCCCTGGGCCAGGCGTGCCGCCTGCACCTCATCCGGGCTCAATTCCGAATCCCAGTGATCGTGGATGGTCTTGCCCATCCCCTTGAGCTCGGGGATGATACCGATTTTCCGTATCGTGTCGGAGCCGCCGATGCCAAAGCTTTCATAGTCGGATATGAGCCCGAGAATCTCCCGGCAGGCGGCCTCCGGTGCCGGGACAAAACGGGCATCAAAACCGTTTCGTTTGAGATTTTTTATACATCGCTCCACTGTTTTGCGGTCGAGCCAGCGGCGGTAACGGTCTGTCAATTTACGACACCTCCCTTTATAAGTTGGGCCCTTGGATAAAAGGGGCGTCAGGAAAAGTCAAGTCCATTCACAAACCACACGCGCCGGCAAGTTGACAGGCTCAGGGGATTGGGCCATACTGCGACCCGCCTGTCCACCCGACGCCACACCCTGGCAATCGGCGCTCCGCAACTTGACGCATCCCAGCCAGGTGTCGGCGGCACCGATCACCACCATCGAGGAGAATACCGATGAAAAACGGCAACTGCCCCAAATGCGGTTCTTCCGAGATTTATGCCGGCACCGAAGTGTTTCCCAAAAGCGGCCCGTTCACCTGCAATGCCATTCCGGTCAGCCTGACGACCATGGCCCCGCTGGATAATTATGTCTGTGCTGCCTGCGGTTATGTGGAAAGCTACATCAGCCAGGAAGAAGATATCGACCGCATTCGCAAAAAATGGCCTCCGGTCCAACCATCGGACGAAAGTGTCGCACAGGATGAAGACGCGTAACGTCGGTTTTCAATTCTTTGCCAACCTAACCGGTGGAAAGTGGATACCCTGGGCAACGGCCCCCCATCCCCGCCCGGCGGCAAGGCGGCAACAAGAAGAATAGGAGCGCTATGAATCGCACTCGTGGAAACAGGATCACCGGCGCCTGGCGATTTTTTACCATTTCCCGAACGCTGATCAAATACGGCCTGGCCGATATCTGGGCGCGTTTTTTCCGTAAAGGTCCTCCGACGGGAGACGCTAACGAGCCGGTACCCGAGGGGATGCAGCGAATACCATCCCCCGGGCGCATTCGCCAGGCTCTGGAAGACCTGGGGCCCAGTTTTATTAAATTGGGCCAACTGATGAGCACCCGGGCGGATATCTTCCCCCCGGCCTATATCGATGAATTCCGCAAGCTGCAGGACAGTGTCGCCCCGTTTCCCTTCCGCCAAGCGCGACGGGTCGTGGAAACCGAGTTGAAACGCCCCCTTTCGGAAGTTTTCGCCGACTTCGACCCCGAACCCCAGGGGGCGGCCTCCGTGGCTCAGGTGCACAAAGCCCGCCTCTACAGCGGCGAAAACGTCGCAGTCAAAATTATCCGCCCCGGCATCGACCGGACCATCCAGAAGGATATCCGATTGATGTACTATTTTGCCGGCAAACTCGAGAAGTGGTTCGATGTCGCCCGCCTGCTCGGGGCCGTCAATCTGGTTCAGGAGTTTGAACGCACCATCTTCCGCGAACTCGACATGTACATCGAAGCCGGCAGCATCGAAAAATTCGTCTCGCTTTTCGAGGACTCCGAAGAGATTCACATCCCCCGGGTCCATTGGGACTATACGACCCGCGCCGTGCTGGTGATGGAGCACATCGACGGCTGCAAAATGGACCAGATCGAAGCCATCACCGCCTTTGGCATCGATCCACGGGAAATCGCCATGATCGGCCTGCGGTCGTTTTCACGCCAGTTGATGGAGTTCGGATTTTTTCACGCCGATCCTCATCCGGCCAACACCATCGTCATGCCCGACGGCCGGGTAAGTCTTGTGGATTTCGGTATTACCGGGTACATTGACGAAGCGATGATGCATCAGATTGCCAACCTCTTTCTGGGGTACGCGGAACATGATTACGACCTGATCATGGAGGCTCTGGAAGCCGCCGGCCTCTTCGGCGGTCTTTCCCTGGATCAGGATGCCTTCCGTCGGGATCTCATGGAAATCAGCGAACCCTTCTACGGCCGCAGCCTGCAATCGGTATCGGTCCGGGACGTCTACGACCAGGTTATCCATCTCGTGCTGACCTACCGCATCCGTCTGCCGCGCAACCTCCTGCTGCTCCTGAAAACCTTTATCCAGGCCGAAGCCCTGGGAAAAATCCTGAACAGCAATGCCAATATCCTGGAGGTTACCCGGCCCTACGCCGAGAAACTGGTACAGAAGGGTTATGACACCCAGAAGCTGTTCAAATCCCTGGGAAGAGAGACACGCACGCTGGGGCAGTATGCCCGCCGCATGCCGCGCTATGTCAACGACATTCTGCGCCAGGCGGCCAGCGGAGAATATCAACTGGAGTTCCGTCATCGCGGCTTCGAAAATTTCGACCGGAAACTTGAGCGGGGGATCAATCGGCTGACAATGGGCGCCGTCATTTCCGCGTCCACGATTGCCGCCTCGCTGATCCTGAACAGCAGCCAAAAGGTCATGGAATTCGAATTGCCCTTTTTCGGGCACCCCACCCTTTCCATCACATCCGTTCTGGGCATCACGGGGTATGTCATTGCCACGATTCTGGGGATATGGCTGATCGTGTCCATTTTCCGGTCCGGACGCATGTAAGCCATGACGCACAGGCTCATTCTTCCTGACCGTCCCGCCGAAACGCCAGCATGGTAATGTCGTCGAACTGCTCAGCCTCGCCGGTGTGGGCGGCGACCTGACCGGCAATCGCCGCCACCAGATCGGCCGCCGAGCCAGAATGGGCCTTCAAAAGCCCCCGGAGGCGCTTGCGGCCAAAAAATTCACCCGTGTCGGAGGCCGCCTCGGGAACGCCGTCCGTGTAGCTCAAAAGAATCTGCCCGGGCCGTATCGTGCTGTGGCGCACCGTAAACATCGCATCGACATTGATCCCGACGGCCGGACCAGTGGCGACCAGCTCCGTATGACCGCCCCCCCCGGGATCGAGCATAAAAAGCGGATCATGCCCCGCATTGACATAGGACAGCCGGCCGCTTGCCGGATCGAGAATGCCGAAGAAAAGGGTCGCGAACATCCCCAAATCGCCATGATTGCTGGCCACATAGCGGTTGGTGTGTACCACCGCCTGCAACACTTCCAGGTCCAAACGTTCCGCACTGAAATCTTCCACCGTATCCGAGACAATCTCCATAGGTAGATTACGCCCCGGGCAACTGCCCCCGTTAACCTCGAACTGGCCTGAAAAAATACGAATGAGGCTTCTGAAAAGGGCCATGAACAGAGCCGCCCCCACCCCCTTGTCACACACGTCCGCGATCACCATTCCCACCCGGTTGCCCGGCAGATGGAAAACATCGTAATAATCACCAGCCACCTGGCGGGCCGGTTTGAAATAGGCCGCGATCTCCCACCCCGGCAAGTCCATCAATCGGCCGGGAAGGAAATTCTTCTGAATCTCCCGGCCCTTTTCGAGTTCCTTCCTGAGGACCCGGGAATAATCCTCCAACTGGTGCAGGGTTTCCCTGAGTTTTCCTTCAGCATCCTTGCGATGGTTGATGGCCTCGTCAATCTGGCCGTACATGCGTTGAAAGGCATCGATGACCTCGCCCAGTTCATCGGACCGCCGGTCCTGGCCGGAAAAAAAAGTCGGTGCCGGCGCATCCCGGCGCACTGCCTCTCCTGCGACCAGCAGGTCCCGTCGCAGTTTGAGAATGGGCGCAATAACGATGGGCCCCAGGGCCATCATGGCGCCCAGGGTGACCACTACCGAAATGATGACCACAAGCCCGGCGATGCGCATGAAAAAGGCGTACAGTTCATGGCGTACCGAACGGGTGTCGTGCCGAACCACCAGGACATCCATTTTGCGTTCCCCCTGCCCCAAACAGGCCACATCATACCGGTTGCCCATACGGTCGACCCTATCCAGCAGGTGGACGGTGGATTCGGTGTATACCAGTTCCGGGGGTTCCCCCACGGCACCGATCCGCGATCCGTCCAGTCGATACAGGGCGGCTCCGATGACGATGTCATCGAGTAGCAGTTTCTCGACGCGTGCCAGAAATTCCTGCCCTGACTGATGGGCCGGAGCCGTTTTCATCATGACCGCAATTTTGGCGGCGGAAAGATTCTTGAGCTGGGTCAGCAGTTCGCGTTCCCGATTCCGCAGGGATGGGAAAAAAATAATGGTCTCAATGGCAATGACGCTGAGAAACACCCAAAAAACGATGCGGCGCGACAGAACGGCGGTAAAAAATTTGGACAAGCTTTTGATGGTCTTTTGCATAGGCGCGCTTACCCGAAATGTCTCTCTTGGGACAACCGTCACTCTCTACAGAAGGGCGTCAACCCGATTGCGATAATCATCAGGGTTTCATCATTCCATTCTGATGGGTCCTTCGCGGTCCCATTTGCTTACGGTACGGTCCTGACTGCTCAACCCAATGGCTCCGGATTTTATGACGGTCGCCAATGTCATTCGGAATCCGAATATTGACAATCATCATAGGACGTTGCAAATTTAGAGAACATTTCCAAAGGCCTCCCGATACCTATTTTGGGGGCTGGCGGCCCCTACCGCAATATCGACAAACCCAAAGTTAAGGACATCCACGGCATCGGCAAGCCGCAGACCCGCCGGCATGTCCGCCAACGAGCCAAAGGATACCTTATGACCACCAATGAACATACCGACAGAATGGAACTGCATTTTACCCCGACCAACGGACCGGCCGACGACGCCATCGATCAGCTGATCAATCTGGTGGGTGGCATACGACAACCGGATCTGGTCCGGGAGTTGATCCTGGCGGCGCTTAAAGCCGGTCAGGAAAACGAGGACAAAGCCGATCTGAAACTGATGAACACCTCGTTAAAGGAGATGCGCTTCACCGCCAAAATTTTCGGTCCCTACCGCCACATCCGCAAGGTGTCCGTTTTCGGCTCGGCCCGGGTCGGCGTCGACACCCCGGCCTACCGTATGGCCAGGGATCTCGGCCGGCAATTGGCGGATCGGGGATATATGGTCATCACCGGCGGCGGGCCCGGCATCATGCAGGCCGTCAACGAGGGGGCGGGACCGGAGCATTCCTTCGGCATCAATATCCGTCTGCCTTTCGAGCAAAAACCCAACCCCGTGGTCGCAGGAAACCCCCGCCATATCAATTACAAATACTTTTTCAACCGCAAAGTGGCTTTTTTAAAGGAGGCGGATGCCGTTGTGGTATTCCCCGGCGGATTCGGCACACTGGATGAGGGCCTGGAAACCCTGACCCTGTCTCAGACCGGCAAACACAACCCGCTGCCGGTCATCATGGTCGATGTTCCCGGAAGCCGCTACTGGCGGGATTGGCGCAGCTTTCTTGAAAAACATCTGGCGTCGGATGGGTTTATACGTCCTGAAGATCTCGATTTGTTCGACATCACCGAAAACATTTCCGGGGTTGTCGATACGATCGATCGCTTCTACCGCCGCTATCACAGTTTGCGCTACGTCGACAAGGAACTGGTCATACGGATGCATCGGCGGCTCGCGCCCCGGACCATGCAACGTATCAGGGACGAATTCAATGATTTGCTGATAACAGGGGGCACGTTCAGACAGGGAGAGGCGCTGTCCCAGGAGGCTGACGATCCGGATTTAGCCGATTTGCCACGCCTGATACTGGATTTCAACCGTAGCGCCTTCGCCCGGTTGAAGGCCCTGATCGACGTCATCAACACCACCTGAGATGGCGATTTGGTCCGCGCCTATAAAAATGCCGTGTCGCGCGCCTTCAGCGCAAGACACGGCATGGCGGGTCCCATAGAGGTGTAACGGCGGCGGGTATTTAGAAAAGACCGCCATTTTCAATCACCGCCGGATGGCTATCCGAGGGCATGTCGTCACGCATCATCAGGATGCCCACTGCCGGAAACAGCCGTCCGCCGGCGGCATTAGTCCTCGAGGATAAGTGTACGCACGCGCCTGTTCTTGGCACGCACTTCCTCCCCTTCTCCGGTTGCAACCGGACGTTCTTTACCGTAGCTGATGGCCGAGAGCCTTTCACGTGCAACGCCCCGACGCAGAAAGAAACTTTTCACCTCACCCGCCCTGCGGGCCCCAAGGGCCAGATTGTCTTCGGGTTTTCCGCCTTCATCGCAGTGGCCCTCGATAACCACGTGGATGTCCGGATAAGCCAGCAGCCAGGCCGCTTTCCATGCCAGTTCTCTTTCGGCCTGTTCCGTCAAGCGGTATTGGTTTTTCTCGAAAAAAATATCTTCATAGATGAAACGATTGCGTTCCGTCTCAAATTGCCGTCGGGCGGCTTCTTCCTGGCGCTGTTGCTCTTCCAGTGCCTGCTGACGGGCCAGGGCTTCTTCGCTGGTTGTTTCCGCGGCCTGCTGGGTCGACGGATCGTCCGCCGTGGCCGGGGCGGCTGTTTGTCTGCTGGCGCAGGCGCTCAGAAGGAACAACAACAATCCGGCAACAAGCATCATCCGCCAAGCCAGTAATGTTCTGCGCATCTTTCCCCCTTTGGTCATATTCGCATTCGAAGATCGAGATGGCCGGCAAAGGCTCTTTCGGCTTATAATTCTTTCATTTTCATATGCTTAAAGCTCCCAACAGTCAACCCGAAAAGCGCTTGCAGTCCTGGAGAAAATGACCTATAGAGCGCCATTTCCTTTTCACCGGAGGGCCGGGCAACCATGCGACACCATTTTCCCCATGCCACGGGACGCTTTTTTCGTGTGTCCTCGTTTCAAATTCTGGCCATGTTCCGGCGGGGGATGTTCTACGCCTATCTCTCCGTTTATCTGCGCTATTTTTTGAACCTCAGCGTTACCGAGACCACCTTGTTCGCCACGCTGCCCATGCTGGCCAACATTATCTTCCAGGCCACCCTTTGGGGACGCCTTTCAGACCGCTACCAGTTGCGCCGCACGCTGATTATATGGGGTGAAATCCTGGGCGGTTTTGGCACCCTGGCTGTCTGGTACGCCCACACCCTGCCGGTGGGGTTGCGCACCAAGGCCTACGTGATCATCGTCGGCCTGACGGTGGTGGAAGCCTTCTGGTCCATGTCCAACATCGGCTGGAGCGCCCTGATATCGGATCTCTATCCGCCCGAGGAGCGCGGCGCGATCCAGGGCAAACTGACCAGTGCCGGCGGCATCGGACGCATTGCAGGGGTATGGATCGGCGGCCTTCTCTACGACGGACTGGGTCGCTTTTACGAGGGATGGGGTTTTGAGCACGGCGCCCTTTTCTTCGTAGCCGCCGGCGTCATGTTCGTATCGACCCTTCCCCTGTTGACCCTGCCCGAAGGGGGCGTCACCGAAGCCAGCGATAGCATCACCACCAACGACCCGTTGCGGCATGACCGATCGAACAGTTGGTTTGTGATTTTTTTAACGGCCATGGCCTTGATCAATTTCGGGCGCAACGCGGTGGTGATCATTCAGCCCCAATATCTGTTTCTGGACACGGGGTTTGCCGTTTCCAGCCAGGCCCTGAGCACGATCGTCAATACCGAATCCGTCGCCATGATTCTCGGCGGCCTGGTCGTCGGCGGCATCGTTTTGAAAATCGGCAACGGCAACGCCGTGCTACTGGGCACCCTCATCAGTATCGCCTATCTGATCCTGTTTGCCACCACCACCCAGTTGGCCATGATCTATCTGGGCAGCTTCCTCAAAGGATGCGCCGAGAGCATCGTGGTCGCCTCCTCCTACGCGTTTGGTTCGCTGCTCATCCCGCCGGAGAAAAGAGGGCGACGTTTCGGCCTGTTCAATGCCACCTTTTTTCTCAGTTGGGGGCTGGCCGGCACCCTTATCGCCGGCCCGCTCGTGGATGCCCTGCTGCACGCCGGCCACACGGCCGAAATGGCCTACCGTTCGGCTTATTGGGCCGGCGTCATCATCACCCTTGCCGGATTCATTCTCCTGGCCGTATTGGTGTACGTGTTGATGCCGCGCAAACCATTCGCCAGCAGACCGCCCGCGCATCGCTGACCAGGACGCACAGCTTCACATTTTCCGCAGGCGTCAGCAACACCGGCGGCACGTAAGACACGCGTTGTCTTAGGTGGAAAAGCGGTTCGTCAGCCGGCCGATCCCGCACGCTCACGGTCTTTTTTTTCCGCTTCAACCTGGTAGAGCGTGGCGCCCACAGGCGCAAAGGAAAGCAACAGGATATTGACAAGCGGAATCAACAACGGAAGACCGAACCCGAGATGGAACAGCAGCTGCCGGCGGAACATCCGGAAGCGTTCCTTGAACGGATACAGGCGCCGGGCCGGCAGGAGATCCGTATTGTCCCAGGCCAGAAACATGACGGCCACCACCGGGCCTATAAACGTCAGCAGCGGCCCCAGCGGGGTCAGCCACCCGATGCCCATCACCAGCATCGTGGCCAGCACAGGAATAATGGCGCGGGGGGTTTCCTGCTTGATAAGATAAAGGAGTTGGGCCGGGAAGGACATCCCGGTGGGTTTCTTTTCCTGGCCGGTTACCATTCGCTCCGTGATACGGGACATCTGCTCCATGATCACTACACAAAACAAAATTTGGCACAGAAAATAGCCCAACACGGATGTCAGGGCCAGCAATACCAATGACAACAGCCAGGAGGCAAGATACCACAGCCACAGAATCCAGAGACTTTCAGGCCGGGTCCAGATCAATTGCATCATGTCCTGGTGGTAGGCGAAAAACACCGCCGCCGCCCCTACGCCGATCAGGAGAACGATTACAAAACGAAGCAGGCCCAGCATAAGCAGACTCGGGGTGCGAAGGCCCAAAAGCAATCCGCGAAAATTGGTCTGGATGCCGCGAAGTATATCCATGCGTGTTCCCCCTTTTGGAATCTTCCGTTGGGATTTCCCCCGCTGTCAGGGCAACAACCGTTTGAGGCGTTCGCGCCACCGCACGAACAAAGGCCGGACAATCTCGACACGCAGATAAAGATCCCCCGACGGGCCGCCGCCCTGCCCTTTATCGCCCATACCGGATAATCGTATGCGCTGTCCCTCACGAACACCGGGAGGAATTTTGACCACCAGTTTTTTCTTCTGCCGGCGATGGTAATACGCGAAAGGACCTCCCTCACGGGCCTTTTCGGGTGAAAGCCGGATTAGATCCTCGGTATCGTCACCCGCCCGGGGCAGGGGCATCCCGGTCAGGCGCTCCATCATGTGTCGGGCCAGCCGGCCCAACCCGCGCCCGCCGCCCATTCCGCGGCGACCCCCCATCGGCCCCCTTCCCGTAAAACCATAGCTTTTGAAAACCGTGCCACGGCCACGGAAAGACCGATAGCCGGGGCCATAAAACTCCCGGAAAATATCGTCGGATCGCCGAAAACCGTGCATCCGGGTCATTTCTTCAAAAATTCGGAAAATGTCCGACCCGGAGAAGATATCCTGATCCGAATAATGCTGGCGAAACTGGCTATGGGCGGAAGCGCCGTATTGCTGGCGCATAGTATCATATTCGCGTCGTTTGTCCGGATTGGACAAAACGGCATAGGCTTCATTGACGGCCTTCATTTGGTTGACCGCCTCCGGGTTGTCCTGATTGCGGTCGGGATGATATTTGAAGGCCAGCTCACGATAGGCGTCTTTGATGGCTTTTTCGCCGGCACCTCTGTCGACACCGAGAACCTTGTAGTAATCTTGTACTTGCATTGTCACTGCGATTTCGTGAAAGGGTTTGCGTCACCATGGCGATGCGCTGAAAGCGGCCTGGCGCCAAGTCATTCCGGCGCGTTAGGATTTCCGCTGTCACCGCGTCAGCTTCGATAAATTCATTTCATGAGAATGTCGGAATGTTTCTACAACAGGCGCACGCGGACAACAAGAGAAACCTTGGAGGAAATCCTGTTACACCCCTCACGTAAAAGTGCCGGACAACACGCTAAGCCGAATACTTCACGCGTTCGGGATAGAGGACGCATCGTTGGGTCGGGAAATCTTGCGCTCATGTCTTCGCACGGAGGGATAAGCGATCCATAGGATCAGGCCGCTTGACACTGCACGGCAGCGTCCTTGACCTCTGCCAAAACCACCGTGACGTTATCAGAGCCGCCGCGCAACAGGGCTCGTCGCACCAGGCTGCCGCAGATCTCCCCGAAAGGCCTGGCAATAAGGATATCCTGAATTTCATGATCGCGGACCAAATCACTCAACCCGTCCGAACAGATCAAATACAGGTCGCCACCGGCCAAATCGTCCACACGGGACTGGATGCGGCGTAAACGGGGCAAAGCACCCACGGCCTGCATGAGGACATGGCCGCTGGGATGCCCGATCGCCTCCTCCGGCGACAGTTTCCCGGTTTGCACCAGATAGTCCCGAAGGGTCTGATCTTCGGTGAGACGCGTCAGCCGGCCGTCCCGCAGCCGATAAATACGCGAATCCCCAACATGGCCCACGACAATCTTATCTTCCAGAAAAAGCAGGGCGGAAACGGTAGTCCCCATGCCCTTGTATTGCGGGTGATCACGCGTGAAACCGCGCACCTTGACATTGGCCATCTGGATCATGCGTTCCAGCCGTTTGCGGTTGGTCCCCGCGGTAAAGGGCTTGGTCCCGTCACGATAGACCGGAAAATCAAAAAAAGTTTCACAAACGATATGGCTGGCAATTTCCCCTCCGACAACCCCCCCCATGCCGTCACAGACAACGGCCAGGGCACCGCTGTATTCATCCCCATGGATAACCGCATAGGTATCCTCATTGGTGTCACGCACCAGACCGGTCACCGATTGGTGGTCAAAATTGATGTTAAACATGAAACCTCCGTCGATTTGATCCTGGCGCGGCCAGGTTTCCATGCAACCCTGCGGAATCAGGCACGTCCTTTAAGAATGGGCATCCGATTTGGCAATTACCGCAATCATCGTAACGGGCAGGAATATTCTTCCTGTAAGCCTTATCGGCCGATGGTGGGGATTGCTTGAGTAAGTAGGGGAAAGATATCTATGCCTGCCGCGCCCTTGCATCTATCGTGCCGCGTGGCCCTGGTTATCATGTTCAGAAACGGCCCGATCCGGCCGTGGAATTGCCTTTGGCAGCCATCAGTCGGCCCCTCGGTGCGGGGGAAACGGTGCGCTCCCCTGTCTGAAATGCGTCAGCTCCCATTTTTCCGTGCGGGTGTCATGGCGAATGATCCACTGAGCACCATCAGCGGTTCTGAATTTAAAATACCGGTGTTGCGGTGCCAGCCAACGGTCAAGGATCTCCACAACTTCCAAACGGTTTTCACCAATCTGGACCCGGCGTGGCGTTTCCTCACCGCGATATCCAGCGTAGCATTCCACCTGAATGCGCATGTCCCTCTCACTTTGACAATGCTTTTTCCACCCAACGGCCAGGGGCCTTCCTGGCGGCCTGCGCGTGAATCCGCTATCAAATTGAAAAAGCACCGATCCCCGAGGATCCGCCCTGCGCCTGCGAATGTTTGTCGCTTGCATCCCTGCCCGAATTGACCTATCCAATAATGAGGCCTCGGAAATGCGAAATCAATCCCGTCAAACAACCCGTCACCAAGGGAGGTGGTCCTTATGAAACGCTGGCGCTGTATTGTCTGCGGCTATCTTCACGATGGCGATCACCCCCCCTATCGTTGCCCTGTGTGTGCGGCTCCGGCCACATTGTTTGAACTTCTGGAACCTCCGGGTCAGGCGTGACCGTTGCGACAGGATTCCAAAAACCGGCCTTCGCCCAGGGATAAAAAACATGGTGCGGTTGGCCTCGTCGTGTGGGGATGCAGAGGGATTTTATTTTGGAATCAAAGCGTGAGGATGATGATCGGAAGTTCTGCTATTTGTAGGAGGAATGACGAACAGAATCACGAACCCGTTGCCACAAATCAATGTAGTCAAAGGGTTTGACACGAAAAAAGCCCAGCCCCGCTTCGATGGCGCGAAACCGATCCTTTTCCGCGTCATATCCAGGCGCAACAGCCAGTTCGATCCGCCCCTGCCACTCCGAGCCCCTGGACAAATCAATACCGCCATGGCCTCCGAGATGAACATTGGAGAATATGCGCTCGCCGCCACATCGGGACCGCATATAGTCCAGGGCTTTTTCGGCACCGGAAAAGCTTATGGCATGGCAGTTATCATCCGTGGCGAAATGTTCGATCAGAATCTGTCGGATCACCCAATCATTTTCTAAAAAGAGAACATGCATTTTCCGATATAAGGGAATAACGTTATCCATCGGCTGCCCTCTCAACTATTGACCCGTTACGTGAAACCTCAAGCGCTCTTGACACGGGTTGACGATTACCGACGTTCCTAACTCGACCTCACCTGCCGGAGATGATGGCCGCCTGAATGCCTGCTCATATGGTAAGCAAATATCATGCAAGCCATATTTTGTGTAACACCTAACATAAATACACAACATAGAGTATTTTTGTGGCAATTTTTTTTCTTATTGGGAACTATCTTTCTCATCGGCAAGATCGGCTAATGGCAGGGGCGGTTTGGACACGCTGACCGGATAGAAGTGATGCGATCAAGGGTCACCTAAGGGGCACAAACGGTTTTGGTATGGCATCAATACGTATCCAGGAATCCCAGCTTCCGCCTGGCCGTATTAGATGGTTGGTGATGCCGCACGTGTTTAAAATTAAGGCTCCATTTTTTCGTTCCCGCGTGCTATAGTTTTTTGTTGATCCAGTTCGGGCGGTTTCATGGCGATGCCAGTCATGACCTCAAGCCCTTCTCATCGCAGCTTAATCGCCTGCCAGGCAAACCCTATGGATTGGACACTGCCGTGCGGTGGCCTGAAAAAGGGCGTCTCTTGCGCCAGTTTGCGGAGACTGCGTTATGCGTTTGGCCGATAACTTGCTAATCACCGGTCCCCCGGGCATCGGCAAAAGCACCCTCATTCGCAGAGTTTGCGACGCCCTCGGCGACCGCCCCATCGCCGGCTTTTCAACGCGCGAGATTCGCCGCAACGGCGAGCGGCTGGGTTTCGAACTGGTCGGTCTGGAAGGACAAAGCGCCATCCTGTCCCATGTGGATGTCAAAAGCCCTTTTCGGGTTGGAAAATACGGGGTTGACATCGGGGCGTTCGAAAATTTCCTGAAAACCATTCGTTTTATTGAACCCGGCATCGAATTGATCGTCATCGATGAGATCGGCAAAATGGAATGCTTCTCAGCCCTATTTCGCAAAATGACGCAATCGGCCCTGACGTCGGATAAAAAAGTCGTTGCCACCGTGGCCCACCGCGGGGGGGGATTTATCGCCGAGGTCAAAGAACGCTGGGATGTCCACCTGCAGACGTTGACATGGGAAAACCGGGACCACATCCTCACCGATATCATCAGCCAACTGGTATGAACATTGAATCTGACCACGATCACCAATCGCCTGATCAGGGATCTTGAAAAACTCAACTTCGCTCCTCCGGTAGCGCATGTCTACAATCCTCTCCGATATGCCCGGAAGCCTTACGATCTCTATGTGAAGCGCTATGGGCAGCGACCGGTGGAAATTGTTCTGGTGGGCATGAATCCGGGACCATGGGGCATGGCGCAAACCGGTATCCCTTTTGGGGAGATTGCCGCTGTCAGGGAATGGATGGGGATCGAGGCGCCCGTGGCAAAACCCGTCACAGAACATCCCAAACGGCCGATCGAAGGATTCAGCTGTGCCCGCAGCGAAGTCAGCGGCCGTCGCCTGTGGGGATGGGCACGCGAAACCTACGGAAGTCCAAAAGCCTTTTTCAGGCGCTTTTTCGTGCTCAACTACTGCCCGCTTTTATTCATGGAAGCGGAAGGCCGAAACCGCACGCCCGACAAACTGCCCGTGGCAGAGCGCACCCCTCTGCTGAAGGCCTGCGACCGGGCACTGGGCGATACCATCGCCTTGCTGGCGCCGCGTTTTGCGGTCGGCATCGGGGCCTTTGCCGCACGACAAGTGAAAGCTGTGGTGGGCGACATGGCCATCACGGCCGGCCAGATCACCCATCCAAGCCCTGCCAATCCCCGGGCTAACCGCGGCTGGAGCCGGTTGGTCGAACAGGAACTCCGCCAGATGGGCATTGATCTGTAAAATCAAGCGTTGATCATTTTTTGAAGCATTTCCCGGCTGCGGACGAGGTCGCTGCGCTCAGGTGTAAAAATTTCCAGCGTCATGGTTTCGTCATAATCGATGTTTCGAAGAGCTTTGATGAGGGCTTTGAAATCGATGCCGCCGTCCCCAACCGCCAGGTGGTCGTCCCGCTGCCCCCAGTTGTCGCTGATATGGACATGTTGAATCCGGTTGCCGAACCGGCGGATAAACGCCAGGATGCGCGCCATACCACGGCCGTCAATAAAGGCATGGCCCACATCCAGCGTCATGGCCAGTTGCGGCCATCTTTCAAATACCATGTCAAAATCATCCGGTGTGGTAAACGGGGTCAAACGTGCAAAGAGGTTCTCCAGGCAAACCCGACAGCCACTCTCCTCCCCTCGACGTGCTACCGCCGCAATGCTTTCCATGGCGTAACGCCGGGCCATTTCCGGCACGCTGCGGGCCAGGCCGCCCACAAAACTGGGGTGCAGGACGGCTTTCCGGGCGCCGAGTTCCCGCGCGACGGCCAAAGAATTCAGCAGTTCTTCCCGTGAGGCCTGCCGGATACTTGGCGTCAGATCCGCCGTGTGGATAAAGGTGGGCAGGTGGCAGATCAGGTCCATGCCGTAGTGATCGAGTGTCTGGCGAATGGCGGAACGCTGCTCCCTGAGGCCGGCATAGTGTGCTTCCGGGGCGTCCATGGCCAGTTCCAGATAATCAAACCCCAGCGAACCGATGGCATGGATTTCTTCGAGCACCGGGCGAATCGGAAAATTCATAGCACCATAGCGCATCGGCAACACCTCCTTTCATGACGGACCATGACAAACGAACGGCGATAGAGCATTTAAAAATTACCCCGACACGCGTTTGACGCCACTACCCCCTGCCGGAGAGGTAATCCGACCCCAAATGCTTCTCGACAATACTTACCGTGTCGAGATCGGGGGGAACAAACCCGAAGACACGCTCAAGAAACTGCAGGGTGATACGATAAGTCGCCCCCCAGAGGATTTCGGTCCCCTCGGCCGTTTGATAGCGAAAGGCGGGGAAAATCGGCATTTTCTCCCCGTCTTCATTAGGCACTTCCTGAGGCCCCATTTGCAACCGCAGCCCGAGATAGTTGGCGGGCATCAGCAAATCACGCAGCGGAATCCGGACGACCTTGGCCACTTCCCAATTGGGGAAAAAATGCTGCTGCCGCCGGACCCACCCCACCAGGGGATAAATGACGCGTCGAAACATCACCAGGCGTTCGGGCGGCAACATGCCCTGAAAGCCAACCCCCAATGGATTCAAACGCATTTCCTCCACGCATTCCCGCAGGGCTGTGGCCAGCAGGAGCCGCAATCGCGGCATGCTCTGGGGGGCCTGACGTTGCCAGAATCGGCCATATTCCCAATGCCGTATGGGCCCCAAAGGCAGCCGCAACAATCCGGCCAGCAAACGATCGAAACGGGGCGCAATGCCGCCTCCGGGGCAGCAAATGTCACCGGGCTGGCGAACTTTGGCGGAACGTTTGTTGAGAACAACGCAGGGTTCCAAGGGACGGCCGGAAGCGGTACGCTGCATTCCCAGCAAAAAGAAGACAACCGACAAACCGTTGTGGATAGGACGGTCGTCTTCCCAGAGGGGCTCCGGATTGACCGATGTTTGCAAAGCGTGTTGAATGTGGCGCTGGAGGCCTTGGGGATCATCCAGGAGCGCCGCCGGCGATGGGGGCTGTGACGGTTGAAGCATCATCAGGATTGTGTTTCCCGGCCGTGCCGCTTCAATAGCTGGCAGGCCTTTTTGAATCCCAGGCGGCAGGCCGCCTCGGCATCCTGGAAAGCCGCGTCCACATGCCCCTTTTGAAAATAGATCCGCCCGCGATTGTAGAGAGCCCATCCGTTTTCAGGCCTCAGGGCCAGGGATTGGTTGAGGTATTCCAGGCTGGTATCATTTTGATCGCGGCGCAGATAGATCCACCCCAGGTTGTCATAGGCATAGCTGTAGCGGGGATTCAGCTTGATGGTAGTCTCGAAGGCCCGGATGGCTTCCGCCTCCCGGCCGGTTTTCACCAGAGCGCGGCCCCGCCAGAAATGGGCTTCGTAACTGTCCGGGCGGGCGGTGATGGCTTTATCCAGTTCGCGCAGCGCTTCGGCGTAGGCTTCGTTTTTCACCAGAGATCGGCCCCGCCGCAAATGTCGGTCTTTTTCCGCCCGCGAGGAAAAAGGACCGCCGACCAGATAGCGGGCCACCGCATCTTCGATTTTTTCGATGACAGGGGCCAGGCGCAAACCGGACCAATCGATGGTGGTCGAGCGCATCCCGGTCACCAGCGACACCCCCCCGACACCGATCGCAACGATGCAGACAATCACAAATACGGCGGCCAGGGTATCACGCCCGGTGGACAGCCGGGGTTCAAAAAAAGGCTTACGTGCGTCGGCATTCTGCGGGAATCGCTCTGCGGGGATGTCAGGAGGCCGCCCTTGTTTACGGTCCGGCATCAACTGCCCTGTGGTGTGATCGAGCACCACCGGACGGTTGCAGTGGGGGCAGGTCAACCGCCGGGGCGATGGTGCCGGCGAACCGGGCTCCACAGACAGTTCTTTATGGCAAAAAGGGCACGCAAGCAACATGGCAAGTCCATCGATTCAAAAGAGAATGTCGATTCCTGTCATTGTAATCAGGTCTTTCAGTATACCTGTCTGGAACCGGTTTGTCACCATTGTGTGCGGTTGGGGATTATATAACGAGTGTCCGTCCTTAAACGGTAGATTTTGGTTTCTGCAAGGCCCGAGCGCGTTTTCCCGCTCCGCGGGATATTATCCCGCTTGACGGGATATGATCCCGCTAGACGGGATATGATCCCGCTAGACGGGGCTTCCCGTCTCATCGATTCCGATCGGTGGGTGTCAACCGGAGGATTAGCCCGCTATTTCGAGGATTGAAAACGAGCGCGAACACCGCCAGGGGCCGAAAGATGCCATTTGGGGATGGGCACTCAATAAGTCCGCCAATGACCTTGCGTGGAAAAAGCAAACTACCGTTGGACCAGGGCACACGCTGCTTGTCGCGTCGAAATCGCCGATGTCATAATCGCTTGACAAAATTCACCCGGCCGCATAGAAAAGGACCGGTCGGTATTTTTTATCCAACAAGGATCACCCACTGTCATGCCGGACAAAGGCGCCCGAACCCGTCGCAAAATCACCCTCGCCGCCCTGCAGCTGTTTTCCATCAAGGGGTATTTTCACACGTCTATCAGCGACATCCTCAATGCCACCGCGTTGACTAAAGGCGGACTCTACTGCCATTTCAACAGCAAAGAAGACATCTGGTATGCCGTCTACGGTGAAGCCGTGGACATCTGGCGGGATATCGTATTCGAAGGCATGCGCGACATTGAAAATCCCCTGAACCGGATCGACCGGACCTGCGGCAATGTTCTCCAGCGCTACCTGGCCGAGGATACCTTTGACGGCGGTTGTTTCTTTGTCAATATGCTGGTGGAGCTGTCCGGGCAGTCCGCCAGCATGAGCCGGCATATCCGCAAGGGGTTCATCGGTTTTTCCAAGTTGTTCCAATCCTGGCTGGCCGAAGCCGAGCAGTGCGGTTTGTTGCGTCCGGGCCTGGATTTCAAGGATGTGGCCAACTTCCTGGTGATTGCGCTCAACGGGGCCGCAACCCTCTACGTATCCAGCCGGGATAAAACCGTATTGCAGCAGACCGCCGGCCAACTTCAGTTTTACATTCAACAGCTGCAAAACACTTAAACCGGGTAGGAACCCAGGGAGAATTCGATGCTTTTAAAAATACCAACCGGTCTTTATTTAAAGGAGTCCTCATGAGATTCGCGCATCTTCTCGCCGACCGTACCCGGCATATGTCACGTAGTGCCATTCGGGAAATCCTTAAAGTTGCCTCCCAGCCGGGGATGGTTTCCCTGGCCGGAGGGATTCCGGCCCCGGCCAGCTTCCCCCTGGACCTGATCGAAGATTTATGCCATCAGGTCATGCGCCAGTACGCCGATCGGGCTTTTCAATACGGTTTGACCGAGGGCTTCATGCCCTTGCGGCAGGCACTGGCACCCCATCTGGCCGGACGCGGCATTCATACATCAGGAGAAACGATCCTCATCACCAGCGGCTCCCAGGGCGTGCTGGATGCCATCGGCAAAATCCTGATCACCCCTGGGGAAACCGTGGCGCTGGAATCACCGACCTACTTGGGGGCCCTGCAGGCTTTTGCCCCCTATCGACCCCGGTATGCGGCCATCGATTGCGATGATGATGGCGTGATGCCGGAGGCATTGGAGCGGGTGCTGGTTGAAAAGAAGGTCAAATTTGTTTATCTGGTCCCCACTTTCCAGAATCCAACCGGGCGCACCCTGCCCCTGGAACGACGCCGAGCCATCGCCCGCTTGCTCAAGCGAACCCATACCCTTTTGATCGAAGACGACCCCTACAGCGATCTGCGCTACGAGGGCCAGGCCCTGCCGCCCATCAAATCGCTGGCCCCCGAACACGTCGTCTATATCGGGACCCTGTCCAAGGTGTTTGCTCCCGGCCTGCGCATTGGCTACTGCGTTGCGCCGGAACCCATCCGCAATTGGCTGGTCCTGGTGAAACAGGGGGTCGACCTGCATACGAGTACCTTCAACCAGGCCCTGGCCACCGCCTACCTTGACGGTGGTCACCTGGAACGTCACCTGCCCCGTATTCTCTCATTATACAAACCCCGGCAGAAAGCCATGCTGGCGGCATTGGCACAGCATCTGCCATCAGATTTCCACTGGTCGCAACCGGAGGGGGGCATGTTCGTGTGGGTCGAGGGACCGCCCGAGATGAATATGGCCGCAATTTATCGGGCGGCCGTGAAGCGGCAGGTGGCTTTCGTGCCCGGCCATTTCTTTTTTGCCCAATTCGAAAGGGGCCTGAATACCATGCGGCTCAACTTCACCATGCCCGATGTGCTGGAAATCGATCGGGCGATCCGGACCCTGGGCGAAATCATGGTTGAAAACGCCGCTCGCCCAGAAGCGTTGCCGTCAGGGGGCCGCGAACGGTGCCAGGATGCGCCCCGTGCTCGCATCGAGGTTTTTTAGGGTCTGGCGGAGCCCGACCCGGGCCAGCGCCAGGCGGCTTTGGGCCTGATTCAAATCCCGCTGGGCCTCGTTCAACCGGACCAGGGAGGCCTGCCCGGCTTGGTATTCCTTTTCCACCAGATCCCGGTTTTCCAGCACCAGGGCCGCATTCCGGCGCTGCAGTTCAAGTTCGTATTGGGCGGTTTTGACGTTGGTCACGGCCTCCTGGACATCGGCGGACGCCTGAATCTTCACCGCCGCTAGATTTTCCGCCGCCTCCTTCTGCTGGAACTTGGCTTCCGCCAGCTGAGCCCGCCTTTCGCCACCGGAATAGAGGCGATAAGTCAGATAAAGCCCCACAGTGTTGCCAAAATCATCCCCTTCGAAACGTGCGGAATTGGCCCGTTCGCCATCCATGGACCCGGCCAGTTGCATGGTGGGATAGAATTGCGAGCGGGCAATACCGACACCGGCTTCGGTCTGATTGAGGGCCGATTCGCTTTGCTGGATATCCGGCCGATTTTTCAGGGCATAGTCCAGATGCACCACAGGGTCCGGCGGTGCCATCTCCTTTTCGGTCTCCCGTTCCAGGCTGGCCAGATCGAGCCCAGGCGGCAGGACGGCATCGGGTACCCCCATCAGAGCGGCCAGACCGACCAGGGCGAGCTGATAGTCCCGCTGGAAATCGTTGCGTGAAGACCGTGCCGCGTTGACCAGAATCTCGAAATTCAGCATATCGCTCAGGGATCCGGTACCCACCCGGTAGCGGGCTTTGGCTTCTTCCAACTGACGCTGGTTGAAGGCTTCATCGGCATCGGCGATGGCGATGTTCTTGCGGGCCAGTTGGGCGATGTAGTAGCTGTCGGCCACCGAAGAAAGCAAAAGCCGCCGGGACTCGAGCAGTGCGGCCTGGCTGGCGTCTTCGCCATAGATTGCCAGAGCATTGCTGAAATGCCGACGAAAGCCGTCAAACACGGTCCAGCGGGCCACCAGGCTGGCACGGTAATAATCCTCCGGGTTGTCCACGGAGGCATTGGGATCGAAAAAGCGTAGCTGTCCCAATTGGGCTTCTTCCGCGCTGTTGGACAAGTCCACGCGAGAGGCCGAGCCCTCGGCGTCCAGGGTTGGCCAATAGGCGGCTTCGGCCTGCCGAACCCTTTCACTGGCCTGACGCACCCGCTCGGCCGCGGCCATCAGGCTGGGGCTGCTGGCCAGGGCAATGCGCTGCGCGGTCTCCAGGTCCAGCACTTCGAATTGCGAAAGCATCGCAACATCAAACGATTCAGCTCCAACCGGATCTGTTTCGGCAGGGCTTCCGGTCGGAAAAACAGACAGGGCTAAACAGGCAATGAGGGCGAAGGCTATAATCGTTCGCATAGGTCCTCTACATTCCAATGGTTACGGTGTATTCGCCGGGGGTTTCAGATCATTCCCCGCACTTTCGTCATCAAGCACTTGTTTGATGCGCTTGAGCACCTCACACCACATGCGTGTTGTCTCCTCGCCGGCTTTTTCCACCAGCGTCTCGAAGGCGGTCAGCAGATCTGCGTTGAGGCGCTCAAAATCCTTATGGACTGCCGGTGCAATACGCACATCCATACGCCGGCGGTCCCTTGGGTTGGGTTCCCGTGTAAGGGCACCTTTCTCCACAAGCCGCTCCACCATGGCTGAAGCCGAAGGGGCCGACACACCCAAAAGGGCGGCCAGTTCCGATATGGACACCTGACCGCGGTTCTGAATCAGCATAAGGGCATGCATCTGGTTTACCGACAATTCCCCGCAGATGCTATCCTTCCCTTCTGCGGCCAGAACCTGGGCTACATTACGGTCGACAAAATCCCGGATCGATCGTCCGGTGGTAAATATATAGCGAGCCTGTTCCGAAAGGGTGTCGCGACCCATCAAAAATAGCCTTGTCAATTGTATTGGATAAATAAAACTTTTTGATCGATTAATACTTAGCCTAATTAATTATTAGCTTATCTAAGTATTAACCCCCACCCCGCTTGTCAACTGTTTTTGAAAATTGCAAATATTTGATCAACCTGCCCCATCAGGCTGGCAAACTGCTCCGGTAAAAGCGATTGGGCGCCATCACTCAAGGCTTGATCCGGCTGATGGTGAACCTCGACCATCAAACCGTCGGCGCCCACCGCAGCGGCGGCCCGCGCCAACGGGATGACCTGGTCCCGTCGCCCGGCCGCATGACTGGGATCAATGATAATCGGCAAATGACTCTCCCGACGGACGTAGGGAACCGCCGACAAATCAAGGGTGTTGCGGCTGTGGTGCACAAAGGTCCTGACCCCCCGTTCACACAGAATCACATCGGTATTGCCGCCTTCCATGATATACTCGGCCGCCATGAGCCACTCGTCGATGGTGGCCGCCATACCACGTTTAAGCAATATCGGCCGCTTGGAGCGTCCCGCCTGGCGCAAGAGACTGAAATTCTGCATGTTGCGTGTACCGATCTGGATCATGTCGGCATACGCTTCCACCTGGTCGAAGGTTTCCGTATCCATCACTTCGGTCACCACCGGCATACCGGTCTCCTGGCGCACTTTGGCCAAAATCTTCAGTCCTTCCAAGCCCAGACCCTGAAAAGAATACGGTGATGTTCGGGGTTTGAAAGCCCCTCCCCGGAAAACCTGGGCCCCGGCCGACTTCACGTGACGGGCGATGATCAGGGCCTGTTCTTCACTCTCGATAGCGCAGGGTCCGGCAATGACCACCGGATGAGCGTTGCCGATAGCGATGCCACCGATACGCACAATGGTATCTTCCGGCCGGGTTTCCCGGCTGACAAGTTTGTAAGGCCGGGTAACCGGTATGACATCCTTCACGCCCGCCAAACCGACAAAGAGCGAGGCATCGACAGCGCCTTTATTGCGCAAAACGCCAATGGACATCCTCTCCCCGCCCGGAATAAGCCGCGCTTCATATCCGCGGGCCTTCACGGCCGTTTCGACGGCTTTGATCTGGTCAGAAGTTGCCTGGGTTTCCATCACAATCAACATGGTTTCATCTCCTTGGTTAAATAGCGATTTGGGGATCAGCCCCTGTTTCCGTTCCACGAAGGATCGTCTCTTCCGGACAAGCACGCTCACCCGCCACCCCAAAAAAAGGGGCGGTGGCCTGTCGCCACCGCCCCTTTAAAACAGAAAGACCGTGGCGTTGGGATGGCCACGGTCCTTGTGATTGCCTCTTATCGTTGGTTCAGGCGGTCAATTCCGGCAGGCGCACCCCTTTCGTTTGAATTGCCACCACCACCAGCAAAATTGGATTTGATTTTTCATGGTCATTTTTTGTAATCCTCAACCTTTACTTGGAAGGTTTTTACCGGAAGTTATCCGCGCTTGTCAAGAGCAAGGGATGTTCTTCTAGCGCCCCTTCCCAGCCAACCTGCCAAAGCAATGACGATTTGACGCCGCCCATGCATTGCGTGAAAATATCCAGTTGTTATAATCACCCTGTCTTTTCCAAAGGCATACATCAACCTACAGGAGGCCTGCGCATGACGGAATGGATTCCTTTTGAAGAAGGTGAATACTGGGTGGAAAACGCTTACCTTTTGGCCGCCGACAAGACCGCCATCGGCTTGGAAAACCCGGTGATCGAAGTTGCCAAAACCCCGCAGGGAAAGCGCTATCTCAAAGGGCAGGGCATGGTCAACAATCTCATGGTGGTCGAGTTGCTGGAGAAAAACGATACGCTGGACATCCTGCTGGATCTGGGCGGAAAATTTAAATACTTTCTCCAGGCACCGCAGATCAATTCGGGCAAGTATTTTGCGCCGGATGTAAAATCGACCCTACAGTTTGCCCCGGCCAGGCCCTGGCGCCAGCTTTCGGAAAATGATTTTTCCGATGCGGTCGAAACCTTAAACCGCATCGATATATAGAGGATGGACTCGATAGTCTTGTTGTGTTAAGAAAGATGAGTTAAAGCAGTAAATTGTCCGTTTATGTCGTCATGGAAGTCCCTTGGGCGCTTCCAATCCCTTGAATGGAATGCGCCCGCAGAAAGGATTGAGATGCGAATCAGGGTATGGGGATCCAGAGGGTCCATTCCTGTCTCCGGCCGCGAGTACCTCCGCTACGGCGGCGATACCACATGCCTTGAAATCCGGACCAAAAGCGACGATATTTTCATCGTTGATGCCGGTACCGGTATTCGCAGACTCGGCAACCAGCTCATTGAAGACGAACGCTACACCTATCATTTCCTGATTACTCATGGTCATTGGGATCACCTGATGGGCTGGCCCTTCTTCAAGCCGCTTTATCTCGACCATGTCACCATACGGGTCCATCGATGCCCGTTCCCCAAAAAATTTGTTGAAAATATGGTTTCCAAAGTCATGACGCCACCCAATTTCCCCATTCGCCCTTCAGAGTTGAGGGCTAAAATCGTCTACGAAGACGGCAATCCCACCCGCTTTGAAGTCGGCTCGATGGCAGTGGAACCAATCCCCTTGAGCCATCCCAATATGGGCAGCGGCTATAAATTTATCGAAGACGGTAAAACCTTCGTTTTTCTGACCGACAATGAACTGGGTTTTGTCCATCCCGGCGGGCTGCCCATGGACCGTTATGTCGACTTTGCCTATGGTGCGGACCTACTTTTTCACGATGCCGAATACACACCCGAGGAATACGAATCCAAGGTCCTTTGGGGGCATTCTTCTTATATGGAAGCTGTTGATCTGGCCCTTCAGGCCGGTGCCAAAACACTTGGCCTTTTCCACCACAGCCAGGAACGCGATGACGACGCCATCGACACAATTGTAGCCGACTGCCGGAAGGTCATCGCCGCCGAAGGCCATACCATGGACTGCTTTGCCGTTGCCGCCGACATGTATTTCGAGCTGTAGCCCGAAGATTTCATTCGGTTTTTTCCCGGTCACTTCCGGTCAAATCACCATCTGAATGTTCGGATGCATTTTTTCACACCAACCCAAACGCCATCCGGTGTCGTCGGAAATCTACCGTAATCCGGAGGGCAAAAGGAGTCTTGCATATGCCGACGGCCACCGTAAAATGGGTTGACGGGTTGCAGTTTGTAGGCACGGATTCGGGCGGGCACAGCGTGGTGCTTTCGGGTGATGATCAGCAATGCGGGGTCCGACCATCAGAAATGCTTCTGGTGGCCCTTGCGTCCTGTTCGGCCGTAGACGTCGTTGAAATCATGAAAAAAAAGCGCAAACCGCTCACCAGCCTGGAAGTGGCCATTACCGGCGAGCGTGATCCCGAGCCCCCCTGGTCTTATCGAATGATCAAGTTGACCTATCATGCCAAGGGCCATGGACTGACAGAAAAAGCCTTGTCCCAGGCCATCCAATTATCCACCGAAAAGTATTGTTCCGTCGCCGCCACCGTGAGTGGCGTGGCGGACATCCAGACCCGTTACGAAATCATACCGGCAGATTAGCCGCACTTGGTCGCAAGCCTGCATCCCGGTTGATGGTCCGCGGGGAACGGGAAGCCCCTCTAACGCCGGCAGGCATCACAGTAGGCCTGGAACAATGCCTCCATTGGAGGATCACCATCCATCAACCATTCCGGGTGCCACTGCACACCGACGATCCAGCGCGCATCGGTTCCTTCAACCGCCTCGATAATCCCGTCCGGTGCCCAAGCCACGGGACGAAGTCCCTGCCCCAGCTGGTCAATGGCCTGGTGGTGAATGCTGTTGACCGCGATTGCCGCCGTACCGACCATTTCGGCCAGCCGGCTTCCCGCAAGCGGCTGGATGTCATGCGCCAGGAAATCCTCCGGATAATCGGGGTGATAATCATGCTTCAGGGCCTTTGGCCGCTGGGAGGCAATATCCTGCCATAGGGTTCCCCCCGAGGCCACGTTTAAAACCTGAATACCACGACAAATCGCCAATATGGGCAAGTCGGATGCCAGTGCCCATTGCGACACCAGCAATTCCATCCTGTCCCGTTCGGGCGTCACCTTCCGAAGCCCAGGCATAGGCGCTTGATTAAAATGAATCGGCTCCAGATCAGGGCCGCCGATCAACAGCAATCCATCGATCATCCGGAAAAGATGTTCCAGAATGACACCCGATGGCATCACGGGTATGATCAGCGGAATCGCCCCGACCCTCTGCAATGCCCGGAGATAACTGTCCGGAACGGCCGTTGCCTGGCGGCCGAGGATGGCATCACTTTCATGCCAATATCCGGGAACGCCAATCACGGGGTTTGCAGAATTGACAGGTTTTGGCTTGGACAGGGTCATCATAGGGTCCTTTTGCAACCGACATATAGAGTTCCGAGAGCACTTTCAGGCCCACCTCTTTAGCATACCTTCTCGCAGCGGAAAAGCGCCTTGCCCCGCTTTTTGGGGTAGTCGACGTAATAAATCATCTGGGATCCGTTACAGCAAAAGACGTCAGTCCCCTGTAGCATGTCGGATAGAATAGCACCAAAAGGGTCGGAAGTGGCCGAACGCCTTTCCGAATTGCTTTATCCGGCGTTGGTGAGTTCCGGATTCAGAAGGATCGATCGGATATTGAGGAAGGCTTGTCCCGAAATATCAGGACACACAACGAACGGAATCCCGCAAAATATCTTGGACATCCTTGGGAACTTCTTCGTAGGTCAGCAGTCCCAAGGCAAGGGCGCGCTCAATGGCCTTGTTCGGTTCCAGACGGTCGTACAAGCGCCAAATTTCATCCGATGTTTCGCGATAAAGCTTAAGCTTGACATCGTTAAGATTAAAAAATTTGCTTTCCCTCTCACGAAACAATTCAATGTGGCGTTGAACGCGGGACAATTCATGATGCAACTCACGTTCATACGCTAAATTGGCCAAATTCAAGAGATTTGCTTGCATTTTTTTGGCATCCAATTGTCATGGGATTATTTCGGTTCACTTTTTTGACAGCAATACACATGCCAGCAGCGATCAATACCGACTGCACTTCCAGGAAATTCTCTTCAAAAATTGATGATATCGATATACGGCGAGATAACTGTTGGAAACACACAAAGGTGAATTTTGGGTTTTTTTAACGTTTTAAATGAGTTGTAACCATAATACAATCGACCAACCTTGATGGTGTCCATTTCAGCGCCTGCACTTAATTTTTATCCCCAAACTCTGCCATCCAACAGAATATGTTGCATCAACTCCAATTCATGAAAAAATTGTCTATGCCTTGATGGATGACTGCCAAGCATGTAGACAGGCTTTACAGTTATTTTTTAGTGATGCCCCACTAGGTTTGACCGTCTATGGGCGCGTTTCTCCATTTTTTTCTGGTTTCAATGCGGTCCGAAAGGAAGGGGGGAGACGAGTCATTCGGATAAGACTTCGGCGGTCTCGACAGGTATGATCAGTTCAAGTTCGATCAGTGACTTCACTGCTTTTTGGAAATCACTCATGTTCATTCCGGATAAAAAAGCGATGCTTGCCAAGCTTCTCTGACCATCCATCACGTTCAAAATCGTATCCATGTGGTGATCGATACGAGGATCATTCTTCGAAACGTCTTGTGCACACCGGAAAACATGCATTTTGAGTTTGTCTTGCGCTTTTGTCATCAACACTCCTGGCCGTACGCTATCCATTCAACAGTGTTTGGCTTCAATATGGTTTCATCATGATAGACGCCGCGGCGAATTCCCCGCCGCCGTAAACTTTCACTATCCAAAATCGCATCATGGGCGAGTTATCGGTCTTTGGCTGCCAAAGTGATTGCCATGGTCACTCTGCATATTCCGTACCATGTGTCCTTAGGGCGCTTGACACTTGATTTTCCCTTTAATTTCAACAGCTACAATTAAACAATAGTACTTGGATTTGACGGATTTTGTCATACCTGGCAAAATCTGTCACTTTCCACCCTGCAAAACCCTGCGGTATTGAAGCCAAAGCGAGCAATGCTTACGGTTCTGACAAATAACCGTATACATGACTCTCAAAGGGACATTCCCCTTTGAATGCCGATGGCTGCAAGACATGGAAAGGCCTTGCCATGACCCGTCGTCACTTTATCCGGAAAATGATACAGGGGGCCTTCAGCGCGGTTCTCTTTGGCACACCCGGCGCATGCGCGTCATCTGTCCTGGCCGGCAGAGAAACTAAAGACAGCACGCCTGCTTATCGGCCCCTCGACGGAAATCTGATGCGGGAGTTGGCCCAACGCAAAACCCATCACGGCAATGGGGTGTTTATCAATCCGTTCAGCAATGTCCCCAGGGGACGCCTAAGCCGTGTATTGCAATGGAAATGGTTTTCACAAAATCATTTCAAAGCGTTCTACCAGGATGAAAAAATCACACCGGTTATGCTCGACCCCAAGCAGTTGATGGGAGGCCCCGGGCTTGAAATCACGTTCATCAAACACGCCGGCATCTTGATCAAAGACGTGGATGCCCATATCCTGGTTGATCCGGTATTCGACAGTCTGTTTTGGTTTATTGAGGATTTTTCCCCGCTGTCCTTCGACCCCGCCACCTTACCTCAGCCCCGCCACATTTTAATTACGCATGGCCACTACGATCACCTTGATATCCCCTCTTTGGGCACGTGGGGCAACCAGACCCACGTTATTTGCCCGCTGGGCTATGCCAAGCTGTTCAATGATATTGGTATGACCAGGCGTGTGCATCTCGATTGGTATGATCGTCATTATGAAGATGGACGAGAAATCATTTTCTTGCCGTGCAACCACTGGACCATGCGTAATCCTCTGGTGGGGCCGAACACGGGTCTGTGGGGCTCATATATTATTCGCACCAAAGCGGGAGCCACCGTGTTCATCTCCGGTGACACGGGATTTTTCGATGGATTTGAACAAATTGGGCAGGAGTTTGCTATCGATCTCGCCATTTTCAATCTCGGCGCCTACGAACCCCGCTGGTTTATGGCGCCCAGCCATACCAATCCGGAAGAAACCGTGAGGGCATACCGTGATCTGCAGGCCCGCCACCTGGCCATTGTGCACTGGGGAACATTCCGTCTGGGGGATGAACCGGTTCATTTCCCCCCTCTGGCCATCCGCAGGGTCCTTCAGCAGGAAAACCTTGAAAACCGTTTCCTCGAATTCAACCACGGGCATACCATTGACTATACCTGAACCATCATGGACATAGGGGCCGGTCCCGGGCCTTAACACCCGTGCCCGGCGTCATCATCCCGTGGATTGAAAACCGATTTAAAAACAACTGCGCGTTGTCCGTTGGGCCTGCCAGCACGATGGTGACATTGATTCGAAGGCCAAATTGTCCACCGAAGCACGCCAGCGCATTTGTCAGGCGCTGCGAACTTCTGTTGCAAAGCGCTAAAGAAGTCTGTCGGTTCGCGTGGCACCCACCCGTCGGCCCTCAATACCATTGTATTCGCGGCCGGCATCATCTTTCCATTGTCCCCATTTATCTGTGTTTCAGAGCACCTGAGCCCCATTAAAGCCCAGGCGGCCCTGTAGACACGATGATGGCACTCGGTTCCTCCGGAGGGAATGCCCTGATCAGGCGCCGCACAAACGATGGTCGCCAGTCGGTGTTACAAGGGCCTGGCGTTACGGCACTTGGCCTCAATCTGTTCGCAAACCAACCGAATCGTTTTTTGGGATAGACGGTGGCCCTGAAAACGTTTGATGGCCTCGCCAATGGCCGCCGGTTCCGTGACCATAACTGTCGTATGCTGCAAGGTCTTTATCTGCCATCCCGGAATCGTCAGAATGGGTTGAACGGCAAGCGCTTCGCCGGTGGCTGTCAACAGCCATTTGGCCAGCCAGGAAGCCTGGAAAGTGGCGTATGAGACAATACGGGCATCGTCCTTTTTACCGACACGAATCTGCGCTCCATCCACGGTCAGCCATTTGGCATGTCCTCGGCCAGAATGGGGGATAACTTTGGTGGTGACCGTAAAGACGCCGTTGGGCCCGATAATGATCTGGTCAATATGAAACCGATCCGTCGGAAAATCATAATAGATCCGGTGGCCTTCCGGTGCCAGACGACTGACTTCCTGGGCAACGGCCATCTGGCACTCGTAGGCCATGTAAAGTCGGCGTTGCCGCGATTTCAGCCGTTTGATTTTGTTTGTCACGTATAGGATAAAACCGGCGCTGATGACACCGAAGTAAACAGTATCCATCCAGTTTAATTCCAGAAACAGGAAGTGGACGTAGGAAAGTAGCGCGGCATAAAGGGCCAGTGGAATCGCGCCCAGAGCAACGGTGTAGGCCCCGATTTCGCCGGTTGTCCGGTCAATACGCCGGCGCGTGGATTCACCCGGGCTTCGCAGAGCGGGAATATTCAGGTAGCGCCTACGGGCGTTTGCACGTACGTCCACCAGATGGTGATGCAAGGTCGCCAGCATCAGCACCAGCAAGCCAAAAAGTAACACCAACGGCAACAGCCAGCTCATTTTTTCAATCAAAGCGATCATTTGATTCATCTACCACGATGACCATATCGTACCGAGAACCCCGAATGGGAAACCGCCCTGCCGCCACGGGCGCACGCGGCCAGGCGGCCTGGACGGCCAAAAGCCCTCCGGGGCTGGCCTGTAAAGCGCTCATAATCGATGCCGAAACCGGCACACAACGGTTTGACATGTCAGGTCATTTAGCCTATTCTGTGCAAAAGTGCTATTGATTTCTTACATTTGGCCGGTCATAGAATGAATTTGCCCAATTTTGAAAAATACAAAACCATATGCACGCGCATCGGTTTGAACATCCCAACAACCACCCAATGGGCGTGGGATGAGAAATTCAATCATGCACTTGTGGTATTCGAAAAAGAAGATTTGGAACTGATCCTCCTGCCCATTGCCTTGGAGTTCGAGCAATCGTGGGATTTCAGCACCATCGATGATTCTTCCCGGCTTGTCTATGACTTTATCCAATCGGGATTCGGCCTGATGCCGGGCCAGAACCTTTTTATCGCCGCCGACGACAAGGCCGCCGGTATGCTGCTTTACGCCACATGCTGGCCTTGGGGCGATGGCGACAAATATTCCCTGCGTGTCGGTATGTTCAGCGAAACACCCAACACCCAACAACCCCATGCCACCAAAGCAATGCTGAGTGAATGGTTGAACATTCCGAAATCTTAGCCCCCCCTTGCTTCAATCTTCTTCAAAAAGTTCCCGTCGGGCAATCTTGTCACTGAAGCGCTTGAGCGGACCGCGACGGTCACGGGCATAATCAACAACCTGTTGCCACCAGCGATGCCCCCATAAAACATGATGCACAGAGTAGTCCCGTGGATCCTCCCCACCGTCGACCTCTATCTGCTCGATGCCAAACGACCGATAATTGGCACCCAGCAGCAGGCAGGCAGCGACGACACGACCGGCACGCCGTTCGATCAACTGGTTTCCGTAAAGTTTGGAAAGCGCCACGGGCCGGCTGTCATAGCGCAAAGAGCGGGCAATTTCGGTCAGGGTATGCACACGCATCCGCGTTATTTCGGTGGGGTAGCCATAGTTTCTGTTTTCAAAAATTTGTGGCGTCTGATCGCCCACCACCAGCAAGTCAATGTCGTTGGGCGCGCGAGCCACGGGAATCCCGGCACGCATGCGCGCTGTCGATCCAAAAAGCAGCACCGCACGCGGATGAAATTCTTCCAAATCCTTTACAATCCGGGGCAGTATTGTCGCAATGTCAGGCGAATGGCTCACCATGACCCGTTCCCGTCAGGTTTGTCTTTCTTGAATCATCCGGTTTCCCTGGAACCATAAAATCGGTTTTCAATGACCGTAAGAGGCGCTTCCTGATAGGGAGTCGACCCGGCTCCATTCGTAACATTTAGTGCACAGTTCACCCCGTTTTTTTGGATCGATCCCCTTAACACCCAAGGAAGGCCAACACCTTATTGATCAAAATCCTTGATGTCATAGGGCCGGGACATAGGGTATGGTTTTTGCTTCCTAAATTCCGGGCATGCTGCCTGGTCCCTTCATTTAATGGATCAGGTGTCAACATTGTTCCTTGCGGAGGATAGAAATGACAAAGCTGCGCTGCCGGCGCTCGATATCGGGAACCCTGGTGTTGACCGCCACGCTCGTATGTCTGTTCATACCGGGGTCTTGCCCGGCCGGAACCTTCCCGATTCCTGTGGAGATACAGCCGGCCGTGCAGTTCTGGCTGTCCATTTATACCCGCTACGACTTGACGCAGGGCGTGGTGCATGACAGCCGGCATCCTGATATCATTTACGGAGTGATCGAACTGGAACACCCGGACACCCCCAATGCGCATCATATCAATCGCCGTCGTATGCGCGAAGCACGTCGGGCCTACAGGCGGATTCTGGATCGCTTGATCGCATCTCCCACCCGTGATGAACCGCATCTCCGAAAAATCGCCGCCTTGTTCCCCGAGGCCACGCCAGATGTCCTCCAGCAGGCCAAACGCCGTATTCGATGTCAAGTCGGTCAGCGCGATCGCTTCCATGACGGACTGGTGAGGGCCGCACCCTATATCGATACCATTCGCACCATATTCCGCAACGCCGGGCTACCGGAAGATCTTGCCTGCCTGCCTCACGTGGAATCTTCTTTTAACACCCGCGCTTACAGCAAATACGGAGCCGCCGGTATCTGGCAGTTCACACGAAAAACAGGTCGCCACTTTTTGCAAATCAATCACGCGATAGACGAAAGGTTGGATCCCGAACGTTCCTCTGAAGCAGCCGCACTGCTGCTTAAAATCAATTTTGACAAGCTTGGCAGCTGGCCGTTGGCCATTACCGCCTACAATCACGGTATTGCCGGTATGCGGCGCGCCAAACGCCGCCACAAAACGTATGCCGCCATCTTTCAGAATTACCGCAGTCGCCGGTTTCGCTTTGCTTCCCGTAATTTCTACCCGGAATTCCTTGCCGCCCGGCAAGCTGCCGTCAATGCCCACCTTTATTTTGACGATTTGCCCTCAAATGGAGCGCGTCCAACCATAGCGATGCCACTCGATGGTTTTGTGGCGTTCGCAACCGTTCGAGATCATTTCCAAGTGGATGCGGATCTTCTCCGTCAACTCAATCCTGCCTTGAGACCGTCGGTCTTAAAAGGGCTTCAATACATCCCCCGGGGTTATGTCCTGCGCCTTCCCGCGCACGAGTGGCAAAACCAACTGGCCTACAGCAAACGCCTTCCGCATTTTCTCCTGAAACGCCGGCAAAAAACCAACCCGGTCTATCGGGTACGCAAAGGCGACACCTTAACAGCGATAGCCTATCGTCACAACCTGAAGGTCGCCGATCTTATCGCGGCCAATAACTTATCGAAACGCGGCAACCGCATTTATGTCAATCAGAAACTACGACTGCCCATTGGGGATAAAACCCTATAAAGGTGTCGGTGGCAATTATGGCATGAAACCGCACCGTGCCCCTTGTCGGAACAAGCGTTGGGCCACACGAACGAAAAAACGGGGCAGACAAGGCATTGAACCTCGGAAGGCAAAATTCTGAAAACGCTATGGCCGTCCATACCGGCTGCCAGGGTTCCTATGGAAAACATCGCCAAAAGCTTCCGGAGAGTTGGTCCACCCATGGCGGCAGGGATTCATTCTGCCGGTAGAACGAGCCGCCGTGATTCATTCCGGGTGGATCTTAGCTTTACGGACGGTCTTTTTCAAGTGATTTGCGCGCATTGCATCATGGCAGGCTGATAACTGAGAGCAGGCACCTTATAGGATAGAAAGGCCGTTATCCGAATCCAGAAACGGATATCGGTATTACTTCGTTAGAGGCAGGCTTCCGGTGGCCGGCGAAGCGTCCGGGCGGCCACCGGACTACCGAAGCCGATACGAAACAGCATGACATGGCCTTCCGGGCTGTCGGGTGCCACATCGAAAATGTGGTGGTAGGCTTCCCAGAGGGAACGCAGCATACGTCTCTGCTTTTCGTCGAATACGTCCAACTGCTTCATCCGCCAACGCATCCAAAACAAGGTAATCGCTGTCATGGGCTGAAAAGAAAGCCCCATGCGTGTGGCTGTCAGCCACAGCCGTTCTAAAGCACGACCACCCTTGACAATGGTTTTAGAGCGGGCATCCGGACATTTGAGCAACCCCACCAGCGGGGCTTGCAGAATTCCCTGGTAAGAAATCAGGGGAACAATCCGAGACAGGCCTATTCGGTTGAAAACACGCATGACCGACCACGTCCGGGTCATCCGCAGGAACCATTCGCCGCCCCTTCCCGCCTCGAGGTTCCTCAGCGGAAAGCCATCCCGCTCCTGGCGTGCCGCCTTATCGTCAAACCGGATCATCCGAATGAGATGTTCGTGCAGGGCGCGCGTTTCCACCCGTATCCGATCCGCCTGATAAACCAGTCCGGCAATGGTACGGATATCCTCTTTGGTGCTATAAAGCTTCAGTTCCATCTCCGGAAAGCAATCCAGACTCCGGATAAGACCGATCATCCACTCCGGCGGCAAACCGCGCCGCCGGTAACGGGTCCGGTTGGTATGGCGCTCCCAGATAAACCGCTGCAGAGGGTCTTCGTCATTGTCCGACCGGTGGAAACGAACCGTCGCCAGGCAATCTTGGGGTTTTCCTTCCGGTCGATAGGCGACTTCGCCTTCCAGGCCATAGCGACTGGCTGCCAGCAAAAGGTTTTCCAAGGCCGCACCGCATGCAATTTTCGACGCCACCTGATTGACATTGAAAAGCGAGTTGTCCGCCTCCGGTCGCAACAGCACATCGATGCGGTTCTTCCCGGTAATGAACCGCCACGGCTGGCAGTTGTCTCCCGACGGCGCCTGAATGGCCGCGCGCAGGATATAATCCATAACGGCATCAGGGATGTCCCCCGCCGCATCCGTGACCAAGGGCGACTGGGGCGGCTCGGTGACAATAGCTGCCGACCCTTTACGCAGCGCCTTTTTCATAACGTTGATTTTGAGCCTCTGAAGCGGGTTGCGGTTGCCGAAAAGTAAATATCCCTGGTGGAAGCGGCGGGCATAGGGATCATACTGCGCATAGTGGGGAACCGGCCGCAAACCCTTATGCCCCAGCAAGATACGCAACACTTCGGCGGCCGCGGTCGCGGCACAGTTTTCACAACCGGCTCCTAGGGAAGGGCCCCGACGCTTGGCCCAATCGATGGAACGGGGATCAATATAGCGCCGATGCGTCGCCCGGGGCGCCAGTCCGGCCATGAATGCCAGCAGTTGCTCGTCCAGGGTCATGTCGTCGTGGATATCGAAATACTCATCGAAGCTCATGCCGCGATCGGGCATGAACACCAGCATGGCCGCACTATAGCCCAGAGGACCGGCCGTGACCACAGGTATGCGCTTTATCCGGGCCTGATTGAATACCATGCGGCGGATCTCAAAGTTAAAAAAGTCAATACCGTCCACGACAATGTCGACGCCATCCAGAAACGCATGCACATTCTGTTTGGCAACCCCTTGCGGAAACGCCTGGATTTCAAGATAGGGGTTGATGTTCATGGCTTCTTCCATCATCACATCAAGCTTGGAGCGGCCCAGATGGCTGGTTTTGGCGCCATACTGCCGGTTTAGATTGACGGGCTCGAACACATCGAAATCCGCCAGATGAAAACAGCCGATCCCCAGTCGGGCCAGGGTCACCAGGTGGGCGCCGCCAACACCGCCCAACCCGGGAATAGCTACCGTGGCATGCATCAAACGGTCCTGTTCCGCGGCGGTAATGAAACCGATATTGCGTGACAAGGCCTCCTCGAGGTAGTGGTATTTGTTCTGGTAGCCAAGTGCCCGCAATTTAGCCACATGGGCGCGATGATCCATGGCAGCACGGTTCCCCTCTGTAAAATCCGTTTATCCTAAATAAGGCGCTCTGATGGACCAAAAAGCCCGCCCTTCTGCGCCCCAACGTCCAGCCCTTTTTTCTTCAGGGGGCTCCGATCTGGGCCAGAAGCCTCTCCTGGTTGCTCACGGCCAGGGACCCGTTGTCGTGATCGGCGGTTATCCATTGCGCCTGCTCCCAGGCCGACATGATATCCTGGAAAGCATGGCCCCCGATACCGCATTGGCGGCTCAGCCATTGCATATCCACAGGAAGTTTACCGCGATGGGAGCTGTCCACCAGAATGCGGGCCGCCAGAGAGGCGGGCGGATTGATGCGGCGCCCTTCGATTTGATGCCGCAAACGGGAACCCAGCAATTCCAGCACGCGCAAGGCGCGCTCCTGGTTCGAACGCAGTTGCTGCAGCAGCTCTTTGCGTGTCCAAACCATCACATCGGCTTCCGCGGAGTTGGCGACCACCGTGGAGGTTCGCGGCCCGCCATCCAGCAGCGAAAGTTCACCGAATATCTGCCCCGGTCCGAACATGGTGCTGGTGGCCGACGGGGCATCGACAGGGCCTTCTTCCATCACGCGAACCGATCCCCGCATCATTAAAAAGGCCTCCTCACCGATTTCGCCTTTCCGGATGATGACTTCATCCTTGCGGTAGATACGCCGCTCGTTGGAATCGGCCAGGATCATGCCGGAAGGATCATCAAATGTCTCCCGGCTTCCGGGGGGCAGCTTGCGGAGATCGACGTGGACGGGCAGCATGGCCACCTGCAGCGCTTCGCATTGGAATTCAGGTCCGATGGCGTGCGCTCCCACGATTCGCGAAAGCATGGGCAGGACGGGTGGGTGCAGGGTTGCCAGAACGTGGCGGGCGCCATTTTTACGCATTTCCCGAAAGCACATTTTGATGAGGCCAATCACCAGACCGGGATGCCGTCGGTATTTCCGTGTGCAGCAAAGCCATCCGATACACGCACAGGGGTCTTTCAGGGTCTGGCGAAAGGGGGTGAAATCGTAGAAATCGTCCGCCGGAAACCCCACATGGTTTTCCATGATTACCCGAATGCTGCCAATGGGTTGGGCATCATCGAAGGCCAGGACATTGATGGTCTCGGCAAAACTGTCGTACTGATCGATGATGTGATTGTCCGAACTCTGAAAACGCCGTTCCTCTTCGACAAACACCTGATGGCGGAAACGATAGACCTCAGCCTTCTCGGCGCTCGACTGTGCAATTTTTAATCGAATCGGCATGGATTGCTCCTCCTATGACCAGCGTTCCCGATTAACCGCCCGCCACCTGCGCCCACCCAAAACGGATCTTCGCAAGAAGCGCAATTTGCAAAATGTGCGCCTTAAACATCATTTTGCTTTTTATTGTCGGAAAAAGGCCCGGTCAGCTGTGGAATCCGGCACATACCCTGTTTTTAAGGGATGTTGCCGGCCCTGATGAGACGGTTGGATGCTGGGGTGCATTTGAAAGCATTCCCGGGGCACGCCAGCCCCGGGGATGTATACCAATGTGTACGACGTGCGGTTTTATTCACATGCGCAGGAGGAATGCTGTCAGGAGGGCCGGGAAGGCTTGCGCGCCCGACAGACAGCAGCAAAATCTTCAGGATAGTGGCCGTTGATCCAACGCAACTGGGCTTCGCTGAAGGCGCCGGGAGACTCCGGCAGCCGCGGCAGAAAACAGTACATTAGATGCTGTCCGGTGTCACCGGCATCAAATCGTTTGGCATACTCGATGGTGGTGATCATTCGGGCGCCCATGTTGCCCAGGGTTTGCACCGCAATCAGCAGCGCCTGGTCCAGGGATTCCCGCATGGTTTCATCCGCTTCCAGGACATTGCCCACCGGCGCCAGGGTGACCAGCTGCAGTTCCCATTGCGAAGTCTGGGCTTTGGGCACAAACAGCATCACGTTTTCATCGCGGTGGACCACAAGGTCCGCATCACCATCGCTACGGCCATCCGTGCGCCGGTTGCCGTGGACAGCCTGGATGTAGGCGGTGAAAAAATCCACCCCGGTGGCGTCCCGATAGGTCCGGATAAAATCATGAATCAGATCACCGCAGGCATAGGCGGGCGGCATGGCAGGCTCTTCGGTCGCCGCATCCGTAACAGGGGCGTGCCGGGGGATGAGGGCATATTGCTGGTGGACCTGTTGGTGCGAAGCATGCAGGCGGTATCGGCTGGGGGCGAAGTCAAAACCGAAATTCCACCCCCACAAGGTGCTGTTCAGCGGCAAACGACCGGGGTGACCGGGTGCGCCAAGCTCCTCGAGAATGCATTGCCGCATAGACTCCAGTTCTTCCGGCCTCAGTCTCCGCTGTTGCCCCTCAGGCGCCAACTGCAGCATATCGGCCAGACGAAGATAAGTCCGTTGATAATAGAGGTGGCGCATCCCGGTCATGTCCTCCGGGGTCAAAGCCCCGGGGTTATAGCGAACGGTATCGTTCGCCATGTTGGCGGCATAATGCCCCCAGGGAATATAACTGTTGCGTCGAAGATATTCGAATACATGGCTGCCGCTATCGGTCGCCCACTCGCCGACGATTTCACTGTCGCCTTGTACACCCGGCCGCAGGACCATGGTTTCCTTATAGGCATCCGGCAAATGAGGATTATTGGCCACCGCTTCGAAAAGAACGGGGTTGTGAATCTTCGGCCGCGGGGATCCATCGGCATTGCCCGTAAATCGCAATCCGACCGGGCGGCCCGTGTCACCGTCATGGATAAACTCGCCGGCTTCTTCAGCCAGCAGGATAAGATCTTCCGGATCGGTGGAGGTAACGGCCAGGGCCAGTTGGACGGGTTCGGGCAGGGTTTTTATCAATGCCGTAGCGCGATCCGCCCCTGACATCTCCGGGCCGACATGACGCCGGAACCACCGGGACATGGACACTCCCGGCGGTGATGGCAAACAAATGGTCGACGGATCGCGATGTTTGGCATCGGCCCAGGCTTTGCCGATATAGGTGGTGCCCCGGAATGGAAACGGATTGGCAATCTCATAGACGCCGTCGGCGTCCGGAACACTCACCGGGCCTTCCGGAAAATTGCGGCGATTGTCCACCAACCGCCCGTCCGGGAGATGTCCCAGCGTACACGCGTTATTCCGGACCCGCAGGTTGGCCACACGATAGGCTGGCCGATGACATGCGACGATAAAACGGCCCTCGGGATGCACCGATGTTCGCAAGTTAAGCGTCGTCCGATCCTGTCGTTTTGAATCCAATGTCATTCGTTCTCCGCATCCATCCAAACCCTACTGAAAAATGGCCTGCCATTCGCAAGAGGAACTAATAGGCGGAACGGATGTCGGCCTTCCGCCGCAGCGCGTCAACATAATCCTTTACCGCCTGATCGCGCTTCAACTGCATGAGCGTCGCTTGGATATCCGCACGGGCCTCCGTGAAGGCGATCACCCTCGCCGGTTTACGGTCGGTTACGCGAATCAGGTGGAACCCATGCCCGCTGGTCACGATGGGACTGGTCTCCCCCACTTGCAGGTCAAAGGCCGCCGCTTCGATCTCAGGAATCACCTGGCCGCGCTGGATATAGCCCATGTCACCGCCCTGATCGCGCGCGGGTTCTTCGCTGAATTGCCTGGCCAGCACCGCGAAGTCTTCCCCTTGGGCAATTTTATCCCGGATCATTTCGATTTTTCGGCGCGCGGCGGCATCCTGCCCTGGTTCACTGCCCGGCTGGCTGCGAATCAGAATATGACGCACGCGAATTTTTTCGGGTGTTTGGAACCGCTGCGGGTTGGCGTCGTAAAAGCGACGGATATCGTCTTCCGCAACGGAAATCGATGGGGTCAATCGGCGGGTAATAAGCCGGTCGATGGCCTGTTGGCGGTGGAGTTTGCGCCGGTACCGGGCGTCATCCATATAACGGCGGGCCAGTTCTGCTTCAAAGGCCGCATCGTCCTTGAAACGGGCACGTGCGGCGGCAACGGCGGCATCCACCTCCCTGGCGGTCACCACAATGCCCTGCCGGCGGCTTTCCTGGAACAGCAGCTCCTCTGCAATCATCTGGCGCATGACGGCGCGTCGCACCGGAGCAATGTAGGCTTCATTGATCGGCTGGCCTTCCCGGGCATGCCGGTCCACGGCCTGGCGGTATTCCACCTGAAAATCGCGACGGGTAATGATGACGCCATTCACCCGTGCGATTTCGTCACGCCCGCGGTCAGCGGCGATGGACGGCACCGTCATGGCCGCCACCCCGATAGGCAAAATCAGCAGTCCCAGAAACCAACCGCGCCAGGCGTTTCCCCATGACGCCATCCCACGCACCCTGGTCTTCCATCGGCAAACAGGATCGCTGCCGCGGTCATATCCCCCGAGGGGTTGCCTTCTCAATCGTGATCGTATCTCCATGCCCATTTGGATCTCACTCCATTGGCGTCAGGCGATATCCGCAATCCATCCCGCCCGCAATAAATCGCTTCGGTCGATACCAGCAGAATTTAGCCCATGGTCAGGACCGGGGCGAACCGTCGCCTTACGAATCGATGGGCATGTCAATTTGGTCGCCCCCCCAATCAGTATGGCAACCTGGCTACGCCCAGGAAAGAAGGGCGGTCCCCAGCACGAGAGTGATGATCCCGGCCAGTCGGTAGGTTTGATCGGCAGCGTCTTCCAGCCACCATCCCAAGGTTTTTTCATAAAGACCGTTGGGGTTCCAGAAGAAAACCGCGCCCTTGGCCACGGCCAGAAGCCCGATCAGGACGATCACACCGGCGTGCAAGCTACCGCGGGCCGCGATCACCAGTAAAACCCCGATGACCGCCGCGGTCACCGCCATCGGCACCCGCCCCATGCGCTCGAACGCTTTACCCATGGTGTCCCGGCATTGATCGGTATACAGGATAAGCAACACACCGCAAGCGACCCATACCGTGCTGAACAGATAGATAAACCACTTCATACACGCCTCCTCCATCACTTAAAATTACGACCGTTAGGGCTTCGGGTTCCGTCATGCGTCGGGTGGAATGGCAGTTGTGTCCGGCAATGTCACATCATCTTGTTGAGGGATCGCCGTTTGCTTTCCTTGCATTGTCAGGAAACAGCCCCCCTTCTCGTGGGTGAAAAAGCGACTGATTTTCAACATGCTGGATTCGTTGAACTTGATCAATTCGTCACCGTTGCGGACGTAGAGGCAATCATCGCGGATGAAAAGGCTTTCGGGATCGAGGGCCAGCTGCTGCCGGGTGTTGAGAACGAGGGTCATGCCGTTTTCCGTGAGCACATCGAAAACGAAGAGGGCCGTATCTTCATATCGGAAATAGACTTTTTCACGGACATTAGCGTTGATCTGGGAAACGTAATAGCCCTGTTCGTCCCGCTCAATGGCGGCGTGAAAATAGGCGATGATTTTCTTGTGCTGAAAACGCCCGTGGGCATTGCACCAATGCCCCCAGCGGTCCATCCAGAAAACCGCGTCCTCGGGCGCGACGACGATTTCGGTCACGGCCTCCGCGTTCATTTGCCTGTCCATTATCCATTCCTATTGAAAGTGTCTCTAAGTATGAAAGCATTGTATGCCACCAAAATACCTGTTGGCAATACCATTGACGGTAATCTTGACGTTCTGCGGCGCCCTCCATCCCTGTAAAGCGTATCGCACATTATTACACGCGGCATTCCATACAAGAAAGACGTTGACAAGAAGGCCCGACCTTCAGGAAAATGACGTATACTCACGTCAACGCAGCCGAATGCGGAATACCCATGCCCCCATCCAACACCAGGCCGAACGATAAAATCAACCGTCCCAGCCTGCCCGCAACCTCCGCCGCCCGATCGGAGGCCGCTATCCGGTATCAAAACGTCCTGGCTCCCCACAGAAAAGCCATGGCCCTCATGGCGGAGTGGGAACGCATCGAGCACAGCCGTGAAGCGGTCGACATGGATGCCGTCAAACGTCTTTACGATCGGCTGCAATTGATGGTCCAAAAATTAATCGTCGCTCTGGGCGATCTCGGTGACGATCGCAGCGGCCATCTTCTCAAGGCGCACCAGCAATTGGACCGGCAAACAACCCCGCTTTTCGAACCGGTCCTCAGTCGGCCATCCCATCCCGTTCTGGTTCCCCTGGAGGAGGTTCGGGCGGATATGGCACCCTTTGTGGGGCACAAAGCAGCCCAGTTGGCGGTAATCGATCAGACTTTGAGCCTTCCGGTGCCCCGGGGATTTGTCCTCACGGCCAGTGCCTTTGACCGCTTCATGGAAAAAAACGAACTGTCCGGGATGATCAAGGCCTACCTGCGCGACCTTACGGTGGCGCAACCCGAGCTCATCGAAGAGCGCTGCGAAACCATCCGCCGGCTTATTCTTGAGGCCCGTGTTCCCGACGACATCCAGTCGGCAACGAAGGAAGAATTAGAGCAATGGCGCCACGATCAAAATCAGGCCGTTTTTACCGCCGTGCGCAGCACGGCCATTGGCGAAGACGGTGAAATATCCTTTGCCGGACAATTTGCCACCCTCCTGAACATACCGGCCCAGGGGGTCCTGGATGCCTACAAGGAAGTCCTGGCCAGCAAGTACAGTCCGGGAGCCGTTCTTTACCGGATGCGCTACGGACTGGAGGATCGGTCCACCCCCATGGCGGTCATGGTCATGGCCATGGTTCCCGCGCAGGCCAGCGGGGTCCTCTATACCCGCAATCCCTCCCGGCCCGATCAGATCGATCTACAGATCAGCGCCATACGCGGGCTGGGAGAATACCTGATGAGCGGCGACATTGCCCCCCACGTCCTCAGTATCGGACGTCGAACCGGACGTGTCCGGGTCCGCCACACCACACGGCAATCCCAATGGATCGTCGCGTGTCCAGAGGGCGGAACCCGCCTGGAAGATATCCCTCCGGAAACCGCAGACGAAAAACCGATTTCGGACCCATCGGCACGTTGCCTGGCCGATTGGGGCGAACGTCTGGAAAAGGCGTTTGGCGCCCCCCAGGACGTCGAGTGGGCCATTGGTGAAGACCAGCGGCTTTATATATTGCAATCCCGGTCCCTCGGTCTGGATGGGCCGTCCCCGTCTGAAAACGACACCCCCATATCAATGAGAAACCTGCCGGTCCTTTCGGCGGGAGGCCGAAAAGCTTGCAGCGGCCTGGTCAGCGGTCGGATTTTTCACGCGGATCAGGCCATTTCCCGCGGGATACCAGCCGACAGTATTCTTGTTATTCCGAAAGCCGCACCGGAATACGCCCCCACGGTCGCCCTTGTCCGGGGCGTCGTAGCGGCAAAGGGCAGTGAAGCCAGCCATTTGGCCTCGGTGGCGCGCGAATTCGGTGTACCGATGATTGTGGATGCCGGCCCCATCAATGACCACTGGACCCAGGGGAAATGGGTTACCCTGTACGCGGATAAGGCAACGATTTACGAAGGCCGCGCGCCCGCCACAGAAGGAGAGCCGGTGCATCCCCTGGCCGACCCGTTTGAATCACCGGTCCGCCGACGGTTGCGGGCCTTGTCCAACCGCATCACCCGTCGCCGTCTGAGTTCGTCAGTCGCGACCGAATCGGCTGCGCCACCCCCCCATAGCTTTCATGATCTCCTGTGGCAGGCCCACCAGTTTGCCATGGAAACCTTGCATTCCCGTCAGCCTGAGACAGACAACTCGATCAGGGTCATTCACTGGGCCGGCGACAACGCCGCCGGGGATTTCAGGTTTCAAACCCCTGCGAACCATCCCCATCAGCCCCTGGGACAAGATTTTTTACGATCGCTTTGGGCCGGCATGTCCGGCTATCCCATCAACAAGACACCAGGAAGCACCCTCGGCGTGGAGGGGTATGCGCTTGTTGGCCATCGATCGATCTATGCCGCCCTGCCTTTGGGGCCGCAACAGGCCACCATCGACGTCTGCCAGCCCCCGGCATCGACGCCGACGCAAATCAGAATTTGTGTAATGGGCGGCGCCGGCCCGTATTATCAACGCTGCCTGCGTACCTGGTTGGTGGCGAGCATACTTGACAACCTTGGCTTTACCTTGCGCATCGACGGCGCCCATCTGGAGGCCTCGATTGCATCGGCAGCACCGGCAAGCTTCCATGGGATCCTGAACCAAGTCGGTCGGCTGCTTGCGTTTAACGGCCATACCGATCAACCCCTGATCGGCCCCTGGGTTCTGGAGGATTTACGGAATGCTTTCCTGGCGTCCAATCATCCGCCCCCTTTCCCGTCGGTCGACCTCCCCAAATCTTTCCGTCCCCTTTTCGGCAACTGGCGCCAGGCAATGTTGAACAATCGTCCGGTGGTTGTTCTGGATGGATCGGCCGTCAACGATACCCCCATGCCATATTTAGAACAATTGGAGGAAGACCATCCTGGCGGCTACCAGGCTTTTCTGCAGCAACTCTGCCGGGACCATTTCTTTCCCATGGCCATCGCCAAGGCATCGCATATCAACGAAGGGCAAGTCGACTTAGCTGTCAATCTGCTGGGGGGTCATCACGCCTGTACCGGCGGCATCGTCTTCGGGTTCCGTGACCCCAGCCGCCATTTCTTGCTTGGACTGGATGCCGTTCAAAAAAGGATCGTTCTCTATGAAATTATCCATGGCCGCCGGTTCAAGCGTTTGCGCAAACGGTACCCGGTCGCCAAAGACCTCTGGTATGACATATCCTTAAGGATATCGGGGCTATCTATCCATATCCAACTCAACGGCGTGCCGACCATGGCCTATACCGCCGATCATCCTCCCGGCGGCCGGGTTGGCCTTTGGGCCTGGGCCGACACCCTGATCGTATTCGACCGTTTGGCCCTGATGTCGGGAAGCCGGCAGGAAATCGCCTTTTGAGGCCGGAAGCCGAAGCCCCTCATGCGAGGCAGCCATCGTATCCGGTAAGGCTTGGGCATCCAGCATCATGAGTCGTTATGATCCGTTCAGCCCAGGGACGTCCCGATCATTTCCGTCCGTTGCAACAAGTGCTCAGTGCCCGGACGGCGGTATGGCGAAATTACATTGATCGATAAGCAACGCTTGGCGGGATCTGGACAATCTCCCGGGGGCTGTGCTAAACGAACGGTTTTTTAAAATCACGAACACCGATACCAACGGAAGCGGGTGGCAGGGCATCACCTCACGCACCCCGGGAGTCACGGTACAGATGGGCGATTTTCCCGATACAACCGGCAAGAACCATATCGACAGTCCCCCGTCCGACACGGTGGCCAATGCGATCAGCCAGCATGTCTATGCGGCCATCGTCCATGCCATACCGGACATGATCATCCGCATCAGCCGGGACGGCGTTTTCAAAAGTTTCGAAGGCGCCACGGCGGAATTGTATTGGCCGGCGGATGCCTATATCGGCAAGCAACTCAAGGAGGTCCTGCCGGCCGACACGGCCGCTTTGTTCCTGAATAAAATCGCCCAGGCCTTTCAAACCCAAAAAGTTCAATACCTGGAATATAGCCTGCGGTTTGACGGCTCCCTGCGGTTCTATGAATCCCGCATGATCCAGTGCAGCGAAAATGAAGCCGTGGCTATTGTCCGCAACGTTACCGACACAAAGCATACGGAAGCCGAACTGCACCGCTACCACGAAGATCTGGAAGCCCTGGTAAAAGCACGCACCGCCGAACTCTACCGGGCCGAAAAAAAATACCGCCGGATCTTCAACCACTCGGGCTCGCCGTCCATCATCGTGGAGCAGGATTTTACGATATCCATGGCCAACCCGAAATTCGAGGAACTGACCGGCTATCGGCAGGCGGATATCGAGGGCCGCATGCAGTGGATCAGCTTTATTGCAGAGAGCGATCGCGAGCGGGTGACGCACTACCACTACGCCCGGCGCAGCAGTGGCCAGGCCCCTTCCGAATACGAATGCCAGATTGTCGACCGCCAGGGAAAGGTCAAAGATATTTTCATCAAGGTGGGCATGCTGCCGGAACCCGGACGCAGCATTGCTTCTCTGATCGACATCACCTCCCTCAAGGCGACGGAAAACCACCTTCGGGAGCGCGAGGCACTTTACAGCGCCATGCTGGAAGGCTACGAAGGCCAGTTGTACTTTATTTCCAAAGACTATCGCATCAAGTTCATGAACGAAAATCTGGTGCGTTTCATCGGCCGCAATGCCACCGGCGAAAAATGCTATGAGGCCCTTCACAACCGGCAGTCGAAATGCCCCTGGTGCGTCAGCGAACAGGTCTTCGAGGGGGAATGCGTCCGCTTTGAAATCAAAAACCCCAATGATAAAAAATGGTACTACAGCGTCAATGTGCCCATTCGCATGGCCGACGGCACAATCTACTGCCAGTCCATGATCCGGGATATCGATGAGCGTAAACGCATGGAAGAAACCCTGCGGGACAGCGAGGCCCATCTGCGCCGCGAAAATTTAAGACTCCGTTCCACCATCCAGCAACGCAATAAATTCGGCGATATGGTCGGCTCCAGCCAGGCCATGCAGGAAATCTATGAACTCATGCTCATGGCAGCCGCGTCGGATGCCAATATCATTCTTTACGGGGAGTCCGGTACGGGTAAGGAACTGGCCGCCAGCGCGATTCACAATATGAGCGATCGCCGCAACGGGCGTTTCGTTCCGGTGAACTGCGGGGCCATCCCGGAAAACCTGCTGGAAAGGGAATTCTTCGGTCATCGCAAGGGAGCTTTCACCGGCGCAGGCCAGGATAAGCCCGGCTACCTGGACGATGCCGACGGTGGCAGCCTTTTTCTGGATGAAATCGGTGAAATCAAGCCGGATCTCCAGGTCAAGCTCTTGCGCGCCATCGAGGGCGGGGGCTACACGCCCATCGGCGGCAATGAAATCAAAAAGCCCCATTTCCGGATCATCGCCGCCACCAGCCGCAACCTCACGGAACTGGTGCAAAAGGGCATGATGCGCAGCGACTTTTTCTACCGCGTGCACATCATTCCCATCCACTTGCCGCCCCTTCGCAAACGCAAGGAGGATATTCCCCTGCTGATCGATCATTTTCTCAAAGCCTACGACCGCAAGATGTGGCCCCAGTTCAGTGATCAGGTCATGGAAACACTCTTGGGATACGACTGGCCCGGCAATGTCCGTGAGTTGCAGAACGTCCTTAACCGCTTCGTTACCCTGAAACGGCTCGATCTTACCGGCGAAACCCTGCCGGTGGCCGACGCCCTGCCAGCGCCCGGCGACATGGCGGATGCGCTCGATCTTCCGGAACAGGGCACGCTGCCATCAGCGGTTGCGCAATACGAAAAACGATTGATCACTGCCAGCCTGGCGCGCTGCCGCTGGAACCGAACCCATACGGCCAAAACCCTGGGCATCGGTTTGCGCACATTGCAACGAAAAATGAAGGCCCTGGGCATTCAATAACCACGCCACATTCGCCACACAGTATGCCACTATTGACGTATATTTATATTTATATCAATTTCAAATAGATACACTATTCAAACGCCAAAACACGCCATATTTGGCGCACACCATTCCTGTAATCCATCCCGAAATGGTTTTTCAGCATCACCTCCGCTTTATTTTTTACCTTTAATTTCTATTAGTTATAAAATTTTCAAAACGGCAAGGGATATTTTGGCACACTCCTTGTTACAGGTAAAGACCAGTTCGTTCAGATAACTGTACCTGTAACGCCATTTTTGATGACGACTGACAACCTGAGGAGGAGGAAAGCATCATGCATTCGCGAATTGCTTCCATTTATGACCAGAATCCGGCCCGTATCCGGCTCGTTGCCAACCGCCGCCATAACAATGGCAAGCCTGTTTTCCAGGCTTTGATCGGCATCCAGTTGCTGTTCGGTTTGGCCGCTGTCTATTTCTGGAATTATCTGCCGCTTTAATCACACCCCACCAGCGACAACGATTTTTAGGCCCATCCCCATGGCCTGAGGCCAACCGCCCTACCCCGGGGCGGTTGGCCGTGATAGCCACCTTCAATTTCATTTCGTCACTGGCACAGGGCGCTTGATGTCGGCCTTGGCACGTAACCCTTCGATATATTCCTTGATTCTCCGGCGGCTTTTCTCCTGCTTCAATCGTTCTTCAATTTGCGCCCGGGCACTTTCATAAGCCACCACGGTGGCCGACCGACGATCGGTGACTTCGATGATGTGGTAGCCAAACTGGGTTTCAACAACCTCGCTGAGAGTTCCGGTCTCCAGGGCAAAGGCGGCATCCTCGAAGGGTTTCACCATCTGGCCACGGCTGAAATATCCTAAATCGCCCCCCTTGGTGCGGCTGGGGCAGTCGGAATTTTCGCTGGCCAGCGTTGCGAAATCGGCGCCATCCAACGCTTTTTGGCGGACCGCGTCGATTTTCGCACGGGCCTCGGCTTTCTGTTCGGCCGTGAAATCCTCCGTCGTCTTGATCAGGACATGGCGTGCCTGGACCTGTTCCGGCCGCTTGAACATGTCGGTATTCTGATCGTAGAAGGCATGGCTTTCAGCTTCATCCACCGTAATGTCCTGGACGACATGATCTCTGATCAACTGCTCGATGGCCACGCCGCGCGTGATTTTTTTGGCCAGATCCGCCTCCTTCATATCGATGCCGGCCAGGGCGTCCTTATATTCCTTTTCACTGGGAAACCGCTTCTTGATGGCATCCAATTCCGCCGTCACGCGTGAATCCGGCACCGTGATGGCCTCGGCCTGGCTGGCCTGGTAAAGGAGTTCCTCTTCAACCATCCGGGTTAAAACCTCTTCCCGAACCATGGGCATATTCTTTTCATCAGGCACACGGCCCTGGCGGGCCATCTGTTCAACCATCCGCTGGGTTTCAAACGTCAGCGCTTTCTGGGTAATCGTCGTTCCATTGACAACCGCAGCAGGCGCATCGGAAGCCGGAGGGTCATCCGCCAGCACCCCATCCGAAAAAAACAAGAGACTGACGCCAATTAAAATCATCATGGACCGGATCATGGTCTTCATAACTGAACTTTCTCCTTTGGTTGGCTGGGAAAAGGGCGAGGGTTGCCGAAATCATTGCAGGTGACCTGCAGGTCGATTGAGGATCAGGCATTCAACTGCGGTGGTTTGAAATGCAACGGCGTGATACCCCGGCTACGTCATTTCGAAGGCACCTTAGCGTCAACCGGCCGCTGTGGCAAGACAATTCCGAATTGGTTGACCCCCACAAGGGCACCTGATAAGATTGAATCCAAAGTGCACATCACCTATGCGCCCCAATATGCCGAATCGCCCCTTTAAATCTTCTGCCGAAGCGCTGACCGGCACCGATGTCCTGACGGGTCACGACCCGCTTGGTTTGGCCCGGCAACTGCCCGATCGCTACCGCATTCAAACAACCAACAGTCATGCGTTCATCCAATGCACGGATGCGCCCAACCTCAAGGTGCAGGTCAGCCGTGACCTGTCCATATCGGCCTCGGCCGCCCGCAAGGCCACGGCCGGGACCATATTTCTGGACGGGGTCGCCCGCTGCGAACCGTTCATGGATCACGAACGCCAGATCTACAATCTCGATCATCATGAAGGTTGCGTGCGTGCATTTACCCTGTCAACCTGCGAGCAGGCCCTCGTGCTCAGTTTGAAAGGGCTGGATCTGCGGGAGCGTGAATGGACCATTCTGGCCAATGAACCGGATCTCGATACGGTCCTGGCCATCTGGATTCTGTTGAACCATCGCCGCATCCAGGACCGAAAAATTGCCAATCGTCAACGATTGCTGACCCTTGTGCGCCTGGAAGGCACGATCGACGCCCTGGGGCTGGAATTGAAGGAGTTCAGCGGTCTGCCCCCCGATCTCATCAAAGCCATGCAGGGGCTGGTCGACCACCTGCGGCGCGAAGAAATCCAGCTGAAAAAAGATGCCCTTTGGGATGAGATTGACTTCTCTCAATACACGGCCGACCTCCTGCACCGCATCGACCGGATGATCTACCGTCCAAGCGATTTTTCGGATTTTCAGGAAATCAAAGAATTGGCCCGGGCGGATATCAATGACAAGCGGATTGCCATTGCCGTCGAGGCCGATATGGGGATTTACGAACTCGAGCCACGCCTGAAAAACATCTATGGCGATCGGCTGGGGTGGGTCGTTTTGAAAAAAGGGCCCAATGCCTACACCCTTCGCCAGATGGACATTTTCATGCCGGTCACGCTCGAGCGGGTGTATGAACGGCTCAACTTCATTGATCCGGCGGTCAAATACCGCCAGGACCAGAATCTTTGGGGCGGTTCCGTTGAAATCGGGGGATCACCGCGGGAGAGTGGTACGCGGTTGCGCCCCACGGAAATTGTCAATGCGTGTCGGGATGCGGTCCAGAGCTTGGGCGTTTACCGCCAAATGATCCGCTTTTTGGGGATCAGCAGCCTGGTGGCGGTGGTCGCCGCAGCCGCCATGGTCGGGCGGCACTTCTGGCCTCCCATGGCGTGGCTGACGGGTATTGGGCGTGATCATGTGCTGGCAAGCCCCGCGTTTGGCATGCACCTGACGTTGATACTGGCCACCTTGCTCGCCCTGGTGCCCATCGCATCCCGCCGGCCCTGGCAATATGGTCTGGGATTACCCGTCGGCAAAATCTGGTGGAGCCTGCTTCCCCTGACGATCCTGGCGGGTCTGGCCGGCGGCATCCCCCCGTCCCCGTTGCCACCGGTCCTCAAACCGCTATGGGGTTCATGGGTTTTGCGCCTTGTCATGGTGCCGGTGGCCCTTGAGCTGACCTTCCGCAGCCTGGCCCACGGTTTTCTGGCCCAGTCCGCCCGCATCGGCCGCCCCAAAAGTCAATTGGTGTTGTCATGGCCACTGGTGGGAGCAGCCCTCTTGTTTGCCGCTTATATCCTGTGGCAAACCACCGCTGCGGTGCCATGGGTCGCAATATGGCAGGCCCCGCGTCCCTATTTGCTGTCGACGCTCGGTGCATTTCTACTGGGACTGATTCTCGGTATCGTTCGGGAACGCTCCCAGAGTATCGTCGCCCCGATCCTGTTTCATATGATCGCCGCCGCAACCGTTCTGGCGACCCTCTCCCTGACATTCTGAAGCCGCCCACCCCGGATATTTCACGTGTTCGAGATGTTCATTGGCGAGTCCCTGATAGCCCCGCCAGGGGACATCTCGGGCGCGCCCGCAGGGTGAAGTGTTCGGGCTAATCCTTGCTCTTCGAAAACCCGGGTATCAATGTCTTGGTGGTGACCACCCCGGCCAGCTGGCGGACCTTTTCGTGCACGAAATGGGATATCATCTCGGCATCGGAACTCAACAGATCCCGCGTGAGTTTGACCTTGACCAGCAGATCGACATCCCCATGCACCGAATGGACTTCCCGCACCTCTTCCAGGCCAAAAAGTTTTTCGACGATTTTATCCTCCCGTTTGGCCTGGACATTCATGAGGATAAACGCCGTAATGCCCCGCTGCATTTCCGGATAGCCGCATTCTTTCATCTCCGCCATTTTTGTTCGGAACGCCTCCATGTCTTTGGGAATCAATTTATCGATGCCGATGCCGTATTGCCGTCGCCGCCCGATCTGCCACTGATGCTGGGAAATATAGAGGTAAAGATCGGCTATGGTGCGCTCGGGAAAGGATTCGATCAACCGCCCCCGCTGGATGATGGCACACAGGGGACGGTAAATGGAATCATACCAATCCCGTGCGGCGGCCTCCCGGGTAACGTCCGTCTGCCCCCCGGCTTCTAAATGGCGCCGATGCTCCCGGATTTGGTCCATCAAGAGGTCGTATTGACCAATCTCGGTGAGTTTAATTTCCCGGGGCAGTTGGGTGTCATCGGCAAATGCCGCCCTTTCACGGTAAAGAACGTTCTGTAGCTTGTTTTCCGAAGGGATGAATTCCACAATATCGGCCAGGATTTCGTCGTGCCCAAGCTCCTTGGCCGCGGCAATCCGGTGGTTGCCGTCCAGGACGTAAAACGCGTCCTTGATCTGGTAAAGTTTCACCGGCGGCAACGGGCGTCCCTCGCGCATCGCCTTTTTGACCCACTGCAATCGTTCCGACGGGGCTTTCTGTTTAAGCCGGAAATGGTTGTCAAAATCCTGATAGCGCCCGACACTGCCGACGATTTGCGCCAAAGGGATGGTGCGCACCCCCCGAACCCGACTGTCGTAAGCGGCCTCGATCTCCTGGTCGTGTTTGAAACTTTTGACCTCGTTGGCCGATGCCGCCTTCGACCAGTCCCGCATCCGCTCCCGGATCCGTTTGAATCTAGATTTCAATGGTATGATAGCCATAGGTATTGATGACCCGCGTAGCATCGATGATGCTCGTTCTTTCGGAATCATTCTGAAAGTTGACGTGGATGTGGCCGTGCAGAAAAACACGCGGCCGGTATTTCCGGATAAGCCAACGGTAGCATGCAAAGCCCTGGTGGCAAAGATCTTTTCCGTCATGAACCCCAAGCGGCGGTGCATGGGTGACAACGATATCGATCCCCTTGCGCCACCAGATGGCCGGGCGCAAGCGCCGGATATGGGTTTTCATCTGTTTTTCGGTATATTGATTGGGGCCGCCGTTATACCACATGGAGCCCTCCAGGCCGAGAAAACGCACCCCCTGAAAGGAAAGAACCCGTCCGTTGATATCGGTGCACCCCCGGGGCGGATAATCTTCAGAACGGATGTCGTGGTTGCCCTTGACGAAAAACAGGGGCACGTTGAAGGCGTGGGCCAGGTAGCTGAGATATTCGGGCGGCAGGTCGCCGCAGGCCACGATCAGGTCGACAGGCCCCAGCGATTCACGATCGGACACCGGATAAAGCGGCGACGCGACGATGTCCGAGACGGTCAGTACGTGCATAGCGTTGTCCTGTTGTAACACGGGGTGAACACCTGTCGCCCCGGCGGCAGCGAACGGGTGTGGGGAGCGTTTGGGCGCATGCTGAGAAAAAGCCCCATGAACCGCCGCAGAGCCGTAACAAATTTGCTCCGGTTTGTAAACAAGGCCCCCCGAAAACCATAAACCGTTCGCGTAGAAAAGTGCTTGTCCCTGCAGGCATTGGGTTGTTTTAGGCCATTTGATCCTTACGTTCATAGTGTAACCCAAGACCGTTGGAGAGGCATTAACCCCTAATAAACCTCTCCCCGCAGCCACAAGCAGCGGCCCGCCTCGGGCCCGATGGCAAACATGCGGCACGCGCCGTGTTGGCAGCCTGGTTCCGCGACAAGTTGCGGCCTGTGAGAGGCAGGAGGTCATGCCGATGCAAGCCCATTGTCAGGAAGATATGCTTCAGGCCATGGCGTCCCCGGCATTCTATCCCCACCTGGTCGATCACGTCCAAAAACAGGAAACCCATATATCCACGGTATTTCTCACCGGTGATTGGGTTTATAAAGTTAAAAAACCCGTCGATTTTGGATTTCTCGATTTTTCCACCACCGCCAAGCGTTGCCATTATTGTCGGCGTGAATGCGAATTGAACCGCCGTTTGACCACCGATGTCTATCACGGTGTCGTTCCCATAACCTTTTCCGAAGGCCGGTATCATCTGGACGGACCGGGCACCACCGTGGATTATGCCGTTCGCATGCGACAACTCCCGGAAAGCCGGTCCCTGCAACACCTTTTAAAAACGGCCGACCTCCATCCGGATTTCCTGAAGGAACTTGTCAGCCACTTGACCGCTTTTTATACCCGTCAGGGCGCCTGCACCCCTGACCAGGCCGCGGCCGCCATCAAAAACCTGCGCTCCGCCTGTGAAAATAATTTCCAACAAATCCTCCCCTTTGTGGGCGCCCATCTCGATAAGCACATGGTTGCGATCGTGCGCTCGGCCACACGGTCCTTCCTGAATCGCCGGGGCAGACTGTTTGATCAGCGGGCCCAAAGGGGATGGATCCGGGACGGTCACGGGGACCTGCGGACGTGTCACATCTATCAGCTTCCCCAAGCCGGCATACAAGTCATCGACTGTATCGAGTTCGATGACCGCCTGCGGCAAATTGATATCATCTCCGATCTGGCCTTCCTGGCCATGGACTTCGACTTTGAAGGCCAGCCTCAACTCGGCAGCCGGTTGATGGATATCTACTCCCGATTGACGCCGGATCCGAGTGCGTTTTTGGTGCTGCCCCTCTACAAATGCTATCGGGCCATGGTTCGCTGCAAAGTGAGCTGCCTCCAGTTTGAAACGGCCGGACCGGGGTACGCTCAGCCGGGTGCTATTGAAGAGGCCAGGCGTTATCTTAAACTCGCCTACCGCTATGCCGTGTCTTTTTCGCGGCCAAAAATATGGGCTTTCAGCGGATTGCCCGCCTCCGGGAAAAGTACGGTGGCCCGCGCGTTGGCCCAAGCCCTCGAAGCGCCTCACCTCCGTTCCGATAGCGTTCGCCATACGCTCTTTAGATCCCATCCGTCGACACGACAGCCGCAGACCTTCAATGCGGGCATCTATGGACAGGTCGCCAAACGGCTGACGTACGGTACACTGCTGGGCAAAACCCAGGCGGCAATCAACCACGGCCGTTCCGTCATCGTCGATGCCACCTTCAACCGTCCGGAATATCGGCGCGAAATCAAGCGCCTGGCACGGGATCGCCATCTCCGTCTGACCCTCATCGAATGCCGGGCACCCCTGTCCATCATCAAATCACGCCTGCGTCAACGGGAAGAGCACCCCTCCCTTTCCCAAGCGCGCGTGAAGGACCTGGATGCCTTCCAGCAAGGCTTCGTCCCGGTTGGGGGAGCCGGTCTTACCGCCCATGTGGTGATTGATACGACTTGTTCGCCGGACGAGTGCGTCCGGCACATCCTGGCGGAAGACAACCGGGTTTCAACTGCCAGCATGGTTTCATCCCTGGAGTCACGAACCGAAAACTGAATGAAAGGGGGTCGTCATGTTCACATCGATTCTGGCTGCAACCGACCGGATCATCGGCCGCGACCCTGTGGTGATTTCTGCCGCGCGTATGGCCCAGGCACTCCGTATTCCATGGTCCATCATCCATGTGTTGGAATCCGCTTCTCTCAGCAACCGGCAACGGGTCCTGCATTTCCGCACCGGTAATGAACAGGAGGCCACCGATGGGTATCGCGCCGAGGTTCGCCGTCGCATAAAACAAGTCTACAGCGATCTGCTGGCCTGGGCACCGCCCTGCGAGATTCAAATTGCCACAGGGTTTCCCTGGAAGGAGATCGGACGACAGGCCATGGCGACCAGGGCCGATCTGATCATCATGGGCCCCCATGCCGGCATTCGCAGCCCAAAGGAGGCATTGCGGTCCCTGGGGCGCATCGGCAGCACGGTCGAAGGCGTCATCACCCGGGAACGCTGTCCCGTCATGATCGTCAACCAGCACCCCTGCCGCCCCAAGCCATCCTACAAACGCATTCTGGTGGGCATCGATTTCTCCGCCTCCTGCAAATGTGCTCTCCGTTTCGCGGCCGCCCTGGCGCAGTTTTACAAGGCGCATGTCGACTTGTTCCACATGCTGCCAATTCCACCCTACCCTAAATATTCACGGGAGGATTATAACGCCGACCTGGCCCAAAGCCGTGCGCGTATGACCGCTTTCAGCCAGCCCTATTTGGAGGATATCCCTCAACGCTTTTGGCTTTGGGGAGGTGCCCTGCCGTATCGGGAGCTCTTCAAATGTGCGGAAAGGTGTCAGGCGGATGCCATTGTTCTGGGGTCCCATACCAAGGAGAAAGAGGGCAAGTGGTATGCCGGCAGCACCGTTGAAAAAATCAGCTTCCAGGCCTTGTGCCCCGTCTTCGTATTGACCGATGCGCGCACCCTGCCCGCCTGGGCCGGGCGTAACGCCGAAGAGTTGGTCGCATCAAAGGGCGACCACACGGTTCACGTCTTCGGCAAGCGCCATGCGGACACCGAAAGAACATGAAATCCAGGAGGAGACTCAGCGATCTTTCTCAAAATCTTCGACCTTGATGATCACCAGGGTGATATCGTCTTCGGGTTTATACCCACGGCTGAATCGACTGAGGGCGTTGTATACGCTATCCAGGATCCGCCGCGCCGACCGGCCGGATTCGCTCCGGATGATCTGTTTGAAGCGCTCCTTGCCGAACATTTCATCTCCCGGACCGCGCGCTTCCCAAATGCCGTCGGTTCCCACAGCGATGACGGTACCGGGCGGAAGCCGACGGGTCTGGCTTTCCGGGAAAAGGCCCTTTCCTGAAATGCCCAGCGGCAGACCGTCACCCCCCAGGGCTTCGAACACATCTTCCGATGGGTAGTACACCAGGGCCGGATCATGACCCGCCCGGACCCAACGCATGGATCCGTCGCGTCGGTCGATCTGGAGAGCAAAAAGGGTCATGAACCGATCGGTCGTACTGAAATCATCCAGCAGGGATCGATTCAGGTCGCCCACGACCTCGGCGAGACTTCCGGGAGAAGCGAACCGGTCCCGGATGGCCGCCCGCGCGGTGGCCATCAACAGGGCGGAATCCACCCCATGACCGGCAATGTCGGCGACGGTAACGGCCACAAGATCGTTATCGTCAGTGCGCAGCACCTTACGCGTCATGAAATCGTAGTAGTCACCGCCAATTTCTTCACAGGGGATGCTCCGGCCGGCAATGTCCAGTCCGGCCACACGGGGCGCATGCTTGGGCAGCAGGTTTTTCTGGACTTCGCCCGCCAGCATGAGGGATCGTTTCTGTTCGCTAAGATCGGTCACGAAATCAACAAAGCCCAATTGCTGACCGCTTTCGTCGTAAAGAGTATTGCCGTGGATCAGCACGGGTACGACATGACCGTCCCGGGCATGATAGGATCCTTCGAAAATCCGGTGTTTGGCATTCTTCAGACGCTCGTCATTAGACTTCAGGAAACGTTGAAAATTCTTCGTTGCCAGCTCATGCGGTGTCATGCCAATCAGGTCGTCCCGGTCATAGCCCAGCATCCGGCAATAGGCGTCGTTGACATCCACAATAGACATTTTTTCGTCCATCAATACGAAACCTTCCGCCGCGGTGGCCAAAATGCGACGAAACTTGGCTTCGCTGCGGCTGAGTTCTTCTTCAGCCAGTTTGCGCTCGGTGATGTCTACCACGATGCCCTGATAGTACATGATTTTACCGTCTGCATCGCGCTCGGTGGTGGTGGTGTCCTCAACCCAGCGCGTTTCGCCGTCACGGGTGACAATGCGATAGACTTGGGTGTAGCCACCGATATCCTGTTGGGCATAGCCTTCGATTTCCTGGCGAATACGTTCCTTGTCGCCTTCGTGGACGATGTCGGCGAAAAGGATCTTTTCTTCCAAAAAGTCTTCCGCACTGTATCCGATCCGGTCGATGTTCTCCGAAACATACACAAGACGCGGTTCCGGACCGGGAAGTCGACGAAAAAGGATAACAGGGCTTTGCTCCACGATTTTCATCGACAGGCGCAGCCTTTCCCTGATGTCAGCCCGATCACAGGTATTGAGATCAAAATCTTGCATCGTCGGTCCTCTGGCGTTTTTCTTTTAGTCAATTTCAGTCTGGTAACACGATAGGGCGTGAACCGGGCCATGGCAACCAGGGGGCCCGAATGGAGCGGGGAGCCATCATGCCTTCCGATGGTCCCAATCGCCTTATTCCCATGCACCATATTGTTTTAATTGATATTTTTTGCTATATATAAAATATATGGTGATAGACTGCCGCCGTCATGGGGCATTCTGGCCGATCACAAGGTCGTGGGTCCCGGTCGCGCCGGGACAATCCAACGGAAATCAAACCATGGGGAGGGGTTCATGCCGAAAAAAAGGGTATTACGACTTGCCACGGGTCTCATCCTGATTTTCTTGACCTCATGGCCGGCCAGCGTCCTGGGAGCGGACCCAAACGAGGCCCTGTATGTTGCGGCCACCCAGGGCGATCTGGCAACCATACGCCAATTGCTGGACAGCGGTGCCGCTGTCGACGGAAAAAACGCCGCCGGGTGGACGGCCTTGATGAAAGCGTCCATGGAAGGCCATCAACCGGTGGTGGAAGAATTGGTCAAACGGGGAGCGGACGTCAACATCCAGGGACGGGCCGGATGGACCGCCCTCATGCAGGCGGCCCAATTCGGCCATCTTGGCATCGTTAAGGTATTGGTCGAAAAAGGCGCCATCCTCAACGGCCAGAGTGTCAACGGGTCCACCGGCCTGATGTTTGCCGCCAGTAACGGCCACCTGGAAACCGTCAACTACCTCCTGGAAAAAGGCGCCGAAGTTAACCTTCAGGACAAATTGGGACGCACCGCCCTTATCCTGGCGGCTTCCGAAGGCCATGAAGCCATTGTCAAATTGCTGCTTGAAAAAGGTGCCAATAAATCGCTGGCCAATTCCTCCGGCCGGACGGCCAAAGACATTGCGGAACGGGAGGGTTTTTCGTCCATTGTCACCCTTCTGAAAGGGTCCTGATTCGTCCATTGGCCGCCCCCCCGGTCGCTCGATCACGAATCGGTTCTACTGCGCTTCGCGATTGTCAAATCATGGGGGACATGATAGGAACCTTTTCCCGCTGGCGAAAATCGTTCCCGTTAACCTGCCGTGCGCCTTGAGGGTTCGCCCCACAGCTCACCCACCTTCATATCCGCCCCTACAGCCGTTGAATCATTTATAGCGAAATCTCATAATTTTCTTGACAAGATCAGCTACCGCGACTATTTTGTTAATGAGCATATACTCATTTAACATCAACCGCTGGAGTAATGGAATGAAAAAAATTGCTGTTACCGCTGAAGGGCCCGACCTGGATGGCCGTGTCGATCCACGCTTTGGACGCGCCGCCGGTTTTATGATCGTTGATCCGGAAACCATGGCTTTCGAGTACGTTGACAATGGCTCCTCACAGACCATGGCCCAGGGCGCCGGCATCCAGGCGGCCGAGAATGTCGCCGCCACCGGTGCAGGCGTCCTCTTGACGGGCTTCGTGGGCCCCAAAGCTTTCCAGGCCCTGAACGCCGCCGGTATCGATATCGGCCAAAACGTGGACAATCTCACGATCCGGGAAGCCGTACAAAAATTCAAAGACGGACAGGTGCCCCTGGCCGACAGCCCCAACAGTCGAGGCCACAGGTCATGATCATTGCCGTAGCAAGTGGAAAAGGCGGCACGGGCAAGACCACCCTTTCATCATCATTGGTATCCGTATGGCCCTCACCGGTGGTGGCCGTAGATCTGGACGTGGAGGAGCCCAATTTGCATCTGTTCCTCAAACCCGAGATCAGTGCCGAAACATCCGCCTACATCGAAATACCGGAAATCGACGACGAACGCTGCAACCGCTGTCGGGCCTGTACCGACATCTGCCAGTTCAAGGCCATCGGTATTTTTGGCGACGTGGTCATGACCTTCCCGGAAATGTGCCATGGTTGCGGCGCCTGCTGGACCATCTGCCCGGAAAACGCCATCAGCCCGGGACAACGCGAACTGGGCCAAATCGTTACCGGACGCTCCGGGACCACGGACTTCGTCATGGGACGCCTGCGGGTAGGCGAAGCCATGAGCCCCCCCCTCATGCGAGCGGTCAAACAACATCTTAACAGCACTAACGAGCAACCGCCCCGGGATATGATTATCGATGCCCCCCCGGGGGTCTCCTGCCCGGCCATCAATGCCGTGATGGATGCCGATGTGATCGTCCTGGTCACCGAACCGACCCCCTTCGGCCTCTATGACCTGGCCCTGGCCCAAAAAGCGTTTGCCCCGATCGGCAAACCCATGGGCGTGGTCATCAACCGTGCGGATATCGGCACACGGGATGTTCATCGCCATTGCGCAGAAACAGGCGTGCCGATTCTGGCCGAAATCCCTTATCAGCGCGATATTGCCGAAGCCTACGCCTGTGGGCAGATCATCGCCGAAGCGGTCCCGTCAGCGCGTCCGTTGTTTGAGGCCCTGGTGGAGCGCATTACCGATTTGGTCAAAACCGCTAGCCCCGGCGAGGAGGTCTGCCATGCGTGAAATCCTCATTCTCAGCGGCAAGGGCGGCACCGGCAAAACAACGCTGACAGCGGCCTTTGCCCATCTGGCATCCAACCATGTGATCTGCGATCTGGATGTGGATGCCCCGGATCTTCATTTGATCCTGCAGCCAGACACCCATTCGGTCGAGCCCTTCGAGTCCGGCCACGAGGCCATTATTCGCCCGGAGGACTGCGAGCGTTGCGGCACGTGCCTAGACGCCTGCCGCTACGATGCGATCCAGGGCGATGATCCGCCGGTGGTCAATCCCCTGAAATGCGAAGGCTGTAAACTTTGCGTGGCCTTGTGCCCGGCCGATGCCATTACCTGGTCGCCCAACCATTGCGGCGACTGGTATCAATCCGACAGCCGGTTCGGCCCCATGGTTCATGCCCAGTTGTTCCCGGCCGAGGAGAATTCCGGCCGCCTAGTGGCCCTCCTCCGCAAGCAGGCGCGGATTCTGGCCGAAGCCCAGGGACTGGACCTCATCCTGTCCGATGGCCCCCCCGGCATCGGCTGCCCGGTTATTGCCGCCCTCTCGGGCACCGATATGGCCGTCATCGTGACCGAACCGACCGTATCCGGCCGCCATGATCTGGAGCGCGTACTGGAATTGTGTCACCATTTCAAAATCCGGACCGGAGTGATTATTAATAAATGTGACTTGAATCTTGATCAGGCTAACGCTATTAAGGCCTATTGTCAGGCTCAACAGCTGCCTCTTATCGGCGAGATGCCCTATGACCGGGTGTTTACCGAAGCCATGATCCAGGGCCAGACCGTAACGGAATTCCAACCCGAAGGTGCTGGAGCGGCCGTTGAAGCCATTTGGAACAACCTGTTGAAGCTGGGTGCGGAACCTGCGCCCGCCAAGGATCACGCCGCCATCGGCTGATCCGCCGGGTTAATCCGATAAATCGATAGAACCGCAATAGGATTGAAAGGAGTTTGTGTCAATGAGTACGATTGTAGCGATCCCATCTTCACACCCCGGTGGGCTGGACGCCATGCTGGGGGCCCATTTTGGCCACTGCGACCTCTACACACTGGTCACGGTGGAAGACAAGACGATCAAATCCGTGGATGTCATCCCCAATGTGCCGCATGAGCAAGGCGGTTGCATGGCACCGGTTCAATACCTTGCCGACAACGGCACCAAAGCCCTCATCGCCGGCGGCATGGGCTTTCGCCCCCTCATGGGTTTCAATCAGGTGGGTATTTCCGTCTATTTTGGCGGCGACGCGCAAAACGTCGGCGAAGCCGTCAATGCCTTTCTCGAAGACAAACTGCCCGAATTCCGTCAGGAGCACACCTGCGGCGGTGGCGGTGGCGCCCATTAAATGCCCTAGCGGCAGGGGCTCGCGCCTCGCTTTGCGGGTAACGAAGCAGAGGAGAACGACATGCCGATCTACGACATCCAGTGCCAGGCCTGCGGGCATAGCGCCGAGGTCATCGTGACGGCCATCGATGCGCCACTGGTGTGCCCCGAATGCGGATCAAGCGACACGGCTAAAATCATGTCCGCTACGAGTTCACTGACAGGGCGCAACGCAACGCCCCTGCCCGGTCCTTCCGATACGGGCTGTTGCGGAAACCATCCCGGTCATGCCGGTTGTGCCGGCCCGGGCACCTGTTGTGGCAAGGCTTCGTATTGATCCCCCTTGACGAAGGGATGACGGACGGCAACCGGCCCAGCGCTGCCAAGCGGGCGAATTCCCGCAGATTGACACTGCGGAAGGGGGCCTAGCCGTCGGCAGGCCAAAGCAAGGGGTTTGATCGCGACCGTCCAGGTCGCGTTATAGGCGTATGAGGGCGCCATGCCCTCGAGGAGGCGTTATGCCGCAGGTATTGCTGGTTGCCAACCGACCCGACGCGTTCGAGGAGTTGGCCCAGGCACTGCAGAACAAAGGGGCCTTTGACATCGCATGGGCCCACGACGAAGAAACCGCCCTGGACAAGGCGGCCGCCGACAAGCCGGCTCTCGTCATCGTCGATGACTATATCGGGAAAACCACCGGTCTGGAATGGATCCAACGCCTGATGGGCGTCAACGCGTTCATCCAGACGGCAGCCGTCAGCAGCATGACCCGGGACGCCTTCCATGAGGCTTCCGAGGGACTGGGCATCATGGCCCAGTTGCCGCCCCGGCCCGGGAAAGAGGAGGCCGAGCGGATTCTGGAAATGCTCAAAGGATTACCGGGCGTGTGATCGGTCCCTTGGGGCCCCGAACAATTCCCACTTTGGCGCCCACCACCCTGCCTGGGAACAACGCCCTAAAACAGGTTTCCGAAAAATACGCGCAACAAAAAGGCCAACCCCGCGTTAAGTGCAGGGTTGGCCTTTTTGTGGGGTGCAACCGGTGAACCGTTGCTTACGGCTCCGTTCGCTCATGTCCCAGCGCCGCATAGACTTCATGGGGGAAAACCGATCCAGCGTATCGCTGATTGAGATGGTAGGCGACACGATCGGCGTTCAGGGACGCCTTTTTTTCCATCAGATAGCGGATCATTTCGGTGCGGTTGGATTGCAGGAAAGCGCCTTTGACCGTCGCCCGAATGGCGCTTTGCCTGATTTGGGCACTGCTGGAATCCAGCAGGTCGGCCTTGGCCTCGCATTTCTGGATATAGCTGTCCACCAGAGCGCCGTAAATGACAACCTGCCGGCCCTCTTCCACCTCGTCGCAGAAGCCATTCAACGCCCCGCCACATACCATAAACAATGTACCAATGATTGCGATTAAAACCGTGCGTTTCATGTTGCCCTCCTCTTGCTTGCCGTCTTTTTGGTTAGCCGTCTGTTGATAGCCGTTTGCCTGAAAGGTTTTCCTGCTGTTGAACATCTGTAGAGCACGGTCTATGCCAACGACAACGGAGAGCAATGAGCAAGGCTCGTTTTGTTTACAATAACCATCTTAATCCTCTATAATAATTACAATAATTTATTTTTTTAAATTTTAAGCCCAATGGCAGGGCGGTGCCCTTCGGAATCGCCCGAATATTGATGATTTATTTTTTTTTCAAATGGTTATCCAGTTTTAGCCCGCAACTTAGGGCACAGGAGGGCGGCAATATCGGAAAGGGGCAAGGTCGTCCATCAACACAAGGGGGGATCTGATATAACTATTCAATTTATTTTGATTTTATTCTATTGTGCGAAACTGCCCCATTTGTGTGCAAACCTGCTACACGGGGGCTTTGGGAAGTACACCCCGCTATCAATCGTGGTCTTCTTTACGGGTAAGTTGGTATTTTTGCATTTTACGTTGCAGCGTCCAGCGGGATATGTTTAACAAATCGGCCGCTTTGCCCCGATTCCACATGGTTTTTTGCAGGCTATCCAATATGAGTCGACATTCCAGCGCATCCAGGGCCCCGTTTAAACCATCGGACGGCAAAACGGCCTCGTTTTCTTCTGTCACTGGAACGGAATGTTTTCCAGGCAAGGTAATCTGATGGGTGGCCAGGAAGCGTTGAATCGTATTTTGGAGTTCACGGACGTTTCCGGGCCATTCATAATGCGATAAGGTATCCAGCATTTTACCGGTCAAACGTGGCGATTTGCCGTCCGGTGCAAAACGCAGCATGAAGGACTCCACCAGAAGGGGGATATCTTCCCTCCGCTCTCTTAGCGGAGGCAGTTCGATGTCGATGACATGGATACGGTAAAAGAGATCTTCCCGGAAAGCCCCCTGCCGCACCATCGCCGTCAAATCCTGATTGGTGGCACTGATAATCCTGGCGTCCGCCGTTTTGGCCTTCGTTCCGCCGACAGGGATATATTCACCGTTTTCCAACACGCGCAAAAGCTTCACCTGCATGGACGGTTTTAACTCGCCCACTTCGTCCAGAAATAGCGTTCCCCTGTGCGCCTCGTCGAAGAAACCAGGCTTTTTCCGATCAGCCCCGGTGAAACTGCCTTTGAGGTGACCGAAAAATTCCCTTTCAAAAAGGCTTTCCGCGATAGCGCTGCAGTTGACCGCTACGAAGGCGTTATCGCTTCGGCGACTTAATTCATAAATGGTCCTGGCAACCAATTCTTTACCCGTCCCTGACGCGCCGGTGATAATGACATGGAAATCGGACGCGGCCGCCTGGGATACGAGTTCGTAGACGCGCTTCATCGCTGGGCTTCGGCCAACAATATTCCCGAATTTATACCGTTCCTCCAGGCTGGCCTTCAGAACGCGGTTTTCATTTTGAAGCGCCGCTTTTTCGCTTTCAATACTTTTTTGAACCGACATGTCCCGGATGGCGGTGACACTGGCAGCGTGGGCCCTTTCATCCAGGTGTTTGGTCCTAATTTCAACGGGGATAGTGTCACCATGAAAATTCTCGAGTTCGCCCTCGTAGGGACGGTCCGTTTCATCAAGAATCGCGCTTTGGCAATTTTTCGGCAGACGGTGGAGCAGATTCTGTCCCACCAGTTGGTCGGGCTTGCAATTAAATACGCGCACCGCTTCGCTGTTGACATCGACAATTTTCCCTTGGTCGTGAATGATAATACCTTCAAACGAAGCTTCGGCAAGGGTTTTGAAACGCGCGTATTGACGGGCCAACCGGCGATGCAGATTACGATTTTCGATATGATTTTTTACGCGGGCAAGAACTTCGGCACCCTGGAATGGCTTGGTGATATAGTCAACCCCTCCGGCTTCGAACCCCTGGGTCTTGGTTTCGACTTCATCGAGGGCGCTCAGGAAAACCACCGGTATATCCCGGGTGCGGGGATCCTGTTTGAATTGGCGGCAGACTTCAAAACCGCCCATGCCCGGCATCAATACATCCAACAGGATCAGGTCGGGCGGGGGGGCGGAGCAGGCAATCTGCATCCCTTCCTGTCCGCTCAAGGCGATAAGGATCTTATACTTTTCCGACAACAAGCCTACGATGGCATGCAGGTAAATCTCTTCATCATCGATGGCCAGTATGCGGGCCTGCCGTTGCTGTGGGGGCATATTGCTCCTTTGATCCGTGAATGCCAATTCCCCTTTCGGCGGTGACCGTTTGCCTCCCTTGCTTATCTGCAAATGACCGTTTAACGACTACCCGCAGGACTGTTAAAGCTCCAGGTCTTCAAGCGTGTGCGCCAGGGTTTCTTTGGCTTGCGCAAATTTGAAGCTGTTGACTTGAGATTCCAGGGCCAAAAATCGGCGGGTGATTCTTGCCGGTCCCAACAGAACTTTGATCTCGGTGACAAGTTTAAGTGCATCCGCATCACGCCCATCGATAAGGTCCGATAATGCTTCGAATAATACCTTGCACCGGGAAACATCCGGCTCAGCAGCCCCCCTCTTTTCGGTATCGCCGCGGCTGCCGTTCCCAATGCTCCTGCCCGCAGAGTCTTCTGTTTTTAAATTGTCCAGGGACCTCATGATGCGACCGACTTCCCTGTCGAAATGTTCCCAAAGCAAGGGCAGGCGATCACGGGCACCGGTTTTTAAGGCGCTTTCAAGTTGAAACGAAATGTCGGCCAGTTTTTTCGCACCGATGGTTCCCGACAGGCCTTTGATCGTGTGTGCCAATCGTTGCGCCTCCCCCAGACTCCCCCGATCGAACGCCCGCTTGATGCGGGCGGCAATATCCCGCTGGCGATATCGAAAAATGGTAAGCAGGTTGACATACAAGTCCCGATCACCGTTCACGGTTCCCAACCCCATGAGGGCATCGATTCCTTCCAGGTTGGCCAGGTCATCGGCAAGGTTGATCCGGGCGTTTGTGCACGTCCTGTCCTTTTGAAAACTGCCGTTTATGTCGACATCCGGTCGAAGGGTGTGAACCAGGGTTCGATATAAAATTTCCGGTTTGATCGGTTTCGCGATATGATCATTCATGCCGGCGGCAATACATTCTTCGCGATCCGTGGACATGGCATTGGCCGTCATGGCCAGAATCGGCAGTTCCTGTGCGGACGATTGCCGGCGAATTTCCCGTGTCGCCGTCAATCCGTCCATAACCGGCATCTGTAAATCCATCAGGATACCATCAAACCGCCCTGTGGCAGCATGTTCCACGGCCGCCAACCCGTTGCCCGCCGTTACCACTTCGACACCGATCTGCTCCACCAATTCACGGGCGACCTGTAGATTGGTTTCATTATCTTCAACAATGAGGACACGACAGTTGGCAAGCAATTCTCTGGCAGTTTCCTTGGGTATCCCCTTGATCGTATCGATATCCTCACACTCGGCTTTTGCTAAGCGCACTTCAAAAGCAAATAGGCTGCCGGCACCGGGGGTGCTCTGCACGTGAATCGTACCGCCCATCATCTCGATCAATCGCTTGCAGATGGTCAGGCCCAAACCCGTCCCGCCGTATTTGCGCGTAACGGAAAAATCAGCCTGTTGAAAGGGTTGAAAAAGCTGCTCGATCTGCTCCGCGCGCATACCGATGCCCGTATCGCTCACGACAAACCTCAAAACCGCATCGCGTTCGGATTCTTCGAGCCGTTCAACAGCCACAGCCACCTCGCCTTGGGATGTGAATTTGACCGCATTGGTGGTCAGATTGATCAGCACCTGTTCGAGACGCAAGGCATCACCCCTAAAATATGGGGGTATGTTTTCCGGCACCCGAAGCCTGAAGCGCAGTCCCTTTTCGTTGCTTTTTACGCTGATCATGGAAGAGACCCGTTCCAGGACTTCTCTTAGGTTGAAGCTGTGTATTTCGAGATCCAGCTTGCCGGCTTCAATTTTAGAAAAGTCCAGGATATCGTCGATCAGCCTCAGAAGATTGTAGGCAGACGCGTGAATTTTTTTCTGATAGTCCGCTTGCTGGGGCGTCAATGTCGTTTCCAGGGCCAAGTGGCTGAAGCCGATGATGGCATCCATAGGCGTCCGGATCTCATGGCTCATGTTCGCCAGAAAATCACTCTTGGCCCGGGTCGCTTCTTCGGCCTCCAGCTTGGCCTTTTTGAGTTCCTGTTCGGCCTTTTTCTGTTGTGAGATATCCCGATAGATCGCGTAAACCCCCGCGTCTTTGCCATTGATGAAGATTGGCATGCCGGTAACGGATACATCCAGCAACCGGCCGTCCTTGCGCTGCCGCACCGTTTCATGAAAAACATGACTGCCTTTCTTGATCTCTATCTTTACGTGTCTGCCCTCATCGCGGTGATCGGCCGGTATGATCGTATCATCCAGGGATTTACCGATGACGTCATCATTGCTGAACCCAAAAATTTCCGTAAATTTACTGTTGATTCGTTGAACACAGTCCTGTGCATCAATAAAGGCGATCGCTTCGGTGGAGGCCTCAAATAGCTGCTCCAGGTAGGCTTTCTGCGTCGCGATTTCCTGATCGGCCTTTTTTTGATCCGATATGTCGCGGTAGATGGCGTAAATACCGGCGCTTTTCCCTTCGATGGTAATGGGCATGCCGGTAACCGACACCTCCACCAGATGGCCGTCCTTTTGCTGCCGCACGGTTTCGAGAAAAATGGGATGGCCCTGTTTAATTTGCCGGGTAACGGTTTGGCCTTCTTTCCTGTGGGAATCGGGGATAATGGTGTCATCAAGGGCTCGACCGATGACATCGTCGGGGAAAAATCCAAAAATCGCACTAAACTGGCTGTTAATCCTTTCGACAAGTCCATTCTCCCCAATAAAGGCGATCGCTTCGGTGGAAGCCTCAAACAACTGCTCCAGATAAGCCTTCTGTATCCTGATTTCACGCTCTACCCTTTTTCGCTCGGTAATATCCTGGATAATGGATAGAACCCCCGATATGGCCCCCTTGGTATTGATCAGGCCCGTGTTGTGCCATTCACAGGTAATCGTCCGACCATCCTTGGTGTAATTTTCATTGATGGAATACGTCCCCCCCCGCTGGTCAATCAAGTCCTGCCAAATTTGATTGACGACCGGGCGAACCGCCTCGGGAACGATCAGTTCCGTTGCGTGCTGCCCCAGAGCTTCTTCGGCCGTGTACCCGAACATCTTTTCCGCTGCCAGATTCCATTTGACAACCTCCAAACCAAGGTTCCACTCGATGACGGCAAGCGGCGATTGTTCAACCATCAAGGCCAGCCGCTGCTCGGTAGCCCACAACTCCGCACGCCTGCGCTCTTTTTGTTCTTTTTTGAGAATAACGATTTGGGAAATCAGGCTGGCAAAAATCTCCAGTGGTCTTACCGTTTCCGCGCTTGGCTGCATTCCGGATTTGGACTCGTCGACCGAAATTACGCCAATGGTATCGCCATTCTCATCCATCATCCTTACGAAAAGATTGTCTTCCGGATGCCAGGCGTTATCCAGTTCGGGTGCGGGCCCACTGCCGTATATCGTCGCCTCCTGGTTGAGAATGTCTTTTTTGGTGTAAGGGATATAGTAACTATACCGTCCGAGAAAATTCCCCTTTACAAAAACGCCATCATACCAACTCTTCGGCATTTCCACGTTGCGCAGTTTATCGACGACATCTTTTTCCACCCCGGCAAAGGCGATAATATCCCTGAAGGGCGCCGAATCTTTAAATAAAGAGATAAGGACGCGCTTATAGTCCGAAAAATCGACAATGGCGTTGCTGATTTTGCTGAAAAATTCCTTTTCATCCTTTATTGAAATCATGGAGGCCGCGGCCAAGCTGAATTGCTCGGTCTGGTTCGACAGTTCGGACAATCTTTTTTCACTGATTTTAAGCGCATTTTCTATGCGCGTTCTTTCGGTAATATCGCGGAAGCTCCATACGCGGCCGACAATATCTTCTCCAATCCATTGAGGCTGCGAGTAGCATTCCAGACTTTTGCCATCTTGCAGTTGGACCATATCAAACGAATCCGCATTGGCGTCATGCGCAAGGTCCCGGACAATCGCCCGAAAACGTTCCGCATCCACGATGGCACGCATTACATATTGTTTTAATTTGTCGTCATCCCCATGCGCAATAAGGCGCTGGGGAATATCCCAGATGTCGACGAACTTGCGGTTAAAATTGATCCAGTGTCCATGTTTATCGACAACCAGGATCCCATCCGCGGTTGACTCCAAGGTCGCTTTCAACAACGATATGGATCGTTCGCGCTCATATTCGATTTTTTTCTTTTCGGATACGTCCCGCAGGGTTCCAATCAGCTTTATGGGGTTGCCATGCGCGTCCCTGTAGCGCTCCGTATTGATGGAATAAACATGCCTATTGCCGTCTTCACCGGAAAGGCTGAATTCATAATTTTTTACAAACTCTTTGCCAAGGACAAACGCGATATGCTTGTCCCTGTTTTCGGAGTCCGGTAAAATCTCATACAGTGATTTGCCAATGACCTGTTCGCGCGCATAGGGCGAATATTTTTCGATGGAAGGACTGATTTCAAGAATAACCCCATCGAGGCTGACCTCAAAATATACATCCAGGATGTTGGCATAAATTTTTCGCAGTTTTTTCTCACTTTCCCTAAGCCCGTCCTCGGATCGTTTGCGATGAATCGCAATGGCAATCTGATCTGAAATCGTAGCGAGAATCTTTAAATCTTCACTACTGTACAGATGGGCATCCAAATAGCTTTGAACCGCGACCACGCCGATCACTTCATTTTTGATGATCAGAGGAGCGCCCATCCACGTGAGAGGCAACGGCCCCCAGACGCCATTTTGCTTTTGCCGTTTGCTAAGTTCTTCCCTCTTGAGTAAAATGGGTTTGCGCTGGCAGACCACCATACCGGTCAGTGAATCATTGGCATCAAAATTGGTGATCGATGAAAAATCGTCATCCACGGTATCGACAAAATAGGGGAAATGCAGCGTGCGCTCTTTACTGTCTACGATTGCGATAAAAAAGTTGGAAACATCGATGATTCGTTTCAGAATATGATGAATTCTCTCAAACAACTGGGGTAAATTTTCAGAACTGTGCACCGCACTGGTAATATCGAGAAGCACTTGCTGAATTTCATCACTTTTCTTGTGGGCGATTTCAATCTGTTTTCTATCAATCGATGCCGCAATGAATGCAGCCACTGATTTTAAGGACGCCAAATCATTTTTATTAAAGGCATCCGCGGCACGATAACTCCATACCATGAGGGCTCCCAATGACCGGTCTTTTGTCTTGAGGGGAGCACCGGCAAACACCTTGCAGCCAGGATGATCGGATGTCATGCCCGCCTCTTTTGACACCTTCATGATCTCTTCTTTATTCAACAGAATTGGCGCATCCGCCCGGATCACGCGCCTCGGCAGGGATGGATTCTGTCTGAGGTCAAGCTGCGTTTCGCCCTTATCGCGCCGTTCATCCACGCACAAAGGAAAGTCAAATGCATCGTTGTTTTCTTGCCAGATGGCAATAGCCATATTTTCCTGACGGACAATATTGTTAAGGGATGCCTTAATGGACGCGTATAGCTCATCCAAACTGTCTGACCTGCTAACGGCATGCGATATCTCAAACAATGCTGCCAGGGTTGCGGCCTCATCCGATTTCAATTGTTTGCCCATGGATACCATCTTCTTATTTCGCCATTGTTTTATTAAACGACGGTAAAACCAGTTGGACACGGATGTATTGGCGGAGCCACAGCAGTTAGACGTGACAGAATCCGAAGAAATCCATCGTGGGAGGTCGATTAGCAGGTGGTCGAAATTCAGCAGGTATGTGATTCGGCGTAGGACCGTGCTGTCATAAAAAACTTAACAGCCCTTATAATATATTGTCAATATTTTTTGATAGTTATGATAATGTTCCAAGCATCCCGCCACGCAGGATAAATTTCGCCAACATAATCGCGCGGTTTTTGGACCGTGAATCCTATTGCCATTGTTCTTCGATTTGAACCTGCCGGTATTTCTGTTATTTGAAATAGTCCCGAAAACTGATGCGCAAGGTTGCCACGAAATAATCGATCAGCGGCCTGGTCTGTCCGAGCTTCCGGCCCGGCGGAACGATATATCCGAATCGGCTCATGACGTCCGACCTGAAGAGCATATTGCGGGATGAAATCCGGATCGGTACCGGGCGTCGCGGAGGATTTGGCTCACGACGAATGTTTGTCATCCAGAGAAGCTTTCCACAATGCCCCAGCCAGCTTCAGTATCCCTTCCATGTCGAAATTTTCCACCATGGCGATAAGTTCCCGGCTGACAGGCAGCCATTCCGTCGACCGGGATGCAAGCCCCTCGGCGATGGCACGCAAGGCGGCAATATCGCCGATCTCAGCAGCCTCTTGCAGGCGCGTGGCCGTTTCCCGGGCCAATTCCGGGGGCATCGTCGTAACCGGCGCGGTCCCGCTGTCAGGCGCGTGGATTGCGCTTGGCGTTTCCGGCCACCGGTCCTGAACGACGCGGACGGCATGGTCGAGGGTCTGCACCAAAATGGTGAGCGCCGCATCGAGCGCCTGGGGGTCCGGTGGGTCCCCGGCCGCAGCGCCCCGAACCATCTTTTCCACCGGTTGGGTTGCCACCAGCAGGGAACGGGCCTCGAGATTACCGGCGACACCTTTCAGGCTGTGCACGCGTTCATGGGCCTGCGCATAGCGTCCGACCCCGATGGCCGTTTGAATGCGCTGCCCCGCATCGGCGTAGCGCCGCGCGAAATCCATCAGCAGGTTGCGGTAAAGCTTGCGGTTGCCCTGGAGGCGTTTCAGCCCCAACGGGATGTCGAAACCGGGGAGATCGTCCGGCAGGCTTGCGGCCCTATCGACTTCCGGTTCCGGACCGGCAGCGGATCCCCCATCGGCATCAGCCCGTTCAGGCGTGATGGCGTCCGGCCGTACCCAGCGATGGAGGGCCGTGAACAGGCGCTGGGGATCGATGGGCTTGGTGATGTGGTCCTGCATGCCGGCGTCCAGGCTTTTCTGGGCGTCCCCGGCCATGGCGTGGGCCGTCATGGCGATGATCGGCAGGTCCTTGAAGCGTTCATCGCGCCGGATTTCCCGGGTGGCTGCGTAGCCATCCATCACCGGCATCTGGACGTCCATCAACACGGCATCGTAATGTCCGGCCTGCACGGCCTGCACGGCCGCCTGACCGTTGGCGGCCAGATCGACATGGAAACCGGCACTTTCAAGAATTTCCTGCGCCACCTGCTGGTTGATCGCATTATCCTCCACCACCAGCAATCGCGCGCCCTGGATATCCCGGATTAAATTCGCCGCCTGGCGCGAGCGGGCCGGTTTCAGCCGCTCATCCCGGTTTGCCACCTCGTAGGCCTCGCAAATGGCATTGAACAGGCTGGAGGGGGATACGGGCTTGATCAACAGGCCGTCCAACTGCGCCCTCTGCATTTCCCGGGCTGCGGCATCCTGATCATAGGCCGTCACCAGAATGATCTTGGGCCAATGATGCCCATCCATATCCGCCCTCAGGCGCAGACTGGTTTCGATACCGTCCATCCGGGGCATTTTCCAATCCATCAAAATGAGGTCATAAGGGGTTGGCCCCGTGGCCCGGGCGGCCATCTGAAGCCCCTCTTCACCCGAGGCGGCCTGGTCCACGTCATAACCGAAGGCGTGAAGCATTTCCTCGAAAATCTGTCGGGCGGTGGGATTGTCGTCCACCACCAGCACCTTCAGGTCCCGGAGATCGTTCCGGAGAACCGGAGCCGCCGCGCCGGTTTCCGGTCCCACCCCGAACCG
>Ga0207799_100097_pt1 | contig 105559 bp, 108 predicted proteins | sample TtanPargueraPR_4_FD_187742 | JGI IMG/M metagenome (GOLD analysis project Ga0207799, IMG submission 187742) | Aerobic enrichment media microbial communities from Bioluminiscent Bay, La Parguera, Puerto Rico - Tt and M2 (SPAdes) | ecosystem: Environmental > Aquatic > Marine > Unclassified ...
TCCTGGAGACCTTCACCAAGCAGTACTGGCTCCACGAGATATACCCCGCCGAGGTGCGTCAGGCCCATGAGAACGGGGAGATCCATCTCCATGACCTGGGATTCTTCGGCCCCTACTGCGCGGGCTGGGACCTGCGGCAATTGCTGACCGACGGGTTCGGCGGCGTCTACGGCAAGGTGGAGAGCAAGCCCGCCAAGCATCTGCGCGCCTTTTTGGGCCAGATCGTCAATTCCACGTTCACCACCCAGGGTGAGACGGCGGGAGCCCAGGCATGGTCGAGTTTCGACACCTACTGCGCGCCCTTTATCCGCTACGACAATATGACATACGAGCAGGTGCGCCAGTGCCTGCAGGAGTTTGTCTTCAATATCAACGTCCCCACCCGCGTGGGGTTCCAGTGCCCCTTTTCCAACCTGACCTTTGACATCACCGTGCCCTCGACCCTGAAGGACCAGCCGGTCATCGTGGGGGGCGAGATGAAGGACGTTGCCTACGGTGACTTCCAGCAGGAGATGGATATGCTCAACAAGGCCTTCTGCGAGGTCATGCTGGCGGGGGACGCCATGGGGCGGGTGTTCACGTTCCCCATCCCCACCATCAATGTCACCAAGGAGTTTGACTGGTCCAATCCTGTCGTGGACGATTTCATGAAGATCACCTGCAAGTACGGCATCCCCTATTTCGCCAATTACGTGAACAGCGATTTGTCCCCCGAGGACGCGGTCTCCATGTGCTGCCGTCTGCGCCTCGATACCAGCGAGCTCAGAAAACGGGGCGGCGGGCTCTTCGGCTCTAACCCCATGACGGGCTCCATCGGGGTCGTCACCGTCAATCTCCCCCGGATCGGATATATGTCGAGCTCATTGAATGAATTCAAGGCCCGGCTGTGGCGGCTGATGCAGGTGGCCAAGACCTCCCTGGAGATCAAGCGCAAGATCATCGAGGACCAGAGCGAGCGGTACCTGTACCCCTACTCGGCCCATTATCTCAGGAATATCAAGGAAAAGACCGGCCAGTTCTGGTTCAATCACTTCAATACCATCGGCATTATCGGGATGAACGAGGCCCTGCTCAACTTCATGGACAAGGATTTGACCACCGAGGAAGGCCAGAAGACAGCCGAGGAATTGATGCTGTATATGCGGGGGATTCTCACCGAGATCCAGGAGGAGACGGGCCAGTACTACAATCTCGAAGCGACCCCCGCCGAAGGGGCCGCCTACCGGCTCGCCAAGCTGGACCGGGAGAAATACCCCGACATCATCGCCGCGGGCACCGACGAAGTCCCCTACTATACCAACAGCAGCCAGCTGCCGGTGGGATTCACAGACGATATATTCGAGATGCTGGATTTGCAGGACAATCTCCAGTCCCTCTACACCGGGGGCACGGTGCAGCACCTGTACCTGGGCGAGCGGATCGACGATATCGAGGTGGCCAAGAACCTCATCCAGAAGATATTCACCCAGTACAAGATGCCCTATATATCTTTAACCCCCACCTTCAGCATCTGTCCCGAGCACGGGTATATCGGAGGCGAGCACTTTGCCTGCCCCTCCTGCGGGGCCGAGACAGAGGTATGGAGCCGTGTGGTGGGATACCTGCGCCCGGTCAAGAACTTCAATACCGGCAAGAAGCAGGAATACAAGGACCGCAAGAAATTCAAGCTTGACGTAAGAGAGGTATGCTAGGTGCGCATAGCAGGTTTGGGGAAAACATCCTTGGTAGACTACCCCGGCAAGATCGCGGCCGTGGTGTTTTCCCCCCTGTGCAATTTCGACTGTTACTTCTGCCACAACCGCTCCCTGATCCGCAATGTACCGGAGGATCAGGTCATTCCCGAGGAGGATGTATTTGCCTACCTGCGTAAGCGGGTGGGCAAACTTGACGGGGTGGTGCTGACCGGAGGGGAACCCACCCTGCAGCCCGACCTCATCGATTTCGCGGGGCGGGTGAAGGCGCTTGGCTACGCGGTCAAGCTCGATACCAACGGAAGCCGTCCCCGGATATTGAAGGACGCTATGGAGAGCGGGTATATCGACTATGTCGCCATGGACGTGAAGGCTCCCCGGGAGCGGTACCGGGAGATCGCCGGTGTGGATGTGGACGTCGCCGCCATCGAGGAGAGCGTCGGCCTGTTGATGAACGGGAAGACCCCCTACGAATTCCGCACCACCGTGATCCCGCGGCTCACCCGCGCGGATATCGTATCCATCGGTCAGTGGATTGAGGGGGCCGCCCAGTACGCCCTCCAGCAGTACCAGCGGCCCGAGTTCTCCGAGGAGGTCATCGACCTGCGGCTGGGGGAGAGGCCCTATCCCCCCGAGGAGTTGACGGCCATGCAGGAGGCGGTAGAGCCCTATGTGGGGGTGTGCCTGATCAGGGGCGTAGTGGAAGGACGGCCGTTATTACAATAGTTAATATCGGAATTACCTGATTATAATGCAGGAGCAGTTGATGCCTGTTTGTTATATTTCACACCTTTCGCATCATAAAGGTGTGCTAAGCGATTAATTTCACTATCTAACCATACCCAAAAACTTGGCCATTCTTGTATTATCTGTGTAGATCTTCTTGGACATCGATATACTTTATTGTTAAAAGTGCCTTCTGCCATATCAAACATTACTCTTGTGCCATCCCAAGAATAACTTCCAAAAAAAAGCCAAGTATCCGAACATCCCTTAGGTCTTTCGCTATTTAATGATAAAAGATCATAAGGTTGTAAGGCCTCTTCACCAGTTCTTTGATATGAATGTCTTAATCCCCATATACTTAGGCTATCGGAAAAAATGTTGATTCCATTTGCTTTTGATAAAAACTCTTTGTATTCTATTGGAAAAGGAATTGGAGATAGTTCTTCAAAATCCTTGATTTCTTGACTGGATAGCGCCGTATACATGATATGAAACCATGCTTGAGGTGCAACATGTGGGACATGACATAATAATTCAGTCCCATTTGTCAAGACTTTTTTGCCCCCATTCTCCCATTTTCTTAGAATTAATTGGAAGTCGTTATTCATTTTATACCGTCCTTATAATTCTTGATCCCCCCGTTACATAATCATCCCATTTATAAGGTGCAGCTTTGTTCAGTTTGGTTTTTTCTTTTCGTTATTTTTTTGTTTTTCCTTATCCTTCTTATCCTTGTCCTTGTCTTTATCGGATTTCTGCTTTTCTTCTTTGTCCGGCGGGGTGAAGATGCTGTCGATGATCCGCTCGGCCAATAGCTTCTGGGCCGTGGCCTGGGAGATCAGGCACAGCACCAGCAGCAGGAAAGCCGTCCGGTCCGGGTCGGCGGTATCCATGGCGGCCGCCTGTTTCTTGATCCGTTCCGCCAGCGCCGCCGTCTCCTCCGGGATCTTCTGGTACTGCTCCCGCTGCAGCGTGAGAAACTGCTCGTAGAGCCCGGTGAGGCCGTCCTTTTCCTGATCAGTGAGGGGCTCCCCGGGATTCGCGGGCATCAGCAGGGACTGTATATCGTGGATGGACATGACCTGCTTCATCTGGTAGATCAATATCAAGAGGACCATGTGGGCCTTGGAGTATTTCTTGTTGTGGGGCGGGGGCAGCACCTGCTGCTTGGTGTAATTGTTAATCATGGTCTTGGTGAGGATCTTGTCCTCCTCGTCCCGCTTAAAGAAACCCAGATTGTCATCGATGAATGTCGTCACCTGATCGATATAGAGGTCGATGGAGGGTATGTCATTGACCGCGATCTGGTGATTTTCCTCAAATTCCCCGAAGGCCTTGAGCCATTGCTCCAATTCTTTCATACAATTACCTCCCGTCACAATTATAATGCCTTGTGACGTATGTGACAATACCCGCTAGGAAATACTGATAATCATGAGTATTCACTGTTGCATCCAGAAAATCGTTGTGATAGACTATTACATATAGTATTGAATACTACATAGTATTATATATAGGCCGGAGGATCGGGAAATGAAATCAAAAATACTTATCGCGGGGGACAGCATCGCCAAGGGCATCGTCTACGATCAGGACCGCAAACGGTATGCCCACAGCCACAAGGGCTTCTGCGATCTGATCGCGCCGTATCTCTCAGGACCGCTCAAGAACACCGCCCGGTTCGGCAATACCATCCGTCCCGGTTACGACCGTCTCAAGCGCGATATCGCCGCCTTCAAGCCCGATATCGTACTGATCGAATTCGGCGGCAACGACTGCAATTTCGACTGGGACGCGGTGGCCGCCGCCCCGGACAGGGAGCATATCCCCGCGACCCCCATCCCCGAGTACGAGCGCGTCCTGGACGAGACCATCCAGTACTGCCTGGAGCACGGCGCCACGCCGGTATTGATGAGCCTGCCGCCCCTGGACGCCGAGCGGTTCTTTCGCTGGGTAGGCCGGGACGAATCCATGCGGGGCAATATACTCAAATGGCTGGGGACCGTCATGCATATCTACTGGTGGCACGAGCAGTACAGCGCCGCCATCCAGCAGGCGGCGCTTACGCACCATGCCGGGTATATCGATATGCGCAGGGCCTTTCTCGCCCGGGGGGATTTTCGGGACCAGCTCTGTGTCGACGGGATGCACCCAAACGAGCAGGGGCATTTTCTCATGGCCCGCGCCTGCCTCGCCTATATTCGCGAACAAGCCCCGGATCTATTGAAGCGGGAGAAAGAAACGGCCCGGGCCGTACCCCTGTACCCAAGCCTAAACTGCTTGTAACAATTCCAAAGTATGGTACAATAATATAAAACTCAATTGAGGGGTACCATGCAGTACTTAAGCGAACGGGCCCGCCGCGTGCGGCCCTATGTCCCCGGGGAACAGCCCCAGGGACAGACTTTTATCAAACTCAATACCAATGAAAATCCCTATCCCGTCTCTCCCAGGGTCCTCGAGGCCATCCAGCACACCCTTTTGACCCGGGGGGTCGAGCGCTACCCGGACCCCCAGTGCGGTGATCTCATCCAAGCGGTCTCCGAGGCCAGGGGGATAAATCCCGCATGGGTTTTCGCCGGCAACGGCTCCGACGAGGTGCTGGCTTTCGCCTATATGGCATTCTACTGGGGCGAGAAATTGACCGCCCCCGATATATCCTACAGCTTCTACCCGGTGTACGCCGGGCTCTTCGACGTGGACTACAGGACGGTGCCGCTGCTGCAGGATTTCTCGGTGGATGTTACCGCCCTGTGCCGGTGCGAGGGAGGCGTGATACTCGCCAACCCCAACGCCCCCACCGGGATGGCCCTGCCCTTATCCGACGTGGAGAAGATCGTCGCCGCCCACCCCGACGACGTGGTCCTCGTGGACGAGGCCTATATCGATTTTTGCGGGGACAGCGCGGTAGAGCTGATCGCGGGGTACCCCAATCTTTTAGTGGTCCAGACGCTCTCCAAGTTCGCGGCCCTGGCCGGGATGCGGGTGGGGTACGCCATGGGCCAGCCCCATCTCATCGACGGGCTTACCCGGATGAAGGACAGCTTCAATTCCTACACGGTGAACGCCCTCAGCAACGCCGCCGGGGCGGCTGCCCTGCGGGATACGGCGTATTTCGGTGAGCAGACGGCGCGGGTCTGCGCGACCCGGCAGCGGATCACCGCTGCATTGGAGGACATGGGATGCGATGTGCTCCCCTCCCGGACCAATTTTCTCATGGTCAGCGCCCCCGGCGTCACAGGGGAGGCATTATACACGGCCCTTAAGGAGAGGGGTATCCTGGTGCGGTATTTCAGTTCGCCCGATAGGCTCGCTCCCTACGTACGTATCACGGTGGGCACCGACGAGGACATGGACAGGGTGTGCGCCGCTATTCGAGAGATCATAGAGGAGGTATAGGTATGCAGTACGATCCCTATCTATCAGAGCGTATCAAGGGGCTGAAAGGCTCCGCCATCCGCGAGATATTCAAGATCATCGGTCAGCCCGATATGATATCCTTCGCCGGGGGGATCCCCGCCCCCGAGTGCTTTCCCCACGAGGAACTGGCCGGGATCGCCCGAGATATCCTCCTCAATCAGGGGGTACAGGCCCTGCAGTACGGCGTCACCGAGGGGTACGGGCCCCTGCGGGACAGGGTCACGGACCGGATGGGGGACACAGGACTCTATAAAGAGGGAGACGCGGTACTGATCATCACCGGCGGCCAGCAGGGGATCGACTTGGGGGCCAAGGTGCTATTGAACGAAGGGGACGGGGTGGCGGTGGAGGCCCCCAGCTTCATCGGGGCATTGAACGCCTTTAGGGCCTACAATACCCGCCTGTACGGCGTGCCCATGGACGCGGACGGGATGAACATGGAGGCCCTGGAGGATACACTCAAAGCCAACCCCCATATCAAGCTCATCTACACCATCCCCACCTTTCAGAATCCCTCCGGGATCACCATGAGTCTAGATAAACGCAAGAAGATGCTCGAGCTGGCCACCCGGTACGACGCGCTCATCATGGAGGACAATCCCTACGAGGAGCAGCGGTTCGCGGGGGAGCCTGTGGATACCGTCAAGTCCCTCGATACCGAGGGACGGGTGCTGTACCTCGGGTCCTTCAGCAAGATGCTCGCCCCCGGCATGCGGGTGGGCTGGGCATTGGGTCCGGCGGCTATTATCGGCCGCATGACGGTGGCCAAGCAGGTGAACGACGTCCACACCAACCTCCTTGCCCAGATGATGATTATGGAGTACATCCGCCGCTATGACTTGGAAAAACATATAGCCGAGGCCCGGAACGTCCACGGGGAGAAATGCCGCTGGATGCTGGCCTGCATGGACCGCTACCTGCCCATGGAGAAGGTCTCCTGGACACGGCCCCAGGGAGGACTGTACATCTGGTGCACACTGAAAGACGGCGGCGACAGCGCCGCCCTGGTGAAGCAGTGCGCAGAGCGCAAGGTCGCCTTCGTCCCCGGCAACGCCTTCGCCGTGGATATGGACGCCCCCAATCCGGGGTTCCGCTTGAATTTCTCCGCGGCGCTCCCCGAAAAGATCGAGGAGGGGATACGGACCCTGGGGGATGTGATCCGGGCGCTATGAGTGAAACTAAGGGTGCCATGGAATCCATCTTTCCGGAACCCATTCTCGGTCTGCCAAAGGCGGATATCCCCCTTGAGGGACTCAATGCGTATCTCGTACAGGGAGAGAACCATCAGGTCATCTTTATGCAGTTTGACAAGGCTGTTACGCTTCCCGAGCACAGTCACGCAGGCCAGTGGGGGATCGTCCTGGAGGGGAAGATTGAGCTCACCATCGGTGGTGTTACCCATATGTATGTAAAGGGTGACCGGTATTATATCCCGCCGGGGACGCCGCATTGGGGAAGGATTTTTGCGGGATATGCCGATATGACTTTTTTTGATCAAAAGGACCGCTACCAGGAAAAGATGGAGTAACGAAATGCCAAAGCCGGCCGCAGGCCGGCTTTTTGCTATCGCTGAACAGAGTAAAATACCCCTTGACATTCACGCTGCGTAAAGGTTTATGGTAGTAGTAACAACTGAATAAATCTTCTGCATCAGACGTAATCAGTTGTTACTATAACAGAGGTGATCAGTATGTACACAGTCAACCAATTGGCCAAACTCTCCGGCTTAACTACCAGGACCCTCCGGTATTATGACGAGATCGGGCTATTGCCGGTTAGCAAGAACGAGTCGGGCTACCGCGTCTACGGCAGGGACGAGGTGGACCGGCTCCAGCAGATCCTGTTCTACCGGGAACTGGGACTTAGCCTTATGGACATCCGGGATATCGTCACCGACCCGTCCTTCGACGCGCTGGCGGCGCTGAAGAGCCACCGGGGAAAGCTGCTGGAGAAGAGACGGCAGCTGGACAGACTGATCGCCAATGTGGAAAAAACCATCGACAGGAAGGAAGGTAAACTGGATATGCGCGACGAGGAGAAATTCGAGGGATTTAAGGAGCGACTGATCGAGGACAACGAAGCCAAGTATGGTGAGGAGATCAGGGAAAAATACGGAGATAGGCGGGTGGATGGTTCCTATGAAAAGATGCGTGATATGACCCGGGAGCAGTACGCGGCGATGGAAAAGCTGACCGGGGAATTCAACGAGACATTGAAGGCCGCCATGGCGGCGGGGGACCCCGCCGGAGATCTTGCTCAGAAAGCATGCGATCTCCACCGGCGGTGGCTGCTTTGTTTCTGGGACGCGGACGCCTACTCTCCCGAGGCCCATATGGCCATGGCCCGGATGTACGTGGACGATCCCCGGTTCGCCGCCCACTACGACGCGGTCGCCCCCGGGGCGGCGGTGTTTCTGCGGGACGCCATGACGGTCTACACCGGACAGAAGTAGGGGAGCGGCCGATGATTCGGCCGCTCTTCTCTAAAGAAACGGATTTATTTACATTTCACCGATAGGGGTATAGTATAGAGTATACTCATTAAAGCAAAGAAGGCGGATGTATGGAATTCCTGGGGGCCATCATACTGTGCGTATTATTGGCGAGGGTATGGATGATCATCGCGGACCGGATCGGCAGAGGCCTCGGCTTCGACCGTCTCATCCGGCGCCTCATTCATAAGGCTTAAGGTATCGTCTCTTCTCTCTTTCGAGAGGGGGGATGATCTTATATGGCCCTCCGCTGCCTGTCGCGGTAGGAACGGATGATGTCCCGGTACTGCCCGTGTACGTCCCGCAATACCGTTTCCCAGGGGACGCAGACGGTCTCGCTGGCCTTCTGCCCGACCCTTTTGAGCAGTTCCTCGTCGCTGAATATATCATAGATCCGCTTGCCGATCTCCCGCTCACAGGGGCGTGACACCAGAAACCCGTTTTCATTGTCGATGATGCCGTCCGCCGCGTTGCTGGCCTCGATCAATAGCGACGGGGTATGACCGGCGGCGGCCTCCCGGACCACCAGGGGGGCGTTGTCGTAGATGGAGGGGAATAGAAAAAGATCGGCCCGCCTGTAGATATCCTCGAGGTGCTGGCGGTCGGCCACACACCCGGCGAATATCACATCGTCAGCAAGCCCCATTTCCGCGGCCATTTCCTCCAGATGCCCCTTTTTGTCTCCGTCTCCCACAAACAGCATCTTGAAATCCACGCCGTAAGTCTTCAGTTCCCCGATGCTCTTGATGATCACTTTTGTGTTCTTCTGATAGGTGTGCTGCCCCACGTAGAGGATCAGCTTCTGTCCGGGCGCGATTTGGTAGTGCCGGTTGACGCGCTCCCGTATCTCCTCCGTACAGGGTCCGACGGGGATATCGCAGCCGTTGGGGGCGATCCGATAGTCTTTTTTGTAGCCGTATTCCTCCAGTGTCTTGCCCGTGGCCCCGTTGACCACCCAGACGGCGTCGCATTCATTGTAGAACGCCACGATATGATCGATCATCTTGTCGGCGATCATGTCGTTCTTGATCACGGCCATGATGTCGTCCCGAAACTTGGTGTGAAATGTGGCGACGATGGGGATATTTTGTTTCTTGGCCAGGATCAGGGCGAGCCTGCCCGAGGTAAAGGGGCTGTGGGCGTGGAGGATATCGAAATCAATATCCATCAGTCTGGATGACAGCTTGAAGTTGAGGCGCGGATGGGAAAACCGGTACTGCCTGCGGAAGGGGACCGGAAGGGACGCGAAGGTAAGCACGGGGAACGAAAAGTCCTCATACCGCGCGCTGGGGTAATAGGGGACGACGGCGCAGCAGCATTTTTCCTCCCTGTGGAAGTACCCGGCATAATTGATCAGGGTCGTGGCCACGCCGTCTATCGCCGGTGGAAAGGAATCGTTGAATTGGCCTATTATGAGCTCTTTATCCATACTGATCCTGTCTCCTTAAAAATACGATTTGCGCTGATGCGATTAGGCCAATTCAGGCAGATTTCCATTTACTCAAACCAGTGCCAGGCGTGCCAGAATCCCAAGGCCCCCGCCGCGATCGACATGTAGATATACCCGGCAACGGTGATGACGATAAACGCCAGCAGCGAGATCAGGGTGACGCGCCTCAGCCGGCGTTTAAGTTTACCGGACAGTTTCGGCACGGCGCTGTATGAGGGACCGGGGTGACCTGTCATCGCTTTTTTGTGCCAGCGGCCATAGGCCCTGTTGAGCTGGTTGATCAAGGCCGTGTAATAGACGGTCCCCGCCCCCGTCAGGACCGAGAGGGCGATCATCGAGACGCCCATGAGCGCCCGCGCCGCAAAGGGCATTGGCGCGAAACTGAACCCTGCGCTGAGCATCATATACAGCCCGCCGGTACACAGCCCTACGGCCCCTGCGGCAAGGGCGGCGGCGAAAGCGTACAGCGCGGCGTCCACCGGGGCCATCACCATGTCGAGAGCTACGATCCCTATTTTGGTCAGTACGTTCGCGCCCTTGGCTCTGCCGGGATCCAATACGAATTGCTTGGCGATGATGGCGGGCTTCACCAGTTTGGCCGCGATCTCTTCCTCGCCATATCCGTCGGCCAGCTTGTTGGCGAAATGCTCTTCGTATTCCGCGATGATCTCCTCGATATCCTCGACCTTGTTGGCGTGCAGTTCTTTTCTGAGCGTGGATAGGTATTGTTCTCTATTCATCTGTCTCTTCCTCCCTAAGTATTGTCTTGACCGTGCTGACAAAATCCAGCCATTCGTCTTTGGCCGCCATATACTCGTTTAGCCCAAATTCCGTGAGTGTATAGTATTTCCGCGGCGGCCCTCCGCTCTCTTCCGACAGATAGGTGGTGACCAGCCCTTCCGCTTTCAGCTTTCTGAGGATGGGATACACCGTGCCGTCGGAGATATCCATATGGCGCGACAGGTACTCGGACACGTCGTATCCGTAGCGGTCCTGTTTTTTGAGCAATGCCAAGACGCACAGCTCGAATACGCCTTTTTTGTACTGTCCTGTCATACCGGGCCCCCTTTGCTCGTTACTGCATGTGTGTCACTACTATAAGTTATACAGTAGTGAATCATATTTGTCAATGCCTTCTATGGCCGGGAACCTGTTTGTTCTGTCGAATGGGGAGGAAGGCCGCCCGCTCCGAAGGAAATCCCTGGTATGGTATAGAATACCTACATAAGGGGGAATGATTTCCTATGTGGTACGCTATCATCCTGTCTTTTTATATCCTGCTCGCCCTGCTTTTGTACTGCAAGTACCGCAGGGATACGCCCTGGATCCTGGCGGCAAAGACGCTGACCAGCCTCCTATTCGTGGCGGCGGGGGTATTGGCCCTCCTGGAAAATCCCGGCGCGGGGGACTACGGCCTTTGGATACTGGCCGGATTGGTCCTCTCCGCGGGGGGCGATATCTTCCTGGTGTATGGAGACCGGCCCAAGCCCTTCTTGTGGGGCCTATCATTCTTTTTATTGGCCCATATCGCTTACGGTGTGATCTTTACGATCCTATCGGTCTTTCAGGTCTGGGACGCCGTCTTCTTCCTATTGCTAGCCGGCATCGCCGTGACGGTCCGCCGGTTCGCCAGGATCGATCTCAAGCGAATGCTGCTTCCCGTGACTCTCTATATGATGGCCATATCCTATATGGTGGCCCAGGCCTTTTCCATATGCCTGCGGGAGGGGCCGACCGAGCTGGCCGTCATGGCGGGACTGGGGGCGCTTTTGTTTTTCGCCTCCGACGCGTTTCTCGCCTGGAATAAATTCAAGCGGCCCTTCAACGCCTACGGCGCTCTCAATCTGTCCACCTACTATACGGGGCAGCTGCTCCTGGCCCTGAGTATCCTGTTTTACCAGGCGTAAGAGGGGGGCTATCAAGCCCGTAGGGCCGGATGAGGTGTCCCTATCCCGCCGAAAACAAACCTCACCATAATACGACCTCGTAGGGAACGACCTCTGTCGTTTCCTCTTATCCCGCCGAAAACCAACCAGAAGTCAGAAGGTATGGAAGGCCCCCTCAGATGAGGGGGCTGTCGCCGATAGGCGACTGGGGGAGGGATATTCCTACGTGTGTTTGTTTCTCGCCGCCCCCATCGTTCCGCCCACTCCCGCCGAAAACAAGCCCTTTGATATCCGCTTTTTCTTTCTATTTGCTGTGTTTCTTTTTTTCTCGTATCCGTTTATGATGCGACTATACCGCGATACAGGTTTATTTGCGGAGGCCAATATGGGAAATTATTCTAAACGAACATCGTTCAAACCCGGCGCCCCGGCTTTTTTGACCGGCGAAGGTCATGAATGGCCCGCGCCTTTTTCCCTGGTAAATTATTAAGAAACAATAACATCTTAATGAAAAACATAAATATCTTATTGATTTGTTTAAACTCCCGTAGTATACTACCCCTGAAATCAATGATGACAAATGGGAGGTAGGTCCATGAAGATCGTCGGAAAGAAATCATTGTCTCTGGTGATGCGCATCCTGCTGGACGGGGTATTGATCCTGGGGATCGTGCTGGCCACGTGGATATCCATCGATACGTTGCGGGCGGCGGACCTGGCGGACCGGACGGGTCTCAAGGTGTTTTTGATGGGGGTCTTCGGCCTGGGGACCGCCGGGTTGCTGCTGGTCATTTACAGCCTCCGGGGCATCCTTCATTCCCTGGTCAAGGGGGACCCCTTTCAGAAGAAGAATGTCACCCGCCTTCGGCGGATCGCGGGAGGGTGCTTCATCGCCGCCGCGTGCTATTTTCTGAATATCGTCGTCAATCCCGGCTACGGGCCGATGCGGCTTCTGTACATGGACGCCAAGGGGATCCACACCGATCTGGAGATGTTCATATTCATCTTCGCCGGTGTGATCGTACTCATACTGAGCTATGTGTTCGATCAGGCGGTCACGCACAAGCAGGAAAACGACCTGACCATATGAGGAGGACATCATGCCGATCATCATCAATTTAGACGTCATGATGGCCAAGCGCAAGATCGCGCTGAAGGACCTGGCCGACAGGGTGGGGGTCTCCAATGTGAACCTGTCTATCTTGAAGAACAACAAGGCCAAGGCCATCCGTTTCTCGACCCTGGAGGCCATCTGCCAGGCGCTCAGCTGCCAGCCCGGGGATATCCTCGTCTACGAGGCAGACGGCGAAGACGCCGGTGAATAGAAGGGAGTCCGGTATGGAGACACTTCGGTTGATTGTATTGAGCGGCGACAGCATGCTTTTTGACCGCGGCAGGCAGAGCGTCTGCCACCCCGTGGATTGGGACGGCCACGGCCCCGTCAGCCGCCGTATCCGGGAGGCGGCGCGTGACCTGCTCCACACGGATGCGGAGGTATTGGCCCGGTTTCAGGCCAAGGGACGAAGGGAGTGGATATGCCTGCTGCGGGCCCAGGGAGCCGTGGAGCTCTCCGGCCAAATGATCCTGGCAGACCTTGGGGACGCCAAGGATTGGCCCTGGCAGGCCAAGGAGGAAGCGGCACTGCTATACAGCGCCGGCATGCGGTACAATATCCCCCTGCCCCAGCGGCCTACTCTCCTCGCTGTCTACCGGGAGGTGATGTCCGCAGGGATGTCATCCATATCCCAGCGACGTACAGAGGTTAGACAGAGTATCCGGGAGACCGACAGCGGCACGCCCATGGGGGTGAAGATCGCCCTGCTCCTGCTGGCGGCTCTATCCGCCTTTCTGTTCGACAATTGGTTTACCAAACCCCTCCCCGGCATCTCGGCGCCCCTCTACGTGGCGATGCTTCTGGGGATCGCGGCATGGACGGCCGGGTCCCGGGGGACCCTTGCCCGGCGGCAGCCCTGGGTACTTAGCGGCGTCACATGGCTCTTGTCAGTCAGCTGCGCCCTCTACATGAATCCCGCCCTGCGCGTGATCAATGCCATCCTCCTGCCCCCCATGATCGGCCTGACCTGCGTGAGTTTCCTGGGGGTTCTGGGGGACGGCTGGCTGTACCGGTGGTGGGACCGGCTGGTCACCAAGCCCTTCGGCACGGGGTACAAGTTCGCGCCCGTCCTTCGCTCCCTGTGGAAGAAGGACATGGACCGGGAAAATAAGCGGGCGGTGAACCAGGTATTGATCGGGGCCCTGATCGCTCTCCCCATCCTAGTGGTGGTGTTCGCGCTCCTCGTATCCGCCGACATGATCTTCGCGAGCTATGTGGAGGATGTGATCAAGTGGATCGAGCGGATCGAGTTCTGGCGGTTTTTCGGGCACGCGGTGCTCATCGCCGTCATGCTCTACTACCTATTCGGGTATTTCTGGTCGCTCAGGTATCCCGCGGACAGGATCGATATGGATCCCCTGGCCCGCAGCCGGGTCAGGAGCGTAACCCCCATGATATTCGTGACGGTCATCGGACTGCTCTGCGCCCTGTACGCGGTGTTCACAGTGATCCAGTCGTCCTATCTCTATACGGGGGTCGCCACCTGGCGTCTCCCCGAGGGGTACACCTACGCCGAGTACGCTAGGCGGGGGTTCTTCGAGATGATCGCGGTGACGGGGATCAATATGCTCCTGATCCTTGTGAGCCTGCCCCAGGGGGAAGCTGCCCCGGAAAAGAGGAAGACGGTCCGCGTATTCGCCACCGTTCTCTGGGCATTCAGCCTCAATATGCTATTCGTCTCGGTGTACAAGATGATCCTCTACATCGACGCCTACGGGCTGACCCGTCTCAGGATATTCGTCCTGGCGATCCAGCTAGTGCTTGTGGTGAGCCTGGGGGCACAGCTGATCCGCATCTGGCGGCCCCGCATCCCCTTTATCCGGATCGCCGCGTCCACCGCCGTATGCGTCTATCTGTTCCTTGCGCTCATCAATATGGACGCCCTCATCGTCCGGGGAAACCTGGCGCTGTATAGCCGCACGGGTCGGATCGATACCGAATATATGAGCGGCGATCTATCCGCCGACGCGGTGCCGGCCCTGCGCTACATTGAGGGGCGGATCGGCGACGCCGCGGTCAGGGCGGAGATCGAGGAGGGGATAGGGGGATATGTGAAAGAGGCCGGATCGCTTGACTTCAGGCCACATTCCGACGGATACCGTCCCTACTGGCATCAGTGGAATCTTTCCCGACACAGGGCGCTGCACTGAAAAAAGACAGGTAAACTCGTCTCAGTCTGCCTGTATGCGTTGGCCCCCTCAGACGAGGGGGCTGTCGCCGGCAGGCGGCTGGGGGAGGGATCACCCTCCCGCCCTTTTCGAGAGAAACTGATTTCCTTACTAGAAGAACCGCTTCAGCAGTCCCAGTCCGTGCTTGTAAGGGGGATAGCGTAGCGGCACGTCGATCAAGTTGCTCTTCTTCAATATGCTCTTGTGATGGGTGAATGTGTCGAACCCCGCCTTGCCGTGGTAGGAGCCCATACCGCTCTGTCCCACCCCGCCGAAGGGGATGTCCGGGTTGGCGAGATGCACCACCGTGTCGTTCACGCACCCGCCCCCGAAGGACAGGCTGGAGAGCACCTTTCGTTCGGTCCGGCGGCTGGTGGTGAATAGATACAGCGCCAGGGGCTTGGGCCTGGCCTGGATCTTCTGGATGATGCGGTCCAGGTCTTCATAGACGATGATGGGCAGCAGGGGGCCGAATATCTCGTCCTCCATGATGAGATCATCCCACTTGGCCTCGATGAGAGCCGGGGCGATCTGCAGGGCCTCGGGATTTTCCTCCCCTCCGTAGAAGGGCTTCGCCTGGTTCTTAAGCGCCACCAGCTGGTCGTAGTGCCGCTTGTCGATGATCCGGACATAGTCAGGATTCTGATGGGGGGCCTCCCCCCAGAGGGCGCCGAAAGACTTGATGAGGGAGTCCACCAGCTGCTTATACACCGAGCGGTGCGCCACCAGGTAATCGGGGGCCACGCAGGTCTGTCCCGCGTTGATGCTCTTTCCCCAGGCGATGCGCTTGGCCGCCAGGGTGATATCGGCGTCGGGGGTGACGATGCAGGGGCTCTTGCCCCCCAGTTCCAGGGTGACGGGGGTTAGGTGCCTGCCGGCCTTTTCCATCACCATTTTGCCCACCCCGGGGCTTCCGGTGAAGAATATATAGTCGAAGTCTTCGTCCAGCAGTTCGTTGGCCTTGGACGTGGGACCCTCTACGCATACTGCGTATTCCTCGGAAAAGCAGGCCTTCAATAGATCGCCGATGGCCGCCGCGGTGGCGGGGGCGTGGGAGGAGGGCTTGGCAACCACGCTGTTTCCGGCGGCCAGAGCCGCCACGAGGGGGGCCATGCAGAGCTGGAACGGGTAGTTCCAGGGGGAGAGGATCAATACCGATCCGTAGGGCTCCGCCAGGACGAAGCTCCGCGCGGGGAAATGGGCCAGGGGAGTCGGTTCCCGCCGCTTTCCAGCCCAGCGGGAGAGGTGCTTGATGCTGTGCTTGATCTCCGAGCGGACCGTGCCGATCTCGGTGGCGAAGGCCTCGAAGGGCGCCTTATTGAGATCCTGCTTAAGCGCGTTTAGTATCTTTTCTTCCTGTGTGTCCATCTCTGCGAGGAGCTTTTTCAGCTGCTCCTTCCGCCAGCCGATGGAGCGGGTGGCGCCGTTTGCCACATACGCCTTTTGGCGGGATACCAGTTCGGTAAAATCACTCATACCCGTTACCTCCTTTTCCCTTGTCAATGATAGTATACTGCAATACATTGCCAGTGGCAAAATAAAAGCCTGCCGATACGGCAGGCCCGATCATGAAGTATCTTTATTGTCCGTCCTCCATATCGTGACTCAGATCGTCGAGATGGACGTCCAGGGCGTGGACCGACTGGAATACCTCGATCCCCGCGATCACCAGGGAGCCTCCCAGACATACGAGGGACACGCCGAAGACCCACAGCGCCCCTGCGGGCATGTCCAGCAGGATCATGAGCATACTCACCACGCATCCCAGAAAACTGGCCACCCCCAGGGCCTGCATGTACCGGATCAGCCCCAGCCGCCGGTGCAGGGTGGCGATCTGCCGGTAGAGGGATTCCTCGGGGTTTTGGATATGCTCGTCCTTCAGGGCCCGGACCCGCTTGGATATGGCGATGAACCGGTTGGTGTAGGCGAGTATCAGTACCGACATGGCGGGGAAGAGCACCGCCGGGGTGGTGAGAGTCAGCTCCATGATCAATCCTCCTGTAATTTCCTATAGTATATACTGAATCCAAAGAGGTCGGCAATAGATCGGCATCATCCAGGAAAATGTGGTATACTACCAGCGGTAGACGAGGGGGAGACCAAACGGGAAGGACTTAACCGATACATGTATCTAGTCGCCGATACCCATACCCACACCATAGCCAGCGGCCACGCCTACTCCACACTGGGGGACATGGCCCGTGCCGCCGCTGATAAAGGACTAACAGCCATCGCCATCACCGACCACGGCCCTGCCATGCCGGGGGGCGCCCACAATTTTCATTTTCTGAACAGCCGCGTATGGCCCGAGACCCTCTACGGCGTGAGGGTACTGAAGGGGGCCGAGGTCGATATCATCGACGGGAACGGGAAACTGGACCTCCCCGAAGATCTCCTCGGGCAGCTCGATCTCAATATCGCCAGCACCCACCCGCCCACCTATATCGGCTCGGTCGAGAGGGCGGATATCACCCGCGCTCTCCTGCGCGTCATGGAGACATCCGCGATCCACGTCATCGGGCATCCCGACGACAGCCGGTTCCCGGTGGACTTTTCCGAGCTGGCCCGGGCGGCGGCGGATACGGGTACGCTTCTAGAGGTCAATAACAATTCCCTTCGCCCCGACGCCTTCCGGGAAAACGCCCGGGACAACTGCGTCGAGATGCTCAGCCAGTGCGAGAAGTATGGAGCCATGGTGACGGTTTCTAGCGACGCCCACATCGATAAAGACGTGGGGAACTTCGTCTACGCCCTGGAATTGCTAACGGAAACCGGTTTTCCGGAGAAACTGGTGGCCACTACATCTCTAGAAAAGCTATTGAACATCATACGACAAAAATAATCGAAAAATAGAGAAACGGCCCGGAAATCCGGGCCGTTTTGATCTTTATTTGCCGCATAGCTCTTCAATCAAGGCTCAGTCCATTCTTTTTTACGAAATGTCTTTGTAAGTGTCTTTGCCGCGCCTATTCTTTTTGAGCGGAGCAAAAAGAATTAAAACTCCTTAGGCCGGGCCGATGGCGCGGCGTTTCTCCTGGGGCTCAAGGCCGTAAAATTGGCGCTCACGCAAAGCACTCCCTCGCCGTGATGGATGATTATATCACGGCTCGGTATGTGGTACGGCTTTGCGAAGCAAAACGTACCCGTCAATACCCTCGGCTGCTACGCCTAAATTTTCCTTTCCTTTTCGCCTCCAGGCCGCGCCAAGGCCCGGGGCTTACAAAAGTCGCTCTCTGTGAGAAACTCTGCTAGGCGATTTTGCGGGTTTCCGCCCCATTACTCATTTGCTTCGTATGTTGGGTACGTCCTTTCCTTTTTAAGTACATTGTACCTTTTTCTTCGCAAAGCCGCACCAATAGAAGAAGGTGGCTCACAGACCGGATGGGGTGTTCTCACCATATTCTGCATCTATTAACTTTATACAAAACGACCTGGGAGAAATCCCAGGCCGTTTTCGTTCATTGTGCTTTGTAACGGGGCTGATGAGAAAGGCCTGAATACAAGGCGCAGGGAGGATTAGGACGCAGGCGTAGTATTTCTACGCCGAGGACTAACCGGACCTGCAACGCAGTAGACGGCCTTTCTCATCGGCCCATCGCCTAGGGTTGGACCCAACCCAGTATCTCCTTCCACAGCGGATGGTTCTTATCCAGCACCAGCACGGTATTCTCGTCGATGCCGTTCTCCAGCGCCTGGAGGCTCCGCCAGTAGGTGTAGAAATCCGGGTCCACGCCGTAGGCGTCGGCGTAGATCTGCAGGGCCTCGGCGTCGCCTTCACCCTTGGTCCGCTCGGCGTCGGTGATGGCCTCGGACCGGATTACCTTGGCTTGCCGGTCAGCGGATGCCACCGCCTTGTTGTATTCCTCCATGCCTTCGGCACGGTACTGTTCCGCCACCTTCTGCCGGTTGGCCACCATCTTGTTGTAGGTGCTCTGGAGGTTCTCCGCGATCAGGATGGTGCGGTGTATCTGTATATCGTCCACCTCGATGCCGGCTGAGCGGACGGTCTCGTTGAGATTCCCCAGGCTTTCCGCCAGCTTCTCATTGAGCAGCTCCTTGTTGCTGATGAAATCATCCGTATTCAGGCTGTTCACCAGCTGGATCACGACGGGGTAGATCAGATTGTCCAGGTACACCGACGCGGTGCTCTGGTTCCCCTGGGTGGCCATGAAGACCCCCGGGTTGGCGATGCGCCACTGGGCGTACATGGTGATCTGGTACTGCTTCTTCTCCACGTCGTTGATGGTCTCCGGATCGGAGACGTAGGTCAGAAGACGGCTATCAAACTTATTCACCTGGGTGATGAAGGGCACCTTGAAGAAGAGGCCCTTCCCCTTGACGACCGCCACATTGGCGAGCTTGCCCTCCATGAGGTCCATATTCTCGTCGATGAACGTGTTGCTGGGGCTCACCACGATCTTCTTGTACTCGCCGAACTGGCTGATGACCACCTGCTCGGTCTCCCCGACCGTGAATGTACAGGCGGAGAATAGGATATAGACCACAAGCAGGATCGCCGCCCACAGGGCCAGCCGCTTGAATACCTTCAGCGCTTTTTGTTCGTCCACCTTATTGGTGATATTGATGGGGTCCGCCATTATTGGTCACCTCCCGTCGCCGCTTCGTCCAGGGGCAGGAATTGCAATACCCCACTGTCGCCGCCGTCCACCACGTATTTCACCTGGGCCTTTTGCAGGACCCGCTCCATGGTCTCGATGAAGAGCCGCTGGCGGGTGATGGCGGGACTCAATACGTACTTGGCGTAGACCTGCTGGAAATTCGCCACGTCACCGGTGGCCTGGGCGATCTTCTCGGCCTTGTAGCCCTCCGCTTCCTGGACCATCTGGTAGGCGTCCGCCCGGGCGGCGGGGAGCACCTCGTTCTTGTACCGCTCCGCCTCTTCCAGCTTCTGGGTCTTCTCGTTCATGGCGTTGATGACGTCCTGAAACGCCGCCTCCACTTCCTGGGGCACCTTGGTATTCTGGATCTCTACCTTTTTTATGGTCACCCCCAGGCGGTATTCGTTGACCACCTGCTGGAATTCCGGCTGGACCTCGATGCCGATGGTCTGTTTCTTCAATAGCGCGTCGTCCACGGTCTTGTTCTGGATATTGCGCCGCAGCACGGTCTCAAAGGCCAGCTGCAGGGTCCCGTAGGGATCGTCCACCTGGAACAAGAACGCCTCCGCGTCGTTGACCACGTACTGGTACATGGCCTCCACCTGGACGATATTGCTGTCGCCGGTGATCATGACGGACTCTTCGGACACGTCATTGTACTGGGCGCTCTGGGTGGTGCTGCCGGCCTGGGCCGTGCGGTACCCGAATTCCATGGTGTGCACCTTGGTGGTGCTGACTTTCTGGACGGTCTGGGCCAGGGGGATATGCCAGTACAGTCCCGCGTTGACCTCATGCTTCGTCATTTTACCGAAGGTGAGCACCAGGGCCTCCTGACCCTGATCCACCCGGTAGAAACCCGACACGGCCACGATGACCACCAGGGCCACGATGACCAGCGCGAGTATGCCTTTCACTCTGCCTGGTTTCACGTATTTCACTCCTTTCTCCACGTATAGATGTATGTTGACACAATACGCATGTATGTATCTTACCATAAAGGGACATACCCCGCATGGGATATCACCCTTTTGTCACAAACTCCCTAATTTTTTTTGATATAATCCCATGGTGATGCTATACTAGTAAAGCCCTTATCCAATACTAACCAGGAAATGGGGGAATATGATGATAGAAGTCAAAAACGTCACCAAAAGGTACGGGCAGCATGTCGCGGTGGACGACGTCAGCTTCACCGTCAAAAAGGGTGAGATCCTGGGGTTTCTGGGACCCAACGGCGCCGGCAAATCCACCACCATGAATATCCTCACCGGGTACATATCCGCCACCAACGGACAAGTCCTGGTGGATGACATCGACATCATGGAGGATCCTGTCGCGGTCAAAAAGAAGATCGGGTATCTCCCCGAGTTTCCGCCATTGTATATGGATATGACCGTCCAGGAGTACCTGGATTTTGTCTATGATATCAAGAAGACCAGTTTGGACAAGAGCAAGCGTGAAGAAGATATGAACCGCATCCTGGAGCTTACAAAGATCCAGGATATGCGTGGCCGGCTCATCAAGAATCTGTCCAAGGGGTACAAGCAGCGGGTGGGACTCGCCCAGGCATTGATCGGCGATCCCCAGGTGCTAATACTGGACGAACCCACCGTGGGTCTCGACCCCAAGCAGATCATAGAGATCCGCAGCCTAATCCAAAAGCTGGGAAGGGAGCATACCATTATACTGAGCTCCCATATACTGCCCGAGGTCAGCGCCATCTGCGAGCGGGTCATCATCATCCATGAGGGCCGGATCGTGGCCAGCGACACCATGGACAATCTATCCCGGGGGCTCGACGATAAAAACCGCATGGTGCTCCGCGTCGCCGGCAGCGAGAGCGGCGCCATAAAGGCCATCAAGACGGTGGACGGCGTCAAGTACGCCGAGGCCCAGGGGGTCAAGGAACCGGATACGGTGGACGTCCTGGTGGAGGCCGATATGGATATCCGGCGCCCGCTATTCCACGCGCTGGCCCGGGCCCAGTATCCGATACTCATGATGCGCCCCTTGGATATGACGCTGGAAGATATCTTCCTGCGGGTCACCGCCGGAGAAAAGGGGGTACAGTAATATGCTGGCAGTCTACAAGCGTGAACTTCGATCCTATTTCAACACACCCATCGGATACATATTCATGGGAGCGTTCTTGGGCGTCTCCGGGGTGTTCTTCGCGTTGTTCAACCTGTTCGGGCAGAGCCCGGACTTCAAGGGCACCCTCAGCAATATCACCTTTATATTCCTGCTGACGGTGCCCATACTGACCATGCGGCTTCTAAGCGAGGAGCGCAACAAGAAGACCGACCAGCTTCTATTGACCAGCCCCTTAAGTCTCTCCGGGATCGTGATGGGCAAATACTTCGCCGCCGTGACGGTGTTTTTACTCTCCCTGCTGGTCACCGCCCTCTATCCCCTGGCCATGTCCATGTACGGAAGCTTGGCGGGATGGGAGATATTCGGGAGCTACGTCGGTTTCTTTTTGATGGGATGCTCCTTCATCGCGGTGGGGCTGTTCATCTCGTCTCTCACCGAGAACCAGCTGATCGCCGCCATCATCACCTTCGTCGTGCTTTTACTGACCTATCTGATGGACGGGCTGATGCAGATCGTGCCCACGGGCAACGCCGCCGGGATCATCTTCGTAGTGGTGTGCGTCATCGCCCTGGCGGGACTGTTTTACTCCGCCACCCGCAATATCTATATCGGACTGCTCATCGTCCTGCTGGGAGGCGGGGCCGTGGGACTGACCGCCGGGCTCAACGCGTCGATGTACAACGGGCTGATCGTGAAGGTGCTGTCCTGGTTCTCCCTGCTGTCCCGGTACGACGATTTTTCGGTGGGCATACTCCGCTTGAGTCCCATCGTGTACTATCTGACATTCAGCGCGGCCCTGGTGTTTCTCACGGTGAGGACACAGGAACGCAGGCGTTGGAGCTAGGGAGGTCATTATGGATAAGAAAAAACAAGCGTTCAAAGAATCCTTCAAGAGTTCCAAAGTCAAGTACGGCGGGTATGCCACGATCGTGACCATCGTGGTAGTGATCCTGCTAATGGGTCTCAATCTGCTGGTGGACCAGATCCCCGGCAGCCTGGACCTCACCCAAAACAGGATGTTTTCCCTGTCCCAGCAGACGTACGATGTCCTGGATGACCTCGAGCAGGATGTCCGGATCATCGGTCTCTACGCGGCGGGCGCCGATTCCACCCAGATCGGCGGGATATTGCAGAAATACGCGGACTACTCCCCCTATGTGACCCTGAGCTATGTGGACCCGGTCAAGAACCCCGCCTTCGCCCAGAAATACGGCGACGATATCGCGGCCAACGACTATATCGTGGAGACGGATAATACATACCGCGTGGTGAAATACAACGATCTATTCAACTACACCATGAACCAGCAGACCTACCAGCAGCAGCTGGACTCCCTGGCGGTGGAGGAGAATATCACCTCCGCCATACAGTACGTGGCGTCGGGCAGTCTGCCCAAGATGTACATGATCCAGGGGCACGGGGAAGTGGCCATGAATGGCAACGTCAAGTCCAAGGTGGATATCAGCAATTACCAGATGGAGGATTTGACACTGGCCACCCAGGAGGCCATCCCCGATGACGCCGATATAGTGGTGATCAACGGCGCCCAGTCCGATATCAGCGAGTATGAGGCGGACCTGCTCCGGGATTATCTCGAAAACGAGGGCAGCCTCGCCGTATTCCTGGACGTGTATGCCAAGGACCTGCCCAATCTGGACGGCCTGCTCCGTTCCTACGGTGTGGCCATGCAGGACTGCTTCGTGATCGAGACCGATCCCGCCCATATCGGCTCCAATACACCGGTGTATCTATGGCCCGTGATCAAGTCCCATGAGATCACGGATCCGATCATCAAGAGCGGGTATCAGATCGGCATCTACCTGGCCAAGGGGATCGAGGTCCTCGACCAGCGCCGGGATACCCTGACAGTCGAGCCCCTGCTCATGACCTCTCAGGACGCCTACGGGGAGACCGACTATGAGAATATCGAGAGCCTGGATAATCTGGCGCCCCCGACCGCGGACGATATACCCGGTCCCATCAATCTGGCGGTGGCCGTCACCGACACCTGGTACACGGACAACGCGGCCCATAGCGCCCACCTGCTCGTGGGCAGCAGCACCCAGATCATCCAGACCATATCCTTCGGCGGGTATACCACCCTCGCGCCCCAGCCGGGGAATGTGGATTTCTTCATGAATACGCTGGCCTGGATGACGGGCAATCAATCGGGGATATCCATCAGGCCCGTGGACCTGAAGCTATCTCCCCTGCCGCTGACTCGGTCCCAGGTATTCGTATACGCCTTCATCGCGGTGATCCTGATCCCCCTGGCCGCTCTGGGCGCCGGCATCTACGTATGGCTCAAGAGGAGGCATCTGTAAATGGCGGGCAAACGCGGAAAATCACTCATCGCCCTGGGGGCGGCGCTGGTGGTGCTGGCGGGGGCATACGTGCTGATCAAGACCCTGCCCGGCGGCGGCAGTGTGGAAGAGACGCCCTCTCCGGCGGCGGAGAATATCATCATCTATGAGTGTGACGAGGAAGATATCGCGGGATTTACCCTGGATACCGGGGGAGAGTCATTTGCCGTCAGCGTCAGCCGGCAGGAGACCAATACGGACGGGACCCCCCGGACCGAGACCACGTATTCCCTCGAGGGGTATCCGGACGTTCCTGTCAATGATACCAACGCGCGCAATGTCCTCACCAACGTCTCCAAGCTTCAGGCGGTGAGTATCGTGGAATCAGAGACCCCCGCCGATCTGGCGCCCTACGGGCTGGACCCGGCCGCCTCGACGGCCGCCATTGATTTTACCGATGGGAGCAGCGCCGTCTTTTATGTGGGGAACAAGACCGGCGCGGGTAATACCTACTATATGATGAAACAGGGAGATCCCGCCGTATACGAGGTCAAGATCGTGTATGCCGACCGTTTCTCCTATATGCGGGAGGACATGGTCAAGACCGATGTGCTGCCCCCGATCAACACGGTGCAGATGAAGCGCCTGGTTTTGAAGCGGGCGGGACAACCCGATATAGAGGCCGCCTCCTACACGACCCCCGCCGACCAGGCCCGGATCGGGGTATCGGGTTTCAAGGTCATCTCGCCCTTTGCCCGTCCCCGGGATATCGACGCCGATGCGCTGGACACATTCCTGAAGAATGTCTCCGCCGTCACGATCACCGGCATCGCGTCCCTGGATGCGGACGACAAGGACAAATACGGCCTTACTGAGCCCCGGATCGAGCTGCTCGAGCAGGACGCGGAGAATACCCTTCATGTGTATTTCGGGGACGAGACAGGTGATGGTGAAGTCGCCTGCATGGTGGAGGGATACGCGCCCATCTACACGGTGGCCAAGGACAGCATCACGTTCCTTACGGAGCTGAAGGCCCCCGAGCTGGCGGATAAATTCATCCTGCTGCCCCAGATCGACGATGTGAAATCGATCGACGTATCCATCGGCGGCGTTGACTACGCCATGAGCATCGAGCGGCGGACCGAAAAAGCGGAGAAAGAGGGCGAAGAGGACAAGGTCATCGAGACCTTCTTCCTGGACGGCGTGCGGAAGGATGAGGACGCGTTCCGTGACGCCTACAAGATCCTCATCGGTGTCAGGGGTGATCTAGCCAGCGACGATCCGGCCATCACCGACGGGGAAGCGGTGGCGAAGGTGACCTATACATTTGTTCCCACGGGCACCCCCCCCATGACGGTGACCTACTATACCTACGATGTGGATTTCTACGGAGCCGCCCTGGACGGCGAACCCCAGGCCCTGGTGGCCAAGCGCAAGGTCGATGAGATCGCGGAGACCATGACGGCGCTCAAGGAAAGCGCGGATGTGACGGAATAAAGCCCCCTCATCTGAGGGGCCATGTACAACGGTTTTTGACAAGACAGAACGGCGGGATTTCCCGCCGTTTTTTATGCGCGGATTACAGATTCCATGACTACGCGTCCCAATATTTCATATTTGGATATTGATAGATTGGAAAAGCTGACAATTCTTGCGCAAACTGATCAGTCAGTATACAATAGTGGTTAATCTCATGAAGAGGGTTTAGGTATGCGGGATTGTGAATGGCTGGAATCACTCTACGATCAATATTTCACCCAGCTTTTCGGACTGGCTTTCAGCATATTGCGGACTGAAAAAGACGCGGAAGACGCCCTGCACAACGCATTCGTCAAGGCCATGGTCAACGCCAAAAAGGGGCAGGAAAAGGACAGCCCCCTGGCATGGCTCTATGTCATCGTGCGCAACGAGGCGCTGATGCTGGTGCGCCGCAGGCGGCGCCGGCTCGTGATGCTGAAACGCTGCCATCCTGAAACGGACAGTACCGGGCAGGACCCGGTGGAGCAGGCCCATATACATGAGGCGCAGCAGCGGGTGCGGGATGTCATCGCGGAGATGAACCCCAAGGACCGGGAGCTTGTATTTCTGTACTATTACAAAGAGCAGTCCCTGGACAATATCGCGAACCTATGGGGGGAGAAACCGTCCACCGTACGGGTTCGTCATCATAGGGTCAAGAAAACCCTGGCCGCGCAGTTGGAAGACGGGGACGGGGATGTAAAGACGCCATGAGGGATCGGACCGAGGGGCAGATCACATGGCTGATACGGGAAAATCCCGTGATATGGGGGCTTGCTCCCGCCGTGGACCGTCACCACCTGTGGGCACACACCGGCATAGTTAGTTTACCAAAATAGAAGGGAAGAGGGCCGCGGCTTGAAAGGGGGGTATGGAAAAAGATTGGGGGATAATAAAAGCGGCCCCCTCTTGGGTCAATTTTCGCTCTCTCAAAAAAAGGCAGCACCCGGCACAAGGCCAGGGCTGCGAAAGAGAGAGGGAGATTTCTGATTCAGGGGAATCCTAAAAAAGAAACCATTTCCATATATATGATGCCGGAGAGAGCCCGAATGTTACATGAAAAAGCATAAAAAGTCGAAATAATTGACATAGATAGTACGAAGAGGCTATAATGACCCAAAAGACAGGCGATGACGGGGCCAAAAACCGGTGCTATATAGAGAGCGGCTTATCTGCTGAAAGAGCCGCGCCGCCGGAGACCCACCCCGGAGCCGCGGGGGGATAGAACCCCCGCCGGGTATAGACCGTTATATCTTACGAGAGGACCGGACTTTTCCGGTCAATTAGGGTGGTACCGCGGAAGCCATGCGCCTTCGTCCTTATGGGATGGAAGGTGTTTTTTATTATCATGAAGGAGGATACACAATGAGTCAGGACAGGGAATTCGTCGCCCATATCGCGTCCCGGGAAGAGGATTTCGCCCAGTGGTATACCGATGTCATCAAGAAGACCGAGCTGGTGGACTATCCCCCGGTGCGGGGATGCATGGTGATCCGGCCCTACGGATACGGCATATGGGAGAACATACAGAAGGAGCTGGACGCCCGGTTCAAGGAGACCGGCCACCAGAACGCCTATTTCCCCCTCTTCGTGCCCGAATCGTTGCTGAAAAAGGAAGCGGAGCATGTGGAGGGATTCGCCCCGGAGGTGGCCTGGGTCACCCACGGCGGGGGAGAGGAGCTCAGTGAGCGCCTGGCCATCCGTCCCACCTCCGAGACCATCATCTGCGCCATGTACGCCAAATGGGTCCAGTCCTACCGGGACCTGCCCCTGCTGTACAACCAGTGGTGCAACGTGGTCCGCTGGGAGAAATCCACCCGGCCCTTCCTGCGCACGGCGGAATTCCTATGGCAGGAGGGCCACACCGTCCACGCGAGCCACGAGGAGGCAGAGGAAGAGACGTTGCGGATGCTTGATACCTACCGGGAGTTCGCCGAAAACGTGCTGGCCATGCCGGTGATCACCGGCCCCAAGACCGAGAAGGAGAAATTCGCGGGGGCGGTGTGCACCTACGGGATGGAGGCGCTGATGCAGGACGGCAAGGCCTTGCAGGCGGGGACCTCCCACGACCTGGGGCAGAATTTCGCCAAGGGATTCGATATCCAGTACCTCGATCAGGACGGCCAGCTGAAATACGCCTGGCAGACCTCCTGGGGGGTCTCTACCCGGCTCATCGGCGGGATCATCATGATCCACGGGGACGAGCGGGGGCTGAAGCTGCCGCCCAAGGTCGCGCCGATCCAGGTGGTGGTGGTGCCCGTCGCCATGCACAAGGAAGGCGTATTGGATAAAGCCCGGGAGATCGCCGCGCAGTTGAAAGCCGCCGGACTCAGGGTTACCCTCGACGACGACGAGACCCAGAGTCCCGGCTGGAAATTCAATCAATACGAGATGAAGGGCGTGCCGGTCCGCCTGGAGATCGGGCCACGGGATATCGAGAAAGACCAGTGCGTGCTGGTCCGCAGGGACACCCACGAGAAGCAGTTTACGCCGCTAAATGGCATCGAGGACGCGGTGAAAGAGATGCTCTCAGCCGTCCACGACGGGATGTATCAGGCGGCGCTAGACTACCGCGAGGCCCACACCCATACCGCCCTGACGATGGACGAGATGGCGGAGGCCATCGACGTCAAGAAGGGCTATGTCAAGGCCATGTGGTGCGGGGATCGCGCCTGCGAGGACGCCATCAAGGAACGCACCGGCGCCACATCCCGGATCATCCCCTTCGAGCAGGAGCACCTGTCCGACACCTGTGTCTGCTGCGGGAAGGAAGCCAAGCAGATGGTCTATTTCGCCAAGGCTTACTAGACTGATGATAAAGCCCGTCTGCTTCGTTAAGGGTCCGGTTTCATCCTCAGCGTAGGTTCTACTACGCTTCCGGTGAAATCCTCCCCTTGCCTAGCATTCAGGGCTTTCTTATCAGTCTAAAGTTAACGTGGATGAGGCGTCTATCCCATCGGCTGCTCCACGTAGACCAGTTCCATAAAATCATCGATCTCCATCCCGGTGATATAGTCGCCGGGGTGGTTTTTTTTCAGGATAGACAAAAGGCTTTCCCTGTCATAGGGCGTATCGGCGAATAGGGATGTGAATTGATTGAGATCCCCCTTGGCGAAGAAATCCCCGTAGAGTACCATGTCCCGGATCGTGCCGCCCTTGATATCGAGCCGCGCCTCCACCAGACCGAAGTCATACTTCTTTTTATCGCAGAAGCTGTAGGCAGGGGAGCGTCCGTAGTTCCATTCCCTGGTGGCGAATTTCTCCGCCGCCAAAAGGCTCACCGCCGTGATATCCTCATCGGTCAGGGTGTAGGTCTCCATCCCGTATTCCTCGGCGATCTCGGCCAGTATCCGCTTCCTGAGGATCTCGATGGAGACGCCTTTCGGCAGATGCTCCTTCAGATTGGTCACCCGGCTTCTGACCGACTTGATCCCCTTGGATATGATCTTCAGATCGTTCACCGAGAGGGCCCGCACCAGATTGTCCAGCTCCGAGTCAAAGAGTATGGTCCCGTGCTGCAATAGTTTTCCGCCCCGTACGCACTGGGCGTTGCCGCTGATCTTCTTGCCGTCTACGAGAATATCGTTGCGGCCGCTGAGCTGTGCCTCGGCTCCCAGGGCCGTTATCGCCGCGATGACCGGACGGGTGTATGTCTCAAATCCTCCGCCGTGTCCCTCGGCGTTGACGATGAAGGAGAAGTTGAGATTCCCCTGGTCGTGGTACACCGCCCCGCCTCCGGTGATCCTGCGGGCCACGTAGATGTGGTTCTCCCGGACATAGTCGGCGTTGATCTCCTCGATGGTGTTCTGGAACCGCCCCACGATGATGGAGGGCGCGTGGATGTAGAAGAAAAAGTAATCCCCGGTAAAGCCGGGATTGCTGATGATGTATTCCTCCAGCGCCATATTGAAATACGGGATATCCCAGTTGGTCGGTATGTACAGCATGGGGCAGCCCTCCTTTCTTCTCAGTATACCAAAAAACAGGCCTGCGATCATAAAAAGAACTGCCTCTCGTGAAGACAGTTCCGTTCCCTCCTAGCGCGCGAGGGCAGCGCCCCCGTTCACAATCAGTACACCCAGCCTAAGGAGGCCCCGATCACATTCATCACGATGGGCACGGCGTAGATCACGCTCACGAACACGATCTTGCTCTTTAGTTTCTTCATGGAGAGCAGGATGGCCGCCCCGGCGAAGAATATGAAATACCCAAATAGGGCGATGAGCCACACCCCGCCGAAGGACAGGTTCCAGAAGGGGTACTCCCAGATCAGCAGGTCCCCGAAATTCAGCGCGCACTCGATGAACACGCAGAATACGGTGTAGCCGATAGCCACCGCCCATTTCTCGTTGATCCCCAGTATCTTTTTGTCCTGATTTTCGGAGAGGGAGTAGTAGTAGATGATGCCCAGTATCGAGAACATGAAGAGTATCTCGATATTCCACCCCACGAATATCCGCAGGGCCGTGGGTCCCGGCGTCGTCCAGAAGGCCGACCGTCCGGTGAGTACCATCACCCAGCTGTTCCATGTCTCGTTGAAGAAATCCAGGCCCAGCACGGTGGCCCCGGCGAGGACCACGTCCCAGTTGCGGGTCTTGCGGGCCTTTCTGATCTCCTTGCTGTAGATGTAGAACACGATGGCCAGCAGGGGTATCACGTACCACTGCAGTGTGGACAGGTCTCTAAGACCGTTAAGCGCCGCCTTTGTCGCTTCCGTCATGTTGCTTCCCCCCTTAATAAGATGTGATGTGATACCAGATATTGGACAGTATCAGTGTAGCACGGGGGAGAGGGGATGTCGAACTATTATTGATAATTGAGATATCGGACAAGGAAGTATATACTATTAATGGGAAATCCATTTTTTCTTTCTATTGGTTTAGTTAGGGGGGAATAAAGATGACAGAAGTATCGAAGGAGCAAAAAGACACTTTTTATTTCCTTGTAAAAAAGGTTTTTCAAAATCTATTGCCACAAATTCAAAAACATATTGATGCAGGAAAAAAGATTGATAAACATTCTGATTATCCGTTACGTGTAATACATTCCGAAGGAAGATGGCCCTCAACTAGTACTACTGATTTATTTAGGTACCAAATATTGAACGAAGGAGTTAATAATTATTCAACGATAATTTCAATAAAAGATAATAGTGGGAGAGTTTCAATAGATCAGTTGATAGGGTTTAAGGAGCTTTATGATTTTGTGTGTTCAAATGAAGAAATAAAATCAAGAATCTGGTATTCCGGACAAAAGGAAGATTATAGTATTCCATTATTCTTTATTATTGGAGCTTTAGTCGATCGATATATTACTAAAAATAATAATACTATATTTTTGGAAGAATCATTTAAAGATATATATGACCAAGTAATTAATAGTTATTTTAAAAGTAAATTGCATTTAGATATTTGTGTGCCAATTTTAATGTGCGAATTTAATGAAGATTTAATCGAAATTTCAGAATATTATTCCATAGAAAGAATGTCTGATGAATTCATTAAATCAAAATATTATATAGGAGATTATAAATCATTTACGGAAAAACTAGTGCTGGATTGTGCTACCCATATGTTAGTGATTAAGGGATTTATGCTTAATAATAATAATTACAGAAGTTATTTTGATCTTAATAATCTGGAAGCTTATCCAATAGAAATAATTAATAGTTTTTTCGGTGCTTTACGTTCTTGTGCGAGAACTCCTATAGGTTACGCACAAATAGTATGTAGGCCAAACAATAATTGGATTGGTAGAGAAACCAAAGGTAATTTGATGGGTTTAACTGGTGCAAGGGCGCAAAAATACCCAGATGCTTTTTTGAATTACTATTGGCATAATCAACACAGTATAATGCCTTGTTCAATTAAAAATGAAGTTAAGCAATTATTTCTACAATTACTAAGTATCAAGAGCAATGCTCTCTCCTTGGCAATTGATAGATTAAATCGGAGTGTTCTTAGAAATAATGAGGAAGACTCAATCTTGGATGCAGTAATTGGACTTGAATTATTGTTAACCGATAATGATAAAGGAGAACTGACATATAAAATCTCTACACGAATGGCTGCTTTATCAACACTTGATGAAAGTATTCCTTATTCACCATTTGAAGTAAAAGAATCTCTTAAAAAAATTTACAAATACCGATCTGATATTGTTCATTCACGAAAACCAAGACAAGAGACAAAAAATATTAAAGTCAATGAAAAAGTTGAGATAGAACCTATTGAACTTGCAATTGATTATTTAAGAGATGCTATTAGAATTTTAGCAAAATATCCACAATATTTGGATGTAAAAAAGATTGATGAATTAATAATGAAAAAACTGGAGGGACCAAAATCTTAACTAAGCGGACTTAATCTATTGTAATCCCACTAAACCACTTTCCCAGCGCCCACCCCCGTATATTATGCTGCTCCCCATTTCTCTGGATGGTCTGGAACCCTTGTGTGCCGCCCCATACCACCAGGCTTGTCCCATCCGTAAACAATATATCCACCCGTAAGGGGTGAGTGGTACCGTAGTCGTCCCTATAGTACCGGGCTCGGTTGTACGCCCCCGCAAACGATTCGATCTGCTCCCGGCTGCATGTGACCGTATCCTCTCCCGGCATCACCGTGACGTTCATGGACGCGATATCCTCCGCCGCGATGGGCGTTACCCGCGGGCCGTTGTCCAGGTGAAAGAAGTGGATGTAAAGTACGATGATGGACAGTATGAGTACGGGTACGATGACCCGGTATAGGATCTGATTCTTGCATGACGCCCTCCGGTATGGAAGATATGGATCAGTATAGCAAAATGTTTACATATACGCAAAAAGCCCGCCATCACGGCGGGCTTTGTACCTTCTATAGTCCTAACTTTCCATCTCCCGATACACCCCGGCCCCGCTTACGACGACCCCTGCGCCGCCCACCAATGCCAGCACAAACCCAGCGGTCCGGTAATTATCCGCGGTGGTGTCGATCACCCGGTAGTAGGCCGTGGTGTCCATGGAGCCCCCGTTGCCCTGCATGGCGGCGTGTCCCGCTTTTTCGCCTGCTGACAGGGAAGAGAATATCAGGATAAACCCCACGACGCACGCAGCCGCCATGAGGCACAGGGATGTGATGGCCAGTTTCTTTTTCATCGTGTTACCTCCGTTAAGTCGATCAATTGATGCCCATTTATACTACCATTTGCCTATCGCTCCCGCAATGGATAATAATAGATGAAGCTCTTCATCCGTCTTCCCGCCATCACCGATAGCCCGTTGTCGTGGAAATCCCTGTACTTGATAAATCCGTATTTCTCATAGAAACGCCAATTACTCTCGGTGTCCGTGGAAAGGTAGACGGTGGAGAGTTCCTCCTTCGACGCGTAATCCAAAAAGCGGCCCAGTAATGTCCTGCCGATCCCCTGCCCGCGATGATCCTCGTCCACCACGAAGAGCAGCACCTCACCGTCAAACCGGGCGCATAGGAGCGCCACCTTCACGGCAGAGATCACCAGGGACAAAAGCAGTCTTCGCTGCTTTTTCACCCGGCCGTATTTTCCTCTCAGGACATCGCGGAACAATCGATTATTCTTCTTTCTCCGCTCCGGGGTATGCCTCTCTTTATTGGTATGCCCCAGCAGAAAACCGATCACCCTGTCCCCGTCGCCGCACACCTCCGCGTAGTCGGAGAGAGCGAGATTGTGCGCCACATATGCCTCCATAAAGGGCAGTGCGTTCTCCTCATCGGCGATCTTGCCGATGACGGGCCAGGCCTTTTTTGCCAGTTCCGCGCAGCGGGCGAGATCCTCCGGTTGGTACGGTCGGTAGATAAGGCCCTGACTGTTCCTGCTCCCGGTATCGGCTATCGGACTATATCCCACAGTTTTCCACCCCTTACGATTATACCACAATATAAGAAAAGACCCGTGGCACGGCGGGTCACACTATCATATACAGTATCTCTTTATTAGGCTGATCAGAAAGCCCTGAATGCAAGGCGCAGGGAGGATTACGACGGAGGCGTATTGAATCATACGCCGAGGAGTAACCGGACCCGCAACGCAGCAGACGGGCTTTATCATCAGCCACTATCCTTTGATCCCGAATACCCCTCTGATCCAGTCCACCACCTTGTTCCAGGCGTTTCCCACCGCCTTGAAAAAACCGCTGGCCTTCTCCTGGGTCTGCTGGAGCTTTTCCAGGCTCCGCTGGATCCGCTGTGCCTGATTCAATAGTTCCTCAGGGCTCAGGTCCATGTCGGCCAGCTTGCGTGTGAGGGCCAGCAGCTGCTCCACCTGGGCGTCGGAAAGCGTGATGTCCAGCTCCACGGCGGTGTCTTGGATGATCTTTCGCAGTTCGTCGTCGGACATGTTCTGGGACTCGGCCAGGGCCTTTTTCAGCTCCGCCATGAATTCCAACGCCTGCTCCGAGCCCAGCAGATCGGCGAGCTCCCCGGTGCGGACCAGTTCCTCGTTGGCGGCTGTCTTGGCCAGATCATCAAGGGCCGTCCCGGTGATATCCTCGTAGCACTTGTAGATACCGGTGAGCGCCGCGGTCCCGGATACCCCGGTGGGGGCGGCCACGATCACCTCGGCGTCGTCCACCCCCGCCGTGCCCAGGGCCGCCATGTACATCTCGGCGGTGACCCAGGTGATATTGTGGGTGTCCACACTGATGCCCTCCCCTGGCGCTAGCTCCTTGATATACACCGAGGAGATCGAGCGGGAGCCTATCTTGTCCGCCGGTACGAGATCGGAGAGGGCGGCCCGTTCGTCCTCGATGGTCACGGAGAGCTCCCGCACCGTGCCCTCCTTGATCCCGAAGTAATCGTACACCACGTCCTTCTGAAACGCCGTGAGATCATTGCCCACCGCCACCCGGGCGTCCCCGGGGGCCGCGAAAGCCGCCGCGGGGACGAGGCAGAGGACCAGGGCGATGGATATGAGCATTCTTTTCATCATAAACACCTCCATATGTAGTATGGACGATTCTCTATAGTCGTATAAGTATAGCACCATTACATCCCTTAGGCGTGTCGTTTTTGGTTAACGAGGCCATGATTATTTCACGACGCTGAAAAGTCGGTTTGTATATACCAGGATATGGGTGTACAATATATGGAAATGATTTGTTTCCCCTACTGTATCTTTACCCCACCCAGTCATTCTGCAGATACAGCGCTGACTCACTATACGGGAGGAAAAGACGTGAAAAAGACTGTTGCGATCCTATCGGTCCTGCTGATGGTGCTGGCGATGAGTGGCTGCGGACAGGACGGCGTGGCCGAATCGGAGATAGATAAGGCCGTGGAGGAGGGCGTCGTCGTGTACGGGACTCCCGTAAAGGCCGAGTTCTACCCACAGCCGGAGGATACCGTCAGTGACGAGGCACAGAAACAGGAAGATACCGTCCAGGAAGAAGCCGACGCGTATGAGACTCCCGCCACAGTATCTCGATCAATTAGATACACCCGCATACTGAAGGATAGCGGATGATTTCCGCGCCTCTTTATTTCCATTGGGGATTAACCGACTTTCTGCATATTAGCAGCGGTGGTTCATACCCCGCAGGAAATAAAATTTTCGCACTCTGGTTGAAAATACCAGCATATTGAGATAAAATATTGGAAATGAGTTGTTCGGCATCAGCAACCCGGTCCTGCAGCAATTACGGCTCATTCAAAAAAGGAGGAGAAATACGTGAAAAAGGGTATTGCGATCCTATTGGTCCTGCTGATGGCGCTTGTGATGAGTGGCTGCGGCGGGCAGGGCGCCGTGAATGAACCGGAACAGGAAGAGGCCGTTCAGGAGGAAACCGTCGTGGACGAGGCCCCTGTCGGGGATGAGGTCCAGGAAGACGAGGCCGCGGCGGAAGAAACCCCGGAGGAAGAGACGGAGGAAGCGCCCGCCGCGTCCGGAGAGATATCCGTGAGTGTTCCCGATGGGTGGGAACCCCTGGAATCAGCCGGGATGCTGTACGCCTACCAGAAGGGCACCGCTTCGTTTATGATGAAAACCGAGCCCTTCTCCGCCGATTCATTGGATGGTGTCATAGACCAGTCCAAAGAGATTTTCAGCGGCACCTTTGACAATGTACAGTTTGTCGGGGAAACAGAGAGCATTACCGTGGGGGGCGTCGATGCCAGCAAGGTCATATTCACCAGTGATTTCTCCGGCTTCACCATGAAGTTCGAGTACATCTACTTCTTCTCCGGCGGGGATGTATACGCCATCACCTTTGGGGATCTGGGGGACACCTTTGACGATAACGCCGCCGATTTCCAGGCCATACTGGACAGCATCACGATCGGTTGACCTTTTGCCAAACGACACAAAAGGAGCGGCGCTTGCCGCTCCTTTTTTATCTGTGCCGCGTACCTATACCGGCTTTTTGCATACCAATAGCGCATGGTTGCTGAGTCCGGTGCACGATTCGCTCTCGCACATCAGATCCGATAGTTCCATCCACGCATCAAACCGATCCGGCGGCATATTGTTGATATATTCCGGGTTGAATATAAAATCAACGCCCACATTGCGAAGGACCTCCAGCCCGGATGAGGCGGCGGTCTGCGCCATTTCCTCCGGCATGGTGAAGTAAAACACATCGGGCCGCTGATCATCGGTCCCTTTGCCCAGCACGTATTCATTCGTATCTAGATTGGGGTAGATCTCCTTGTATTCCAGACACGCCTGCAGATAGGCGCCGGCTTTATTGATATACGCGCAGGCGATGATCCCGCCCGCTTTGCATATTCGCGTGCTCTCTCGCATCACCATAGCCCGTTCCCCCGGGGGCAGGTGATACATCGGCCCCAGTACCAGCACGATATCGAAGTGATTGTCCCCCAGCATGTGCAGGTCGGTGGCGTCGCCGACTTTCGCCTTTACGTTGTCCAGTTTGCGGTCCCGTATCTTCTGTTGAAACACCTCTATGTTTCCCGGCACGATGTCGAAGCCGTGATACTGCTTGCATTTATCCGCGAAATACATGGCGTAGTACCCCGTCGCGCAGCCGATCTCCGCCACGATACTGTCCGCATTCATATACGGTTCGATGCATTTCTTGGTATAGTGAAACTCCATACTGCTGGCCCGGGATTGCGATGCCCGGTTATCCTCGAAGGTCCCGTCGCCGTAAAGATCGATCAAATGCTTTTGATTGGACGCCATGCCCGCTCCTTAGGATAAATTTTCTGCATTATACCATATATTCCACGCTAGAAAAAGCGTAATGGAGAGGATGCGTAGCGGAGACAAAAAAAGCCCTCCGGTGGAGGGCTTTCCAGCAATTATGGCGTTTTATTCGTCGGCTTCATTCTCATCTATGGTCGCCGTATCCAGCGCGGTATTCTCCATGATGGCCCAGGAGGCGAACTGTGTCCGGCTCTTGGCGATGGCCCGGGCGTTGGCGTAGGCGTAGTGGGGGAGCAGGAGCGTGCGCAGCTGGTAGCGCTTCATGGTATCGTCGATGGTCAGCGCCGCCGTGAGGTCCACCTTGTTGGGCTGGGTGAGGCAGAGCGGCATGAGGAAATTGTATCCCCCCATGTACCACTGGGGGATCACCCCGGCGGCCTCCTTCTGCTCCAGGATGATCTCGCCGTAGATGGTGCGAAACAGCCTATGGGGGTTATTCGCTTCATCCCCGAATACCGACACAAGCCGGTCGTGGTTCTGCACCAGGATATGTTCAAACCCCCTTGGGTCGATATAGATATTCCACTCGGGGTTGAATTCCGGCGGGTTGTAGACCACGGTATAGTCGCAGGCCGAGATCCCGTCGATGGGGGTATCGCCTATCTTGACCCCGGCAAACTGCCATTTCTGCCGGTATTTCTCCTCGTTCTTTTCATAATACAGCCAGACCGGGTCCATGGTGGGGGTGACGAGGTACCCCGCCCGCCAGATGGCGAATCCCTTCTTGCCGTCCTGGAATATCTTCTGCTGCTGCTTGGCGATCTCGAAATTCGCCCGCAGGTAGATCTCCAGTATCTTTCTGTTTTTGCCCCAGGGCTCGTCCTTGGTGTTGTAGTCCACCGTCTCCAGCCAGTCCGGGGTATGGTACGCGAAGTCGAACAGCGCGACATTTCTCATAATGGTATCACCTTTCATAAATCAACCGGGTAAGTATTAAAGAGTATAGCAACGCGGGGGTATTGTCAAATCATTACCGCGTTATTTCTTCTTAGTATGTATTTTACCAGAAATGCTTGACGGAGGGAAATCTACGTGCTATAATGTGAATGAATTTAAAAATATTCATTCACGAGGCGGCGGCTATGGAAGACAAGAAGACAGAGATATACACAGCGGGGAAGGAGTTGTTCTCCACAAAGGGGTTCAAGGACACCAATGTCTCCGATATCACCAAGCGCGCGGGGGTGGCGGTGGGCACCTTTTACAATTACTACCCCTCCAAGGAGAAGCTCTTCATGGAGATCTACATCGACGAGAACGCCCGGCACAAGAAATATTTGCTCGATACCGTGGATCTCGCGGGAGATCCCCTCAGCGTGGTCAAGGAGATCACGGCGCTGAATGTCCGGGGGATGCAGGCGGATCCCATCCTGCGACAGTGGTTCGATCCCCATGTGTCCGCCAAGCTGGAGCGGTTGTTCCGGGAGGAAGACGGGCTGGACTCCGTGGATTTTTTCTACGATATATTTCTGGATCTGGTGAAAAGATGGCAGGACGAGGGAAAGATGCGCAGCGATATCGACAGCGAGATGATCATGATGCTCTTTGCGGCGGTCATCAATATTGACCTGCACAAGGAGGAGATCGGGACCCAGTACTTTCCCCAGCTGCTGGAGTATATGCTGGACTTCCTGATGAAGGGGCTCACCGAAGGGGCCAAATAGCCCCATATTTTTTTTGAAGGAAAATGAATGAATCATTAAAAATTCATTCACATAGGAGGTAAAACTATGCTGGCTGAGACCGAACACAAGGGGATGAATACCGTGATGACCCACAGGGTCTTCGGCCCCCATGGGGAAGAGGCCCTGGATACGGCCCTGGCTGAGTGCGCCCGGCTGGAGGGGCTTTTGAGCCGCTATATCCCCCATAGCGAGATCGGCCTGCTCAATCGCGCCGCGGGTACCGCCGGCGTTGACGTAAGCCCCGAGACCTATGAGATCCTTGCCCGGGCCCGGGATTTTTCCCGGCGCTTCCGGGGGCTTTTCAATATCACCATCGGTCCCGTGGTGGACCTCTGGCGCGAAGCCAGGGCCGCGGGGGAGCCCGCGGCGGAGGGGCGGATACGGAAGGCGCTGTCCCTGGTGAACCATGACGATCTCATCCTGGACCCCGCGCGCCGCACCGCCCGGCTGGGAAAAGAGGGGCAGTCCGTGGACCTCGGGGGCATCGGGAAGGGATACGCCGGCGACAGGATACTGGAGATATTCCGGCGATACGGGGTCACATCGGCCTTTACCAATCTGGGGGGCAATGTGGCCGCCCTGGGGGAGAAACCCGACGGGAGTCCCTGGCAGGTGGGTATCCGGCATCCCCGGCGGCAGGACCGCCTGATCGGCGCGGTGGCTGTCCGAGACCGGTCCGTGGTGACGTCGGGGGACGACCAGCGGTTCTTTGTGGACGGCGGGGGGCAGAGATGGCACCATATACTGGACCCGGCCACCGGGTATCCCGCGGACGCAGGCCTTGTGAGCGTGACGGTGGTGGCGAAGAGCGGGATGGACGCCGACGCCCTTTCCACCATCCTGTTCATCGCCGGACTTACGAGAGGGACGGAGATGCTGCGTCAATACCCCGGCGCCGAAGCCGTGTTTGTGGATGCGGATACGCGGGTCTATACGACCCCCGGCCTGAAAGATCAGTTTCAGGCCGCAGGCGGGATTGATATAGAGATTTTATCGTGAAAGGAAAGAAAGAAAATGAAACGAAAGAGGAGAAGAGCTATGTGGATCGTGTTGATTATCGTGGGTGTGATCGCAGTGGGGATAGGCGCGGGGCTAATGATCGACGGCCCGTCCCGGCGGGAGATCCGGGACCTGCCCATCGCCGCGGTGGATTTCAAGCGCCTCAAGGACGGGACCTATGAGGGGTACTACGACGGCGGCAAGAGCAAGATGCGGGCCGCCCGGGTCCGGGTCACCGTGGCCGGCGGTGCCGTCACAGGCATCGAAGAAGTGGTGGAGGGCGGCGACGGCGAGCCCCAGGAGCTCTCCAAGGGACTCACCATCGACGATCTGTTCGGCAGGGTGGTGGCGGTCCAGGCACTCCAGGTCGATACCATCACCGGGGCGACGCTGACCAGCAAGGCCAATTTAAAGGCCGTGGAAGACGCGCTTAACAAGGCGCAATGAAGGGCGCAGCCGGGGTGCAAGCCCCGGCCCCGAATCTGAAATGGAGGCACATGATGAAAAAAGTAACCGCGTTTATCGGGAGCAATCGAAAGGGATCGACCTATAGGGCCGTCCGGCAGTTTGAGGAAAAACTAAAGGCCCGGGCCGATATCGACTTCGAGATCGTGTTTTTTAAGGATTATGATCTCGAATACTGCAGGGGTTGCAAGCTCTGCTTTGACCGGGGGGAGGACCGCTGCCCCGTGAAAGGAGACCGGGACCAATTGATCGTGAAGATCGACGAATCCGACGGTATCATCTTCGCGGCCCCCAATTACGCCTTCCAGGTCCCCGCCGTGATGAAGAACGCCCTGGATCACCTGGCGTTTGTATTCCACCGGCCCCGGTTCTTTAGGAAGACATTCACGTCCATCGTGACCCAGGGCTTTTTCGGGGGCCGGCCCATCGCTAAGTATTTGGCCAATATGGGCCAGAACCTGGGATTCACCCCGGTAGGCGGATGCATACTCCAGACGGCGCCGGAGCCCCTATCCGGGGCCATACGGAAGCGGAACGACCGGGGGATCGAGCGGTCCGCCGCCCGGTTTGCCCGGACGCTCGCGCGCCCCGCAGCCCCCGCCCCGTCCCTGTTCCGTCTGATGATATTCCGGATATCCCGGAACCGGCTGCGGCGCATGGGTCCCGCGTATTTCGACTACCTGTATTATCAGGAAAAGGGCTGGTTCACATCCGACTACTACTATGAAACCTCCCTGGGGCCTTTTATGAAACTCGCGGGCCGCTTCTTCGATCTGCTGGGGCGCTGGATGGCTAAAATCGCGTAAATGCACATTATATATTAGGAGGTAAATCATGAACACAATCGTCGTATCCTATTCCCTTAGCGGCAACAACGATGCCCTTGCCGGCAGTATCGCCAAGGCCCTGGGCGCTGAGCACATCCGTATCCGGGAACAAAAGAACCGGAATACCGGTACCATCGCCGTGGACCTGCTCCTGGGGCGCACCCCCCGGGTATCGCCCGATGCCGACAGGTTGGCGGGCGGGGATATGGTCGTATTCGTGGGGCCGGTCTGGATGAAGTGCGTGGCGACCCCGTTTCGGGTATTCTTCAAGCGGCTGAGAGAGCACCCTGTCCCCTACGCCTATGTCTCCATCAGCGGCGGGGCGCTGGGCCCCAACCCCAACCTCGCCAAAGAACTGACCAAGCGATTGGGGATGGCCCCGGTATCCCTCGTCGACATGCACATCGCCGACCTGCTGCCCATCGAAAAGCCCAGTATGAAGGACACGGGGGACTACCGGCTCACGCCCGAGGATAACGTGAAACTCACCGACCTGGCGGTGCGGGAACTGCAAAGCGCAATGGCAACGAAATAACAGAACCTGCCGAAAGGCGGGTTCTTACTTTTTTGATTGCATGGTATCCAGGAAATCTACCATGATCTCCACGAACTCCTTCGGCTTTTCGTAGTGAAAATCATGGCCGGAGTCGACCTTGATCAGTTCATTCCCCGCTATGAGGGAGTGGGTCCGTTCGGCGTCCTCGCCGCTCATCGCCCCCATGAGGATGCCGTTTTCATAATGCCAATTGGTGTGGATCAATACCGATGGACACTGGATCCGGGGCAGGGTTTCCGCGTGATCAAAGTTCTCCATCCACGAGCTGTCATAGAAAGTGTCGCCGAACCGGGGATCGTAGTCTTCCATAAACATGACCATATGGGTGGTGGATGGCGGCAGGAAAAATATCTTCAATCGTTCGTCCGGGTGCTTTTCCCTGTACGAAGCGGCGTATTTGATGATGCCGTCCTTTCCGCTGCCGAAGTAATTGATCCAATAGCAGTTTTTGAGGTAATACAGAGGAAAGTCGTCCTCTTCATCCTGCTCTAAAAAGGTATGACATGTCCTGAAGGTATCGACCCATGCAAATCCCGTCTCCCGCCTATCGGCCTCGATGGAGAAGAGCGGCGGATCCTCCAAGACGACGCCCAGCACCTGATCCGGCGCGTTGGCGGCGAGCCACGCCGTCAGCAATCCCCCTGAGGAATGACCCGACACCACTGCGGGCTTTCCGATCACATTCTCTATGAACCAGGCGAAGTCTTTTCCCATGGCTTCGGCGCTGTATTCCCCTGGGTCTTTGCTGGACTTTCCATGCCCGTGGCAGTCCGCCGCATATACATGGTAATACTCCGACAGCGCAGGCAAGACGGTCGTATAGTCTTCCCAAGATACGGCCTGACCGTGCAGCAGCAGCAGGGGCGGACCGTTATCTGGGCCTTCCCCATAGTTGAGGATAGTCCCATCCGCAAGCGTCGCCTGTTTTTCTGTAAAGCCTGCTTTGATTGTCTGCTGGATGGGCGCTTTGTAGTAATTCAGATTGCGATTCACAAAGATCCCGCCGATGACGGCGATCACGATCAGCAGGCTGGCGATGATGATCAGTGCTGTTTTCATGGTCTTTTCCTCTCATTTTGTATCTGCTTTATACCATATACACTATATCCGGTCATTGCTTTTTTTCTTCCTCTGGGTGCTGTGCGTGCAGGAGTGATTCGGCAAAATGGAGAAAGACATCGTTTTTCACGATGGCGATGCCCTGATCCTCGTCACCCAACAACAACAGGGTGTCTCCCGGTTTGATATCAAATATCTCCCGCGCCTCCTTGGGGATGACGATCTGTCCTTTTTCGCCGACCTTGGCGGTCCATGCGTGCTTGCCCCTCGGGTTTGTCATGGCGGATCTCCTGTTCGTTTTGTATCAAAAAGTATGAAAAGTATAACTAATCATACTGTCTTTGCGTGTGATAGTCAATAAAAATGTTGATTCTTTACATGAAAATAACCAGCCGGAAGCGGGCTTTTTCCCGTCATGTCTTCCGGAACACGTCGAGGCTGTGGTGGGTGATCCCCACCATGTCTTCTCGTTCGCACACCGCGAAATGGTACCGGAGATACATCGCAAACATCTCATCGTCCATCCCGTCCACGGTCTCCCGCATATGGTTGGTCATCAGATCGGTCGCCACATAGTGCAGCCGCTGCGTTTGGAAATTTGCCATCATCCCGTCGATATCTTCCTTGCGGTGGAGCTCGAATAGATCCTCTGGGTTCGAGTAGGTATTGAAATGATCGTCGATCAATCCTTTTTCGGCCAGCATCAATATATCGCCACGCATAAAACCAGACGTGTAGATGGCGGCATCTCCTATGCAGTATGCCGCGTACATGATCCCGCCCCTTTTGGTAACCCGGATCGCTTCAGAAAGGGCCCGAATCTTCTCTTCTTCCGTATACAGATGATACAGGGGGCCCAGCAGAAGCGTCATATCGTAGGTCTCGTCATCTATGAAGGACAGGTCGGTGGCGTTTCCCTGGCGGATGCTGACCCCTTCCCCCGGCTCTGTATTGCTGTTGAATACCTGGATATTGTGGGGGATCAGCTCCACCGCGTCCACACGGTACCCCTCCCGGGCCAAGGCGTGGGCGTAGCGCCCCGTCCCCGCGCCGATCTCCAGGACGCCCATGCCGGGCGTTAGGTACTTGTGGATATAGCGCATGGTGGTGAGGTATTCCACCTGGCCGTGGCGGATAATAACCGCCCGTCCTCGTCGTATTCACTGTAGTATTGATTCAGGTATTCGTAGGCGTCCATACCGCACACCCCTTCCTCGTTCCCGTCTAACCCCGCTGTGTCACTCCCGGTTCTATCTTGATATTGAGCTGCCAGAGCAGAGGGAAATTCCCCCGCGTTTCATTTTTGAAAATAACGATGTTCGTTTCATTTGTCGGGGAGAGACGCGGCCAGGGACGACTCTTCCCGGGTCGCCGGAGGGGGGGGATCCCCTTGATTCCCGGGGCTTTTCGGCCCCGGCCGCTCCCGCGGTCTTGTCGCGCAAGCCGCCCCCGCGGCCCCCCGTGAAGGGCGACACGCTCCGCAACGCCGCGCAGCACCCATCGAGTGTACGGATCCATATGTATAATTGGCATCAGTATACAACAAAAATACTCAAATACCAAGATCTGCATGTGATGAAAGAGGGGATTTTATTGGTTTTATCCGTTATGATAGAGCTTTTTGAGTCCCTCGCTGAGGTGCCCCCGCCAGTTGATCCAGCTGTGGCTCTCGGCGTATTTCACGTAATCGACCGTATACCCCTTCGCTCGCAAAAGTTCCGCCATGGCGTCGTTCATCTCCTCGGTGTCCTCGATGGTCCCGGTCTGGAGGCAGAAATCGATCGGCGGCGTCACCGCCTCGGCCACGATGTGAAAGAGTTTGAACTCCCCGGGCCAGTAGGACCCCGACTGGGTGAACACCCGCCCGAATAGATACGGTTCGCTCACGGCCAGGTAGATCGCGGTGAGGCCGCCCCAGGAAGCCCCCATCACCCCCCGGTCTATGTCCCCCCTATCCCGCAGGTATGTCTCTTCCGCCCGGGGCATCAGTTCCTCGATCATGTACCGGATATAGGGCTCATAGCAGGTGTACTCCACGTCCCGATCGTACGGGTCGGCGAGGACCGCCATGACGGGGGGGATGTCGCCGGTGTGGATCAGATAGTCCAGGATCCGATTGATATGGGCGAAGCGCAGGTAGTCTCTGCCGTCCATGGCGTACAGGACGTTGGTCTGGGTTTGCCTATCATAGTCGGGCGGCAGGTACACATGGTAGCGCATCTCTTTATTCAGCGATTTGCTGTGGACGCTCTGATCGCGGATGAGCCGGCCCCAGGGGACGTCCATCTGGATGATGGCCCGGTAATCGCTGCGGTACCCCGGCATGAAGAGGGTGGAATTGTCCGATAGATCGCTGGGGGTGGTATTCAGCGGATCGGGGATCCATTCCCCGTCCACGATGTATTTGTACTCGATCCGGGCGTTTTCCGGAAAGGTCTTTTCGATCACCCAGAGATCACGGTCCCGCCCCATCGGTTCCTGTTCCCAGCGATTGTGTTCCCCGGCGAGACTGACGGTACCGGCGTCCCCCTTGTAGAAGAACGTCGCCTGGCTGTCGGTGACATGGGGCGAAGAATTGCCCGGTCGTTCCATAGATCATTCTCCGTTTCTATACAGTGGGACGGCAAGGTATAAGAAGAGGAGCCCCATGACAGGGCTCCCGCTTGGAAATAGGAACCACTGACCGGCGCGCCGGATGTATGTTTTCGCCCCCGTGGGAAAAAACTAATCCCGCGTTCCTCGCAATCAGTGATTCCTTTAGAATATTTTGCCCCTGTCTTTGTCGTTCGCGGACTCGATCTCCGACCAAGCCTTCGCGACCGCCCCCAGGGCGTTCTGCAGATACAGCTGTTTCGACGGCGAATCCCCCTCAGACTGAATCTCCTGCTGGCAGAGGTTGATCTGCTGGTTCGCTACCTGCAGCTGCTGGCCGACCATTTCTCTCCATTCATCTTTTCGGGACATAAGGCACCTCCTTTGCAATGCTCTCGTACATATTCTTGCTTGCGGGAGGCGGAATATGCTGAAAAAGAAATGGGAAGAAGTATGTTTTCTCATTGTTGCAGTAGGGGATTGATGATGTGTGCAATATACACGCAATATACAAATTCACAGCCAATACATTTACGCTTCTTTATAAGCTCTAAAGAACCAAATATAAAACGTTCTTGATATAAAGAAGGTGATAAATAACGATATCCAAGTATAGTACCACGTCCAACCGGTATATTTGATGATATTTGTATAATGCTCGCACAGCACTTCAAAAATCGATATACCCGTACAGTACGCCACAAAATGAAGAAATTGAATAATCTTATTTCTGTTTTCAGGATAATGAAGATTGAAGATCACACAGATTGCAGGGTAAATATAATACTCAAAAGAAAAACTTGTTTTATTGGCATAGGCAAAAAACCGCACGGGATATTCAATAAGCCTAAGCTCGACCATTGCTATACCTAGAATCCAAGTTAAAAACTGCTTGAACAAGAATATAACCCAGGCTTCGCGTATCCTGTTTTTCGGTACCAATAGTATCAAGGCAATAGCAGTTATTATCCAGGCTACGATAATTAAAATTTTATCTAGAGGCAATTATGCCACTCCCTGTTGTTTTGGAGTTATTTTGCCAACCAGATAGTTATATATGCGATTTTAAGGTATTATGACAAACTCTCTTATAATAATTGAGAAACGTGAAGATATATATGTTTTATTATGGTAAACTCTCAAAAAGTATGAAAAAACATATGCTTTCTAGATATCATGCCGATACTATTCGATTCCATGTCCTCAATTCCATATATGCCCGCTCTGTCACGGGCGCGTCGTTCGTTTCCGATACCAGGAAACGGTCGTTTTCGATGGCCGACAGCTTGCACAGCGCGTCCTGGCACTGGATGGTCTCAAAGAGCCTGATTTTTTCGAAAGCGTTTGTAAAAAACCTATCCCTGTACAGTTCATAGAAATACGGGATGGTCGTAAACAAACAAAAATCCACCCGGTCGTCCAGGCTGTGCAGCAGCAATGGGATGGTGCCGATGAAACCGGACTCGATCACCAGTATTTTTTTGTGGGGGATCTTTTTGAGCAGATTTTTGATCGACTCAGCCGCCTTGGGGAAAAGGGCGAGTTCGCTGCGTATATGCTGGCGGACCAGGGTCAGGAACGTATCCAGATCCCCGGGGTTTTCCGACAAAGCGGCGAAGATCCCCTCGTGGAGCGAGTCGTACAAAGCCCCGGAGTCGCCCTTTGGGTCGAGGTTCCCCTCGTCGTCCTCATGAAAAAAGGACAGGTATTTCCGGCCGATGAGATACGGGTACAGCGCTAGCTTCCCTGCGGCGTCCCATTTTCTGAAAGCCAGGTAGGGGAGCAGGGTGTCCCGCAGCAGAAATACATACGCCGTATCGCTTTGCGCGTGCTGATAGAAGTGTCTGGTGTAGTCCAATAGATCCTGAAACACCGGGGGCGTCTCATCCAGTAAAGGCCCTTCTCCCCCCATGACCCTCTCGAGCCTGGGCAAATACTCGAAAAGCGGTACCGTTTGACCGGAATATTCCGGATCGCCGCTGACCGAGTAATTCAGCAATGCAAAGGGCGTTTCATGATTCCTGTGGATAAACCCCCGCAGCCGATTGACGCAGTCGAACTCCGCCGAAAACGAATCATAGGTCCGGGTATACCCCTCGTCCCGGATGTCCTCCAGCATCTTCAGAAGCACCTTGGCCTCGTGGACGATCCCGGCGGGGGCGCCGTCCCGATAACGGGTTTCGTATTCGGTCAGTTTATGCATGAGGTATTCTCTGCTATATGATACAAAGCCCAATGACTGCCTCCGTGTATGGTGTGTGATTTTATGATTGTATCATAAATCACTTCACGCCTTGCATAAAGGCCGGGGATGCATAGGGGAATTGGTTTCAGCTCCCTCGTATTATACTCTTTACAAATGCCCCGACTATCGTGTATAATAGGCTCTGCTTTCAGTCTTGGGGATATAGCTCAGCTGGGAGAGCACTACACTGGCAGTGTAGGGGTCAGGGGTTCGAGTCCCCTTATCTCCACCAAAAGGAAAGACCACCCGTCGGGTGGTCTTTTCTTTTGATCAAGGAGGGGACGAGAACCCCGCAGGCAAGGGGTCTCCGAAGGAGACCACAAGGGAACGAGCTGAATGTGAAACATACAGCGAGTGGAGGTTCGAGTCCCCAAGCAGCATGACCCGTTATTATAGGTCAGGACGAGAACCCCGCAGGCAAGGAGTCTCCGAAGGAGACCACAAGGGAACGAGCTGAATGTGAAACATACAGCGAGTGGAGGTTCGAGTCCCCAAGCAGCATGACCCGTTATTATAGGTCAGGACGGGAACCCCGCAGGCAAGGGGTCTCCGAAGGAGACCACAAGGAAACGAGCTGAATGTGAAACATACAGCGGGTGGAGGTTCGAGTCCCCTGGGAGGGCATGCGAAAGCGATGTTTTATTCAAATCCTTTATAATTCTTCCGGTAAAAAATCAGATGCGAGATCATATACATGGCGAAAAGAATGGGAACGGAATAGATATGACGCCAGCTCACTTCCGTATATAATCCTATCCAGATCATGAATGGCTGAAAAATAAAAGCGCCGGAAAGGGAATACCCCGCGGCCTTGATAAAGGGATTCAGCTTCGGCTTTATCTGGACGCAGAACATCGTAACCACGGGCAGTATGGCGAAGTCCCAGGGAAAGAAGGGCGGGATCGTAGGGATTGTCTTGATGGGGTAATACCAGAGGAACTTGATCTGGCCCAATAGGTCCAGATAAGCAGATACGATCATAATAAAGAAGCCTACGGTGAGCAAGCGCCAGGTGCTTTCTTTTTTCCGCCAGATAAACCACGCGACCCACGGCAGGATCGATATGGTGACGGAAAACCACCATTGCCATGTGAACGCCTGGTATTTCAGCCACAGATCGAGTTCTTTTTCGTTTATGGCGCGCAATTCTTCGATTAGCTTTGCTACCTGTTCCGAATTATACATTTTTACCCGCTTTGTGAGTATAGATTCTACCCATAGTATTCCGGAAAAAAGACCGGAAATTCCAGCTGTGACATGCTCTGGTCAACGTTTATGCCACAAGAAAAGATAGAATTTCTGTGTGAAATTCTACGATAGATACATCCAAAGGATTTCTTTGGACCGAATTCACGAATAGAAAGAGTGAAAAGGCGTAGAGAGCTAAAAGGAAATAGGAAGACCTACGGCAGCAGCCGCACCACCAGCCGCCGGACGAATTCCTCCGCCACTTCCTCGTCGGAGAGATCGATGGCGCTGTATTCCCTGAAAAGCCCCGGCGCCAGCGCCCCATGGAGAAACGCGGCCCCCACGATCTGGGTCAACGCCATCTTCAGCTCCGGCCCGGTGGGGGTGATCCCCCGCTTTATGAGGTCCTGTTCCAGTTCTACCATGAATTCGTTGAGCCTGTGGATGGCGGGGGTGTCGTACTTACGCAGCGTCATGGTTTCGGAGAAATGGGCCCGGGCGAGACCCGGATATTTGTGGGAATGGCGCATCAGCACGGTGAGTATGTGGATCAGCCGCTCCCGGGGCTCGTAGAGCTTGCTCTCCTGGAAATCCTCCCAGTCAAAGGCGTTGTGAAGCGTCACCTCCAGCGCCTTTTGGATCAGCCGGTCCTTGCTCCGAAAGTAGTAATTGATGGAGGAGTTATTGACCCCGGCCCGCTCCGCGATCCGCTGGGCGGTGGCCCCCTGGACCCCGTAGGCCTCCAGGCACTCGACGGCGGCTTCGATCAGCCGCGCCTCGGCGCTGTTTGTCTCTTCCCTCAAATAGCCTCTTCCTTTCCGGTGCCGTACTCGCAGATGCCGCACATCTGCTCCGAGAGGGCCCAGAGCCGTCCGGCGGCGTCCGCGTCCTCCCCATAAGGATTCGGCGCCTTGGGGGCGCAGTCCTTCCAGTAGATATGGGGGGAGAGGGTGGGGGCGCCGGCGAGGTAGATGCTGGTGGCAGCCCCCTTTTCGGGTGTCGCGCCGTGTCTGCGGCGGCGTTTCCATACCAGAGAGGCGAGGCCCGCGGTGCCTTTTTCTCCTATTTCGGTATTGACGAGGCCCGGGTCGGCGGCGTAGGCCCGGACACGGGTATCCGCCATCCGCCGGTTCAGTTCACAGGTGAAGAGCACGTTGGCGAGCTTGGATTGCTTGTAGGCCCTGAGATACCGGTAGCGCCTGCGAAACTGCACGTCCTTCCAGTGGATGCGGCAGCGGTAGTGAGAGCCCGAGCTCACCGTGATCACCCGGCCCTCGGGGGCTTTTTTCAGCAGGGGCAGGAGTGCGTGGGTCAGGAGGAAGGGCGCCAGATGGTTCACCGCCCACTGGAGTTCGAAGCCCTCCGCCGTGGACACGTAGTAGCTGGAAAAGGCCCCGGCGTTATTGATGAGCGCGTCCAGCGCCGAATACTTATTGTCCCTGAGTTTGCTTTCTATATCGTCTGCGAGCCGCCATATCTCCCGCTGGGAGGATAGATCGGCGACGCAGAAATCCACCCGCCCCTGGGGGGATCGCGTAACGATCGCTTCCCTGGCGGCGTCGCACCGCGCTTCATCCCGGCCCACTCCGATCACATAGGCGCCCCGGGCGGCCAGCGCCGCCGCGGTGGCGTATCCGATCCCGCTGCTGGCTCCGGTGACGACCATCGCCTTGCCGGAAAGGTCCATCGATTCTTCCATATTGCACACGCCTCCGTATTTTTTGGTGTGAGTTAATCATACTTTAAAACAAGTGTTTTGTCAACGCATTAAAACAAATGTTTGACAAGAATGCGCGCCTGTAGTATCCTGTGCGTAGAGAACATATCAGGGGAGGAATAACGGATGGATTCATTCTTCTGCATCACGGGGGCCGCGGGGAGCCTGGGGAAGGCCATGGCGGTGGAGTGCGCCTTTCGGGGATGGAGTCTGTTTCTCACGGATATCTGTGAAGAGGGCCTGGACGTGTTCGCCTCGGGGCTTAGGGCCGCCTACGGGGTGCGGGTCGAGACCTATACCTGCGATATGACCGACGCGAGCTCCCGTGACAGCCTCTTTGCCTATATGGAGGAGCGGGGCTTCCGGTTCTTCGGGCTCATCAATGTGGCGGGGATCGACTACGAGGGGCCCTTCCTGGAGAAAAGACGGGAGCAGGTCCGCGCGGTGCTGCGGCTCAATATCGAGGGGACCCTGGAGATGACCCACGCGGTGTTGTCCCGCCGGGACGCCAATCGGACATTCCGGCTTATCACCGTGGGGAGCCTGGCGTCCTTTTACCCCATGCCCCGGAAAGCCACCTACGCCGCCTCCAAGCGGTTTTTATTGGACTTCTTCACGGCGCTTCGGGAGGAGATGCGGGGCGTGGGCACCGTCACCATTCTATGCCCCGCCGGGATGCCCACCACCGCCGAGTGCGTGCGCAAGATCGGCTCCCAGGGGCTGATGGGGCAGATCACCACCTGCGACGTGTCCGCCGTGGCGGTCCGCACCATCGCGGCGGCGATGAAGGGCCGGTGCGTATACATCCCCGGATACGTAAACCGGCTGCTTCGGCTGGCGGGGGCACTCGTTCCCCGGCTGGTCCTGGCCTGGGCGGTGGGGTGGCGGTGGAAGGCCGCCGCCCGCAGGGAGATACAGAGAGAGGGGCGCGACGCGTCCCCCTCCCTGACCTGAACAGCGTGGGTATATGGGGCAGGGGCCCTCACTGCCAGGGCAGAAAGGGATCATCCATATCATGGGGAGAGGTACCCTTTTCCCATATCCGGAGGCGCATCAGTGTTTTCAGCTTGTCAGAGGGGGTTCTGCGGATGTCATTGAAATACACGTCGTGGGCGTCGGGTTCCCAGTCATATCCCCGCAGGGTCAGTTCCTGCTTCAGCAGATGAAAGGTATCCTCCATCGTTTCCTTGTAGGGGCCGATGTGCAGGATCTCTCCGCACAGATTTTCTGAAAAGGACCGGAACCGCAGCCTGTCTAGGTAGGGGAGGTATTTTTTCTTGTTCTTCAATGTCTCGATCGCTCTTTGGATACGGGACTGATCCACGCAGTCCGGCTGCATGATCATCATCGTCCAGCGGTACCGCCCGGAGCCGTGTTTGTCCCGGTCGAGGCGCCACTTGACCTCCATGGGCATGACCACATAGTCCTCTTCCGGGTTCTCTGCCTTGATCATGAATTTTACTCTATAGGCGACGGGATACAGTGTCCGGGCCGCCAGCGTAAACGGCTCCTCCCGGGGAAGCCCCGCGCCGCTCACCATCAGGTAATTGAGTTTCGGGACGGTGACGATGGTGGGCATGTGGGCCCTCGGCAGATAGAGATCCCTCAGTATTTTTTTATAGTCCCGTTTCATACTAAGACCCCCTCGCGTAGAAACGCCGATCGCGCGGCGCGCCCGGTACTGTCCGGGGCCGTGTGAACCCTCGGTATAGGGGAAATTAGGCATGGCGCAAGATGGATGCTTCGCGGGTCAATCAGAATCGTCGTAACGGCCACTGGCTGCGCTGTCTGAAAACAGGCCGGGTGAATCGTTAGTCCGCCGCCGGCTTCATTCGCTTGGCGAGGTAGATAAACGGCGTGTCTATAAGCGCCACCAGCCATTTCATCACATAGCTCACCAGGAATATCTGTACCACGATGGGGAAGGGGAATATCCCGATGAAGGCGATGGCGTGAAAGATCACGCTGTCGATCAATTGGCTCACCATGGTGGAGGCGTTGTTTCTAAGCCACAGATGCTTGGGTCTGCGTTTCTTCCAGAAGTGATAGGCCCACACGTCGTGGAGCTGGCTTACGAAATACGCGGTGATGCTCGCCAGCGTCACCCGGGGCAGGATGGAGAAGAGCACCTCCATGGAGGCCTGGGCGAAGTCGGAGGCGTCGGGGATGAAGCGGAGGCTCATCTGCATGATGATGGTGGTGAATACGATGGCGAATATCCCGATATACACCCCCGTCCGGGCCTCTTTTCTGGAGTGGTTCTCGCTCAATATATCGGTGGCCAGAAAGGACGTGCCGTAGATCACGTTCCCCAGCGTGGTCACCATCCCGAATAACTGGATGGTCTTCAGCACCTGGATATTGGCGATGATGGTGGTCATGGCGATCCAGACATAGAGACCGCTCTTGCCGAAGAGCCGGTAGGCTACGAGGATGCCGATATAGCAGACGGCGAGTTCCAGTATCCAGAGCCAGGCGTTGGTCATGGGCGCGAGTTCCTTTCCATAAACGGCATATCAGGGGCATTATACCATAAGAGGGAATCATACGAAATACCCTGAATCTGACCAAAGGATGGCGCAAAAGATTGAAAGGCGGGCCCATATGTCATATAATGCCCATAGTTCAGAGAAACGGCGGTAATAGCAGATGACCAGCAAACAATATCAAAACCTGGTGACGGGTTTCTTGGAGGAGAAGGGATACAGCGTCAGCATCCCCAGCCGGCAGCGGGACTACGGGGTGGACCTGCTGGCCCAGAAGGATGAGAAAGTGATGGGGGTCCAGGTGCGCCTGTACAAGAACGGGTACAAGGCCACCTACCAAAACATCATGAACCTCTTCGCCGGGAGCCGGTACCTGGGATGCGGCTCCGGCCTGTTCATCACTAACACCGGTGCGGATCAGGAGGCCCACGAGGTGGCGGAGAAACTCCACGTCGCCATCATCGAGGGATGGGCGCCCAGAAACGAAGGATGAGAGCGGCGCTCATAGTATCGCTCATGGTGATATTTGCGATGACCGCGGCGGCATGCGCGTCTATACCGCAGGCTCCGTCACCTACGGCGGAGATGGACGAAACGCCCGACAAAACGGTGAGCAGAACGCCCGAAACACATCAAACGCCCGGTATGGGGGAGACGCCCGACATACCGGACAAAACGCCCAAAACGAGTGAAACGCCTGAAACGCCGGATGAAACGCCCGGCGTCGGCGATTCGTTCTTTTTCCATCCCCCTTCCGGAGAGCCGGGGGAAGTCGCGATACACATCGACAAGGGGCGGCGGGTCCTGGAGCTCATGATAGACGGTGAGGCCGCCGGCCGCTTTCCCATCGGACTGGGTCCCTCCCCCGAGGGGGACAAGGAGCGGGAGGGGGACGGCCGGACCCCGGTGGGGTCCTACTATGTCTGCACCCGCAACGATCAGAGCAACTACTATCTCTCCCTGGGGGTCAGCTACCCCAATACCGGGGACGCCAAAGAGGCACTGGATAGCGGCCTCATCGACCGGGAAACCTATGAGCGGATCGCCGGGGCCGAAGCGCGGGAAGCGCGCCCCGACTGGGATACCCCCCTGGGGGGTGCGATCTGCATCCACGGAGGCGGGGCGACCGACTGGACCCTGGGGTGCGTCGCATTGGAAAACGAGGCGATGGATATCCTCTGGGAATACTGCCCCATGGGCACGCCCATATTGATCTATGAGTGAACCGAAACCTGTACAGAGAGCGAAAGCCCGCGATATCGCGGGCTTTTGTATGCTTAAATCCAGATATCTCTCTATTCGCGGCCTATGCGATCACCTCATGGTACAGCCTGGTGATTAACTGAAGACCGCTCAGCAATTGGTATCGCCGGAACTCTCCGTTGATGAAGAGGACCAATCCTGTATTCTCCGCCGGTGAGAAAAAAGCGACGGTGGTAACGCCGGGATCGCCCCCGGTGTGTCCCGGTAGGAAATGATCCCCGCAGTCCACCTGCAGTTCCTCCGGGGTTTTGAGATTCCACGTGAGACCCTGGACGGGGGAGAGGTCGGGATACTGGGGGGTCAGCATCTCGGCCACAGTCTCTTCTGTCAGGATCCTGGCGCCGTCGTATTCGCCATCGTTCATCATGGCCATCAGAAACCGGGCGTAATCGGCGCTGCTGGTCTTTAAGCAGCCGTCGGGGTATGTGGGGAATCCGTAGAGGGGGAAGGCGTTTCCGTTTTTGTCATAGGGGATCGCCATTTTGCCGGTGTCGATTTCGGAGAGGAACCAGCCGGTATTCTCCATCTTCAGGGGCTCGAATATGTTGTCCCGGCAGTATTCGTTGAAGGGCTGGCCTGATACGCACTCCACCAGGTATCCCAGGAGGGCGTACCCGCAGTTTGAGTAGGCGTAGAGAGAGCCGGGCGCGCCTTCGTAAAAGTTCTCTATGGGATCATACCATTGCCCGTCCGCCAGGAAGTAGCCCGCCATGAATTCATCCAGCGGTATGGGAGAATCACCGCCTCCCGATTCGATGGTGTACAGGCTGTCGTAGACGTCCCAATTGTCCTGTATGGACGACGTATGGGAGAGGAGAATCCGCGTGGTGATGGCCGTATCGGGGTGATTGGGATTGACGATAGCGATGGGCAGGTAGGTGTTGATATCCGCGTCGATGTCCAGCAGCCCTTTCTCATACAGCTGCATCACCGCGGTCCCGGTGACGGTCTTTGAGATGGACGCGATCTGAAAAACGGTATCCTCCGTGATCTCCCGCTTCTCCGACGTATCGGCGTATCCGTAGCTATTGAAATAGGTGACCTCGCTGTCATTGATCAGGGAAACGGCCATCCCCGTGACGCTCATCTTGTCGAACTTCCGCTCGAGAAACAGACTCAGGTCATCCGGATTGGAAAAATCGTACTGGGTGAGCGCGAATACCGCCGCGAAGGCGATGATCAGCCCTAGGGCGATCAGTAGTATTTTCCCCAGTTTCTTTTTAGGGTGGTGACGCATTCTTGTCTCCTTACTTATGGTATTTCCAGTAAGTATATATCCATCCTTACTTTTGTGTCTATGGTTGATATTGTCCTATCCTGGATATATATGCGTATGTATAGGCAAACGCCGGGGGAAATGGCCCGGCGCTTGACTGATCATAGGGAGCTTGCGAAGGCGCCGCAAGCCTGGGCGCAGTTGAGGCAGACACGGGCGCAGTTCTGGGACATCTGGTCCGGGAACCGGGCGCACTCCTGCCCGCAGGTCTGGCAGACGCAGGCGCAGAGCGCCGCGGTGTATTTGGCGAACACCGAGCCCCGGGCGATGAAGTTGGCGGTCAGCCCGCAGATATCGGCACAGTCCCGTAGCAGTATGGCCTGATTGCCCCGCGGTTCGGGGAACTGGTGCATATTGAGATGATGGATCATGTGCTCGCAGGTGGCCTCGCAGTCCTGTATGGTCTTCACCAGGGGCGCGTTGAGGTACTGCCCCGCCATGGGGTATCCCGGTTCCATTCCGGTAGGGGCCCCCATCCAATTGTTGGGCATCTGATAGGGATACATCATGGATTGTGTTGCTCCTTTCAGATATATTTCCCTATATACTATGTGATGCCCGTACACAGTGTTTGTCTGATATACCTGACATATATGAAAAACCCCGCCTTCCGGCGGGGTTCATTATGCCCTTCTTATATTCGCTTCTTATACGCCCGTATCGCGAAGAACCACGCCACGGCCATGATCCCAGCGCACCACGCGAGGGCGGTCCATATGTCGTTTCCGGCGGGCTCCGCGTTCAGCAGCGCGCGCACCGTTTCGACGATGGAGGTTACGGGTTGGTTTTCGGCAAACGCGCGCAGGATTCCGGGCATTGTCTCCGTGGGAACGAAGGCGGAACTTAAAAAGGGCAAAAAGATCAGTATGTATGAGAATGAGGACGCGCCCTCCATGGTCTTCGCCGTGAGGCCGGGGATGACCGCGACCCATGTCAGCGCCAGGGTATACAGCTCCAGGATGCCCGCCACCGCGATCCATTCCCATACTCCCGCGCTTGGCCGAAAGCCCATAAGAAAGGCGACGAAAAATATGATCGCGATCGTCATGGTGTTGGATACCATGGAGGTCAGCACATGCCCCCACAGCACCGACGAACGCCTGATGGGCATGGAACTAAACCGCGCGAAGAGCCCTCCCTGCACATCTGAAAACAGCCGGTACGCGGTGTAGGCTATGCTGCTGGCGATCGCCATCAGCAGTATGCCGGGCAGCTGGTAATTGATGTAGTTCACATCATGGCCGATGCTCATTTTCACCGCGCCGCCGAACACATAGACAAACATCAGCATCATCGCGATCGGCGTCAGCGCTGTAGTGATAATGGTATCGGGGCTGCGCAGGATGTGGCGCATGGAGCGCCCGAACAGCGCGAATGTCTTGCTTCGCATCTTAGCGTCCCTCCTTTTTACTGGTGATCGCGAGGAATATGTCCTCCAATGACGGCTGCTTTTCGATGTATTCGACCTTCGGAGGCGGGAAGAGCTTCTTGAGTTCTGCAAGAGTCCCGTCCGCGATGATTTTCCCGCCGTGGAGGATCGCGATCCTATCGGCAAGCTGTTCCGCTTCCTCCAGGTACTGTGTCGTGAGCAGGATCGTCACGCCGCTGCCCGCGAGTTCCTTGATGGTTTTCCAGACTTCCAGCCGCCCCTGCGGGTCAAGCCCTGTGGTCGGTTCATCGAGGAAGATGACCGGAGGCGTGCCGATAAGACTCATGGCGATATCGAGCCTGCGCGTCATACCGCCGGAATAGGTGCCGGCCCGTTTGTCCGCCGCGCCGCCAAGACCGAATCGTTCGAGCAGGCCGTCGGCCACCCCGGCGGGATCGGCGACGCTTTTTAGCTTCGCGATTAAGATCAGGTTTTCCCGTCCGGTGAGGATACCGTCCACGGCGGCGAACTGCCCGGTCAGGCTGATGGACTGCCGGACCTGATCGGGATCGGACGAAACGTCGAATCCATTGACGATTGCGATGCCGCCGTCCTGTTTACGCAATGTGGAGAGGATCTCGACGGTCGTGGTCTTGCCCGCGCCGTTTTCGCCCAGCAGGGCGAAGATCTCCCCGCGCCCTACTTCAAAGTCAACGCCCTTGAGGACCTCTGTGTCCCCGAAAGACTTTTTGAGTCCCTTCACGTCTATCGCCGTATCCATCCCCCTATCCCCCCTTTTACTTCAACTTGTCCGTATACTTTTTCATGGCCTTGCCGACTTTTTTATCGACAGTCTCCTGATAGAGGTCGGCGTAGGTCTTTGAATCCCGGATCAGCTCGTCGCAGAATGCCGCCACGTCACGGCCCGTCACGTCCAGCACGTCTTTCCCCGATGCCGCGCCCTCGGCGAACAGATCGACGAGCCCCGAGAGCAGGCCCTTTTCATCGGTCAGTTCCACCGGGCCGACCTTGAAGAGATATTTCTGGATTTCTTTATACACGATCCGGTATTCCTCCGGGAGGGCTTTGACCCGCCGTATATGCCTTCGCCACTCTTTTTTGCCTTGGATCATCTCCTGTATGCTCATGGTATCCTCCTACTTTCCTAACTTTCTCGCGACCGCGTTGTTGAGCTGATCGCGCCACTTGTCGCGAAAGGACTTTGCCCCCTCCGCGCCCACCAGGGCGGAGCAGAAGCCCTTGATATCGTCGCCCAAGACCTCCCGGATACTCAGGCCCTCCGCCGCCGTCTCTTCCAGCAGGCCCAGCACCCCGTCCAGGATCGGCACGAGGTTGCGGTCGGTGAAGTCCGAATACGACCACAGATGGGCCTTGATCTCTTCCCACGCCTCCTGATACTCCGCCGGAAGCTTTTTGGCCCGGAATTCATACTTTTTCAATTCTTTCTTTATATCGCTGCCCGTGACTTTCTCCCATACATTCATGATGACATCCCCTTTAACTCGTTGATCTTCGATGATACGAACGCCCACTTTTCCCAGAACGCCGCTAGTTCCGCCCTTCCCGCGTCGTTGAGGGTGAAAAACTTTCGGGGCGGCCCCATGTCGGAGGGTTTTTTCTCGATGTCCACCAGTTTGTTTTTCTCCAGCCGCACCAAAATGGTGTAGACCGTCCCCTCCACCACGTCGGTGAACCCCAGGGCGTTTAAGCGCCGCGTGATCTCGTACCCGTAGGTTTCCCCGCGATTGATGATCTCGAGGACACAGCCCTCCAGCACCCCCTTGAGCATTTCCGTTATTTTAACCAATCCGATCACCTCTCTCTATTCTGTAGCACTGATATTCAGTAATACTTAGTACTGCTATATAGTAATACGGAATAGTCGGTTTGTCAAGAGCGGGATAAAAAAAGCCCGCTTTCGCGGGCTTTTGTGTCGTTATGTAATGTGATGATCTCAGCGCTCGGTAAGCGGCGTATAACCCCTGTGCTTGACCACGCTCCGGTAGGCGGGGCGGATGATCTTGCCGCCGCTGACGATCTCCTCAATCCTATGGGCGCTCCAGCCCGCGATCCGCGACATGGCGAATAGGGGGGTGTACAGGTCGGTGGGGATATTCAGCGACGAGTACACAAATCCCGAGAAGAAGTCCACGTTGGGGGCCAGGGTGTTCTGGACCTTCTTGACATTGGCGAACACCTGGGGCCCCAGCTCGGCCACCTTCTCGTAGAGTTTGAATTCATCCAGTCTGTCGCTCTTCTGGGCCAGCGTCCTGGCCTTCTCCTTCAGCAGGACCGCCCGGGGGTCGGAGAGGGTGTACACCGCGTGGCCCAGCCCGTAGATGAGGCCCGCCCCGTCATAGGCTTCCCGGTTCAGAAGCTTGGTGAGATAGGCGCCGACCTCCTCGTCATCCTTCCAGTCGCCGACGTTGGCTTTCATATCCTCCATCATCTCGCAGACCTTGATATTGGCGCCGCCGTGCTTGGGGCCCTTCAGGGAGCCGATGGCCGCCGCGATGGCAGAGTAGGTGTCGGTATCGGAGGAGGTGACCACATGGGTGGTGAAGGCGGAGTTGTTGCCGCCGCCGTGCTCGGCGTGGAGCACCAGGGCGAGGTCCAGAAGCTCCGCCTCGATCGCCGTATACTTGCGGTCCTTGCGGATCATGGAGAGGAAATTCTCCGCCGTGCTGAGCTTGGGATCGGGCATGTGCAGGTACAGGCTCTTGTTGTCGTAGTAGTGGGACTTGGCCTGATAGCCGTAGGCCGCCAGCACCGGCATCCGGGCGATGAGCTGGATGGACTGCCGGAGCACATTGCCCACGCTGATATCGTCGGGATTGTCATCATAGCTGTAGAGCGCCAGCACGCCCCGGGCCAGCTTGTTCATGACATTGTGGCTGGGCGCCTTCAGGATCATGTCTTCGGTGAATCCGTCGGGGAGCTCCCGCAGTTCCTTCAGGTAATCGCAGAAAAAGTTCCAGTCATCCTGATCCGGCAGATCGCCGAACATCAGAAGGTAGCAGGTCTCCTCAAATCCGAAGCGGCCCTCGCCGGTGAATCCCTTCACGATATCCTCGATATTGATGCCGCGGTACAAGAGGCGGCCGTGATCAGGGATCTTTTCTCCTTCGTCGATGATGAACCCGTGGACATCCCCGATCTCGGTCAACCCGACCAGTACGCCGGCGCCGTTCGCGTCCCGCAGGCCCCGCTTGGTATTGTACTTCAGGTGGAGATAAGGGGGAATCTTGTTATTTTCTTCTGCCATCAATGCAAGTTTCTTCTGAAAATCCTTCAATTCCGTTGTGCGCTCCATTATGATTCTCCCTTCTATTTAGTTTTGCAAAAATGAAAAATAGATGTATCATCAATTATATCATATAGGATGATTTCCCGTAAAGTTAGATACATATAAATATGTATATGGCGGATATTCGTCAGTATCCTTCATTTTTTTTCGTTGTCCACAGTCGAGAGTATGACGGCCTGTACACTTTATGCCGGTAACACCCTGATCATTCCATTTTTCTCTCCGGTGCCGCGGACCAGGGCAGGACAAAATCAGGGGGCCGGGTTGTTGCTACCGGTGCGGCAGTCATGGTAAGATAATCTGTATTACTGCGATGGGGGACGGTCATGAAAAAGAACAACCTGGCACGCAGGGCATTTTACTGGCTGCTGCGGCACACCGTGGGTCCGGCCGTGCGCATGTACTACCGGATCAAGTATGATAAGACCGCCATCCGCGGCCTGAAGCCGCCCTACATGGTGCTGGCCAACCACACCACGCTCTGGGACTGCATCTACGTCGCCCACATGATCCCCCATATCGTTTTCTACATCGCGTCCGATCAAAATTTCCGGTATCCCCTCGTCCGGTTTTTATTCAATCTGCTGGGGGTCACCCCCAAGAAGAAGTCGGTCTCGGACATGAACGCCGTGAAGCAGCTCATCCGCATCAAGCGGGAGAAGGGCGTCATCGGCGTATTCCCCGAGGGGAAGCGCACCTGGGACGGCCGGACCGGGGAAATCCTATACGCCACGTCCAAGCTGGCGAAGAACCTCCGCGTCCCCGTGGTCACCATCAAGGTGGCGGGGGGGTACCTAAGCCGGCCCCGCTGGGCGAGCAACAGCCGCAGGGGGCGGATGGAGATGACGGCGGATGTCCTCTACACCTCCGAGCAGCTTACGAGTTTAAGCGTGGACGAGATCCACGAGGGGCTCACCCAGGCCCTATCCCATGACGAAGCGGCCTGGCAGGAGGAGAGGGGCTTCGCATTTAGGGGCAGGCGCATGGCGGAAAAGCTGGAGCTCGCCCTCTTTATCTGCCCGAAATGCCGCCGGATCGGCACCATGGGCTCCGCGGGAGACGCCTTTACCTGCCGCTCCTGCGGGTACGACGTGCGGTATACTCCCCAGGGCTTCTTCGCGGCGGGGAAAAGCGAGCCCATCCATACCAGCGTCCCCGGGTGGAACGACTGGCAGCAGGGGCGGCTGAGGGCTTATATCCGGGAGACGGGAGACGGCCCGCTCTTTGAGGATCACGGCATGGAGAAACTGAGTACCGATATAGGCACCGGGACCATGGAGTCCCACGGCATGGGCGCGCTGCGTCTCTTCCGGGACAGGATCGTCTACGCCCAGGAGGAGCGGGAAGAATCCTACACCCTGGATAAGCTAAGAGGGGTCAACGTCCAGGCCAACTACAAGCTGGAATTTTATTACGATACAGTACTGTACCAATTCAGGCATCCCGACAGGGGCGCCTCCGCCTACAAATGGGTGAGCGCCATCAAGGCCTGCCTGGAATCGGCGGATAGGCCATAGAGGAAGACAGATGGGGGAGAAAATGGGGTCCGTAGACAAGCGCGGCCGGTTGGAGGAAGAGGTCTTTTCGTATACGCCTGGTAAGGACAAGGTCTTCATCTCATATCGGGGAAAGCAGGTCACCGTCCTGAAGGGCGAGAAGCGCCAGGTATTTTTGCGGAAAATCGCGGGCGCCGATCGTCTGGATGCCCAGTTGATCATGGCAAAGGCCACGGGTAATTTCAAAAGGGGAAACGAGAAAAACCGCAAGGGGTGAATATACATTAACGGATCTGCCGCCCGTCTTTAACGGCGGCGGGCAGGCAGAGAAAGGGGAGTAACGCAATGGCGGATCAGTGGAAAATCATACTGGATATACTGTATGTCTCGGCTTTCTTGGGGATCGGTACGTTCTTGAAGCGGAAGGTGCCCTTCTTCAGGAGATTCTTGATCCCCAACGCCATCATCGCGGGGCTGGCGGGCCTGGTGCTGGGGCCCGAGGTCCTGGGGAGGGCCATGGGGGCCCTGTTCCCGGGGCAGGCGGCGGCCTCCCTCTACGTGCCCCTGGACCCCGACAGGCTGGGAACCCTGGTGTACCACCTGATGGCCATCGGATTCATCGCCCTGTCACTGAAGAAACGGGAGCCGGGGCACAGCAAGCACGCGGTGAATACGGGGATATTCATCGTGTCCAATTACCTCATCCAGGGGATACTGGGCTTCGCGCTGACACTGATGCTGGCCTACACCGTCCTCCCCGGTCTATTCCCCGCCATGGGGCTGCTGCTGCCTTTGGGATTCGGCCAGGGACCGGGACAGGCATTGTCCATCGGCGGGAGCTGGGAGGCGGAAGGGTTCCTCTACGGGGGCAACGTGGGCCTCGCCATCGCCACCATCGGTTTCCTCTGGGCCACCATCGGCGGCGTATTGTATATGAACTACCTGGTCCGCAGGCGGAAATTTAAAAAGCCCGAGGACCGGCCCGAGATCCACCTAAAGAGCGTGGACGAGGACGAGGCGGGGGAGATCCCCCTGGGCGGCTCCATCGACCGCCTCTCGGTCCAGTTATTCCAGATCGGGATCGTGTACCTCATCACCTACGGGATCATCGCGGGGCTGAGCGCCCTGCTCGTTAACCTCGGGAATTTCGGCCAGACCATCTCCAATCTGCTCTGGGGATTCCACTTCATCATCGGCGCCCTGGTGGCCCTGGCGACCCGGGGGTCCTACAAGCTATTCAAAAACATGAAGATCATGAACCGCAATTACCCCAATAATTTCCTGCTCCAGCGCATCGCCGGGGGAGCATTTGACTACATGATCGCCGCATCGATCGCGGCGCTCTCCTGGACGGCGCTTAAGGCCTACCTGCTGCCGGTGCTGCTGATCACCACCCTGGGTGGCCTGCTCACGGCCTGGTATGTCTCCTTCATGGCCAAGCGGATCTATCCCGACCACGTGGTGGAGAACACCCTGGGGATGTTCGGGATGATGACCGGCACCGTCTCCAACGGCATGGCGCTGCTCCGTGAGGTGGACCCCAATTACTCCAGCGGGGCGGCGGAAAACCTGGTCCTGGGGAGCGGCACGGGGCTGTTTTTCGGGTTCCCCCTAATGATCGTGCTGACCATCCCCATCATCGGGGTGTCCACGGGGCGGCCTATCATGTTTCTGTACACATTTGTCGCCTTCTTCGCATACTTGGCGGTCCTGCTCACCATCCTATTTATCAATATCCGCCGCCAGCGAAAAAAGGCGTAACGCCGCTGGCCGCGAGATAGGGAGGCCCCGATGCGCAATCTACGGTACCTGCGTTCGGTCAAGAAAAGCGCGGCTTTCTCCGGGGGCGTACTGATCGCCGCGGGCATCCTCCAGTGCCTGACCATCGTGGGGATCCCCACCGGGATTAGTTCCCTGGTGATCGGCACCCATTTGATCCGCCTAAGGAACCGGGCGGAGAAGGCCCTCATGATGCCCGACGACGAGGCCAAGTACGGCGTCAACGCCGTGATGTACGAGCTCGCCAAGTACCTGAAGATCCGGGGGCGGATGGTGCTGATGGCGGTACTCAGCGCCCTGGGGATCACCGGCGGCGCCATCGCCCTGGCGCTGAAGATCATGCCCCCGGGGTGGAAAGAGGCGATCACGGGGGTGCTCCAGGGGCTGAGATGAGCATAGCACGCAAGTAAGATACAACCGTGAAGGCAAGTCCTTCGCGGTTTTTGCCTGTCAAAGAGTCAGGCCGCCGGGAGAACCTAAGGCCGCGGGCGGACGGTCTGTATCGGGTCCGCCTCCCAATGGCGATCCGCCGGGCGCGTTTGGGTTTTTATTCCATTGTGCTTTTTGTTTTTTGTGGTTACAATACGCCGTCATGGCGGGATCCTCTCTTTCTCCAAAATGCTGATCCACCGATGAATACCGGGTTTTTCGTTCCGCGTTCGCGGGAACCGGCGGTTCGCGACCATACATTTTTTGCGGCTGCCTCTTACCGGAAAATATTTTTGAACGATGTTCGTTTAGCAAATTCTCCCAACCGGGACTAAGTTGCCCGGTATGGCTGTATACCCGCATACTACTCGTATATGAGAGAAAAAGAAACACTGCAAAATAGGGAGAATAGGGTGATATCGAAGGGTTGGTTTTCGGCGGGAAAGGGGGGGGGCGAGGGAACGTCGGGGCCTACGAATTGGCCGGGGAGTATTCCCAGTGGCATAAGGGGGGACGCTGTGGGCAGCATCCCCTACGGGATTCGCGGGAGAGCGGTTTCCGGCGGGAGGGGAATGGAACGACAGGTCGGCCGTTCCCTACAAGGAGGCGGGACCTATAGGGGATACTGGGCGGGGGTCAAAGGGGGCCTGGTCCATACCCGGCACCTCTTCATGCGAGGTTCGTTCTACACTCGCATCTTCGTTCCTACATATCAGTTCTCCCTTTTTTCCGTGCTCTTTGCTCTATCCTCCATTGCCGGATGCGGGAAAGCAGGCTCACGGCTTGCATGGTTCCTCGCCTTAAAACACTTGTGCAGTTCTTTGGAGCGGTCGTTAAGGCTTTTCCGGAACCATTCTGCGCCGCTCTGCCTGCTTTCTTTTTCCTCACCCGGCAAAGTCGTCTTCCGCAAAGGCACTGTGCTTTGGCCCCGGTGTCTGTCTATTAGGGGTGGATACCGAAGGCTTTGTAAGCGTGCTTCGTACTTCTTAATCCCTTACAGGGAGCGGCCCCAGCAAAACCCCGGGCGTTGGCGCGGCCTGTGGCGGCCAGTTTCCAAGAATCATAAGCCGCAGCGCCCGACCGAGCCGTGATAGAATTATCATCACGGCGAGGGAGCGGTTTAGCGATACCGGCATGATTCTTGGCTGGACGACACAGGGGAGACGCCGCGCCATCGACCGGCAAGGACTTTTTGGTTCTTTTTCGTCGCGAAAAAGAACAGGCTCGGCATAGACACTAATAGAGCCATTCCCCAAATAAGAAAACCTGAATCCCCCGTGTAATTCACCCCGTTTTGTGGAATGTTTTAGGCTATCGTGATACAATACTTGGGTGCCAAGCATTGGCATATCCAATGATTAACAAGGAGCAAACCATGCCTCATACGATACGGGACATCAACCTGGCCCCGGAGGGCCACAAGCGCATCGACTGGGTCCGGGGGTACATGCCCCTATTGCGCCAATTGGAAGAGGACTTCTCCAAAGAAAAACCCTTTGAGGGACTGCGTGTCTCCCTCTCTATCCACCTGGAGGCCAAAACGGGGTACCTCTGCAAGGTATTGGCGGCGGGGGGCGCCCAGATGGCCGTCACCGGCAGCAACCCCCTCTCCACCCAGGACCCCATCGCGGCGGCCCTGGTGGACGACGGACTGAACGTATACGCCTGGCACGCGGCCACCGGCGAGGAATACCATGACCACCTGGTCCGGACACTCTCCCACAAGCCCCATATCGTCATCGACGACGGGGGGGATCTGGTGCAGCTCCTCCACGAGGAGCGGAAGGACCTGGCGGCGGATGTGATCGGCGGGTCCGAGGAGACCACCACCGGGGTCCTGCGCCTAAAGGCCAGGGAGCGGGAAGGGGTGCTGAACTTCCCCATGATCGCGGTGAATGACGCCTACTGCAAGTATCTATTTGACAACCGGTACGGCACCGGCCAGTCGGTGTGGGACGGGATCATGCGGACCACCAACCTCATCGTGGCGGGAAAGACCGTGGTGGTGGCGGGCTACGGCTGGTGCGGCCGGGGGGTCGCCATGAAGGCCAAGGGCCTGGGGGCCGACGTGATCGTCACCGAGATCGACCCCATCAAGGCCATCGAGGCGGTGATGGACGGATTCCGGGTAATGAGCATGGATGAGGCCGCCCCCGTGGGGGATATATTCGTCACAGTCACCGGGTGCTTAAAAGTCATCACCAAAAAGCATTTCGAGAAGATGAAGGACGGGGTGCTTTTAGCCAACGCGGGGCATTTCGACGTGGAGGTCTACCGGAAACACCTGGAGGAGATGGCCAAAGAAAAGCGGCCCATGCGGACCAATATCACGGGGTACGTGATGCCCGACGGCCGGATACTCAATCTGCTGGCCGAGGGGCGGCTGGTGAACCTCGCCAGCGGCGACGGGCACCCGGCGGAGATCATGGACATGAGTTTCGCGCTTCAGGCATTATCCGCCCGGTATCTGGCCGGAAAAGGGAAGACCCTGGACAACAAGGTCTACAATGTACCGGAAGTGATCGATAAGCAGGTGGCCGCCATGAAGCTAAGCGCCCTGGGAGTCTCTATCGATACATTGACCGAAGAGCAGGAAACGTATCTGGCGGGCTGGGAGGCCTGATAAACGGCATGGCTTTGGGTAAATTATTCTTGCCGATCAGGATACGGGAGCATGAGATCCGCAACCGGGTCGTACTGCCCCCCATGGTTCGGTTCGGATGGGCGGGGGAGGACGGGCGCGTCACCGACAGGCATATCGCCCACTACCGCGACTGCGCCGAGGGAGGCGCGGGGCTTACGATCGTGGAGGCCGCTTACGTGGCGGTCAATGGCCGTACCTTTCCTAGCCAGTTGGGGCTGTGGGAGGACGGGCAGATAGAGGGGTTCGCCCGGATCGCAGAGGCCGTCCACGGCGCGGGATCGACCGCGCTTCTACAGATACAGCACGCCGGTTACAGGGGCATCGACGGGGAGGCTGTCTGCCCTAGCGATTGGCGGGACGCCGCCGGAGAGACTTCGGCCAGGGCCATGACCCTGGGAGAACTGCGCGGGATGCAGGATGCATTTATCGCCGCGGCGCACAGGGCAAAGAGCGCCGGACTGGACGGGGTGGAACTGCACGCAGCCCACGGGTATTTATTGAATCAGTTTGCTTCCGCCAAGGTCAATCGCCGGGAGGACGCCTACGGGGGATCGATAGAAAATCGGGCGCGGTTTACCTGCGAGATCATCGCGGGGCTCAAGGCCGAGATGCCCGGGGATTTCATCGTGGGTATCCGCGTGGGAGGCAACGAGCCCACCGTTGAGGAGGGCGCCGCGCTCTGCCGGTTGTATGAAAAGGCGGGGGCCGACCTGCTGCATATCTCTACCGGGATGGGACCCGTGCCGGTTTTACCCGACGGGTTTGATTTCGACTACAGGGTGTGGCTGGCATCCGGGATCAAGCCCCACGTCGGAGTGCCCGTGATCGCCGTTGGCGGGCTGGACGAGGACGAGAAGGCCGATACCGTCATCGAGCGGGGCTACGCCGATATGGCTGCCGTAGCCAGAGGATTTCTGGCGGACAGCCACTGGGCGGTCCGCAAACAACGGGGAGAGAAGGTCAAGGCCTGCAGCCGTTGTCACCGGTGCCGGTGGCTTACCCAGGCGGACAGCTGCCCCCAATAAAATGAATACGCTATGTGGGAACGCCGACCGGCGTCCCAGTGAATCAATAGAATAAACAGAAAGAGGGAAGAACAAATGGATGCAAGGATCACGAAACTGGCCAGTAATCTGGTGAATTATTCCTGTAAGCTGGAGAAGGGGGAGAAGCTGCTCATCGACTGCAAGGGGCTGGACGCCATACCCCTGGTTCGGGCGATCGTCAAGGAGGCCTACCGGGTAGGCGGCACGCCATTGGTCAATCTCACCGACTACTCCGTCCTCCGGGAGATCGTCATGGGGGCCGACGAAGACCTGTATAAGTATATCGAATCCTATGAAATGATGCAGATGAAGGGGGTCGACGCGTATATCGCGATCCGGGCCTCTGTAAACACCAAGGAACTATCCGATATCCCCGAGGATAAGATGAAGATCTATATGAAAGGGATCCGTCCGGTCATCGACGAGCGGGTCGATCATACCAAATGGGTGGTGCTCCGCTACCCCAACGCCTCCATGGCCCAGCTCGCCAATACCAGCACCGAAGCCTTTGAGGATTTCTACTTCAATGTGTGCAACCTGGACTACTCCAAGATGGCCAAGGCGCTGGAACCCCTGGAGGCGCTGATGCGCAAGACCGACAAGGTCCATATCGTGGGGCCGGGGACCGATCTATCATTCTCCATCAAGGGGATCAACGTGGTGCCCTGTGCGGGCGAGATGAACATACCCGACGGGGAGATATTCACCGCGCCGGTGAAGGAGAGCGTCAACGGCACGCTCCAGTACAATACCCCCGCGGAGTATCATGGGACCGTCCATGACAATATCAAGTTTACATTTAAGAACGGCAAGATCATCGAGGCCACCTCCCAGAACAGCGACAAGACCAACGCGGTCCTGGATACCGACCCGGGCGCGCGGTACGTGGGGGAATTCGCCATAGGGGTCAATCCCTATATCACCGAGCCCCTTCTGGACACCCTCTTTGACGAGAAGATCATGGGGAGCTTCCACTTCACCCCCGGGAGCTGCTACAAGGAGGACGCCCCCAACGGTAATTACAGCGCGGTGCACTGGGACCTGGTCTGCATCCAAACCCCGGAATACGGCGGGGGAGAGATCTATTTCGACGATGTGCTGATCCGCAAGGACGGGAAGTTCGTGCTCCCCGAGCTGGAGGCGCTGAATCCGGAAAATTTGAAGTAAACAATATTTGTTGAATAAAATCCCCGTCCGTCTGGGCGGGGATTTCTGTATGCAGAGGAGACACCTCATCCGGCCCTACGGGCCACCTTCTCCTCGAGGAGAAGGCTTTCTCGGATGTTTTCTGCCGTGAGATGGTGGGAGGTATCACAGAAACAGCTTACGAAGGGTACATAAATAATTCTTACACCCGTCCAGGAGAAACGCCGCGACACCGGCCGTTCTCCCAAAAGGGCTTTTAGAAAATGTTAAAGTTCTTTGCACTAAAACACTGATTTATGCAATTTATAGAATATTGATATATAATATATATCGAAAGCGGTGATATGATGACTGAAAGTAGAAATAACTTTGCATCATTAAAATTAACGGATGCTATTATTCTAGCAATTATAACAGCATTAGGTTACTTACTCTCTTATTCGTATGAGGCGGGCTTTTTAAGTTTTTATGGATTAGAATCAAAATTTGTTGAATTACCATTGGTGACTATTATCTCTTCTTCCTTTGGCTCTTTCTCTGTTTTTTGTATGCTTTTATATTTTGCTAACTATCTATTTCAGTTTTTTGAAAATAAGTCCAACATTAAGAATATAATTAAAACAACAAAAGAAGTAATTTTATTTTTATCATTAATTTTTCTTCTGCTTGTCTGTTTGTCTAAGCTAGGTATTATATGGGATTCTTTATTATTCATCTTTAGTATTATTGAATTAATCTTTGCTATTCTTTTTTTGTTTATCATGCAATTTAATAATTCTTCTAACTCGAAAAAGAATAGGGATATAATTGTATTGGCAATATTAATTACATCGTCAATATATTCTTTTAGTTTTTCTCTAGGAGAAAAATATGCTGAAACAAAAAAAGACTATTATGTTATTGATAGTATGCCAAATCATGTTGTCATATCAACATATGAAGATAAGTTTATAATAGTACCTATTGATGCTGAGAAAAAAGTATTTACAAGGCAATATATGTTAATATCAAAAGAAAACCTTGTATTCAAAAAAAAAGAAATAGGACCTATTGCGCCAGAAAAAACATCTGAATGAGAAGGAGGTATCCCATGTCCGCTTATTTCATCGCCCATATCACCGTCACCGACCCCAACGTGTACCAGAAATACCTGGACGAATGCGACGCCGTCTTGGCCCAATACCAGGGCTGGTACCTGGCGGTGGACGATACGCCCATGACGGTGGAGGGGGCGCTGCCCTTCACCCGGACGGTATTGATCGGATTTGATACCATGGAGCAGGCCAGCGCCTGGTACCACTCGGAGGATTACCAGTCGATACTCCGTCACCGGCTGGCGGGCTCCCAGAGCACGGCCCAGATCGTAGAGGGATTATAAAAAAGAACCGCCTTTGAAAAAAGGCGGCTCTGAGTATATGGAATCAAGTCAGTTCCATCGGGGTGTCTTTCTTATCGTTGTACAGCTTCCAGGCCAGGTATGCCACAGCGGCGGCAAAGACGGCGACCATTCCCTCCAATAGCGGTATGCTCCGGATGACGCCCGCCTGAAACAGGGCCGCCGGGAAATCGATAATAGCGTGGATCAGGATCGCGAGAGCGTAATACCAGTATTTGCGCTCCGTCACGGCCTTCAATACGATCAGGGACAGGGATATCTGGATCACCAATGCGAGCATCCGCTCAATCCCCGTGATTAGAAACATGTACGGCTGGGCGCCGGTAATCTGCTGCACGATGGCTTCCTGCCCGGCGGGCGCCGCGCCGCCGTTGATCATCAGGGCCAATACCAGAATATAGACGGAATTTATGCCCGCCATCAGGATCGCCTCGATCCCTCCGTGGCCCAGTCCGTAGGAGATACCGGTGTATGGACTCTCGCCGGGCTTCACCCAGATCAGCCACTTGAAGCCTACAAGGCGGGCCGTCTCCTCAAACACCCCCGCGGCCAGTCCCCCGTAAAGCGCGTACAGATAGGGATGAAGTATCAAAGCGGGGAAAAGGCTCTGCACCGATGGGTGGAGGCTGTATCGCTCCAGTCCGACGGCGAACACCACGAACAGCAACGCGCCCCAGAGAACAGACTTAAGGCTCAGCTTCTTCTTGACGGCCAGCCAGACGACGGCGCCGATGGGCAGCAGGACCGACAGGACGATGGACACGGCCATAAAGAGGATGGCCGACACGCTTATTTGACCCATGATGACAGCCCCTTTCACTTCGAGTATCGTGTGACCCAAGCATATCATGTTTTTGTGTATCGCGCAGGATGGTTTTCGCAGGATTCCCGTCAGGAGGTATACGACGCCCGCCTGATCAAGGGGAAATCATCGTGCATGCTTTCCGTCATAATGGGCGGTAACTATTTTACCTTTTTTGACATGTGAATGACATGGATTCACATCTCGTGGATTCTTGTAATAAAATAGTAATCGTAAAGAGAGATGCAGGATTATAAAATGTAAATTGCATTTAGTTATTGATATGACCGTATAAACCCAGTATAATGTACCTAGAGACATTAAAAAATGCAGGATTGCAGTCACTTTGCATCATAATTTTTCAGATAGATAGGGTTGGTGACAGATATGAATCAGCGGGATATGGGTAACTACGGTTTGCCGGCGGCGCAGGCGCTCTACGACCCCGGCTACGAGCACGACGCGTGCGGGATGGGTTTCGTGGTCAATATCAAGGGAGACCGGTCACACGGTATCATCGAGCAGGCGCTGACGGTGCTTCAAAACCTCGAACACCGGGGCGCCAAGGGCGCCGAGGAGAACACGGGGGACGGGGCCGGGATATTGTTTCAGATCCCCGACGCATACTTCCGGGCGGAGTGCGACGGCCTGGAGATCAATCTCCCCGGGGCGGGGCGCTACGGCGTGGGGATGGTATTCGCCCACACCGACGAATCGGTCCGCGCGGCATGCGAGTCCTTCTTTTCGGCCATGGCCGGGGAAGAGGGGCTTTCTGTACTGGGGTGGCGGGACGTGCCGGTGGATCCCTCGGACCTGGGGGAGAGCGCCCTTAGCGCCATGCCCCGGATCCGCCAGGTATTCGTGGCGCCGGAAACGGCGTATGCGGAGCAGGTGGATTTTGAGCGCAGGCTCTACGCATTGAGAAAGCGGGTCGAAAACGGATTGACCAAAGCCGTGCCGGGGGGCCGGATGTATTTCGCGAGCCTATCTAGCCGCACCATCGTCTACAAGGGGATGCTCTCGACGGATCAGCTGTCTGTATTCTATAGAGACCTATCCGATCCCGGCATCGAGAGTGCGTTGGCGCTGGTCCATTCCCGGTTCAGCACCAATACGTTCCCCAGCTGGGAGCGGGCCCACCCCAACCGCTACACCATCCACAACGGGGAGATCAATACCCTGCGGGGCAATGTGAACTGGATGCACGCCCGGCAGTCCATGCTCAAAACCGATGTGTTCGGCGGGGAGCTTAGTCGGCTGTTTCCCATCATCGACGAGGGGGGAAGCGACTCGGCGATGTTTGACAACTGCCTGGAATTTCTGTCGCTTACCGGCCGGAGCCTGCCCCACGCGGTGATGATGATGATCCCCGAGCCCTGGGCAAAGCATGAGACCATGAGCCCCCGGAAGCGGGCGTTTTACCAATACCATAGTTTTCTGATGGAGCCCTGGGACGGCCCCGCCGCCATGGGTTTTACCGACGGCACCATGGTGGGGGCGGTGCTGGACCGAAACGGCCTGAGACCCTCCCGGTACTATGTGACGAAGGACGATATGGTGATACTCGCAAGTGAAGTCGGGGTGCTTACCGTGCCTCCCGAAAAGGTGGTCCACAAGGGACGGCTGGAGCCGGGCCGCATGCTGCTGGTGGATACCCATGAGGGACGCATCATCTCGGACGCGGAACTGAAGGAAGAGATCGCCGGGGCCTACCCCTACGAGCAGTGGGTCCGAAAGCATCTCTCCGAGCTCAATCACCTGCCCCTGCGGCCCTCGGAGGACTTTACCGGGGACCTGCTCAGCTTCCAGAAGGCCTTCGGATACACCTATGAGGAGCTGCGCCTCATGCTGAAACCCATGGCGGTGGACGGGCAGGACCCCATCGGCGCCATGGGGATCGACACGCCCCTGGCGGTGTTGAGCGAGAAGCCCCAGCTTCTGTACGACTATTTCAAGCAATTATTCGCCCAGGTGACCAACCCGCCCATCGACCCCATCCGGGAAAATATCGTGATGTCCACCGAGTTACTCATCGGCAGCGAGGGCAATATTTTGGAGCCCGAACCCGAGGGCTGCCACCAGATCCGCCTGGAGCATCCGATACTGACCGGGGAGCAGATGGCCCGGATCAAGGACATCGGGTACAACGGATTTTCTTCGACGGTGCTGCCCATGGTGTTCGACGGGACAAAGGGCGGCGCGGGACTAAAAGAAGCCCTGGATGGATTATTCGCCCGGGCGGACAAGGCCATCGCCGATGGGATCAATATACTGGTTTTATCCGACAAGATGGTGGACGCGGACCACGTGCCCATCCCGGCACTGCTGGCGGTGGCGGGTCTGCACCATCACCTGATCCGCAGGGAGACCAGGACCAATGTGGGGATCGTGCTGGAGTCGGCGGAGCCTAGGCAGGTGCACCATTTCTGCACGCTGCTGGGGTACGGCGCCACAGCCATCTACCCGTACCTGGCCTATGAGACCCTCCACCGGATGGCCGACGAAGGGCTGCTGGGTGATCTGGGATACGGGATCGCCGATAAGCACTATATCAAGGCGGCGGTGAAGGGGATACTCAAGGTCATCTCCAAGATGGGCATCTCCACCCTGCAGAGCTACCACGGCGCCCAGATATTCGAGGCCATCGGGATCAAGAAAGAGGTCATCGACCGGTACTTCACCTGGACCGCGTCCCGGATCGAGGGGCTCGGCCTGGATGAGATCGCCCGGGAGGCTATCTTGCGCCATGAAACGGCCTTCGGAGCCAAGGCCGACGGGGAACTGCCCCTGGACACCGGGGGCGCCCAGCAGTGGCGGCGGGACGGGGAGTACCATATGTATAATCCCCAGACCATCCACAAGCTGCAGAACGCCTGCCGCAGCGGTGACTACGAGCAATTCAAGGAATTCAGCGGGATGATCTACGGGGAGAACCAGGCGCTCTGCACGCTGCGGGGCCTGCTGGAATTCAATACAGACGGCGTGACGCCCGTCCCCATCGAGGAAGTGGAGAGCGTCGAGAGCATCGTCAAGCGATTCAAGACCGGGGCCATGTCCTACGGCTCCCTGAGCCGCCAGGCCCACGAGACCCTGGCCATCGCCATGAACCGCCTGGGCGGCAAGAGCAATACCGGGGAGGGCGGGGAGGACACCGACCGGTTTACCCCGGATGAAAACGGCGACAGCCGGTGCAGCGCCATCAAGCAGGTGGCCTCGGGCCGGTTCGGCGTCACGGCGGAGTACCTCACCAACGCACAGGAGATACAGATCAAGATGGCCCAGGGGGCCAAACCCGGCGAGGGGGGACAGCTCCCCGGCCGGAAGGTCTACCCATGGGTCGCCCGGGTGCGGCACACCACCCCGGGGGTGGGGCTCATCAGCCCGCCGCCCCACCACGATATCTACTCCATCGAGGATCTGGCGGAGCTGATCCACGACCTGAAGAACGCCAACCGGGACGCCCGGATCAGCGTGAAGCTGGTGAGCGAGGTGGGGGTCGGGACCGTCGCCGCCGGGGTCGCCAAGGGCCGGGCCGACGTGGTGCTCATAAGCGGCTACGACGGCGGGACCGGGGCGTCCCCCCGGACCAGTATCCGCAACGCGGGACTGCCCTGGGAGCTGGGCCTCTCTGAGACCCACCAGACTTTGGTGATGAACCGGCTGCGGGATCGGATCGTCATCGAGACCGACGGGAAACTGCTGACAGGCCGGGACGTGGCCATCGCGGCGCTATTGGGCGCCGAGGAGTACGGATTCGCCACCGCGCCCCTGATCGTGATGGGGTGCATCATGATGCGGGTCTGCAACCTCAATACCTGCCCGGTGGGGGTCGCGACCCAGGACCCGGCGCTCTGCGCCCGGTTTAAGGGAGAACCCGAGCACGTGGTGAATTTCATGCGGTTTATCGCCCAGGAGATGCGGGAGATCATGGCTTCCTTGGGCGTACGCACGGTCAACGAGATGATCGGGCGGACCGAATTATTGAAAGCCAAGGAGAATGGCCGCCACTGGAAGGCCCGGGGCGTGGACTTAAGCCGGATACTCACAAAGCCCGCGATGCCGGAGAGCGTGGGCCGCTACCGCACCAAAGAGCAGTACCACGCCCTGGAAAAATCCCTGGATATGCGAAAGCTGCTCGATCTCTGCCGGCCCGCTATCGAAGTAAAACAGCCGGTGGAGGCTTCCTTACCCATCCAGAATACCGAGCGGGTGGTGGGGACAATACTCGGCAACGAGATCACCAAGCGCTACGGCGATACGGGACTGCCCGAGGACACCATCCGGCTGCACTTTAGGGGCAGCGCGGGGCAGAGCTTCGGAGCCTTTGTCCCCGCCGGCGTCACCATGACCCTGGAAGGGGACAGCAACGACTATATCGGCAAGGGGCTTTCTGGCGGCAAGGTGATCGTGTACCCGCCCAAAGAGTCCACTTTCCCCGCCAATGAGAATGTGGTCATCGGCAACGTGGCCTTTTACGGCGCCACCGGGGGCGAGGCCTATATCCGGGGCGCGGCGGGAGAGCGCTTCTGCGTGCGCAACAGCGGGGTCAGCGCCGTCGTCGAGGCGGTGGGGGACCACGGCTGCGAGTACATGACCGGAGGCAAGGTATTGGTGCTGGGCTTAACGGGCCGGAATTTCGCCGCCGGGATGTCGGGGGGGATCGCCTACGTGCTGGATGAGAGGGAGGATTTCCACAAGCGGTGCAACCACGGGATGGTCTCCATGGAGCGGCTGACCGATTACGAGGAGATCGACGAGGTGCGGGCCATGATCGAGCGTCACGTGGGCTATACCGGCAGTGAGCTGGGACGGCGGGTGCTGGACGAGTGGGAGACGCTTCAGTCCCTCTTCGTCAAGGTCGTGCCAAGGGACTACCAGCGGATGATCGAGACCATCGAGAAGGCCTACAATATGGGACTATCGGGAGAAGAGGCCGAGATGGCCGCCTTCGAGGAAAACTACCGGGACGTCGCCCGGGTCAGCGGGAACTAGGAGGAATAAAAATGGCGAAACCAAGCGGTTTTTTGGAATACAAGCGGGCGCTCCCCGAGGATCGGCCCGTGCCCGAGCGGATCAAGGACTGGAAGGAATTTCACATGCACTGCCCCGAGGACATGGCCCGGGAGCAGGCGGCCCGCTGCATGGACTGCGGGGTCCCCTTCTGCCACTCGGGACTGACACTGGGGAAATTCCCCTCGGGGTGCCCGGTCCACAACCTCATCCCCGAGTGGAACGAGCTTGTGTACCTGGGGCTCTGGGAGCAGGCCTACAGAAGGCTGGCCTCCACCAATAATTTTCCGGAGTTCACCGGCAGGGTGTGCCCGGCGCTCTGCGAGGGCGCCTGCACCAACGGCTACGACGACGAGCCTGTCACCATCCGCAATAACGAGAACATGATCATCGAGCGGGCTTTTAAGGAAGGCTGGGTGTATCCCGAAAAGCCCATCGTGCGCACCGGCAAGAAGGTGGCGGTGGTGGGCAGCGGCCCCGCGGGCCTCGCGGCGGCGGACCAGCTCAACCACGCAGGCCATAGGGTGACGGTCTACGAGCGGGCCGACCGGCCGGGGGGACTATTGATGTACGGCATCCCCAATATGAAGCTCGATAAAGACGTCGTTACGCGCCGTATCCGCCTCATGGAGGCCCTGGGGGTCACCTTCGAGACCGGGGTGGAGATCGGCAAGGACATGGAGGCTGAAAAGCTCGTCAGTGACTACGATGCCGTGGTGCTCTGCTGCGGGGCCACCAAGCCCCGGGATATCCGGGTGGAGTCCGGGCGGGAGCTTGCGGGCATCCACTTCGCGGTGGATTTTCTCAGCCAAAACACCAAGAGCCTGCTGGATAGCGATCTAGCCGACGGCAATTACATCTCCGCCAGGGATCAGCATGTGATCGTCATCGGCGGCGGCGATACCGGGACCGACTGCGTGGGGACCAGTATCCGCCACGGCTGCAAAAGCGTAGTGCAGTTCGAGATCCTGCCGGAGAAGCCCGACGGGCGCAGGGCGGATAACCCCTGGCCCGAGTGGCCCGACGTCTGCAAGGTGGACTACGGCCAGGAGGAGGCCCGGTACCTCTACGGGGAGGACCCCCGCCACTACTGCGTGATGACCAAGAAATTCACCGGGGACGAAAGCGGCCACGTGCGGGCCGCCCACACGGTGCAGGTGAAGTGGGAGAAGGACGAAACCGGCAGGTTCAATCTAAAGGAGATACCCGGCACCGAGAAGGAATGGAAGGCCGATCTCGTGTTGCTGGCCATGGGGTTCCTGGGACCCGAGGACACGGTGGCGGAGCAGCTGGGGATCGAGCGGGACCCCCGGTCCAATTTCCAGGCCGACGAGGAGAAATACGCGACCAGTAAGAAGGGCGTGTTCGCCGCCGGAGACGCCCGGAGGGGCCAGAGCCTGGTGGTCTGGGCCATCAACGAGGGGCGGGGGGCCGCGCGGGAGTGCGACCGGTACCTGATGGGGGAGACGAAGCTGAAATAAAGTACTTTGTTTAGAAAAAGAACCTCTCCGAACGGAGGGGTTTTTTTGTGATTCCTTGGAGAGTGGCTTCGTTAGCGTCTCTGCCGAATTTGCCCTTTTTGAGCGGACCAAAAAGGGCGAAAAAGTCCTTTGCCGGGCCCTTAATACGGCTCGGGGCCGTTGTCCCCTTCGCCTTGGGCATAGCTTCGCTTTGCCCATCATGTCGCGGCGATTTCCTGGGGCGGTCGGGCAGAAAAACTGCCGTTTACGCTGAACCACTCCCTCGCCGTGATGTGAATTATATCACGGCTCGGTCGGGCGCTGCGGCTTAGTTTTTCTGCTATCCTCCCACCTCCAGGCCGTGCCAAGGCCCGGGGTTTTGCTGGGGTCGCTCTCTGGAAGAGTAGGCATAGGCCCTTCGGAGTCTCTATTTAGACAGACAGCGGGGCCAAAGCGCTGTGCCGTTGCGGAAGACGACTTAGGCGGATTTGGAAGCAGAAAAAGGCGCAGCGACGCCAGAACAGTTCCGAAACACGCCGATCTGACCGCTCCAGAGAGCGACCCAGTTGTTTGAGGCGCGGAACTGTTCCAGGAGCGTAACCTTTTTCCCAAATCCGTCTATGGAGGATGGAGCAATCGCGCACGAAAAAAGAGGAGGACTGAGATATAAGTACGAAGCCTGAGTGTGGACGGAACCTCGAAAGAAGATGCGGAGACTAGAACGGACCCGGAAGAATTTCTCCCGGGCCCTGCCTTAAAATAATTACATATCCTCCATCAGCCTGAGCATCCCCAGCACGCTGGGCTGGCTCTTCCCTGTCCCGATCTGCAATGGCTCATGGACATTGTACATCAATGGGAATTTCTCAAACCGCTCCCTGGCGTCCATATTCCCGGCTTTTTCATCGATGGCCAGATTGGCGACCCGCCCCGCGATCAGCACATGGCCGGGGAAGAGGTCCTTCTCCCACAGGTACTCGCACTCCAGATTCATGAAGCACTCGGCGATCCGGGGGGCGTGGACCTTTTTGCCCGGCTCCACCGTGAAACCCGCCCCGGTGATCTCATCGGCGCTATCGTCCCGCAGCTCGATGGTGTCAAAGCACTGCTTTTGGTACTCGGCGCTGGGGTAATTGACACACCAGGCCTTGTTCCGCCGGATATCGGCGTGGGTATGGCCCCCGGTGTTCAATGAAAAGAGGCAGAGGTAGTCGTCCTTATTCCCCGCCCAGAATCCCCAGGAGTGGAAGCATGCGTTGGGGACGTCGTTTTCCTTGTAGGTGGTGATGAGAAACAACGGCTGTGGCGCCACCGCCACGAATTCCATCCAGGAGAAATACTCGTGCTGACCCGGCCAGTTTTCCTTGAAATGATCCATCGCCTGAGATAATTCGATTTTGCTCATGAAAAAATCCCTCCTCGTATGTTTGTGTTAAGCATACGGGAGGCAATGTGCCAAAAAGCTGTCATATTTATAAATACAAAATTGCCATAGTATAATAAATCTATACCATGCATTATATGTTAATCGTAATAGCGGAGGATTGATGATGAAGGAAAAAGGTGCTTCTCTGATCATTTTCGTATGCAGCGCGCTGGCGCTTATCATTTCATTAATACTATTTCGGAATATGGGAGCGTATGTGGATGAATATGGGACCTCGCCGCAAGTCGTGTACGGCGGCCACGTCTGGTCCAATATGGCGTGGCTGCGGTTGGCGCTGCTCGCTGTGACGACCCTCGTATCCGGAGTCAATCTGTTTCGCAAATGGACAGTTAAATAATCCGAACGACGATTATCCGTAGGTGTGTCGATTAATAGTACCGGTTGATTTGACTGACAACGTCCCGGATATGCGCCCGGACGTGGTCTGGGGCGAGGACCCGCATGTGGGGACCAAAGCTCAGTACCATGCTGTCAAAGGAATCCCCCATGGGCCAGCGGATATCGGCCCGGATACTGCCGTCCTCTTGCCAGCTTAGTTCCTCGGGGGAGAATAAATCCAGGGCCTTGTGGGCCGTCTTGGCGTCGATTTGCAGGGTGACCAACTCCGCCGGGGTCTCAGGCATGTCCTCCAGGAAAAAGTGATCCTGCCACTCCCGATCCCGACGGGTGAATGTCTCTGCATTTGCGATGGGATCGAGCATACGGGAGAGGCGGAAGAGGCGGTATTCATCCTTGACCCGGCAGAAGGCGTAGAGGTACCAGTTCAGCCCGCGGAAGACCAGGGTCATGGGCTCCACCGTCCGGTGGCTGCGCTGGCCCCGGCTGTTGATATAGGTGAAGGTCACGGTGCGCCGGGTCTCGATGGCCTCCCGGAAGACCTGCCAGGAGCGCTGGAGGGCGGCGTGGGACTGCCAGGGCATGGCGGAGAAATTCATGGCGATCTGGGTGGGGCCGTCCTGGGCGCCGAGGATGCTGAGTTTGTCGGCGGCGACCTTGACCCCCGGGGGAGCCAGCACATCCCGGGCGCCCTGGAGCACCATGAGCATCTCTTTTAGCTCGGTCTTGGTCAGCGTCCCGCTGTCCATCCTGTACCCTTCCATGAGAAAAATACCCCCGTCGGTACCCTTCTGGGTATACAGGGGCAGGCCCGCCTGGGCCAACGCGTCGATATCACGGTAGATGGTGCGCCGGGAGACCTCAAACCGCTCGGCTAGATCACCGGCGGTGGCACGGCGGTGATTGAGTATATAAAATGTAATGCCCAATAGGCGGTCGAGTTTCACTCTGTATCCTTCTGGGCCGTGTCCCGCACCCAGCGGTCATAGAGCTCCATGAATCGCGTTAAAGAGACCGGCACGTAGGTCACGTCCCGTTCCCCGTCGATGCTGACCTGCTCTCCCTCGAAGGAGGGATCTCCCTCGACGAGGCGCAGGTTCATGGTGGCACGGGTGGGCTTCATGTCCTCCCGGCAGATCGCCCGTGTCGTGACCTCCTCGATATCCTGGGCCATGGCGAACAGATGGGTGCTGCCCTCAAAGGGCTGTCCGGCGAAATCGGACCGCAGTCCGAAACAGATCACGGGGATATTCAGCCGCGTCACCACCCGGGCCAGGTCCCAGACATTCTCCTGGGAGAGGAACTGGGCCTCGTCGATCAACACGATGGACACGCCCTCCCGGGACGCGATCTCGTCGAATAGCCAACCCGCGGGTCCCGGCTGGATCAAAAAGTCGCACTCGCGGCGAAGCTGCCCGTCCAGTATCCGTGAGACGACGTGCCGCCCCTGCTTGGTGTCCACGGCGGGCTTTAGGACCAGGATTCGTTTCCCGTTATTGATCTCGTAGTCGTGGGCGATCTGCAGGAGCTGGATGGTCTTTCCGGCGTTCATCACCGCGTAGCGGAAGTACAGCTTTGCCATAATCATCCTCCATTCCGACACTATTATGACATAGTCGCGCGGCTGGGACAAGATCGGTGGGACGGATTGTCAATAAAATGAGAAATTACCGGTCTCCCGCCCGTGCTTCTCGGCTTTAGCGATGATGATCCTGGTCAAAGCGATCATGACGGCGCACACGGCGATCAGATACCCGATGCTGGGCAGGCTTCCTAAGAGACTCCCCCGGATCAATAGGGACCGGACGATGACCAATGTGTGGGTCAGGGGGAATATGACCGATATGACCTTCGCCCACAGGGGGAATACGGCGGTGGGCACCCGCACCCCGGAAAAGAGGGACATGGGCTCGTCGAATACGTTGAACAAAATACCCGCGTCCCGGGAGAACATGAAGATGACATTCATGAGCCCGCCCCATATCATGGCGGACAGGGTCAGGATCAAGAACACCAGGGGCAGGTACAGCAGGTTCATGAGGGGTATGCCCTGAAAGCAGATGGTCACGAACACGGCGAATATGAGAAACATCCATATATTCTGAAACAGCGCGCCCAATGTCCGGCCGTAGATGATCGCCATGCGGTTGGCGGGGCTCAAAAACACCATCTCCAGTGTGCCGTTGCGCCGCTCGAAGCTCATCATCCAGGCGCTCTGCACCAGGGCCCCGAAGGAATTGTACGCCAGAAAACCCGTGATCAAAAAGGTGACCATGGACTCGACCGAGGTGAAATACTCGCTCATGCTGTCGGAGAGATTGAAGGGCTTGAAGTCATAGTAGGCGTTGATAAAGATCACCACGGGCCAGATCAACAGCGCGAAATACATGTACCGGGAATGGAATGTATTCCGGTGCTGCTTCAATATCTCCGCCTGTACGATCCGCCATATGCCTCTCATCGCGCTAGCCTTCCATGGTTAATTTCATCAGGGCGTCTTCCATCTTGGGCTCGGTGATCTCCAGTTTTTTGACCAGCAGGCCCTCGTCGGTCAATAGCTTCATGCAGTGGGTGGATAGATTCTCTGTGCCGTGGATCAGGATGGATACGCCCTGCTCATCCTGGGCGGTCTCGACGCTGGCGTCATACCTGGCGGCCAGGGCCTGGATACTGCCCTCGGCGGCAGCCGGCAGGGCGTCCACATGGACGCGGACTCCGACCCCCATCTGGGCCAATTGGATGAGCTCCCGGGGGCTCCCGGTCTTGATCACCCGGCCCTCGTTGATCAGATACACCGTATCGCAGAGCTCCTCCACCTCGGTGATATAGTGGGTGGTCAATAGGATGCCCCTTTCGTGTTCCTTGGCTAGGTCCCGCACATAGGCCCGCAGTTCCTTGGCGATGGCGATATCGAGCCCCAAAGTGGGCTCGTCCAGGAACAGGTATTGGGGGTCGTTGATGAGGCCCCGGGCGATCTGGAGCCGCTGCTTCATCCCCTTCGAGTATTTCTCCACCGGCACGTCCGCCGAGTCATCGAGGCCGACGAGATCGATCAATGCGGCGATCCGCTCCTTCAGCAGGGCCTTGGGGACGCCGTAGAGCGCCCCGAAATACTCGAGGTTTTCCCTGGCGGTGAGCCGCCAGTAGATATTGCGCTCGCCGCCGGTGATGACGTTGACCTTCTTCTTGATCTCCCTGGGGTGTTTGACCCCGTCTATACCGTCGATGGTGAAAGTGCCCGAGGTGGGCTCCAATATCCCCGCCAGCATCCGGATGGTGGTGGTCTTGCCCGCGCCGTTGACCCCCAGTAATCCCACGATATGCCCCGGCTCGATGGTCAATGAGAGGTCTTTTGCCGCCACGACTTCCTTTATAGAGGCGGGCTTGAAAAGCCCCTTCTTTTCCTTGACTCTGTATACCTTGCATAGTCTGTCTGACTGGACCAATGCGTTCACCCCTTACCCGAATATTTTCTGGAGGAATCTGCGCTCGCTGCGGTGCAGCCATAGAAAGCCGACCGTGAGATACACGGCGCTCAAGGCGAAGATCTCGATCAAGAGCCCCGGATGCTCTCCGATGGTATGCCCCTGCAGTATCACCTTCCGGAATAGGTCGAGGACCGCCGTGAAGGGGACCGCGTGGGACAGGGGCTGCACCCAGGCGGGGAGGTACTGGATGGGGAAGGTCACCCCGCACAACAGGCTCATGAGGATAAACAGTGTGTTCTGGCTGATATAGGTATCCCGGGTGGAGAGCATCAGGGCCGCCAGGGTGATGCTCATGGAAAACAGCGCGAAAATGGAGATCACCCAGACCATCAGGATCTGCACCGGATGGAGATAGGGAAAGCGCGCCCCGGCGACCCATCCGATCAACAGGATGACGGCCAGCTCCAGTGTCGCCCGCAGGATCTGCTCCAGTAGACTCCCCAGCATGTACCCCAGCCGTGAGGAGGGGGAGAGGAGCAGGGTCTCCAATGTGCCCTCCCATACCTCGACCATCAATGTCCGGGAGACATTCATGATGGAGGCGATGGCGAATGTGAAGAACGCCGCCCCCAGTATGGCGAAGGCCAGATAATCGGCATGATCGGTATAGGTACTGAACAGCGAATTGGTCTGTCCCTGAAACAGGTACGCGTACAGAAACAGGGAGATGAGCACGGTATAGGCGCCGGTGATCACCCGGCCGACGAAGAACGACCAGGGGTAGGCCCTCCTGGATACGATAAAATTCCTCTTGGCGGTGGCCAGCAAGACTCTGAACATGGGCACCTCATAGACCCGATATAGTAAATTTATATAAATATACCAATGATACATACAACTGTCAAACCGCTCCCGTCAAAAACAGATAAAAATTGGATAATGACACCGCCGGAACTTATGGGAATTTCGGGTACACTATGTCCGGGAACGTACGCGTTCCCTCGGCACGGTAGTCGTGCGCAAATGTGCAGAAATGGAGGTGCAGTCAATTGATGATGAACTGGATGGCGCAGATGATACACAGACGGCAGCGGCAGATGAGGCGGATGATGAACGGCGGACAGAACAATTTCGTCTCGGGCATGATGCTGGGAGCCATGGCCGGAGCGGCCGCCGGGCTCATGTTCGCGCCCAAGCCGGGCAAGGATCTGCGGATGGATATCGCGGAAAAGGCGGGGCAGGCCCTGGGAGGCGCGTCGGAGAAAACCAAGCAGTTTGGCCAGCAGGTGAAGAAGACCGCCCAGCAGGTCCAGAGCACTATACAGGATACGGTCAACCAGGCGACCAGCGCGGCGGGGAACCCGCCCAACAACCCGCCGGCATAAGGGAGGCCCCGTATGAAAACCATGATCAGCCTGGGAGAGATGATGCTGATACTGCTGACCATCGCCGGGGTGGCGGCGCTGGTCTTCGTGGCCATCGCCATGTCCAAGATATCGTCGCTGGCATCCCGCACCAAGCAGGTGCTGGACGAAAACCGGCTGGCAATACGAGAGACGGTGAAGGCGATGCCCGGTCTCGTGAAGGAAACCGGCGAGACGGTGGCGGATACCAAGAAGACCCTGGATACGGTACTGCCCCGGACAAAGGTGATCACCGCCAATATGGAGTCCATCACCACCGACGGCCGGGAAACCCTGGATACGGTGAAACGGGTGACGGAGGTGGTGGGAAACGGGGTCAAGAGGACCGTCCACACCATCGAGGAAGGGATGGAGGAGACGGCGGACGGCGTCAGGCTGATCGCGGATATGATCCGCATGGTGGTATCGATGTTTTCCTAGGTACCGCTTGGGAATCATGAAGCATATGCGGCAAATTCACCGCATATGCTTTTTTTGGTGGTGGGAGGTTTCTTTAGCCGCACGATAGATATCGTGCGCGATTGTCTATCTGGGGGGATCGTATATGGGAGAAAAGGCCAAGGGTTTTATGAAGCGGGTCTGCGGCGCGCTCATAAGCGTATTGATCGCGGAGGGCGTGGGGGTAGTGGCCGCGCTGCTCTCCCGGGGCGGATTCAGCCAGTACGCCTCCCTCGAAAAGCCCGCCTTCGCCCCGCCGGGGTGGGTCTTTTTCCCCGTGTGGGTCATCCTCTATGCCCTGATGGGCTGGGCGGCCTACCGGGTGTGGCGGGCCCCGTCCTCCACCAGCCGGCTGGAGGGGCTGATTTACTATGGGCTGCAGCTCCTTTTGAATTTACTATGGCCGGTATTGTTCTTTGGCCTTGAGATGCGGGGGCTCGCGTTCCTGGAGCTCGCGTCGTTGTTCATCCTGATACTGATGAGCTTGGAGCGGTTCTACCAGGTGGATAAATGGGCGGGGTGGCTGATGGCCCCCTACGCGGCGTGGTCGGCCTATGCGCTGGTGCTCAATGGGGCCATCTGGTTTCTGAACCAGTAGGCTGACTTCAGGCTTCCGATAGGGGCCGCAATTCTTCGTTGGCTTCACCTGCAAAACGTCGGCCACGTATGTGTAAATACGCTCCCTTGTTTGCAAGTTAGCCGCCTTGCCTTGCAACCCTTCTCGAAACCCTGCCATCGTTTTATCCAAACACATCGTTGTCGTCAAATTGATGTATTGGGGCTGGGCTTGGTGAGAAGTGCTATGAAATCGTGAGGTCCGAAGTCCTTCTCTCATTAATGCAACGACAAAACCTTCACAAGAAGTTTCTTGTGAATTTATGTTTACAAATGGCATAATTGTAAATAGAATATATATAAATACTGAAACTATAGTAATATGGATTTGTAATTGGATATGAATCGAAAAGTAGTTTTAAACATAATAGTGGTACTGATTCTGGTTGCCATTGCGATAGTAGTGTGTATAATACTACAAAATCATAACCAGACATATGAACCTGCGCCGAAAGAGGAGATTATTACTGCCTTTCATGAAAACTACGAGTTATTTATACCCGTAGCTGAATTTGCCAACAATACTGCGGGTAATTTATATGTAGACTACACACCTGAACATGGCATAGTTATTGAGAACACCGGAAATGAATCTGAAATTGATAGTATGAGTGCTGATACAAAAAGAAGTATAAAAAAGATAATCAAAATGATTGATTTTGGTGGTATTTATGAAATGGGAAAAGAAGAAATATATTTTCTAAGAAATGGTGGAGATATTGAGGAAGGAATTTGCTATATGGGTGAAGCGGAAGAGCCGCTGTATATTGATGAAACGGAAAAAGAACATATTACGGGCAACTGGTATTACTATTCAACTTGGCATGAATAATTTGTGCGACAAAAAGATATTTTAGGCACAGCTTTTAAGGGACGAAGCTGGTCTTTTTTATCTATACCCGCCCGCCGCCCGATTTCGGTATTAGGGGGCTTGCCACCCCTATAACCCCGAGATTTTAGTGAAAAGAATCCCCTTACATAGTTACCGATATCTAACCCCAAAGAACAGGCAGCGGGGTCAAGCCCTGTGCCTTTGCGGAAGACGACTTTGCCGGGTGAGGAAATAGAAACAGGTGGAGCGGTGCAGAATGGTTCCGGAATACGCCTTAACGACCGCTCCAGAGAACGACCCATGGGGATTAACGGGTGCGTTTTGCTTAGCAAAGCCACCCCACTTGATGTTTTAAGGCGCGGAACCATGCAAGCCGCGAGCCTGTTTTCCCGAACACGGCAACCGGAGGACGGAGCAAAGGGCACTAAAAAAGAAGGAGAATTGAGAAGTAAGTGCAGAGGCGAGAGTGTGGACAGAACCACATATTGAATAAAGAACTTGGCAAGACACAAACAGAGCCCCTTTCGGAGCCCTGCTTACTATAAAGTACAACAAATAATTATCCTACGATCACACATCCACTCCCAGCAGCACCTTCACCAGCAGCCCGATCCCGAAGGACAGCGCCGCCACGCCGATGCTGATCGTAAACATCTCAAAGAACCGCCTCCGGAAGGGAAGCCCCTTGGCCACCGCGATGTAGAAATTGAAGATCAGGATCACCAGCACCGCGTTTCCGATGGTCCAGGCCAGGGCGAGGAATGGATTGGCCAGCACCAGGTAGGGGATCACCAGCAGCACCACCGTCAGCACATAGGCCGCCCCGGTGTAGAGGGAGGACTTTAATGGATGGGCGCTGCTCTCGGTATCACCCTTCCCCGACCGGGCCGAGAGGTACTCGCTGGCCGCCATGGAAAGGGAGGCGGCGATCCCGGTGATGAGACCGGAAAGGGCGGTGAGCCGGGCGTTTGATAGGGCGAAGGTGAGCCCCGCCAGGGTGCCGGTCAGCTCCACCAGGGCGTCGTTTAGTCCCAGCACCATGCTGCCCACGTACTGGAGGTGCTCCTCGTGGAGCATTTCCAAAAGCGCCTGCTCGTGGGCCTCCTCGTCATCCACGATGCGCCGGGCTTCGGGGTATTTCTCGCAGAGGGGCTGGTAATTGGTCTGGGCCCTGTCCTCCCCCTGCTCCATGAGCTTGATCCCGAAGGTGATCCCGAAGAGGCGGGACACCCAGAAGAAGAAAAAGATCCGCCACCGGCTGGGCTTGACGTCCTTTCCCGAGATGGCGTGCCAGAAATCGTAATGGGATTTCTCGTCTTTTCCTACCTTTCGGAGCACCTCGGCGTTGGCCTCATGCTTGATGGCACCGGCGAGGCGTGTGTATATGTGATACTCGGTGATCTCGTTGCGCTGGGCGGTGGTGATCATCGCAAGCGTTTTTTTATCAATTTGCATATATATGTTCCTTTCTATCTATATCCATGTCTATTGTACCGCAAGGATGTCCCATGGCGAAAGTTCTTTAATTTGTAACGTCTAAAAAGATTCTGACTGTTTTATCATTGCATTTTTATCAAGGCTTAGCCGTTAACTGCAAAGTGGAAGATGCAGAAAAAAACTGAGATAATAATGCGCGATAAAATTGTTTCATTTCCAGTAATACAAGAAAAGTCAACGACGCATCGAGGCGGGCTTTCAGGCTGGCTAGAAAGCCCTGAATGCAAGGCACGGGGAGGATTTTACCGGAAGCGTAGTACTTCTACGCTGAGGATGAAACCGGACCCGTAACGCAGCAGACGGGCTTTATCGCCAGCCTGGTCTTGACAAGATGCATGCGGGTACGATACCATGATGAAAATAACGGAATAATGGCGTGGAACAGGACCGCCCCATGGTCACTGCGCGTAGAGAAGCGGCCGGCCGGTGAAAGGCCGCGGGCACATCGTGGGGGCATCACCTGGGAGCCGGGTGTCTGAACATAGTAAGACGCCCCGTGGGAGAGCGTGAATCTCGTACGAGCGGCCGGGCAGTAGTCCGGCAAATCGGGTGGTACCGCGGAATGGCAAGCCTTTCGTCCCTATGTGGAGGAAAGGCTTTTTGTATTTTGGGCGAAATCAACGAAGGAGCGTGCGGGAATGGACGTATTCAAACCCCTGATGGACCAGAAGGTAAAAGACAACGAGGGCGCGGTCAGATCCTATTGGGATGAGATCGATCTATTGCGCCTGAGCGAGACGGAGCGGGAGGGATGTCCTTCCTATATATTCTACGAGGGACCGCCCACCGCCAACGGGATGCCCGGCATCCACCACGTGATCGCCCGGGTACTGAAAGACGCCGTCTGCCGGCACCAGATCATGGAGGGCTACCAGGTCAAGCGCAAGGCCGGGTGGGACACCCACGGCCTGCCGGTGGAGATCGAGGTGGAGAAACAGCTGAACCTCAACAGCAAGCAGGAGATCGAGGAATACGGGATCGCGGCGTTTAATGAAAAGTGCCGGGAATCGGTATTCAAGTACGAATCCGCTTGGCGGGAGATGACCCGGCGGATGGCCTATGAGATCGATCTCGACCACCCCTATATCACCTTGGACAACGACTATATCGAGAGCGTGTGGTGGATCCTCGATCAATTCTACAAAAAGGGTCTGATCTATGAGGGGCACAAGATCCTTCCCTACTGCTCCCGGTGCGGGACGGGGCTCGCCTCCCACGAGGTGGCCCAGGGATACGAGGAGATCAAGACCACCACGGTCTATGTGAAATTTAAGCGCAGGGACGCCGACGAGTACTTCCTGGTATGGACCACCACCCCCTGGACCCTGGCCTCCAATGTGGCGCTGACCGTGAACCCCAAGGAGACCTACCAGAAGGTCCGCTACGAGGACACGGTCTACTATATAGAGAAGAACCTCGCGCCCAAAGTGCTGGAAGGGGAGTACGAGGTCCTCGATGAGATGCCCGGCAAGGACCTGGAATACATCGAGTACGAGCAGTTGATGCCCTTCGTGAAAGCCCCCGAAGGGGCAAAGGCCTTCTTCGTGACCCTGGCCGACTACGTCACCACCGAGGACGGCACCGGGATCGTCCACACCGCCCCGGCCTTCGGCGAGGACGACTATCGGACCGGGGTAAAATACGGCCTGCCGGTACTGCAGCCCGTGGACGAGACCGGCAAGTACACGACGACCCCCTGGGAGGGGATGTTCGTCATGGACGCCGATATCGAGATACTGAAGTGGCTCTATGGCGAGGGTAAATTATTCAAGAAGGAAAAGGTCGCCCACAATTACCCCCACTGCTGGCGCTGTCACACGCCGCTCCTCTACTACGCCAAGCCCAGCTGGTATATCCGTGTGACGGATTTCCAGGACCTGCTCATCGCCAATAACGATAGCGTGGACTGGTACCCGCCCTATGTGGGGGAGAAGCGGTTTGGAAATTGGCTCACGGAGCTAAAAGACTGGGCCATCTCCCGGAGCCGGTACTGGGGGACGCCCCTGCCCATCTGGCGCTGTGGCTGCGGCCACTGCGAGAGCGTGGGCTCCCGGGCGGAGCTGGCCGAACGGGCGGTGGAGGATATCGACGAATCCATCGAGCTGCACCGGCCCTATGTGGATGAGATCCACCTAAAATGCCCCGAATGCGGGGAGCTGATGGAGCGGGTACCCGATGTCATCGACTGCTGGTTTGATAGCGGCAGCATGCCCTTCGCCCAGCAGCACTATCCCTTTGAGAACAAGGAGAACTTCGACGAGCTCTTTCCCGCGGACTTCATCTGCGAGGGGCTCGACCAGACCCGGGGATGGTTCTACAGCCTGCTGGCCATTGCCACATTCATAAAGGGACGCTCGCCCTATAAGCAGGTATTGGTCAACGACCTGATCCTGGATAAGGACGGCAAGAAGATGAGCAAGAGCAGGGGGAACAGCGTGAACCCCTTCGAGCTCTTTGATCAATACGGTGCCGACGCCCTGCGGTGGTACCTGCTCTACGTCTCCCCGGTGTGGTCGCCCACCCGGTTCGACGTGGACGGGCTCAGTGAGGTATTGAGCAAGTTCTTCGGGACGTTTAAGAATGTGTACACGTTCTTTGCCATGTACGCCAATACCGACGGGGTGGACCCCCGCAGTTTTGACGTGTCCTATGAGAATCGGGCCGAGCTGGACCGCTGGATCCTCTCCAAGTACCACCGGTTGGTGGGAGACGTCCGGGAACAGTGGGAGGGCTTTGACCTCAATAAGATGGTTCGTCTCGTACAGAATTTCGTCAACGAGGACCTGTCCAACTGGTATATCCGCCGGTCCCGCCGCCGCTTCTGGGCCTCGGAGCTCGACATGGATAAGATGGCGGTGTATCGGACCACCTACGAGGTGCTGGAGGGACTGTGCCGGCTGATCGCCCCCATCGCCCCCTATATCGCCGAGGAGATGTACCGCGATCTCACCGGGGCGGTGTCGGTCCATCTCGCCATGTACCCGGAGCAGGAAGCGGGATGCCTGGACGATCGGCTGGAAGAGAAGATGGACCTGGTCCGGGATCTGGTGACCCTGGGGCGCGCCAGCCGGGAATCGGCCCGGATCAAGGTGCGCCAGCCCCTAAGCGAGGTACTGATCGACGGGAAGTACCGGCCCATCATGGAGGACCTGGTCCCCCTGATCAAGGAGGAGCTGAATGTCAAGGACGTGGTCTTCGAAGAGGACCTGCACCAATACATGCACTTTACCCTGAAGCCCAATTTCCGGGTGGCGGGGCCCCAGCTCGGCCCCAAAATAAAGGTCTTCGGCAAAGTGCTGAATGATCTCAACGCCGCCGACATCGCTCCCAGGCTGGAAAGCGGAGAGAGTGTCGAGATCGACCTGGAGGGTACGCCCTACACCATCAACGAGGACAATGTCCAGGTCTCTATCTCCGCCAAGGAAGGCTTCGACGTGGCCATGGAGGGGAATAAGTTCGTGATCCTCGATACCTCATTGACGCCGGAATTGACCGCCGAGGGGCTCGCCCGGGAATTCGTCTCCAAGGTTCAGCAATTGCGGAAACAGAGCGGCTTCGAGGTCATGGACAATATCCACATCCGCTACGCCGGGGACGACGAGACGGGCAAGGCGCTGAGTACCTGGCGGGAGTACGTGATGAAGGAGACCCTGGCCGAGACCCTGGAACGGAAGGACAGTGTACAGGGGCAGGAGACCGATCTCAATGGGCATAGTACCCAGATCGAAGTGGAGAAAGCACAGTAAACAGCTATCTATCAATTCACTGAAAGTGGGCCCAAAAGGCCCACTTTCTTTTATGCTTATGCAGATATTCTATCCGGTCTCTGGCGAGGGAAGCGAAACGGGCAGTACTGTTTTACCACATGCATGGGGTATATGGTAATCCATGGGATTCTATCCGGTTGAATCTACCCCCGATCGGTGGTACAATCATAGTTCAAGAGAAGGCCGCTCCGCGTGTTTTCGCGGGGCGCGTCTATGAGGTGAAAAGTATGGGTTTACTCGATAGTATATTCGGCAATATGAACGACAAGGAAGTGAAGCGGCTCTCCCGCAGGGCGGACGAGATCGAGGCGCTGGAGCCCGCGATGCAGGGGCTGACCGACAACCAGCTGAGGTCGAAGACCGGTGAATTCAAGGAGCGGCTGGCAGCGGGGGAGACCCTGGACGATCTATTGCCCGAGGCATTCGCCGTAGTCCGGGAGGCGTCGGTGCGGGTCTTGGGGATGCGGCACTTCCATGTGCAGCTCATCGGCGGCATCGTGCTGCACCAGGGCCGGATCGCCGAGATGAAGACCGGCGAAGGCAAAACCCTGGTGGCGACACTGCCCGCGTACCTAAACGCCCTCAGCGGCGACGGTGTGCATATCGTCACGGTCAACGATTATTTGGCCAAATTCCAGAGCGCCTGGATGGGAAAGGTCTTTCACTTCCTGGGGCTTACGGTCGGACTCATCGTCCACGATCTAAGCTCGGAAGAGCGCCGGGCGGCCTACGGCGCGGATATCACATACGGGACAAATAACGAGATGGGGTTTGACTATCTCAGGGACAATATGGTGATCTACGCCAAGAACTGCGTCCAGCGCAAGCTGAATTTTGCCATCGTCGACGAGGTGGACTCGATCCTGATCGACGAGGCCCGGACGCCCCTCATCATCTCCGGTCCCGGAGACAAGTCCACCGATCTCTACCAGAAGGTGGACCGGTTTGTTACCAAGCTCAAGAACGAAACGGATTACGAAAAGGACGAGAAGGACCAGACCGTCCATCTCACCGAGGAAGGGACCGAAAAGGCCGAGTCTTATTTCGGGGTGGAGAACCTCGCCGACCCCTCCCAGATCGAACTGATGCACCATATCAACCAGGCCCTGAAGGCCCGGACGCTGATGAAACGGGACATCAACTACGTGGTGAAGGACGGCCAGGTGGTCATCGTCGACGAATTCACCGGGCGCCTCATGGTGGGGCGGCGCTACAGTAACGGGCTCCATCAGGCCATCGAGGCCAAGGAAAATGTCAACGTCATGCGGGAGAGCAAGACGCTGGCCACCATCACGTTCCAGAATTATTTTCGGATGTACAATAAGCTTTCGGGCATGACCGGTACGGCGAAGACCGAGGAAGAGGAATTCAAGGCGATCTATGGGATGGACGTGGTGGTGATCCCCACCAATATGCCCATGATCCGCAAGGATTTCAACGACGTGGTCTATGTGAATCCCCCAGGGAAATTTCGCGCGGTGGTGGAGGAGATCGCCCAGTGCTACGCCGTGGGCCAGCCGGTGCTGGTGGGCACCATCTCCATCGAGAACAGCGAACTGTTAAGCAAGATGCTCAAGCGCAAGGGGGTCCCCCATCAGGTCCTGAACGCCAAGCATCATGAGAAGGAAGCGGAGATCGTGGCCCAGGCGGGACGATTGAAGACCGTCACCATCGCCACCAATATGGCGGGCCGCGGTACCGATATCATGCTGGGGGGCAACCCGGAATTCCTGGCGGTGAAAGAGATGCGCGCCCAGGGATACGAGGAGGAAATGATCACCCAGGCCACCGGCCACGAGGATACCGATGATCCCGATATCCTGGCGGCGCGGCAGGTATTCAACGAGCTGTACAAGTCCTTCAAGAAAGAGACCGAGGCGGAAAAGAAGAAGGTCATCGAAAGCGGGGGGCTGCACATCATCGGCACCGAGCGCCATGAGAGCCGCCGGATCGATAACCAGCTACGTGGCCGCTCGGGCCGCCAGGGGGACCCCGGTTCCTCCCGGTTCTACATCAGCCTGGGGGACGATCTGATGCGGCTCTTCGGCTCGGACCGGATACAGAACATGGTCACCGCCATGGGTATGCAGGAGGACCAGCCCATCGAGTACGGGATACTCTCCCGCCAGATCGAGCAGGCCCAGAAACGGGTGGAGGGCCGCAACTTCGGCATTCGCAAGCATGTACTGCAATACGACGACGTGATGAACAAGCAGCGCGAGGTCATCTACTCCCAGCGCCGCAAGGTGCTGGAGGGGCAGGACCTGCGCGGCTCCATCATGAGCATGGTGGAGGATATCATCGACCGGGCCATCGAGATCTACACCGGGGGGATCGACCATCCCGAGGAATGGGATCTCAAAGGCCTCAGTGATCACCTGCACCCCATATTCCTCCCCGAGGACGCGCTCACCTTTAGCGAATCCCATGTATTTGATCTCACGCGGGATGAGCTGCGGGCGCGGCTACGTGAGATCGCCGAGCAGGAGTACCAGCGCCGGGAGGCGGAAAACGGCGAGCACCAGATGCGGGAGGTCGAGCGGGTGATCCTGCTGCGAACGGTGGACCGCAAGTGGATGGACCATATCGACGCCATGGACCAGCTGCGGGAGGGGATCGGACTACGTGCCTACGGCCAGCGCGATCCCGTCATCGAGTACCGGATGGAGGGCTTCGATATGTTCGAGGAAATGACCCAGGCCATCCAGGACGAGACGGTGACCCTGCTCTACCACGTCCGGGTGGAGAGCCAGATGCCCCGCCGGGAACAGGTGGCCAAGCCCACCATGACAGGGCGTCCCGCGGAGCCTCCGGCCAAGAAGCCGGTGGTGAAGGGCGCCAAGGTGGGACGCAACGACCCCTGCCCCTGCGGCAGCGGCCTCAAGTACAAAAAATGCTGCGGCAAAGACGCATAAAAGGATAGAACATGATCGTAGAACTGCAAAACGCGAAAAACAGGCTGACGGATATCCGGACCAATATCGAGCAGGCGGGGACGGCTCTCGGGCCTGAGAAGGTGAAGGGCCGGATCAATGAGCTTGAACAGAAGATGAACGAGCCCGACTTCTGGAACGACCAGCAGGCGTCCCAATCGGTCAATAAGGAAATGAAGGTCCTGCGGGGCAAGCTGGAACGATACCAGGGGCTGCTTAGTCGTCTGGAGGATATGGAGGTACTGATCGAGCTGGGGCAGGAGGAGAACGACGATTCGGTGGTCAGCGAGGTCACCGAGGGGATCGGCAAACTGGAAAAGCAGGCCGAATCCTTCCGGCTCTCCATGCTCCTAAACGGCCAGTACGACGCCAACAACGCCATCATCGAGATCCATCCCGGCGCGGGGGGGACCGAGTCCATGGACTGGGCCAATATGCTGTATAGGATGTACACCCGCTGGTGCGAGCGGCAGGGCTATCAGGTGAAGGTCCTCGATCATCTCCCCGGGGACGTGGCGGGACTGAAAAGCGCCACCCTCCATGTGATCGGCGAGAACGCCTACGGGTATCTCAAGGCCGAACGGGGGGTCCACCGCCTGGTGCGTATCTCCCCATTCGACGCGTCGGGGCGGCGGCACACGTCCTTTGCCTCCCTGGACGTGATGCCCGAACTGGATGACGAGGCGGAGATCGAGATTGATTTCGACGAGATCCGGGTGGATACCTACCGCTCTAGCGGCGCCGGGGGCCAGCATGTCAATAAGACCGAATCGGCGGTGCGCCTCACCCATATCCCCTCGGGGATCGTGGTCCAGTGCCAGAACGAGCGGAGCCAGACCCAGAACAAGGAGACCGCCATCAAGATCCTGAAGGCCCGGCTGCTGGAGAAGCAGGAGCGGGAAGCCCAGGAGAAGATGGATAAGATGCGGGGCGAGCAGAAGAGCATCGAGTGGGGCAGCCAGATCCGCTCCTACGTGTTCCACCCCTACACCATGGTGAAGGATCACCGGACCAACGCCGAGGTGGGGAATATCCAGGCCGTCATGGACGGGGACCTGGACGTGTTTATCAACGCGTACCTGCAGATGACGGCGGGGGAGCCCGATGAAGAATAGCGTACGGGGGCGCGACGCCTTCTTTGCGATGTTTGACCAGATGGTCAAAACATGCGAGATCATCATTGATCGACCCAGGGGTACCGCCCACCCGCGGTACCCTGATTTTATCTACCCTGTTGATTATGGCTATCTGGATGGAACGACATCCATGGACGGCGGGGGCATCGACGTGTGGCTGGGGGAGAGCGGGGAAAAGAAGCTGGACGCCGTGATGGTCACCGTGGACACGCACAAGAAGGACAGTGAGGTCAAGCTGCTGCTGGGATGCGGCGAGCAAGAGCAGGAACTGATCAATCGAGTTATGAACGAAAAGGGCATGCGGGGGGATCCTGATACCCCGGGAGTAATGAATTTTAACTCACCTCATTTCTTTATTTTCTAAAATCTCCTTATACCCACGCAATAGCAGGGAATTCTAACATTGGTCGTGAAGGTATCGATAAGGAGGTCATAGGATGAGCAACGTCATCAACAATAGGGAATACCGGAAGAAACTGCTGAAGGAATTGATCACGGAACTGCACAACGGAAAGAGTGTGGACGATGTGAAGCAGCGGTTCCAGGAGGCGTTCGGCGGCGTTTCCGCGTCCGAAATATCCGAGGTGGAGCAGGCGCTGATCATGGATGGGATGCCCGTCAGCGAGGTCCAGCGGCTCTGCGACGTCCACGCCTCGGTCTTTAAGGGTTCTATCGAGGAAATCCACAAGCCCCGGCAGGATTATGAGATCGAGGGCCATCCGGCTCACACGCTCAAGGAAGAGAATCAGGCCGTTTCCCGGCTGGTGGAGAGGATCAAGCCCCAGCTTGACGCCCTGAATGAAGACAGTCGGCAAGCCGTGATCCCAAACCTCCGGGAAGATATAGAGGAACTGGATCAGATCAATATCCACTATCAGAAGAAAGAGAATCTGTTTTTCCCCTACCTGGAGAAGTACAATATCACCGCCCCGCCCAAGGTCATGTGGGGGGTGGACGATGAGGTGCGGGGGCTCCTCAAGGAAGTGAAGACCCTCCTGGACAGCGACGGGGATGTGAACGCCGTCAAGTCCAAAGCCGGGGAGGCGATCAACGCCGTCAAGGAGATGATATTCAAGGAAGAGAATATACTCCTGCCCATGATGATCGAGACCCTTACCCAGGATGAGTGGAAGCGGATCGCCGCGGAGAGCGGGGAGTACGGGTATTGCCTCATCGAAGAGCCGGCCCCATGGAGACCCGCAGCCGCCTCGCGGCCGCCGCGGAGCGCGCCCGCCGCTTCCTCTCCGGAAGGCGTGACATTTCCCACCGGGACGCTGACGACGGAGGAATTACAAGGGCTTCTGAACACTTTGCCCGTGGATATCACATTTGTGGGGAACGACGATACCGTCAGGTATTTCTCCCAGGGACGGGAGCGGATATTTGCCCGGACCAGCGCCATCATCGGCCGCAAGGTCACCGACTGTCATCCCCCGGCCAGCGTGCATATCGTGGAGAAGATCGTAGCCGACTTAAAGAGCGGGGCCAAGGACCATGAGGACTTCTGGCTCCGGATGGGGGAGAAGTACGTATTGATCCGCTATTACGCGGTGCGGGAACCAGGCGGCGCGTACCTGGGCGCCGTGGAGGTCACCCAGGACATCGCCCCAATCCAGTCGATCACAGGGGAGAAGCGGTTGATGTCGGAGTGACCGAGATACCGGTATGTATGTGTAACCGCCGACCAGGCGGTTTTTTTATCGGCTTCGACCGGGTCCGGGTGGTTGACAAGAGCGAAGAGAACCGTTTATGCTGTTACCATATTTATACTGTGGAAACGAGGGGTTTTGTATGAAGGTATTGGTGCTGGCGGGGGGATTGAGCCCCGAGCGGGACGTGTCCCTTTCCTCGGGGAGCCTCATCGCCAACGCGTTGCGGGAGGCGGGCCACCGGGTACTGCTCATCGATGTGTACGAAGGGTTAGCCATCGATGAATGTGATTATGAACAAGCGTTTCAAACGGATGGGACGCCCTACGCCTATACGGTGCCGGATAAAGAACCCGACCTCACTGCCATAAAAGAACGGAATGATAACGGCGACGCCTTGGTCGGACCCCATGTGCTGGGCCTGTGTCAACGCGCCGACGTGGTCTTCATCGCCCTCCACGGGGCCATGGGGGAGAACGGTCAGATCCAGGCGGCCCTGGACGTGATGGGGATCCGGTACACCGGGACCGGGTACGCCGGGAGCCTGCTGGCCATGGACAAGGACCTGTCAAAGAAACTCCTCGACCGGGCGGGGATCGCTACGCCCCGGTGGCTGATGTATGAGAAACGCGCCATGACGGTGGATGACGTGATATGTAAGATCGGCCTGCCCTGTGTGGTGAAGCCCCGGGGGGCGGGCTCCAGCATCGGGATCTCCATCGTCCATGACCGGGAGTCCCTGGAAAACGCCATCGAAGACGCGGCCAGGGTCGAGCCCCATATACTGATCGAGGCGATGGTGCCGGGCCGGGAATTCTCGGTGGGGATACTCGCGGGGAAGGCCCTTCCCGTCATCGAGATCGTGCCCCGGGAGGGCTTCTATGATTATAAAAACAAGTACCAGGCGGGACTCACCGAGGAGATCTGCCCCGCCCGTCTATCTGAAGACGAGACCGAGCTAGTCCAAAACCTGGCGCTGCGGGTTCACGCAGAACTCCGTCTGGGGACGTACTCCCGGATCGATTTCATACGGGAGGAGAGCGGGCGCTTTGTGTGCTTGGAGGCCAATACCCTGCCGGGCATGACGCCGACGAGCCTCCTGCCCCAGGAGGCGCTGGCGGCGGGCATCACCTACGTAGAACTTTGTGACCACCTGGTCAATGCGGCGTTGAGATAAATCAGCATGCGGGAGGAAAAGATGCCCGAGGATGTGAGAGAACAGTACAAGACCCCCGCCAACCTGAGCGCCCGGGCGGCTCTCCATGCCCGGTTCAGCACCAGCTCAATGGGGTGGCCCCCTTGGGTATTCGATCATATCCGGGAGCGGCTCCCGGATACCGCCCGGATACTGGAAGCGGGCTGCGGCCCCGGAGGGCTCTGGGCAGAGAATGCCGACCGGGTACCGGCGGGCTGGAAATTGACACTGACGGATTTTTCGGAGGGGATGGTCAAGAGGGCTCGGGAGAATACCATAAAAGCCGGACTGGACGCGGAATGTGTTCACGCCGATATCCAGGACCTGCCCTTTGACACCGGTGCCTTTGACGCCGCCATCGCCAACCACATGCTCTACCATGTCCCCGACATCCACAGGGGGCTAACAGAGATCAAGCGGGTGCTCGCGCCGGAGGGGATACTCTTTGCCGCCACCAACGGCGACGGCCATATGCGGGAGCTCTATGATCTGTGCCGGGCGTATAGCCCCGGGACCGAGGTCAAACGGGATCAATTAACCAAGCGGTTCAGATTGGAGGGAGGCCGGGAGATATTGAGGCGGCATTTCAGTCACGTGGAGCGCATCGATTATCCGTGTGACCTGCGTGTGGACGAGGCCGGGCCCATCGTCGACTACGTCTGCTCCATGGCGGGGATGGACGTCGGTGTCGAGCCCATCATCCGGGAGCGGGAGCGGTTTTTAAAGTTTCTCGAGGCGCGCGTCCGGTCGGAGGGGCCGATCCATATTTCCAAAATCGTGGGGATGTTCGTCGCCCATGACTAAAAAAACGGCGTATGGATCGCTCCATACGCCGCCGCTATCGATGGGCTGATTATACGGGTTCGCCGGGCAGTCTGATGGGTTCGGCGGCCTGGCGCAGGCCGCATCCGATCTCGATGCTCGCGATGTCGGACAGCGGTACGAAGCTGGTGGTGTGATCGATAAATAGATTCTTGACGACCAGCACATATCCCTCCAGCGCCTGGTATTGACCCACGAAGACCACGGCGGTTCCTTCGACCAGGAATGTCACGCCGATGATATCGCCCTTGCGCAGTTCCCGGCGGATCAGTCTGGCCAGGGATTGAACGACGCCGCTATGCAGGACGGCGCTCTCCACCGCGTCGGTGTCGGGTCTGCGGTCGGGGCATCTGTCGGTGTCGGGCCTGCGGTCCGGACATGTGTCGCTGCCGGGCCGCCGGAGGCGCATCAGGTCCTCGGCTTCTTCCATGGGCCACGGGCTTTGGTCCCTGTCCCCGCAATAGCGCCGCATAAGATCCTCACCCCTGAGTTCTCCTCTTAATTGCATCATGCCACTCCTTTCAAATGTTGATATAGAGGCTATATATAGTATGAGCAGGGACAAGATACTGTGACTATGCATAGGTATAAAAAGAACCGCTGCCAAGCGGCTCTCAGGCTGTCGATAAAGCCTATTATAACCCTTTGAACGACTTTTAATTTATTCTTTTCCCGTCGTAGCGCAGGATATGGCTGAAGGGCGGGTTGTAGTACTTGGAAACCTCCGCGATGATCTCGTCTTTCCGTTTCCTCTTTTCCGCCTCCGGCAGTGTCAATACGATATCGGCTACATCGTGGGGGCCGATGCCCCAGTGGCCCGTGACCGCTCCCTGAAAGGTGCCGTCGATCAATAGATACTGCAGTATCTCCAGTCCCGAGAAGCGTTCCCTAAGCTCGCTCTCATGGGCCTTGACCAGGTAGTCAGCCCGGTGCGTCACGTACGTGCGGGCCGGGGGCGCGGGCCATTCCCGGGAAAGCAGGGGCATGTCCTCTCTGAGCGCCCATTTCCCTTCCCCGTCCATTTCCACCGCGGTGATGATGTCATCATCGGCCATTTTTTCGAAGGCCTTCTTTATCTCCCGCTTGGGGAGGCGTGACCAGTCCTTGGCCTGGCCCTCGTCGGTGACGACCATATTGCGGATGAATCGGATCAGTATCTTCGCGACGGATTCGTCCCTGTCCGTATCGTCCAGATCGATCTCGGGGAAAAGGGATTTGAATTCATACCAGAGCTGCTCGTCGTAGCTGTCCCCGTGGTCGGCGTGGACGAGATAGGCCCGCTGCAGCCGGGTCAGCGCCTTGCTGACGGCGCTCTGCTTGATCCCTATTTCCTCTACGATCTGCTCCTTGTACAGGGGGCCCATGTGGGTGAGGCAGTGGTAGACCGCCTCTTCGGTTTCGGTCCAGAGCCCCATGGGCTTGCGGTAGACCGGCGCGTAGAGGTTTAGCTCGTCGGCATAGACATAGGCGATATTGCCCCCGGCAAAGCGCCCCTTCACGATGGTGTGGTCCTCCCGAAGGTTCCGGTTCAGCTCCCGGTCGTCGAAGCAGGCCCGGTCCCGAAGCTGGGGCGGGGTGCCCGGTTCGCAGAAATACACGGTGGGCACCGGCTGCTGGGCGCGGAACAATTCCTCGTAGGCGTCCTCATCCGCCGGGACGATGAGCCCCTGGCGCATGAGCCGCAGATACAGTATATCTTTGCGTTTCACTTGTCTTCACCTCATGTGTATCATACCATGGTTTTCCTGCCGGGGACACCTGTCCGTTAACCATCAGTATCACCTCCGAATAGGATAAAACCATCCACAGGTTTCTGATCGGGTACATACAAAAGAGGCGGGGGAAACGCTGTGGGGATTCTGTCTATACAACCGGGTAGGCATCGACAAAAAGATTGGCGGAGGGGTTACAGGCGGTTTGCGGGAAGGCTTTCGGCGATCCGGTCGCGGATGCCCGTTTTCCTTTTCCGGCTGCGGCTGCGGTCCGCCACTGCCTGTCAGCGGCTGCGAACGGCATGGCGCCGCCGGGGACGGGGCGGTCGGATATGAAGCGTATCCTGTACGTGGCGGCCACCACCGGCCAGCTCTACCACGAGATGCTTCCCTTCATGGAGATGATGGCGGACAAGGGGTATATCGTGGAGGCGGCGGCCTGTCCCGACCAGACCGGCATCTATCTCGTCAATCAGAAGTGTCTCCACGTCTTTCACCCCATCGGCCCGGTGGAGCGCCTGTGCTCCCGGAGCGCCTGCCGTGCCTATCGCGCGATCAGAGACCTGCTTGCAAGCAGGCGGTACCACCTGATCCATACCAACGACCGGACCCCGTCCTTTCTGTCGCGTCTCGCGGCCCGCAGGTCCCCCGGCACCAGAGTGATCTATATGGTGCACGGGCTGGATTTCTACCCGGGCGCCCCCCTATGTAACTGGCTCGCGCATTTTCCGGCGGAATCCATCGCGTCTCGGTTTACCGATGAGATCGTCACCCTCAATCTGGAGGATTACGTCACCGCCCGGGACGCGTTCCCCAAACCCCGGGTGCACTATATCCCCAGCGCCGGGATCGATCTCGATGTCTACCAGCCCATGCGCTACATGCGGGCGGGGTACAGGGTCATCCTCTGCATGGGGGATATGACCCAGCGGTCAAACCAGTGCCAGATACTCCGCGCCATCGTGTATCTGAAGGATCGTATCAAGGGATTTCGGGTGTGGTTCGTGGGGGAGGGACCCATGCTGGGCCGGTGCAAAAGGCTCGCCAAAAAGCTGGGGGTAGAGGCCTATGTGGAGTGGCTGGAATTTCGCCCCGACATAAAGACCCTGCTGTACAAATCCGATATCGTGGTATCCGCCTCCCGGCGGGAGGGGGTGTCCCGGAGCCTCATGATGGCCATGGCCTGCGCCAAGCCCATCGTCGCCACCGATATCCGGGGGCACAGGGAATTGATCGCCGAGGGGATCAACGGATACGCCGTGCCCCTGGGGGACCCCTGTGCATTCGCCGAGGCCTGCGTGAGGCTGCTCTGCCATCCGGACATCCTGCAGATGGGGGCCGCGGGCCGGATCATGTCGCTGAAATACGATCTCGAGTATGTGAAGCAGCGGATGGCCTATATCTACGGGGTGTGAAAAAAAGATTTGACAATATCGGTATATCACGATATAGTTGATCGTAAGATTACGATATGAGGAGCGCATTATGGATGTAGCCGCCATCTGCCACGCCCTGGGCAATGAGACCCGGTACCAGTTAATCAAGTCCATGAAAAACCGGAACATATCGACCTGCTGCGATCGGATCGAGCTGTATGAAAACGGCGTCAGCGTGGGGGATGTGGTCAATCTCACCGGTCTGGCCCAGTCCACCGTGTCCCAGCACCTCTCCGTGCTGGAAAAGGCGGGGGTGGTCTACAAGGAGAAACGGAACCTTTGGAGCTGCTATTTCCTCAATACCAAGGTATTGGAGCAGTTTCTGGACACCATCCAGGGGGATTTGCTCGGCGGCTGAACTCTTTTTTTTTGCTCAACTATATCGTAAAAATACGATACGCTTAAAGGAGAATACTATGGAAAACGCAATCGCGAGTATCGCGGAGGTGCTGGCAAAGGCCATCGCGGCCATGCTCACCAGCCTCGTCCACAACTGGCTGCCCCTTTCCCTGGCGATCCTCACCGCCGCGGTGATGACGGTCCATGTCAACGGGGAAAAACTGCAGGCGGCGCTGCTGAAACGGCCAAAGGTCTCGATCCTGTCCGGGATCGCGGTGGGGGCCTTTACGCCCCTCTGCGCATGCGGCACCATGGCGGTGGTGCTGGGGCTATTGACCACGGCGCTACCATGGGGGCCGATCATGGCGTTTCTGACCTCGTCCCCCCTCATGAGCCCCGACGGGTTCATCATGCTGGCGGGGATCATCGATCTTAAGTTCGCCGTGGCCATGGCGGCCGCGTCTGTCTTGATCGGCATCGTGTCCGGGTACGGCACCCACTGGATCGAGACCAAGACCTCTTTTCTAAAAGATCAATCCCGGATTTCGGAAAAGAAGAAGGCCGAGCCCTGCGGGTGTACCGCGCCCGCCGCTGAGGCGGTATGCGCCTGCGCCGAGCCGGCGGCCGCCGCGGCGGCCCCCTGCGGATGCGCTGCCGCGGCGGTGGATACCCGCTTCGCTGTGCCGGTGGAGGGGGCGGCCTTTCTGAAGCGTCTACGCCTGAAGGATATCCTGCGGGCAATCTGGCGGGTGGGATTCAAGCAGATACTGTTCTTCTTCGCTCTGTTCGTCATCGTGGGATTTTTGATCAATTACTTCATCCCCGCCTCCTGGATCATGGCGCTGTTCAGCAGCGAGACCCTGCTCGCCGTCCCCCTGGCGGCGCTCATTGGATTCCCTCTCTACATCAACGGGGAGTCCGCCATCCCCCTGGTCCAGGCCCTGATGGATGGGGGCGCGAGCCCGGGGGCCATGCTGGCCTTCATGATCACCGGCCCGGCCACCAGCGCCTGGGTGATCGCCGGGATCACCGCCTTTATGAAGAAGAGGGTCATCGGCCTGTATATATTCTTCATCCTGGCGGGAGCCGTCGCATTGGGGTATCTGTTTGACCTGCTGGTCATGATGGGGGTGTAGGTAGATCGGGGAGGCGGCATATACCGCTTCCCCGGACTGCTGCCCGATGGAGATCCACAATGGTCTTTGTGCATGCTTAGAAATCATGCGAGGGGCGCTCTCCCCGCCATACTGGAACACAGAATATTCTTTCTATTTGCTGTGTTTCTTTTTCTGCCGCAGCCGTGTATGATGCGGAGGCAAGGCGGCAATACAGGTAGCGTCCCACTGGGAATATCTGCTAAACGAACATCGTTCAGATCGATTTCAAATCGGTTATGGGGGACTGATTTTCCCGGCGCCTGGAGGAAAGGTGGCTTTCTGCGGGAATGGATCTATGGTATATTTTAGGGGAGCAATCACTGAGGAGCGCGTATGGATCTCAATATCGTCCGTCTGGGGAAGATGGATTATGGCAAAGCCCTGGATATCCAGGAGAGACTTCTCGCCGCCCGGCAGGGGGGCCGTATCGGCGACACCCTGCTGCTCGTGGAGCATCCCCCGGTACTGACCGTCGGCCGGCGGGGGAGCGACGCCAATATCAGGGTCTCCCGGGAGTGGCTCGCCGATCACGGCGTCACCGTCTACCCTGTGAACCGCGGGGGCGACGTGACCTACCACGGCCCGGGACAGATCGTGGGGTACCCCATCATGGATCTCACCGGCCACGGCCGGGACATCAAGGCCTTTGTGTCGGGGATCAAGGACGTGTTTATCCGGCTCCTGGCAGAGGAGTACGGCATAGAGGCGACGGGGGGCGAGGGTGAATACACCGGGGTGTTCGTGGGGGAGGAAAAGATCACCGCCATCGGAATCGCGGTGAAGCGCTGGGTCACCATGCACGGGTTCGCCTTCAATGTCAATACCGACCTCAATCACTTCGACTGGATCGTGCCCTGCGGGCTGGCGGACAGAGGGGTGACATCCCTGGAGAAACTGCTGGGATCGCCCCGGGATTTTGACCGGATGAACGAAATAGTGGCTCGGTATTTTTGCGAATCATTCGGTATGGACGGGCAGTGGACCGATCTTTCAGCACTGATGGCGGGAGGTATATGATGGCCAAACCCGAATGGCTCAGGGTCAGGGCCCGCGGTACGCGGCAGTACGACGAGGTAGCGGAAATGCTAAAAAAGCTAGATCTGCACACCGTGTGCGACGAGGCCAGCTGCCCCAACCGGATGGAGTGCTACAGCCGCCGGACCGCGACGTTTATGATACTCGGCAGTGTCTGCACCCGCGACTGCACGTTCTGCGACGTGCGAAAGGGCCTAGCGCCCCAGGCCCTGGACCCGGCGGAGCCCCTTCATGTGGCCCAGGCCGCCGCGGCGCTGGGCCTTAAGCACGTGGTCATCACCTCCGTCACCCGGGACGACTTGCCCGACGGCGGAGCGGGGCATTTCGCCGATACGATCCGGGCGGTGCGCGGGCAGCTTAGCCATGCCACCATCGAGGTGCTGATTCCCGATTTTCGGGGGGATAGGGACGCCCTGGGGATGGTGGCGGCCGCCGGACCCGACGTCATCAACCACAATGTGGAGACCGTCCCCCGGCTGTACCCCGAGGTGCGGCCCATGGCGGATTATGGGCGTTCACTCGCGCTGCTTGCGGCCGTCAAGGAGATCGACCCCGGCATACACACCAAATCAGGGATCATGCTGGGATTGGGTGAGACCGATGCGGAGGTCGAAGAGGTATTGGGGGCACTGCGGGAGGCTCGCTGCGATTTTCTGACCATCGGGCAGTACCTGGCTCCCTCCGCCTCCCACCATCCGGTGGCGGCCTATATCCACCCCGACCGGTTCGCCGCCCTGGGGGAACTGGGGAAAAGTATGGGCTTTGCCCATGTGGCGTCGGGCCCCCTGGTCCGCAGCTCCTATCACGCGGAACAGGCGCTGAATCTATAGCGTTATTGACGCTGATATGCCTTCACGGTATACTTTAGGATAATGATATCGGTTTACAAATCCGTATCAATATGTTCAGATATTAATAAATAAGGAGACCCCATGTACGGCTTCGTTTGCGACCCGTGGAAGATCATACAGACCCGGCTGGATCCCAGTCAAAACAGGGCGGCGGAGAGCCTCTTCACCCTGGGGAACGAGTACATGGGCCTGCGGGGCTTCCTGGAAGAAGGGTACTCCGGGGACACCCTTCCCGGGGTCTATGTGGGGGGTATCTACTACCCGGACAAGACCCGGGTGGGCTGGTGGAAAAACGGCTACCCGGAGTATTTCGCCAAGGTGCCCAATAGTATCAACTGGGCCGCTTTCACCATCCGCATAGACGGGATCAAGGTCGACCTACACAAGCATACGCCCCTGTTTTTCAGGCGGGAGTTGGACATGAAGACCGGCTGCCTGACCCGCCATGTGATCGTGGAAATGGGGAAGGGCAAGCGGGCGCGGCTTATATTCCGGCGGTTCTTGAGCATGGACGACCGGCACGTATCCTACGTCTCCGTGGCCGTGACCCCCATAAACCGGGGCATGACCGTGGAGATCGAGGCCT
>Ga0207799_100099_pt1 | contig 104500 bp, 83 predicted proteins | sample TtanPargueraPR_4_FD_187742 | JGI IMG/M metagenome (GOLD analysis project Ga0207799, IMG submission 187742) | Aerobic enrichment media microbial communities from Bioluminiscent Bay, La Parguera, Puerto Rico - Tt and M2 (SPAdes) | ecosystem: Environmental > Aquatic > Marine > Unclassified ...
AACAGACCAAGCAAACAACAGGATGAACGTGCCATGGATGTCAAGGGTCTCCGGCTTCGCCTACGATAAACGAGCAAAAACCGCTCGCCCTTGACATCCAGCAACTGATTTGCGCAAAGTATACATTATACACAATTAACATTTTTTACATATATTCATATTCGAGAAAAATGTGTCAAGTAATATTGACAACTTCATTTAATAACTTCACAAGTTTTTCATTTCTTTTCGCCACAGTACAACCAAGTTTATTACTATTTACATCAAAATCATCAAACAATCCTGCAAAATCACTTTCTGCTTTATTCCCCTTAGCAGATTCTTCAATGTGGCGAAATATTCTTTCTAATGTTTCATTCAAGTTCTCATCATTAGCTGCCTTTTCTCTAACATTACAAAACAATTCACTTGGCAGTATAAAGAATCCTTTTTCTTCTACAAGCCCTTCCCTTGCTTCTTCCGCATCCTCATCTGACATTTTGGCAAAATCAAAATCTGTGTTACCAGCATCACTTTCTCCACTATTAATATAATTGCAAAGATTTTCTGAAATATATCGATAGAACATTGTCCCAAGAACATAGTTCTTGAAATCCCAACCATCTACTGCTCCTCTTAATTCATCTGCAATCGCCCAAATAGAACGGTGTAACTCATCACGTTCCTGTTCCTTTTTCGTATCTATCATTATTCCCTATACCCCTCAGGTCTTTTCTTATATCTAGCATCTTCTGGCTTCATCGCATCCGATGGTATTAGCCATGTTTTTCCTTTTTTTATCACTCCATCGATTCGTCCCTCTGAACACAATATTGCGATTCGTCTAGGTGTAATATTCCATTTTTCAGGCATTTCAATAGTTGTTAAATATTCCACAATCGAAACCTCCAATCTATTTTCTATTTCATTCTTTTATCGGAATAATTGCAAGACAAAAAATGTGCCGATTTCTTTTATATAAAAATCAGCACATTTTATGTTCCTCACAGCCAACAACACATTTCAACACGCTCCAACACGTTAGAGCGTGTCACCTTAATCTATGTCTTGCATATCTTACTTTATTTACAGGTTCTAACTCCCTGATCGGACATTTTTTTCAGAAGCTTATATGTCTTATTCTCATCTACATGCAACAGTTGGACAACATCAGCTCTAGCAATAAACTCATTTGTTTTTGCCATATTGATTATCAAGTCAATATGTGAGTCAAAAATTTGTCTCTTACTTATTACCTATAGTATAATAAGTCCCTATATTAACACCATATTTCTTAAGCAGCTCTTTATCGCATAGTTCCGATAAAAGTTTTCTTGTTCTTGATGGCTTTAAATCCAACAAAACTTGAATTTCTTTAGCTTTGAATTGACTATTTTCTTGTGCGTAGTTCAAAATGGCTTGATTTTGGTTTGTTAGCATTACCGTTTTATCGCCGTTTTATCGCCACTTATCGCCGTTTTATCATTATACTTAAAAGTAACCCTAATAAAATTATCCGATATCTCGAAAATACTTCTATCATAAACACTTAGGATTCTATCCATCCCTAATCCCAATCAAATCGAATTTTTTGAAACTCCAGTTGACCAGTTACATATCTTAAACCCCTTACCACTCTAAATGCTCCAGATAATCTTCATCAGCCATTCTCACCCAATCTATTCTAATATCATTTTCTTTAGCATAGGCAGTAACTTCTCTGCGAACTTGATCATAATCATCTCCCTCAATAATAATCTTTCTTACCAAGGTCGCAAGTAGCTTTTCACGTTTCTCCGGTTTCGTTAATATCATTATAATATCAAAAACGAGAACCCAAATCGCTCAAGGTTCCCGTCATTATTACGTTTCATATCATCTCGTGATTTTATTTTTAAGTCAAAAGGCAATCATTTTCAGACTCAACGCCTCACAAACCCAGTAAAATCAACGGGTTTACGCGATTCGTTTCTTTACTCCCACTCAATGGTTGCAGGCGGCTTACTCGTAACATCATACACTATTCTATTTATATGATCTACTTCATTTACTATCCTATTTGAAATTTTCTCTAGAACATCATAGGGTATTCGTGCCCAATCGGCAGTCATAAAATCTGTGGTAGTAACAGCACGCAGAGCAAGAGTATAGTCATAAGTCCTTTCATCCCCCATTACTCCAACACTTCTCATACCTGTAAGTACTGTGAAGTACTGATTAATCTCCTTATCCAGACCTGCATTTGCAATTTCCTCACGGAAAATGTGATCGGAATCTCTCAACACTTCAAGTTTTTCTTTCGTTATATCACCAATAACTCTTATAGCCAAGCCAGGTCCTGGGAACGGCTGCCTCATAACTATTTCATCGGGCATCCCAAGTTCTTTTCCCACTTTTCTTACTTCATCTTTAAATAGGTTTCTCAATGGTTCAATTATTTCCTTAAAATCAACATGTTCAGGAAGTCCCCCAACATTGTGATGACTTTTTATAACAGCAGCATCACCTAAACCACTCTCTATTACATCGGGATATATCGTTCCCTGAACAAGAAAATCAACTGTTCCAATTTTTTTTGCTTCTGCTTCAAATACTCTTATAAATTCTTCACCAATAATCTTTCTCTTTGTTTCAGGATCCTTAACCCCGGCAAGCTTATCTAAGAATCTATCTTCAACATTAGACCTCACAAGGTTAATATCGTACTGCTTTCTAAAAATCTCCTCAACCTGATCTCCCTCATACTTTCTTAAAAGTCCATGATCAACAAAAATACAGGTAAGCTGTTTGCCTATAGCCTCATTAATCAAAACTGCTACAACAGAAGAATCAACGCCTCCGGACAATGCACATAAAACCTTCTTATCTCCAACTTTTTCTCTTATTGCTTTTATTGATTGTTCTACAAAAGAAGACATCTTCCAGTCACCGGAACATTCACAAATATTGTAAAGGAAATTATTTAAAATATCTTTACCCTTTGGAGTATGAAGAACTTCAGGATGGAATTGAACGCCATATAACTTCTTATCAACATTCTCCATAGCACCAGTGGCACAATTTGCAGAATATGCTGTTTTAACAAATCCTTCAGGCATTTTTTCAACAAAATAAGTATGACTCATCCAACATGTTGATTCCTTTTCAATTCCTTTAAACAAATCACTCGACACATCAAAGCTTATATCTATCTTGCCATATTCACGAGAATTTGCCTTTTTAACCTCTCCATTCATCATATAGGTCATAATCTGCATCCCATAACATATACCTAAAATCGGTATACCTAATGAGAATATCTCTTTATCACACAACGGTGCTTTTGGATCAAGAACCGATGCAGGCCCTCCGGTAAAAATTATTCCTTTAGGATTCATTGACTTTATTTTATCTATAGAAGAGTGATAGGGTATTACTTCACAATACACATTTGCCTCTCTAACTCTTCTTGCTATAAGCTGATTATATTGTCCCCCAAAATCAAGAACCAAAACTAACTCATTATTCAAACTAACAACTCCTTCAACAAATATGATTAATAATTATATCTAAATTTTATGTCTAATGCAATGTAAAACAAAAGTAAAAAAGTAAAGAGTGCAGTTTTTGATTTTGTAACATATCATTCCAAGAACTAAAGCTCCAAGGCTAAGAGAATGTAAACTTGCTACGGGTCGAATCAAAACTCGCTTCGCTCAGACAAAGATTCGACTAGTCCTTCGCTTCGTTAACATTCTCTAAACCTCTACGCAATGTTCTTTCCATAATATGTTACAAAAAGGTTAATCACAAACAAAAATAAATTGTTGTATTCTGAGAACCTAAAAACTAGCAATTATGATAAAGCTCTGCCATTTAGATAATTAAAGTGTTTTCCCTGGTATCTTTCCTCATCAGTCATCTTTTTCTCAAGCAAATCGTGCAATTTCCACCAACTCATTCCCCAGTTGCAAAATAAGCTTCGTTCTTCAGGTGCACGGCCAATAAGCCTTTGAATGACAATTTCAGGATTAAGATATTCTAAAAACGTTATAGCTCTTTCAATATACTCTTCATAACTTACAGGCACAATCTCTCCTTTTAAATACTTTTCACCCAACTCAGTACCTTTAAGAATATACAATGAATGGCACTTAACTTGATTAACCTTAAGTGCCGATAGTATTCTTGCCCCCTCAATCGTATCGTCCATACAATCCATGGGAAGATCCAATATATAATGGGCACAACATTCAAGACCAAAACTTCTCATAGATAAAACTGCATCAATAAATTCTGCCAAAAGATGGCCTCTATTTAGCTTCTTCAACGTATGGTAATTGACTGTTTGAAGACCAAGCTCAACCACAATGTCCACACCTTTTGTCCTCTTTACTTCACTTAAAAACTCCAAATAGTGTGAAGGTACACAGTCAGGACGTGTAGACACATATATAGCTACAATTTTATCACTGCAGGCTTCTAGTATATATCTTTTAAAGTCCTCAAAGGGAAGATAAGTATTTGTATAATTCTGAAAATACGCAATAAATTTTTCAGATTTATAGTTTTCACCTATATACTTTGAATTTTTAGAAAGCTGCTCACTTACACTCATAAAATTAGGAAGATTTTCAAAACCTGCACCTTCTTCACCACAAAATATGCATCCCTTAGAACTTAATTTCCCGTCTCTATTAGGACATGTCACTGGTAAATTCAAAGGAAGTTTATATACTTTTGTCCCATATTTATTCTTTAAAAATTTCGAAAATTTATTATATAACATTATAATTCCTTCCAATTAGATATTCTTAAATTTCTTTTTTACACACTTCATTGTATACCTTCCAAAGAGGTACATCTTTATTTAGAGCAATTTCTCTACAATCCTCATATTCCGGCGCAATTTTTTTAAATTGTCCATACTTAGAAACTTTTACTTTTACTTCACCATATTGTGTATTCACTTTAACCATCTCTCTGTCCATTTTATATCTTTCGGTAATAGTTCTTCTTATCCCCAAAGTAGTAGTCTCTTTTAAGATTTTATCCACAATAATCTGTTCTTTATCCCCATTACATATTACAGTAAGTTCAACAGCAGGACGATTTTTTTTCATATAAACCGGGGTATAATGAACTTCCAATGCTCCTAATTCAAAAAGTTCGTCCATTACAAACCCAAGTATTTCGGGATTCATATCATCAATATTAGTACTTAACACAATTACTTTATCCCTGTTTTCAGTCTCATCCATAGTACCCATAATACATCTTAGAGCATTTAAACGTCCTGTATCCCTTTTTCCTGCACCGTACCCAACATTATCTATAAGCATTTCAGGCATATTTCCAAAACTCTGTGCAAGGCATTTTATAATACCAATACCGGTGGGTGTAACAAGTTCAGTATTTATGTCCTCCACAATATAAGGTATATTGCTTTTTAAAAGCATTTCCATAACAGCAGGCACCGGTACGGGAAGCCTACCATGCTGACATTCAATGAAACCTTTTCCATCATGAAGGGGAGAAGAATACACTTTATCAATTTTTAGTAAATCAAGGCATATAGCAGCGCCAACAATGTCTACAATAGAATCTACTGCTCCAACTTCATGAAAATGAACCTCTTCAACTGCTTTATTGTGTACCTTTGCCTCTGCCAACGCAATTTCCCTAAATACCTTTTTACTAAATTTTTTCACATTATTGTTTAAATCACTTGAATCAATAATCTTCTCAATGTCAGTGAGGTTCCTAGCAGTATGATTATGGTCATGATGATGGTTATGGTCATGACTGTGGCCATGACTGTGATTATCTACCTCACCATGACTCTGTTCATGCTCATGCACATGGTTGTATTCGTGGTTATTTTCATGACAATGCTCATGCTCGTGTTGGCAATTATCATGTCCATTATTAAACTCCGAATCCAATACAACATCCACATCTGTTACTGCAATGGAATTTTTAACCTTCTTTTTCACAACAATATCATATCCAGAAAGATTCAACTTATCTAATTCTCTTTTAAATTCTGCTTCATCAATACCAAGATCCATAAGTGCACCAAGAGCCATATCCCCACTTATGCCTGAAAAGCAATCAAAATATAATACTCTCATATCTAAAATCCTTCCCTTTCTATGATTTATTTATCATCGCTGCAAGAAATCCTGCCCCAAAACCATTGTCAATATTCACTACTCCAATTCCCGTAGCACAACTATTTAGCATCGTAAGTAGTGCGGAAAGTCCTCCAAAATTTGATCCATATCCAACACTTGTAGGAACAGCTATTACAGGCTTGTCCACCAATCCACTTACAACACTAGCAAGTGCCCCTTCCATTCCTGCAACTACAACAATAACATTAGCCTTCATAATAACGTCTGTTCTAGCAAACAATCTATGTATACCTGCAACACCTACATCGTAAACTCTTTCAACCCACTGTCCCATTGTTTCACAAGTAATGGCAGCTTCCTCGGCTACAGGAATATCCGAAGTTCCGGCAGTAACAATAGCAATCATCTTAGAAGACTTTTTAACATCCCTTTTTTTAATAACAACAATTCTTGCGTCCTCATAATAAACAGCATCATCTGTCACCTGACTTATACCTTTAAAAACCTCTTTAGATGCTCTTGTAGCCATTATATTATTATTCTTTTGCATCATCTTTTCCACAATCATCTTAATCTGCTCTATTGTTTTACCCTTACAATATATAACCTCAGGATAACCATTTCTTATATTTCTATGATGATCCACCTTTGCAAAACCTAAATCTTCAAAAGGCAAATTTTTAAGGTTAATCAGCGCTTCATCCACACTTAACTCTCCACTTTTTACATCTTGCAATACTTTTTTTAAAGAATCCGAATCCATAACCGTCCTCTCTTTCAACTTTGCTAGAATTTCAGGTGTCTTAATTTATTTAAGGTGATTCCTAAAAAATAACTGGTCAATGGGTGTTTCAAAAAAGCTGATTTTATTGGGTTGGAACTATATATATTGACTAATGAATTTTTTTGAAACACCTAAGTCAAAATCAAATAAAAGCTTTGAAACTCACTAATTATACAATAATTCAACTAATTTTGATACATCTTCTTCAGAAAGATTTTCTCTCTGCTTGGCCAAGCAAACAGTCTGTCTACCAAGCATCTTATATACCTCTTCAAACTCTGGTACTTGCTTTGAAAGTGCATCAATATGCTTTTTTACAACCTCATTATCCCCTCTAGATATTGGCCCCGTCAAAGCATTTATACATCCAAGACTTTCTATATTATTCACTGTATTTTTTAAAAGAGGTAAAAAAGCAGTAGTTGCTGCTTCTTCATCCATCCCTGCTTTTAAAAGTAACTGATGCATTATATAAAAAAGCGTAACTGAATAATTTGATATAACACATGCTGCAGCGTGATATAGGCTTTTTTGCTCACGCTTTATTGATATAATTTTTCCATCGAGTTTGCCCACTATTGTTTCCACATGTTTTTTTGCTTCAATACAACCTTCAAATCCAAAAAAACAATTATAAAGCTTTTGCCAGCCATTATCCTTGTCTGCAAAAGTCTGTATTGGATGAATAGATGCAGTATATGCTCCTAAAACCTCCAGAGGTTTTAGGACTTCGGACGTCAAAGCTCCACTTAAATGCACAAAAACTTTCTTTTCAATTAATTTTGTATTTACACTAGAAGCAATATTTGAAGCTACACTACCTATAACATTATCCGGCACTGACAAAAATATTATATCTGATTGCTGAATAGTTGCCTCAATACTGTTCTTGCTTTCAATTTTAAGTCTTTTACAAAGTAATCTAGTTGAATTCTCGTTTTTGCTGTAAACTCCGCTAATACAAAATCCCGACCTACTTAGTGCCATACCTAAAGCACTGCCTAGCTTCCCTGCACCTATTATTCCAACGTTCATTCAAAATTCCTCCTTATAAAGCAAACTCAAATAACTGATCAATTGGAGTTTCAAAAAATTCAATTTAATGGGTTGTGTAACCAAATTATTGAATATGTTTTTTTTGAAACTCCTTAAGCTAAAGGATACCGAAAAAACAACTTGATAATTCTATTCTCATATGGGTGCATATTTTAATCGCGCGCCATATTATGGAAATAACATTGCGTAGAGGCTTAGAGAATGTTAACGAAGCGAAGGACTAGTCGAATCACTTTTCTTCTTAAAAGCGAGTTTTGATTCGACCCGTAGCGAGTTTTACATTCTCTTAGCCTCGGAGCTTTAGTTATTGGAATAATATGATCCACGATGATTAAATACACCTTTCTCATATTTTAAAAACATTAGGCTATTTCAAAAAATATACTATGTAGAAACATTTATTTTAGTCATAACTATGTTAGATGCTTTCTTAATAATACCACACTCCAAAGTCTATATACAAAACTAAAAACAGCTTTAACTTCATTTAGTCACTTTTGCTCATTCAAAATATTTCGTTAGTCAAAATTCATAATTTCAACTCAATAATGAATCTAAAAAGCTTCGAACATAAGAATATGATTTTTCAAAAAAAAGCAAATCATTTTTTTTGAAACGCCAACTTACTAGTTATTTTTTAGCAATAACCCTATAAATAGTCATTAAACATAGCACTGTGATTTAACTTACACATAAAGGAAAACCAGGCAAACAACTGATTAACTAAAGTCTCAAAAGACTTGATTTAATAGGTTTTGTGCCTTAAATATTTAATATCTAATTTTATTAAGCTCCCAAATCACATTACCTATGTATTTCACTTATTTTACAATACGTTTAAAATTGTTGTCTATACTGTTTCCTTTTGTTATTATAACTTATATACATCTAGAGGACTATCTAAAGTAATTCCTAAAAAGTCGAATACAGTTAATAAGGCAGTTTCAAAAAATAATCTATATAGTATCCAGGTCACAAAGCCCTTCAATCTAGATTTTATGAAACCGCAGTTGACCAGTTATTTTTTTGGAATCACCTAAGTTTTCGAAAGTTTAAAATTTATATATCTTTTACATAGAGGTTGGTTTATTATGAAAAAAATACTTTTTATTATCACTATTTCATTATTTTGTACAGCACTTGCAATTAATACATACGCTAAAGATCAATTAAAACTGTTTTATAATGATGAGCTTATCAACTTAAGTCAGGAAGTTATTACTCAAGGTGATGAGTACTTTTTGAATGCAAAAGAACTTACTGCCGTTATTGGAACAGATTGCAAAATTGATATCTCAAATAGAAACCTTACAATAGAAATTGCCAATACTACCGCCCAATATAACATAGAAAGCTATGACTACAGCATAATAGATTCTTTAAATATCTCTCACAATACTCCCGAATTAATCAACAGAACAGTTTATCTTCCATTTAGCTTAATTTCAGAATTATATAATGTAGATGTCAAATATGATAAAAACGCTAATAGAATCTATTTTTTCCCTAAAGACAGAAAAATAGATACTTTTGTAAATGACAAATATAATTACAATATAACTATACCTGAACATCTATATATCGAGCTTGACGAAATCTATGACAGTTTCGATGCCAGCTCCGTATCCATAACGAACGAAGATAAAACTTTTTCTGCTTCAATCATTTGTGATACTGTAAACAAATCTGCTATAAAAAACATGAGGTTTTTACTGTCCGATTATGTTTCTCCTGAAAATTACATATTTGATAGAATTGTAGAATACAAACAAAGCTATTTTCGTTCACTTATAAACTCTTACAAAAATGAATTCTTATTTGGAAATCTAAATAAAAACTTAAGTGAATCAAATATAAAAATTATCCGCGACTATTCAGAGGATATCTTTGGAATCGATTCTAATATTATCTTATTTAATACAATCAGTTCAAATAAATTTACAAGTGTGGAAGATACAAATTTAATTATCACAATACCTTCTTATAAAAATAGAATAATTTATTCATTGAATTTTTCTATACCAAAAGGTGAACTGAACGACCATAATATCGATAACATAAAACAAGTAATAAGCAATCTCACGATAAAAAATCTTTCCAATCAAAAAAAATCACCGAATATACTTCATGACCGAACGTCAGTAGAAACTGCCAACAGAGGTATATATCCCAATATAATATCATCTGAAAAAGAATACACCTCTTTAGAAGATACAGATAACTTCTATAGTATAAAATATCCTTCACATTATATACCTTATTTACAAAACAACTTTATAGATAACTATGGCTATCGCAGTTTTAAAATTAGTCACAACAGTTCCTTCTCTATCACAACGGAGCATTTAGCTGGTAAATCCGACAGAATTACAAATAAAATTGATTCTCTCAAATCCTATTACAATACTAGAATTAATATTAGCAGTATTGAAAATCAAAACATAAACGGAAAAGATTTTACCATTCTACATTATGAGCTCGACAATACCTATACAAAAGAATTCGTAACCAATTACTATATAATAAATGGATTACGAGTTTATACAATACAGCTTAAATCCCTTATGTCCAAACCCACTGATAATACATTAGACGAATTCAAAAAAATAATCAGCTCCTTTGAGTTTATAGAGCAACAAATCAAAAATGACATTCATAAAACCACATCCTTTGTCAAGTTTTCAGACGAACACAGTGGATACTCCATTTTCTATCCTGATAACTGGAGTATTCAAGATAGTTCCCAAGACATTAATTATGACTTCATTGAGATTACCAATCCCAATTTTTCAGGACCTTTAGACATTTTTATCAATGAATCGGAGTATTCTGCAAAACTTACCAATACAGAATTACTACGTTACACAACAGGCTATGATTCAAGCCTCTCAAAGTATATTAAAAACTATGTAACCCCCTATACAAATAAAACATATAAAATACTTGATAGCAGTATCACAACTTATGGTGATGCAATAGTAATAAATAAATTAGTTAACTATATTGATGAAGGTGATAGATACAAAATGTGTTATTGTATTGATCTTATAAGAAATAATAAAATAAATTCATTATTCATCTCCGCTAGTGAATATTTATTTCAAAATGGTGTTTTAAAAAGCAAAGATTTAAATTATATTTTAGAATATATGACCGAAAGTTTTAAAACAGAAGAAAGCGATAATATATATGTTGAAAAAGAAAAGAGGAATGAAAAGATACTATTTATTGAAAACTTCTTCAAAAAAGCTCTAGGTGAATCAACAAAAGTAACCTTTGCCAAGAACTTGAGCTCCGAAAAAGATGTCCTTGTCTATATAAATAATACCGATAAATCTGGAGCATATAGACTTAATTTTGACTATAACAGCAGGAAAATCCAAGTCAAATCACGTGTTTTAAGCTCTGATATTGTAAAATATGCCAAAGAGAAAATGATAAATATTTTAAAAGGCAAATACCTCCATGACATTTCTGTAGACAGTGACAATATGACTATAACCGTTAAATATTCATATACCCCCGACACTTTGCCTATCGTTAAAGAATATAATATTCTTGTCACTCCGTCTAGAGATGAATATGCCATCGATTTTATAATAAAGCTAAATTCTGAAAATGTAGAAGAAAAATGCGAAAATTTTCTCGAAAACCATTTTTTAACAGACGTTCAAATTAGCTTCCCTAAAAACTACAGCTATACAAATGAAAACATTAATAAGTATTATTATGAAAAACGTATTATTCCAATATATGCAGAATCCGATGGACAATCAGGGTATTTCTACCTAGAAATAGATCCTATGAAAGATTCTATAGAAATCTTAAAACACATCTCAATTATTGACTTAAAGGAAAGAATTGAAGAGTATTATTACTTAATCGACCCAACTTCAAAGATTGTAAAACTTGAAACTACAGATTCCGATAATTTTTCTTTTAGTGTATCGGTAATTTCTAAAACAAATGAGTTAAAAAAAGAGACTATTTATATGTATTACGATAAAGACGTTGTTTTTCTATCCAAAGACCCATATTTCTCAGGAATTCTTTTAAGTAGATAATAGTAAGTCAGTCGTTCGAAAGAAGTTTATAAAAATTTCCAGGCATCGAGCCCCTTCATTTTTCCTTCTTTCACTCCGTCAGAAACAAGTTTAACAAAAGCTCCGGCACAAAACTACCGGAGCTTTATAATTTTTCATTCTTTAAAATATGTTAGGTATTTAGAAATTAGAAACAATTATGAATTTGAATTACAATGCACCAGATATGAGTTTATAAATCCATCTAAATCTCCATCCATTACATTGTCAACGTTTATCTGCTCATAATTAGTCCTATGATCTTTAACAAGAGTATATGGACAAAATACATATGACCTTATTTGACTTCCCCATGCAATATCCATCTGTATACCCTTTAAATCTTCAATCTTTTCCTTATGCTCACGCTCCTTGATCTCAATTAGCTTGGACTTTAACATCTTCATAGCAGTATCCTTATTCTGAAACTGAGAGCGCTCAGTTTGACATGCTACAACCACTCCTGTTGGTATGTGAGTAATTCTCACAGCGGATTCTGTTTTATTAATATGCTGTCCTCCCGCACCACTAGCGCGATAAGTATCAATTTTCAAATCCTCAGTATTAATATCAACTTCAACATCATCACCAAGTTCAGGCATAACATCACAAGAAGCAAATGATGTGTGTCTTCTTCCTGAAGAATCAAATGGAGAAATTCTTACAAGTCTGTGTACACCCTTTTCGGATTTCAAATAGCCATAGGCATTCTCACCTATAATATTAATAGTAACGCTCTTAATTCCCGCCTCATCTCCATCAAGAATATCAAGAAGCTTAACTGTAAAACCTTTACTTTCAGCCCAACGGGTAAACATCCTAAGAAGCATTTGAACCCAATCCTGTGCTTCAGTTCCTCCCGCTCCAGCATGAAGCGTCAATATCACATTATTCTTGTCGTAAGGGCCTGTCAGCAAAGTTTCTAATCTTAATGTTTCAAAGTCTTTTTTAAACTTTTCAAAGCTTTCTGAGGCTTCCAAAAATACACTGTCATCATTCTCTTCCATGCCAAGCTCACATAAGGTTTTGATATCTTCCCAGTCCTGAGTAATTTTGTTATACTTTTCGAGTTTATCTTTTTTTGCCTTAATTTTTTGCAATACCTTTTGTGAGTTATCAGCATCATTCCAGAAATCTGGCTCCGATGCCTTCTGCTCTAACTCTTCGATATCGTTGCTTACTTTAGCGATGTCAAAGGGAAGTCCCCATTTCTTTTAAAGTATTCTCAAATCCATCAATCTCTAATTTCAACTGTTCGAGTTCTAACAACTTTATCAACTCCTTAAATAATTTCTTAAATACTTCCACTTTTTAAAAAAAGCCTAGTACCCATTCTATAACATAAACCTTTTTGTGTCTACCTATTGTTTTTAATATGGGTGCATATTTTAATCGTGAGACATATTATGGAAATAACATCTGCGTAGAGGCTTAGAGAATGTTAACGAAGCGAAGGATTAGTCAAATACTTTTCTTCTTAGTAGCGAGTTTTGATTCGACCCGTAGCGAGTTATACATTCTCTTAGCCTAGGTTGCATAGGCGAGCAGTGTAGCGTAGCGAAACGGCCAGCCTCGGAGCTTTAGTTATTGGAATAATATGGTCCACAATAATTAAATACACCCTTTTAATATTTTAATAAGGGTTTCTATGGGCATTTATTGTTGTTTTTTATACTTTCTAACAAGGGTTTTAATACTTCGACCGGAAGTCCTGCCTCCTGAATCTCCTTTGCAAGTTTAATATATTGAAGACTGCTATTTTTGACAATCCACTTTCTAATTTCACGTTCAAAAATATCCAATGAGTTTGAGGTCTCTTGAGTTTTTTCTGCCTCTTTTTGCTGATTGACTTCAAGCACATAAAGCTCTTTTTCTTTTTCATAAGTTTCAGGCGTATTATAATGATAAAAAAACGAATCACGTACTTTTGCATATTTTGCAAGTATTTTAATAGTACCTACAAAAGGCATTCTTTCACCCTTTGCATACAATTCCAACATATCGGGAAATATTAACGCACCAATTTTATCGCTAATATCTTGTGATAACTCTTCATATGTAAAATTTCCTTTTATTAAATCTATATTATTTCCCACAGTAAGAGCATTTAAATCTCTGCAATTTGCTCTTCCCAAAATATAATCAATAGAAACACCAAAATAATCCGCAAGCTTTTTTAGTATTTCATAATCAGGTTCTCTTTTAGCAAGTTCATAAGAAGCAACAGCCTGACGCGTAATGCCTAAATAATCAGCTATATCTTTTTGAGATAACCGACTCTGTTCTCTAAGTTGTTTAAGCATCGACGCAAAAGACATGTTTTCCACCCCAAAAAATTATTTTTAATTTATTTTACCCTCAAATTTATAATAATGCAACATTTTGATTACATTTTTTGTATTTTATATTGACAGCAACAAAATGTTGCTATAAAATATGTATGACAGTTAAATGAAATGCTTTGCAGAATTATTTTATCACAGTAAATTGCTACTATACAAGTTTTTGTTTTAAATATATAAAAAACATGGCCATGATTTATAGATTATTTTGTTTTAATGGAGGTCGATGCCTTTGAGTAGAATTGAAAATCTCAGAGAAAAGTTGTATAATGTTATGGATCATGGTGAAGGCTGTGAAATTTTAGCAACCAGCCAAGAGCTTGATACACTTATAGTGCTTTATATGAAGCTTCAGTTAAGCACTAGAGCAAAATATACCTTGTAGTTTAGACGGTTTCAAAAAATAACCTATACAGTATTTCGGTCACAAAGCTCATCAATCAAAATTTTTTGAAACGGCAGTCGACCAGTTATTTTTTGGGAATAACCTTATTACAAGCTAAAAAGTGTAGCGCTACAATTTATTAGTTAATCCTGCACAATTTTATATATATACTTGAATTCGTACTATAAGTTATAGTACGAATTTTTTTATAGCATAAGCAACTCCACTTTCATCATTTGAACGCGTAACAAAATCACAAATATCTTTTATTCTTTCCTCTGAATTTCCCATCGCCACACTAAATCCTGCGTACTCAAGCATTGAATAGTCATTTTCATTGTCACCAACTGCAATAATTTCTTCTTTTCTAATAGAAAACATTCGGGAAATTATTTCCAGAGCATTCCCTTTGCTTACACCCAAATTTAAAACTTCAAAATTGTCATAATTTGAACTTACCACTTCAACAGTACTAATATCCTCCACAATATTTCTAACCTTTGACAAGTCCTTAGATTCAGATGACATTACAACGATTTTAGAAGGCTTGCTATTTTTTTTAGCTATTACCTCCTTTACCGATTCAACCACTTTCACATCAATACAAAAATCACTTCTTAAATCCTTACTCTTTAACATATAATAAAGCGCTGAATAGTCAAGTTTTTCTGCATACATGACATCATCAATATACGTGTGGAAATATATATCCTCTTTATTTAGTATGTCCACAACTTTGTTGCAGTCCTCTTTAGAAAGCATATTTGAATAATACACTTTTTCGGATTTTACATCCCTTATAACTGCTCCATTACAAACTATTAAAGGGTCTTCTATGGATAACTGGTGTGCAAAAACTTTTGCTCCGGGATATATTCTACCGGAGCAAATCAAGACTCTTATTCCCTTTTCTTGTGCTAACTTTATGTATTTCTTATTTTGTTTTGAAATCTCTTTATTTGAATTAAGCAGTGTACCATCAAGATCTATAGCCATCATCTTATACATTTTCACTATTCCTCATCTATGTTTTTCTACAAATTTGTTTATTCTCTTTAGAGCCTCAACTATATTTTCCATTGAATTTGAATAACAAACTCTTACAAACCCTTCACCACTGTCACCAAAAGCAGTACCTGGCACAACAGCTACTTTTTCTTCCATCAACAAAGCCTCACAAAACTCACTAGAACTCATTTTAGTGGACTTTATGCAAGGAAAAGTATAAAATGCGCCAAAAGGTTCAAAACAATCAAGCCCAGCCTTTTTGAAGCCATCGAGTACTACTCTTCTTCTTCTATTGTATTCGCGCCTCATAATCTGAACACTTTCATCCCCATTTTTAAGAGCTTCTATGGCTGCATATTGAGCAGTTGTCGGCGAACACATTATTGCATATTGATGTATCTTATACATTGCAGCAATTAAGTCAGGATGTCCGCAAGCATAGCCTAATCTCCAGCCTGTCATAGCATATGCCTTTGAAAACCCACTTATATATATGGTCTTATCCTTCATTTCGGCATAATTTGCTATAGAAACATGTTCTCTTTCATAAGTAAGTTCCGAGTATATTTCATCGGAAAGTACAATTATATTTTTGTCTTTTAACACTTCAACAATTTTATCAAGATCTTCCTTTGTCATTACAGCACCCGTGGGATTATTAGGAAACGGCAAAATAACCACTTTTGTTTTAGGCGTTATAGCCTTCTCAAGCAGCTCTGGAGTTAGCTTAAATTGATCTTGTGCTCTCAAATTAATTATTACAGGCTTTGCTCCCGTTAAAACAATACAAGCCTTATAAGCTACAAAACTTGGCTCCGGAAGTATTACTTCATCTCCAGGTCCAACAAGTGCTCTTAATGCAAGATCAATAGCCTCACTTCCTCCCACAGTTGCAAGCATCTGGGTATTTGGAGAATAATTCAAATCATATCTTCTCTTTAAATATTTACTTATTTCCTCACGCAACTCTGCAAACCCGGAATTAGGTGAGTAGTGAGTGTGACCTTTTTCCAAAGAATATATACCCGCTTCCCTTACACACCATGGTGTAACAAAATCAGGTTCTCCAATACTCAAAGATATGGCATCCTTCATCTCATTTACCAAATCAAAAAACTTCCTAATTCCTGAAGGTGGCAAATCTCGAACTTCTGGCAACAACATATCCTTCATATTCATAATACCACTGCCTCCCTGTCATCCTTATAATCCTCCTCAAATATAACTCCTTTATCCTTGTATTTTTTCAACACAAAATGGGTAGCTGTACTGAGTACTGAATCCAAGGGAGATAGTTTTTGTGCAACAAACAACGCTACTTCCTTCATTGTTTTACCTTCTACAATCACAGTCAGGTCAAATCCACCGGACATTAAATAGCATGCTTTTACTTCAGGAAACTTGTAAATTCGCTCTGCAACGTTATCAAACCCCTGACCCCTCTGTGGAGTAACCTTTACTTCTATAAGAGCTATTACACTTTCTTTAGAAGTCTTTTCCCAGTTGATCATAGAAGTATATCCTAAAATAACACCGTCATTTTCAAATTTCTTAATTGCTGTTCTGACTTCTTCAACACTCTTATTCAACATAATCGCTATTTCTTCTTCCGTAGCCCTACTGTTCTTCTCTAAAATTTCTAATATCTCTTCCATAATAAAAATCCTCCTTCACTCAGCTATAATATTATATAATATGTATAATAAGGCCATTTCAAAAAATAACCTATATTATATTTTAGTCACAAAGCCAATCAAATTTTTCCACTTATGAAATAAGATTGCTGGAACAAAACTTCATTGACTTAAGAAATTTTCAAACTACAGTTAATCAGTTATTTATTTGATCTTTCCTAATATCAAAATTTAGAATTCTCAATATACATTATATCCATTATTCACATTAGGTATATCCTAACAAAAATTTTCTTCTAATGCCTGTTTTCTTTTTCCAATTCCCTTCGAATAAAGTGTAATAAAAAACTTCCTCACCCCCTGAAAGGGACGAAGAAGTGTTCGCGTTACCACCCTAATTAACACTGAAACAGTGTTCTCTCTATTCAGCATTAATATATTAATCAACTCATTATTCTCTCAACAACCTACTAAGGGAGTTTCAAAAAAATACATACCCAATATTTCTGTTGCAAAGCGCATCAAATGGAATTTTTTGAAACTCCAGTTGACCAGTTATTTTTTTGATTTTGCCTAAGTCCAGTTTGTTATTGAGAAATAATATACATTCATTTGTAAACGTCAAAAATATAGCATAATAAACCTTTTGACTTTTACAGTGTAATATAAAATAACACTGATCCTTTATAACGTAAGGAAACGTCATCCTCTATTATCGAACCACTAATTAAAGCAGTTGCCATTTCTCAAGGCGAAACTTAAGGGCTGCCTTCCACATTATCCTTTGCCAATCTTTCACCTGACATCAGCTCTCTTTTAAAAATTCAAATGTGTACTCTTCCCTCTCATCGTTTTATATATATTAAATTATTACGCATAATTATACTAAAAATAAAACCATTTTACAATAGTTTATAAGCATATAAAAGTCAAAAAATTTATTACATTATATATTTTTTCTTTTAGGTGATTCCAAAAAAACAACTGGTCAACTGGGGTTTCAAAAAATCTAGATTTACATTTTTTGCAGAGCAAAATAATGTTCCTCTGTTTGGAGGCTTTAGTCTTCCATGATGAGATTTGTGACCGAAATACTGTATAGGTTATTTTTTGAAACCGCCTTATAGCTAAATGTAAATTATTTCTCGAAAATAAAACCTAATAATATAAAATGTTTTTCGAGAAAAATATAGCAATTTAATCTATTTATCATCGGATGATTTATCTTTAAAACCTTCCATTATCTCAGTAAGAATGTCTACAGAATTTTCATCCTTTTCATCCTTTTCTATTTTATCTGTATTATTATCATATGTAATGGACACTTCCTCAGTTGACTCGAGTACACTGTCTAGTTCTTGTTCATATTTCTTAAGAACTTTTGTAACATCCTGCTTCAAGAACTTGATCTCCTGCTTAATATCTACCAATTTTTCCTTTTCTTTTTCTGTTAATTCAGAAAGCTTTTTTCTCTCCTCATTGGATTGACTTCTTGCTTCCTCTAATATTGTCTCAGCTTTTTCCTGAGCCTTAATCAAAACATCAGCAATTTTTGCTCTATCTTCACCCACTTGATCTGTTTTTCTTGCTATATTTTCGTATTTTATCCGCAATTCTCTGCACTGACTTTTTAAGTCTGTTATTTCATTTTCTTTTTCTTTGAGTTTATCACCGAATTCACTGAGCATCTTTTCAATATAAGAATTAACATCTGAATGCTTAAAACCAAAAAGAGATGTTCCAAACCTTTTTTCTCCAGCCATTTTGGTTCCTCCTATTAAACATTTTTGATAAGGTCATATCAACTATTAACTTTGCAATTAAAGTTTAAAAAACAACTCCTTAATTTCATATCCATAAAACAGCTTATTCAATGTATTTTTGACATAACCTAATCACACATATGTTATATATTCAATATTACTTTTCAAATTCCTCCTTTTTTACAAAAAACACAAAGAATATTTGTACATAAAAAAACTGCTATACGGTTTTTTTCTCTCTTAGCCTCCAATAGCAGTTTTCTTCTTGACAACAACTCATTCTTTTTCAAAAATATGAGCTACCTTACCATTATTATTTAGGTGATTGCAAAAAACAACTTCACAAAAGTTCAACTAACTTTCTTATTTTTAAAAAACTATACATGTTTTTCAATAAGAGATGATAGTTCTGTTTTCGACCTTGCACCAATGACTTTTTCAACTACATCTCCATCCTTAAATATCATAATTGTAGGAATACTCATAACTCTGAACTTAGCAGCGATTTCTCCTTCGTCATCTACATTTAGCTTTGATATCTTAACTTTACCTGCATATTCATTTGCCAATTCATCTACTATCGGTCCAACTGCCCTGCAAGGCCCACACCATGGAGCCCAAAAATCCACTAAAACTGCCTTATCAGACTTCAATACTTCCTCTTCAAAATTATTTTTGTTAATAACCATTACATTTTCATTAGCCATAATTTCATCCTCCTACTTAAGTATTATTTTTTATCGTTAATTTGTAATATAATTTAAGCTTACACTTAATAATATTTGTAAAATACTCCATATCATCACAACGCCAGTTACTAAACCATAATTATTTTTACCTAAATCATATTACAAAATCCTAATATATAATATATTTACCCATATTCAATTTTAGAAAACATTAATCTACAAATCTCAGAAATTTTTGTATTGTATCTAATAATTCATCAAGAACAATCTCTTTGCTATCGTTCTTTAAAGCATTTTTTAGACATGTCTTTGAATATCTTTGAAGAATAACACCTCCAGCCTTGTTTATGGCAGCTCTTGCAGCTGCCACCTGGGTGAGAATATCTACACATCGTTTGTCCTCATCAATCATTTTATGTATCCCCTTTATTTGACCTTCAATTCTTCTCAACCTTTTAAGAATATCTTCTTTTGACTCACCACATTCTTTATATAAATTACTATGTTCCATAATTATTCCTCCTATACGCAGTATGGGTATAAGACAATTATAGCTGTATTTTTTTTAAATTACAATACTAAAAAAAGAAGAAAAAGCCAATTGAAATCACCAATAATTAGTCTAATTTTTAAAAATGCAAATTCCTCATAATTAGCCTACTTCAAAAAATAACCTATACTACATTAGAGTCATATGTCTTCCGTCAAATTCAAAAAACCTCCAATACAAAAGAACATCGTTTTGTAATATAAAAAATGAAAATAATAGTTTTGAAACCGAAATTGCAAATTAAAAATCAAATTAGGGAGTTTCAAAAAAATACATATTCAATATTTCAAGTACAAAGCTCTTTATAGAAGCTTTTAAACAAACATAAAAGTATTATTTTACTATGCAAAAAATAGCATATTTTTTCAATCTCAAGTTTCAATTATTTTTCGGGTTTTGCCTGACTTCTAAAGTTCTATGCAGTCTCTCAAATAAAAGGCCAGCAACAAACCATGCCGGAGCAAAGTCAATTCTCACAAGATTGTCAACTGCAAACGGGCCGGAATAATACCAAGGATATACACTTAATATGTTAAATAGAATCAAGCCACTCGTATATTCTATTCCCCATATAATAATAACCCATAACAACCCTCTAAACATCCACCTCCAACCGCTTAAAATATCATGAATAGGTTCTAGAAATATTGCACATCCATAGATTAAAAACATCCATAGATTTGTATATCCTTGCAGCTTCAAATCACCCATCATCAACGAATGCAATCCCGTCCAAAATATTTCAATGCTCCATCCTGCAAATCCATAAATAAAAAATCTTTTCATCATAGTCATATTTTTTTCAAATCACAAAATTTTAGTATAGTAATATTTTCATCTGAAACATACAAAATATTAATGAAGGGGTGTATTTAATCATCGTGGACCATATTATTCCAATAACTAAAGCTCCGAGGCTGGTCGTTTCGCTACGCTACACTGCTCGCCTATGCAACCTAGGCTAAGAGAATGTATAACTCGCTACGGGTCGAATCAAAACTCGCTACGTTCAAACAGTGATTCGACTAATCCTTCGCTTCATTAATATTCTCTAAGCCTCTACGCAGATGTTATTTCCATAATATGTCTCACAATTAAAATATGCACCCTTAATGAAGAATTATTTAAAATACATAAATCTTAAACTTTCTACTAAGAATAAAATCAGATTTTTATTATTTTGAAACTCCCTAGCTTATTTTTTATTATACCTAGTAATGCCTTATAAACAAAGGCTTTTGTATAAAAGATAGGTAAAAAAGCATTTAATGTATTTAAATCAAATATACTAGTTTCATCATAATATATAACAACAAAATATGAATTAAATAATTTTTTTTATAAAAAACACTACCAAATAAATAAATTTTATGATATTATTTTTGGTAAGAGTCTAGGTAATCTTATCCAAAATTTATTTTCACCTCTTTTATAAAAATGAAAGAAGTGAAAACAAGAAGTCGTGAAAATCTTTTTTATTGAACTCAACTTTTTAATGCAAAATACGAACCTGAGTTCAGTGTATTTAAGTGATTAAAAAAATAACTGGTCAATTACCATCTTCTAAAAACTTGATTAGTTGGCATGGTACTTAAAATATTGATCAGCGAAAAATAAATTGCACTTTTTTCTAAAAAGAACACAATAAAATATTTATGTTATTTATTATTAAAAATTGGATAATAATATAGCATATAATCAAATGGAGGGTGCCTATGTATCTATTTGGAAAAATAAGCGTAACAGCAGTTATACCAGAAGAATTATCTAAACTTAAGGAAATCGCCTATAATCTATGGTGGTCTTGGAACTCCGATGCAATTGACCTATATAGAGAAATCGACCTTGCCTTATGGGAAAAACTTAATAAAAATCCTATAAGATTTTTAAAAGAAGTAAGCCAAAAGAAACTTGAAGAAAAAGTCAATGATCCGGATTACATGAAAAGATATAAAAATGTTGTTAAAAGTTATGATTCATATATGAAGAAAACCGACACATGGTTTTCACAAACACATCCGGATAAAAAAGACCATATGGTAGCATACTTCTCCGCTGAGTACGGTCTTAATGAAGTTTTACCTGTATATTCAGGTGGGCTTGGCGTACTATCGGGAGATCATTGTAAATCTGCCAGCGACCTTGGGATACCTTTCACTGCTATAGGACTGTTCTATAAACAGGGTTACTTCAATCAGCATATAAACAGCGAAGGTTGGCAAGAAACCATATTTAATGATTTAAATATATCCAATCTGCCATTAAAACCTGCCCTGAATAAAAAAGGAGAACAAGTTCAAATAAGTGTAGAACTTCCTGGTAGGGTTGTACATGCTAAAGTTTGGCGCGTACAAATAGGACGTATTAATTTGTATCTAATCGATACTGATGTTGAACAGAACAGTGCTCATGACAGGGGTTTGACTGCTAGACTGTATGGCGGAAATCAGGAAACGAGAATACAGCAGGAAATCTTTCTTGGCATAGGTGGAGCAAGAGTACTTGATGCATTAAATATAAAAGCCACTGTGTTCCATATGAACGAAGGCCACTCATCATTTTTGGGTCTTGAATTAATAAGAAAGCTGGTACAAAATAAAAAACTGCCTTTTAACCATGCAAAGGAAGTTGTTTCTTCTTCCCTTATATTCACAACCCATACACCAGTACCTGCAGGAAATGATGTATTTCCTCTCGAAATGATAGACAGGTATTTTGGTAATTATTGGCCTTCTCTTGGAATAAACAGACATGAATTTCTTGACCTCGGCTTAAAAATTGGTGATCATCAAAACTTTAATATGACTGTCCTTGCATTGACTCTTGCTGGACAGAAAAACGGAGTCAGTGAACTTCACGGCGCAGTATCTAGAAATATATTCCAGAATGTATGGCCAGGAATACCTGAAGATGAAGTGCCAATCGGTCACATTACAAATGGTATTCATACACTTACCTGGTTGTCGCCAAGTATCAAGTTCTTATACGACCAGCACCTTGATAAAAATTGGAAAGAAAAGTTGTATGATGATAAAATATGGGAAGATGTTGATAAAATCCCCGATGAAGATCTTTGGAAAACACACTGCGTTTTGAAAACCAAAATGATAGGATTTTTAAGGGAAAAATTAAAACAGCAAAAAGCAGCAAATGGTGAATCTATGGAAAGCATCAAGCAAGTTGATACTTTACTCGACTCAAATGCCCTTACAATAGGATTTGCGCGAAGATTTGCAACTTATAAAAGAGCCAACTTAATATTTAGAGATTTGGCAAGAATTCAAAGATTGCTTAACGATCCAAATAAACCTATGCAGATAATTTTTGCTGGTAAAGCCCATCCTGCTGATGGTCCAGCTCATGAAATAATCAAGCATATTAATGACATAGCAAAACAAGAGGGCTTTGTTGGTAAAGTTGTTCTTGTTGAGAATTATAATATGACTATTGCAAGAAACATGGTACAAGGAGTTGACATTTGGCTCAACAACCCAAGAAGACCTCTCGAAGCAAGCGGAACAAGTGGTCAGAAAGTATGTATAAACGGAATTATAAACTTTAGTGTATTAGATGGCTGGTGGTGTGAAGGATACAACGGCAAAAACGGTTGGTCCATAGGCGATGACACTTTCTATGATAATGAGCACTATCAAGACAATGCCGACAGCGAATCTATTTATAATACACTTGAAAAGGAAATTCTGCCTCTCTTCTTTGACAGAAATGAAAAAGGAGTACCTGAAAAATGGGTAGCTGTTATGAAAGAGTCAATTAAAACCAATACCGGTTTATTCAGTACTCATAGAATGGTTCAGGATTATACAAACAAGTATTATACAACTTCAATGGATAAGGTTGACAAAATTGTATCTAGCAATTATAAGTACTCTATCAACCTGTCTAATTGGAAAGCTGAAGTAGAAAAAATCTGGCCTCAAGTTCAGATATTACCTGACAAAACAGCCAATAAACTCAAGGAAAAGGAATTTATATCCGGTGAAAACATCAAAATAAACGCCACAGTTTATCTTGGCAGTTTAGATCCTTCAAGTGTCAAAGTCCAAGTATACTATGGAGGCGTTGGTAAGAATAACAGTATTGAAAATCCTGAGATAGTTGATATGAAACTTGAAGAAAAAACAACTGAAGGTACTTACAGTTATACAGCAAATGTAAAACTGTTCGAAGGCGGAGAATATGGTTACACTTTTAGGCTAATACCTTATCACCCTGATCTTCTCAACCCATTTGATATAGCTTTAATAAGGTGGATAGTCCAATAAGTATATTTTATTTTTGAAAAGAGCATTGCCAACTACTTATGGGTAGCAGGCAATGCTCTTTTTCATTCATAATAAACGACAAAAAATAAAAAGGGTGTATTTAATCATCGTGGGCCATATTATTCCAATAACTAAAGCTCCCATGCTAAGAGAATGTATAACTCGCTACGGGTCGAATCAAAACTCGCTACGCGTAGAAAATTGATTCGACTAATCCTTCGCTTCGTTAACATTCTCTAAGCCTCTACGCAGATGTTATTTTCATAATATGACACACAATTAAAATATTCACCCCCAAAAAAATAGGCATTGACAAAATACATATTTTTGTATTATCATATTAATATGGCATTGAGATTTTCGTTATTATAAACCTTTCATAAATGCAAAATATCCACATTTAGTGCTACTCTTGAAATTTTTCTCTAGCAATAATTATTATTCTGAGTATACCCGAATATTTTCGCTAATTACTATGAAATTTAATAAGGGCGTTTCAAAAAAAACATATTCATTATTTCTGTTACAAACCCCATCGAATCAAATTTTTTGAAACTCTAGTTGATTAGTTATTTTTTTTCATAGCTAATTTGTTCTACACATCTTATTAGGTTATTTAATGAACCTTTTATTTGATGTTAGTAGCATAATGCAACTTTTCGTTTATTTTTGTCAAATATACAAAGCAAACAAATTAAAATTAATTTTATCTTAGGTTTAATTTTATATAATTTAATTTTTAGCATAACATGAATCACACAATGTAATTAATAAGTAGCAAGGAAAGGGAAGGAGAATGCAAAATGAAACAAAAAACTATGGTGATTTTCACAAAACTACTAATTTTCACTTTCATTTTTACCCTATTTACAGTATCAATTCAAGCAGCAACAACTATCACTTACAATCAAACTGGTACACAGGACGGATATGACTACGAATTATGGAGAGATTCCGGCAATACAAGTATGACTCTCAATAGTGGTGGTACATTCAGTTGCCAGTGGTACGGAATTGGAAATGTTTTATTCCGTAAAGGTAAAAAATTCGATTCTACACAAACATACCAGCAGATAGGAAACATATCAATTAACTACGGCGCTACCTTCAATCCCGGCGGCAATTCCTATTTGTGTGTATATGGTTGGACAAAATCTCCACTTGTAGAATTCTACATAGTTGATAACTGGGGCACCTATCGCCCAACTGGAGCATATAAAGGAAGCATTAATGTTGACGGTGGTACATACGACATATATCAAACTACCCGTTATAACATGCCTTCCATTATAGGCGATACAACTTTTAATCAATATTGGAGCGTCCGCAGGTCTAAACGTTCAAGCGGAACAATATCTGTCAGCGAACACTTTAAAAAGTGGGAGAGTTTAGGAATGCAAATGGGTAAAATGTTTGAAGTTGCATTCACTGTTGAAGGATATCAAAGTAATGGAAGTGCTAATGTATATACCAACACACTTACATTAGGCGGAAGCAGCTCAACTTCTACTTCAACTTCTACTTCTACTGTAACAAATAATACAGATACAAAAATGGAATGTGAAAGTATGACCAAAGATGGCCAATATACTGGTGATATCAACTCTCCTTTCTCTGGAGTAGCTTTATACGCCAACGATGATTCAGTGAAATTCAAACAGAATTTTGAATCCGGCACCCATAGTTTCTCACTACGAGGTTGTTCAAATAACTCTAACATGGCAGAAGTTGATTTAAAAATCGGCGGAGAATATAAGGGTACATTCTACTATGGTGGAAGTTATCCTGCGGTTTATACAATAGATGACGTAAGTCACAAAACTGGTGAACAGCTAGTCGAACTTATTGTAACATCCGATGATGGAAATTGGGATGCTTACTTAGATTACTTTACATTCGATGGTTTAGAAACAGCAACTCCAACACCTACAATAACTGCAACACCTGCACCTACAACTGCTACTACTACATCAAGCAGTACAGAGTCAAAAATAGAATGTGAAAGCATGACTAAAGGTGGTAAATATACTGGCAATATCAGTTCGCCGTTCTCTGGAGTAGCTCTATATGCCAACAATGATTTAGTGAAATTCACACATAATTTCGAATCAGCTACCAATAGTTTTTCACTTCGTGCTTGTTCAAATAACTCCAACATGGCTAAGGTAGACTTAAAAATTGGTGGACAATATAAGGGTACATTCTACTATGGTGGAAGTTATCCTGCAGTCTATACAATAGATAACGTAAGTCACGGAACTGGAGATCAGGAAATCGAGCTTATTGTAACATCTGATGATGGAAATTGGGATGCTTACTTAGATTACTTAGAAATTAATTAAAACATAGAAAAAGTGAAAGGTATGAAGCAAGAAACCGGCGGAATATATCCAGCCGGTTTTTTGTGTATTTTATTCATACATTTTATTGAAAATATTCAAAACAAAAATATATTAGAAAATATTCATTATTTGTGATAGAATATAATTTATGTGATTTTGCTGTACTTGAACTTAAATATGACTTAACAAAAAGATATAAATTATAAACATCGCTATAACTTTACAATACATTAAAAAAAGTTTATTTTTTAAACAAACAAACTTTTTTAAGGTATTGTTCACCCCTTTTCAGATATAAATATAAAGAGGTGAAAACTAAAGAGTTTTTCGATGCTTACTGAAGTTGGAACTATTGTTTCAATTGTGACGTTTTGCTAAAATGTGTTGCCTAAATTTGCACCTTAAAGCAGGCAAAGCTTTTGTTAAATTTCTATTTTGAAATTCTTAAGCATAAGCGTAAAAATAGATTATATCTTTTGTCATGTCTCATAAATTCAAAAAGCAGCAAATTTTAACTTAATAACTTAATTTATGGGAGATGTTTAATATGGAGTTGTCTTATCACTTTCTTTTGGATTTGGCTATAATATTGGCAAGTACAAAAGTTTTAGGTGCCCTTACAAAAAAAATTCAAATGCCTCAAGTAGTAGGTGCATTAACAGCTGGACTTTTATTAGGTCCAGCAGTATTTGGTATTATTGATGATACTCAGTTTATCAAACAACTTGCAGAAGTAGGAGTAGTTGTCCTTATGTTTTCTGCAGGACTTGAAACAAATCTTAATGACTTAAAAAAATGTGGTAAAGCATCATTTATCATAGCAATTGCTGGAGTTATTGTTCCTTTAGTAGGAGGTTTTGGAATTGCAGCTATTTTTAACAACAATGGTAGTATTACTCAAATGGACACCAATACCCTTCTGCAAAATATTTTTATTGGTATAGTTCTTACAGCTACTTCTGTAAGCATAACAGTTGAAACTTTAAAAGAACTTGGAAAACTTAATACACGTGCAGGTACAGCTATTCTCGGTGCAGCATTACTAGATGACGTTATAGGAATAATAATTCTTACTATTATAACAAGCACAAGAGACAGTTCTGCAAGTGTAGGTTTTGTTCTTATCAAAATTGTAGCTTTCTTTGTATTTGCTCTGATAGTTGGAATTCCTTTTTACTATGCCTTTGATAAATATAGTAAAAACCAAAAAGCAAGACGACGCTTTAGTGTAATATCTCTTGCATTTTGTTTGTTTATGTCATTCATCGCAGAACACTTCTTTGGAGTGGCAGATATAACAGGAGCATTTATTGCTGGTATAGTTCTTTCAAATACTGTGCACAGTCACTTTATATTGCGTAGAGTCGAAATCACCTCATATATGTTTTTAGCCCCGGTATTCTTTGCAAGTGTTGGCCTCGCTGTTAATTTAAGGCAACTCAGTCCGCTTATTATCCTTTTTGCTATTCTACTGACAATTATAGCAATAATTACAAAAATTGTGGGTTGTGGAGTCGGAGCCTTAATGTGTAAATACTCAAAAATCGATTCATTAAGAGTAGGGGTAGGTATGGTTTCAAGAGGAGAAGTAGCACTTATTGTTGCAAATAAAGGTTCAAAAGTAGGTCTTATGAAATCAACCTTCTTTGCACCGCTGATATTAATGGTTATTGCTACAACAATTATAACTCCTATCCTGCTAAAATTAGTGTTTAGGGGAAAAGAGCCTATTCAATGTGTTCCTGAAACTACAAATGTAGAAGAAAGTAGTTGAGAACACTTAAAAATTCTATGGATATAAATATCAGATATCTCCTTCTTTTCAAGAATTATAAAACTTAAGAAGGAGATTTTTTATCCCAAAATATATTTTCGCAGTTTAGGAAATATCCAAGAAAATTCGCTTCGCTCTTGACTTAAATCTTTTTTTGGTTAGGGATACAAATTAATGATAATTGTATTTTATAAACTAGCATTAATGTTGTACCTGCCTCGTTTTAGTGTCAAATGTCTCCATTCGAAGACCTTCGTAAAGAATCTGTAAGCCTTGTCTTGATAATTTTTCGCCCGCGTATTAAGGACATCCTGTCCTATACGCTAAAAATGCCATCCGTGGCATTTTTGCTTCAAATTATCAAGCTCTCAAGCTACAGCTTCTAATGCTCACGTCTAAGAATTACGTCATTTGACACTAAAACAAGTTCTACTTAAATTAAGTTCTTTGTTTTTACATTTTCTAGGTGTTTTATAAATTCTTATACTCTAAAAAATCAGCTATAGCAAAACACCATAGCCAATTTCATTAAACATAACATTAACCAACAATCTCCTTATCCTTCTTAACGGCGGATGACCACTTACCACATCTATCACCCCACCGAGCAAGAACTTCGCCATTTGAAGTAATTTCAATAACTTCACACAAGTTAGGACAATCATTACATTCTATACTTCTAGCTTTATATTCATTTTCTGCGCTTCCAAAGCCATAGAAGTTTGACGTATAGGACCCTTTTCCCATCTTCTCTTTTGCAATGAGTGCAGCTCCATATGCACCCATTACGTCGTGGTACTTTGGAATAATAATTTTTTTACCGATAGCCCTTTCAAATGCAGAAACGATTCCAACATTGGCGGCCACACCGCCCTGAAATACAATCTTATCTTCAAGATTCTTTCCCTTTGCAAGGTTATTTAAATAATTTCTTACCAAAGCTTCACACAAACCATTTATTATATCCTCAGTCCTGTGTCCTGTCTGCTGTTTATGAATCATATCCGACTCTGCAAAAACAGCACATCTCCCGGCTATTCTCACAGGTGAAGTTGACTTTAGTGCATAAGTACCAAAATCCTCTATTGCAATTTCAAGTCTTGCTGCCTGCCTGTCCAAAAATGATCCTGTGCCGGCTGCACAAACGGTGTTCATTGCAAAATCATATACAACTCCATTTTTAAGTATTATAATTTTTGAATCCTGCCCCCCTATTTCGAGAATTGTCCTCACGTCCGGAACAAGCATCTGAGCTGCAACAGCATGAGTGGTAATCTCATTTTTTACTATGTCAGCTCCGATAATAACACTAGCTAGCTGTCTTCCACTTCCTGTTGTTCCAACACCTCTTATTACCGTATTTTTCCCAAACTTGTCGGAAAGCATTTTCATTCCTAATCTTAATGCTTTTATTGGCTGGCCACTTGTTCTTAAATAAATCTTCTCAATAACTTCATTTTCTCCATTTATAATAATAAGATTTGTACTGACCGAACCAACGTCAACTCCTAAATACAGCGATGTTTTTCCCAATTTCTAATCTCTCCCTTCTTTTATTAAGTACATCAACAAATGCCTCTATTCTTGTCATATAGCCTGCTTCCCCTGTCATTTCGTCAATTATCAGAGTAAGAATTGGCATATCGCAATCCCTTTCAACAGAAGGCAGTATGCTTTGGGCAACAATTTCCGGCATACAGGTTAGCGGATATATCTGAACAACACCATCATAGCCTTTTTTTGCATATAGAACGGTATTTCCTATAGTCTCTTGGGCATGTCCGCCAATCATCCTACCCAAATACGGTTTAGCAGCTTCACTGAATTGAAGGTCTTTTTTGATTGGAAGAATATTTTTCAACATATGCTCTATTATCCATCCACTTACCGTAACTTCTCTATCCACTTCAATTCCCATATTTCCAAGTATTGAACCTATATGGAAGTTTGCAAATGGATCTATTGTTGTGTAAATCTCACCAACTATTCCAACCTTCAAAGGAACATAATCCTTATCTATCTCAATGTCCTCAAGCTCCTTTTTTGCCTGTTCTATCAGCTGTAAAATCTCACAAGAACCTTTTGTACTTCTGACTTTATTAAGGAACTCCTTGTAGATGCTGTCGGTAGACCCTTTTTTCAATTCTCTTGGCCTTGTTTTATAGGTAAGTTTTTCAAGCTCGTCAACCTTTTTTGAAACAACTGTAGTATTTTTTATAACGTTGAGAATCTTGTAAATATTATATCCACCTGTCAAATTTTTAATTTTTTTTAAAAACTCTTTTATATTACCGTTTGCTCCATCAACAGTAATAATATCCATGTCGTACTGCGCATCGACAAGTATTTCTTTACTCATCTCACAATAGTAACCAAATCTACAAGGTCCTCGTCCACCGGCTATTAAAATAGTGTCAGCTCCTAATTCATGAGCTTGTATATAGTTTCCTATATTAATTTTCAGAGGAAGGCACACCATCTCCGGTGTATACTTAGTTCCAATCTCTAAGGTTTTCTTGCTATTGTACGGTGGTATTACGCATTCTACTCCAATATCATCCAGTAAAGCTTTAGCTAAAATATACGTGTTACCCATGTGCGGAAATGTTACTTTCACTTTTATTCCTCCATCTGATCATGTCTATAAACGCTTCAATTCTTGTATCCATTCCTGCTTCACCAGAATGCTCATCAATAGTTAGAATTATAAAAGGCATATTCTTTTTTCTTCTAACTCTTCTTTCAATCAAGTCGCATATAAATGAATCAATACCACATCCAAAACTCATCAAATAAATAATTCCGTCTATATCTTTTCTGTCCAAAAAATGCAAAGCACTGCCTATAGCCCTAGTTCCATAATTCCAAAACATCTTTTTAGATAAAGTTTTTACTTTTTCATTTATCACACTGCTATTTACCATATCAATCGTAAATATGTTCACACCTTTGTTTTTAAGTTTATTTATCATGTCCATATTCACATAATTATCGTATATATTATATCCATGTCCTATTACTGATATATTAAGTCTTGGCTCATCAGTTTTTTTTATCAATTGGAGTTTTTTACTTAATATGTCATCAGGAAGTATGCCTTTTTTCACCTCATCCCTGTACTCTTTGAAGCTTTCAATAGCTTTACGATATGCCTTCTTGATCTTTCTTCTCTCGTTGGTAAAATAACTCCCAACTTCAAAGGCCGAAATAAATGAATTACTACCTTTTTTCCACAAATCAATATCTACGTCGATTATTTCAGGCAAATCAACAAAGGTATTTTTTATCATATCAGGTAGCCCTCCAAATTTCGGACATATATATTCCCCTGTTGAAACACTTGTAAATCTCGGTATAAATAGATAGTCTACTTTATTTTTAATTTCAATAACATGTCCATAAAATATCTTTATTGGCAGACAAGCTTCATCAACGCAAGTCTTTGAACCATCATCAATTATCTTTTTGGTAGTATTTCCCGAAACCACAATGTCTACTCCAAGTTCCTCAAAAAAGGTTTTCCATAGGGGAAAATAATGATAATAGAATAGAGCTCTAGGGATTCCCACTTTTTTTGACATATTAAACACCTCAAAAAGTATTATTAACTTTTTTACACGTGATTATACTTGCCACACTATCTTAAAAGAAAATTTTGTATAAAAAAACCCCACCAATTAATTGGTAGAGTTTCTAAAGTAATAGTTTTTTGATTTTGTCTTACCACAACCATTTTAATCCTGGGTAATATTTAAATGCCACCTTACCCAAAATCTTACTCTTATGAACATAATTTGTTGTAACCCAACGCCTTGAGTCGCTTGAGTTATTTCTGTTGTCTCCCATCATAAAATAACTGTCTTCCGGTACATGATATGGTCCTAAATCTTCTTCTATCATTTCTTCCCTGATATAAGGCTCTTCAAGTTTTACATTGTCCACATAAACTTCGCTGCCTTTTATCTCAACTGTTTCACCTGGTAGTCCTATCACTCTTTTTACATAATTTATCTTTTCGTTTTCAGGATATTTAAAAACTACAATATCACCTCTTTTAGGCTCTGTAAAAAGGTAGTGAAGTCTACTGGCAAACACCCTGTCTCCGGTCATAATTGTGTTTTCCATTGAACCTGTAGGTATATAGGCATTAATAATCACAAACTTGGTCAAAAACAAAGCAATTAGCAACGCCGACCCCAGATATTTTATCCAGCTTATTATTTCCTTTTTGTCAATTTGACTTTTGCTTTCATTACCGATAGAATCATTGTTTTCCATAAGACCAGACTCCTATCCCTATAGTAGCAAAAACTGCAATTATAGTAGTATATTTCATGTCCCACCCTCTTTCTCTTCGTCCAAAAAAGGTGGAAGAATACAGCAAAAGGTGAGGTATTCCCCCACCTTTTACAGTATTGAAAACAAATATTAAGCTTTGCCGTCGCAACCCAATACATTGATAATCTTGTTCTTAACAAGATCTTTGATAGCTGTTCTAGCTGGACCAAGATATTGTCTTGGATCAAAGTGTGAAGGATTTTCAGCAAAATACTTTCTGATAGTACCTGTTAAAGCAAGTCTCAAATCAGAATCAATGTTTATCTTACAAACTGCCATTTTAGCTGCTTCTCTTAACATTTCTTCAGGAACACCTTTTGCTCCAGGCATTTCACCACCGTTTTTGTTTATCATTTCAACAAATTCCGGTATAACTGATGATGCACCATGTAATACAATTGGATATCCAGGAAGTCTCTTTTGAACTTCTTCTAATATGTCAAATCTCAATTTAGGTTCGCCTTTAAACTTGAACGCTCCATGGCTTGTACCTATTGCAATTGCCAAAGAGTCAACACCTGTTTTTTGAACAAACTCTTCAACTTGATCAGGATCTGTAAATGCTGCATCCGCTGCAGATACGTTAACTGCATCTTCAATACCTGCAAGTCTACCAAGCTCACCTTCAACAGTAACACCCTTATCATGTGCATATTCAACAACCTGTTTTGTCAATTTGATATTGTCTTCGAAAGAATGGTGTGAACCGTCTATCATAACTGATGTAAATCCACCATCTATACATGATTTACAAAGCTCAAATGTATCACCATGATCTAAGTGAACACAGATTGGAAGACCTGTTTCTTCTATAGCTGCTTCTATAAGCTTCATTAAGTATGTATGATTTGCATACTTTCTAGCACCTGCTGAAACTTGAAGAATTAATGGAGAATTTACTTCCTTTGCAGCTTCAGTTATTCCCTGAACTATTTCCATGTTGTTAACATTGAATGCACCAATAGCGTATCCGCCTTCATAAGCTTTCTTAAACATTTCTTTACTTGTAACTAATGGCATTTTTCCCACTCCTTATATTGAATTTAGTTTTAGGTGATCCCTAAAAATTACTGGTCAATTGGTGTTTCAAAAAATCTGACTTTATTGTGTTGAAACTATAAATATTGACCAAAGAATTTTTTTGAAACACCTTAATAACCACTTGTAAAAAAATCAAAATACTACTTTGGACTTATACAACTCCTTTGTACACACAAATATATAAGTAATAATATCCAAAATTATATTTTCTACATTTCCAAGCTTTTACCTTAATAATTTTATCAGATTAAAATCTAAAATCAAGGTATTATTAAAAATTAATTGATAATATTTTGTCAAGGATAATTGCATTTTGGTCATAATTATGTTATATTTTTAGTTGATTTTGTTAAACATATAGACAATTATATGTTGGTCTAATCGATAACTTATTTATATATTTCAAGGAGGTTATGTTATGAGCCGTTTAGAAGGAGCATGTATGTTTGGTCAATCAGGTGGCCCAACATCTGTTATTAACGCTAGTGCTGCTGGAGTCTTTCAGGAAGCATTGAAGCAAGAATGTATTACAGCTGTTTATGGAGCAGCACATGGAATCAAGGGTGTTTTAGAAGAGAATTTCTATGACATGAGCAAAGAAGATTCTTATGAATTGGATTTAATGAAAACCACACCATCATCCGCTTTAGGTTCAGTAAGATACAAGCTAAAAAGTGCCGATGAAGATGAGACAGATTACAAGAGACTTTTAGAAGTATTCAAAAAATACAACATTAGGTATTTCTTCTACAATGGAGGAAATGACTCAATGGACACTTGTAACAAAGTAAGCAAGTACATGCAGAAAGTTGGTTACGAGTGTAGAGTTATGGGTGTTCCTAAAACTATAGACAACGATCTTTGGGGAACAGACCATTGTCCTGGATATGGTAGCGCTGCAAAATACATAGCTACTTCATTTATGGAAGTTTACCATGATGCAAGAGTTTATGATACAGGAATGGTTACAGTTTTAGAAGTTATGGGTAGAAATGCAGGATGGCTTACCGCTGCATCAGCTTTAGCAGCGTATAAAGGAAATGGTCCCGATTTGATTTACTTGCCTGAACTTCCTTTCAGCATTGAGAAGTTCCTTGACGACACAACAAAAGTATACAATAAAACTGGAAAAGTTATTGTTGCTATATCAGAAGGTTGTAAAGACGAACAAGGTAGATATATTGCCGAAATGGGTTCAAATCTTGCAAAAGATTCCTTCGGACATTCTCAGCTAGGCGGTGCTTCAACAATACTTGCAAACATTGCAAAAGAAAAGCTTAATACGAAAGTTAGAGGAATTGAGTTTAGCCTACTTCAAAGATGTGCTGCTCATGTTGGTTCACTAACAGACGTTAATGAAGCTTACATGGCAGGTCAAATGGCAGTTAAGAACGCTGTTGAAGGCAAAACAGATTACATGGTAGGTTTCGAAAGAGCTGAAGGTTCTGAATACAAATGTAATACAAAACTTATAAAGCTTGACGATGTTGCAAACACTGAGAAAAAAATCCCAAGAGAGTGGATTAATAAAGAGGGTAACGGCTTAACACAAGACTTCATTGATTATGCACTTCCTTTAATTCAAGGCGACTCCAAGCCTGTATTGGAAGATGGACTTCCTCGATTTACAAAATTAAAGAAAGTTCTTGCTAAAAAATAATTTGAGTATAAAAGGTAAGGGGCTCTTTTTTAGGGTTCCTTATTTTTATTTGTAATATAAAGTGTATCCACATCCTTTCCATAATATGTTACAGAAAGGTTAATCATACTGGGATATGGGTCCAGTTTTTGATTTTGTAACATATTATTCCAAGAACTAAAGCTCCGAGGCTAAGAGAATGTAAAACTCGCTACAGGTCGAATCAAAACTCGCTACGCTCAAACAGTGATTCGACTAATCCTTCGCTTCGTTAACATTCTCTAAGCCCCTACGCAGATGTCCTTTCCATAATATGGCGCACGATTAAAATATGCACCACTAGGATAATAGGATATAATGGGATATAGGGTGTATTTAATCATCGTGGACCATATTATTCCAATAACTAAAGCTCCGAGGCTAAGAGAATGTATAACTTGCTACGGGTCGAATCAAAACTCGCTTTGCTCAAACAGTGATTCGACTAATCCTTCGCTTCGTTAACATTCTCTAAGCCTCTACGCAATGTTATTTCCATAATATAGCTCACGGTTAAAATATACACCACTAGGATAAAGGATATAATGGGATATATTTTTTGTTGACAAATACTCTAATAAAAACTATACTTAGTATGTAGGGTAATTAGAAGTCTCTAATAGAATTTTTGTTAATATGAATCATATAACTGGCGGAAGTGGATTTACCACAGGGAGTATGATTCTTAATTTTACCGACCGCCTGGGTAGCTAAAATACTCAGGCGGTTTTTTATTCCCCTATTACCAACTTGAATACCACAAAACTCTTTTATGAAGTCATAGCAAGCCGAAGGAGGTTTTAAATATGGAACAAAACGCTTGGAACGGATTTGTGTCTGGAAAATGGGAAAACAGTATAGATGTAAGAGATTTTATAGTAAACAATTATACCCCCTATGACGGCACTGAAGAATTTCTTACTGAATCAAGCATCAAAACAAAAAAATTGTGGAGTAAATGCAAGAAACTTCTTAGTGATGAACGACATAAAGACGGTGTCTTAGATATTGATACAAAAACCATATCCGGTATTACAAGTCATGCTCCCGGTTATATAGACGAAAGATACGAAGTTATCAAAGGCCTTCAGACAGATACTCCACTAAAAAGAGCTATTCTTCCCTACGGCGGAATCAGAATGGCTAAACAGGCTTGTGAAAAATACGATTATAATCTATCACCCAAAATTGAAAATATATTCGAAAATTACCGCAAAACCCATAATGACGGTGTATTTAGTGCGTATACACCAGAAATGAGAAAGGCAAGAAAATCCGGTGTTATAACAGGTCTTCCCGATGCCTATGGACGTGGTAGAATTATTGGAGATTACAGGCGTGTTGCACTTTACGGTGTAAATATGCTTATTGACGAAAAGAAAAAAGACTTAAACTCTCTTTTACATGGGCATATGTGTGAAGAAAATATTCGCTTAAGAGAAGAAGTAAGTGAACAAATTAATTCATTAAACGATATTGTTGAAATGGGTAAAACATATGGTTTTGACCTATCAAAACCTGCTAAAAATGCATTAGAAGCTGTACAATGGACTTACCTTGCTTTCCTTGCTGCAATGAAGGAGACAAACGGAGCCGCAAATTCTCTTGGAAGAGTATGTACTTTTCTTGATATATACATTGAAAGGGATCTTAAAGCTGGTATAATTACAGAAGTTGAAGCCCAGCAAATAATTGATCAGTTTATAATTAAACTGAGGTTTATTCGTCACCTGAGAACTCCTGAATATAATGAGCTTTTCGCTGGTGACCCTGTTTGGATTACCGAGTCAATAGGAGGTATGTGTGAAGACGGAAGGCATATGGTGACTAAAACCTCTTTTCGCCTGCTTCAGACACTGTTTAATTTGGGACCTTCACCTGAGCCAAACATAACAATACTGTGGTCCGAAAATCTGCCTATCGACTTTAAAAGATTTTGCGCAAAAGTTTCTATGGTTACAAGTGCTATTCAATATGAAAATGATGACCTTATGAGCCAGCATTTTCATGATGATTATGGAATATCATGCTGTGTATCAGCCATGCGTATTGGAAAAGACATGCAATACTTTGGCGCACGATGTAATCTTCCAAAACTTCTGCTCCTTGCCTTAAACGGTGGAAAAGACGAAGTATCAGGAGAACAGGTTGCTCCATCCTTCGAGCCCTACACCGATGAATATCTTGATTACAATAAAGTAATGGAGCGATTCGAAAAATTGCAGAAATGGCTGGCAGGTCTTTATGTAGATACAATGAACATAATCCATTACATGCACGATAAATACGCCTATGAAAGACTTATGATGGCTCTACATGACACTGATGTCAATAGGTTTATGGCCTTTGGTATCGCAGGTTTGTCTGTTTTGGCCGATTCTTTCAGCGCTATGAAGTACACCTATGTAAAAGTTCTTCGAGATGAAAGAGGCCTTATTACCGACTTTGAAATAAAGGGGGATTACCCACAGTTCGGTAATGATGACGATAGAGTTGACAGTATTGCCGCATCCATTGTGGAGAACTTTTATAATGACTTAAAAGAACATGAAGCATATAGAAATGCCGTTCACACCCTCTCAATACTTACTATTACATCAAATGTAGTCTACGGTAAGAAGACCGGTTCAACACCTGATGGAAGAAAGAAGGGTGAACCCTTTGCACCAGGAGCAAATCCAATGCATAGCAGGGATAAGATGGGAGCATTAGCCACTTTAAATTCTTTGGCAAAAATACCATATGAATGCTGTATGGATGGTATTTCACTCACTCTAACCCTTGTTCCTCGCTCCCTTGGCAGAGAAACAGAGGCGAGAATAAATAACCTTGTTGCTCTTTTAGACGGTTATTTCGTACAAGGTGGACATCATGTAAATATAAATGTACTGGAAAGAATAGTATTGGAAAAAGCAATGGAAGATCCCTATAACTATCCACAGCTGACAATAAGGGTTTCCGGGTATGCAGTTAATTTCATAAGGCTAACCCGACAACAACAGCTTGAAGTTATTGCAAGAACTTTCCACAATGCCATGTAAAGGTGATTATATGACTATAAAAGGCAGAATACATTCATTTGAATCCTTCGGTACTGTTGACGGCCCGGGCATAAGATTCGTAATCTTTATGCAGGGCTGTCCTTTCCGTTGCCTTTATTGCCACAACCCTGATACCTGGAGTAACGAGAGCGGTACTATTTATTCCGTTGATGAAGTGTTTAATAAAATAAAAAGGTTTGTTCCATATTTTAAAAACTCTGGCGGAGGTATTACTGTGTCTGGAGGAGAACCACTTTTACAGCCTAAATTTATCACACAGCTTTTCAAAAAATGCAAGGAAGAAGGAATTCACACAACTGTGGATACTAATGGCTTTGTAGACAACAATTCCGATATTATTAATGTTCTGCTAGACTATACCGATCTTGTACTTCTAGATATAAAGCATATAGATAAAGAAAAACACAAATCCTTGACAGGAAGCACTAATGAAAAAGTTCTTAAATTTGCACAGCACCTAGACAAAAGAAAAATTTCCGTATGGCTTAGATATGTAATTGTACCCGGTATAACTGATTTAGAGTCGGATGTAAAAAAACTTGGCAAATTCATTGGAACTCTCTCAAATATTGAAAATATTGAACTTCTCCCCTTTCACAAAATTGGAGAATATAAGTGGAAGGAACTTGGACTAGATTATAAGCTTAATGATACTCCTACTGCTAATGAAAATGTTATTGAAAAAGTTCGAAAAATACTTTTTCCTGATAAGTTAAGGTGATTCAAAAAAAATAACTGGTCAATTGCGGTTTCAAAAAATCTAGATTTACATTTTTTGCTTTGCAAAATAATGTTCCTCTGTTTGGAAGCTATTAGCTTCCATGAAGGGCTTTGTGACCTAAATACTGTATAGGTTATTTTTTGAAACCGCCTAAACTCTTAAATTAATTACAAACTTTGAAATATGTTACTTACACAAAGTTTCAAAGCCAATGAAAAATCCGGCTATTACATAGGGCATTGCTTCAAAAGCCAGATTTTTATGTGTAAGTATACCTTTGAAGTGAGCGAAGTTTTGTTCCATCAATCCTATTTGACAGGTGAAGATTATACAATAACAACAAGGGAGTTTCAAAAAATACATATTCATTATTTCTGTTACAAAGCCTATAATGAAAGCTTTTAAGCTTCCATTCACAGAAACATTATTTTACTATGCAAAAAATGGCATCGGATTTTTTTAAACTCCATTTGCAAAGTTTTTGATCTTACCTAAATTTACCCAATATGAAATTTATACTTTTTTTCTTAACATTTCATCAATCTTATTATATAACTTATACCATCTCTGAACCCCATTTTCCAGCTTGAAGTAATGAGCTATGTACGGCACCAGCAAAATTAATACAAATAGGCTCACCAACAAAATTATAAGTTTTTCAAAGGATACAGCAAATAAAATAGTAACTATAAAAAATAGAGCAAAAGCAAGTGTAACGAAAAGATGTATCAGCCTCTCATGCTGTAGATACTGTATCTGTGTTTTATGATAGTCTCTTAGCCACTTCAAATCTAAATCTTCTCCTTTATCTAATGCATCTTTTACAAACTGTTCATGTTTTTTTAAATAATCAACCACGTTGTCACACCTCCTGAATATTACTTACAAGTACTATCATTTCTTATCACATTCAACATAATTTGCAACAAATTTTGTATATTTTTTTCAATAAGGTTGTTTAAAAAAATCACGTATTCAATATTTCATTTCATGCAAAAAACACTTTAAGCAGCTTAAAAAAATAATCTATACACCATCAAATCACAAATCTCTTCATGGAAGCTTAAATCTTAAAAACAGAGGAACATTGTTTTGTTATACAAAAAGTACAAACCATATTTTTTCAAACTTCAATTCACCACTTATTTTTTAGGAATCACCTTATGGACTCTTTTAAGTTTCAAAGCATAGGAATTATTTTACTTTGCAAAAATGTTAATCAAGTTTTTTGAAACGACCGTTGCAAAACTTTTTATTTGACTTTGCCTAAACCTTAAAAATGAGGCAGCCTATAGCCACCTCATTTTTATAACAACAGCTTATTTTGGATAAGTCAATTGCACTGCATTACCCACTATCTTTCTATCATTATATACAGCGGTTATACTAAAATAGTATTTCTCACCGGGTATAAGATATTTGCCAATATCTCCTCCCTTGTAAGCAGTACTATTATCAATTACACAAGAAGTTTTGTTTACATCACTAAAATAACATAGATAACCATCTTCAGGATACCTTGGATTAGAATCATTCTTTGATATAACAACTTTATAGTAGTGGAATCCCTCTGACGATCCTACAGAAGTCCAATTTAGAAGTACCTTATTGTCCGATACTTTTGCTGTTACGTTGACCGAACTAGATGGAGCAGTTTTATTTGTGCTTTCATTCGGATATTTAAGCAATAATGCGTTTCCCGGAACCTTTGCATCTTTATAAACAGTCGTTATGCTAAAATAATAGCTTTGTCCAGAAACAAGCTTTCCACCAATGTCGCCGCCTTTATAAGAATCATTACTGTTTATAGTAACACTTGTCTGATTCCTATCCGAAATAACATACAAATAACCATCCTGCGGATATCTAGGTGATGTATTTGATTTTGATGCTACAACCTTATAGTAAACAAAACCATTGTCTGGAGCTTTTGTCCAGTTTAATTGCAATTTATCATCAACAACTTTTCCCTGTACCACTGGAGCACTGTAATCATAAATACTACCATTCTCATCCAATTCAACTTCCTCAGTGTTTTCTTCCTTAACAGGATTACTCAAAAAATCATCATATGTAATTTTTTCCTCTTCAAGAGTCATCTGTAGCGTATTGTAAACTAACACTGAAGCTTCTGCCCTCGTCAGATAATTTTGAGGTCTAAAAGCTTTTAGATCACTGCCATCAATTGGATTTCCCTTCATAATATTTTGCTTTACAGCAATGGCAACATACTTTTTCAGTTGTGGAGAAATGGAATCCTTATCACTAAAGTTATTCAATATCGATTCATCAACATCTTTGTCCTGATACTTCATTGCTTTTACTAACGCAACAGCCATATCCTCTCTAACAGATTCCCTATTCGGCCAAAACCTATCTCCTTGAGAGGTTCTGAATCCTGTCAGATAATACTTAGCAGATTCAACATGGCTGTACGCCCAGTTATCTTTTGGCATGTCTATAAATGTCTCTTTTTCAGGAACCTTCATCGGAAGATTTAGAGCGTTAACCATTATCACAGCAAACTCTGCTCTAGTCACTGTATTGCTGGGCTTAAATGTATTGTCTGGGTAACCTGAAATAATTCCTTTTCCGACCATCCATTGTACTGCGTCATAAGCCCAATGAGTATCAGACAAATCTGAAAAATCAGTGCAAGTAGACTCATCACAACTCTGCTGTGCAGAAACCAAACATACTGATTGTGTTAAAATCATTGCGAAAACAGCTAAAACAATAAGCGTTCTTCTTAACATTTAACCACTCTCCTATTCTTTTTTATTATCTTTCTCATTTGTAAAACTATATTAAATCTTTGATTAAGCTTTTTTATTGATTTTGCTTTTCATTATTGTTATTTACATTTTCTAGGTATTAGTGAATTCCTATAGGGAATAAATCATGGGGTGTAATCAGCCTTTTTGTAGCATATTATAGAAAGAACATATGCGTAGACGCTTAGAGAATGTTAACGAAGCGAAGGACTAGTCGAATCACTGTTTGAGCGAAGCGAGTTTTGATTCGACCCGTAGCGAGTTTTACATTCTCTTAGCCTAGGTTGCATAGGCGAGCAGTGTAGCGTAGCGAAACGGCCAGCCTCGGAGCTTTAGTTCTTGGAATAATATGTTACAAATTCAAAAACTGCATCCTAAATCATGTCTGTCTATTGACTAGAAAAATCTTACTATACAATAATAAGGGAGTTTCAAAAAAATACATATTCAATAATTTAGGCACCAAATCCCTTCAAAATGAATTTTTTGAAACTCCAGTTGCCCAGTTATTTTTTTGATTTCGCCTAATCTTAGTTCAATCTTCCTATATTAAACTCAACTAATAACTCCTCTATAGAATTTGTCCTGACTTGTCCTAAATCTAGTGTTTTTATATTCTCTTTAGATTTTTCATAAATATACTGTCTTCCTATAGACAAATTATTTGCATTGGCAGACTTTACAGTATCTTGAGGAACCGTAATCACAACAGGTATAATAACATCATCACCTCTTGCTGCTGATTTAATTTGATCTAGAAGGTTATTAAGTTTTTCTTCCTCATTACCTTTTTTATCGCCGTTAGGGTTTAATGCTAAGGAAACAAGCACGATATTTTCTTTATCTTCATATACAAAACCTCTGTCATGAGCAAATTCAAAAACCTTTTCAATTGCATCATCTACCTGCATCCCTTTTAGATCATTGTCCATTAGAAGTATGTCTGCATCTCTATTTATTGTATTAACACCTACAACTAAGTTTTCTCTGTCAACTAAAAACTCCAAACTTGGGTTTATATCAATGTTAACAACTGCATAACTCTTATCAACAGCAGGCATATGTAAAATGTGATTTACAACTGATAATGTAACTGCGCCCAGAAAAACAATACTGGCAAGATATACAACTCTTTTTACCCTACTCTTATTATATTCTTTAACTTCCCAATCTGCAAATTCTATCTGCTGTCCTACAAATATTCCTTTTCTCTTTCTTAGTAGCATAAAGTTACAATTGCCACACATCACAATCATACCATCTCGTGCTACTTCTAAAATGGTACCAATATTAGTCTTTGTCTCTTTTTTTGTATAAACTTGATCGATGTACCTATTTAAACTTTTCAAGCCACTTAAAATAATCATGCTTAATGCAATTATAAATTTGCTATTTCTTTCTAACGTTCCGTGATATACATTTACAACACTTAATATACTTTTAATTGGCAAAGATTTTTTTCTGCTTATTTTTTCTAGCAACCATTCATCTTCTGCAATAACTTTAGCTGTCTTTATGCACATAAATATTGAATCCTCCTGATTTGGTGCATAGGACAAAAGCTTTCGAAAAGAAATATTGTACTTTTTAAGCTTCTTTTTTAAATTTGAAATAGCTTTTTTTAATTCTATAGCATTAAACTCATTAGCGCCTTCTATTTTGGTGTATATTTCTTCAAAATCATCATTCTGCTCTTTCCCTAAATATGTAAATGGATTGTCATCTATTAGGTCGCTTTCTTTCTGTTTTCCGGCAATATAAGGAATTTTGAAATTCAAAGACCTATCCCTCCATTCGCATAGAATAGCTACTGAAATCATTTTCTAACATGCCTCAATCAAGAAAATTCGCTTCGCTCATAACTTTTCTTGTTCGCTAGGGAACCCTATGGTTCCCTTCGACGGATGCTTCGCATCCTGAGCACCCTCCTTAAACCGGGAAAGGGGAATCCCCTTTCCAAACCCCAGTATAGGGATTTACAAAAATAGGATTTTTATAAATTCCTATACTCATATAAATTTTTCCACCTGTGAAATAGGATTGCTGGAACAAAGCTTCATTGGCTCAAGGGTATACTTCCAAATGAAAAATCCGACCTTTAAAGGAATACCCTAGCTAATAGAAGGATTTTTCATTGGTTTTGAAGCTTTGTGTAAGTAACCTATTTCACAGCTAGAGTTTTTTGCCCATATATATATATCGGAATATTTAATGTTTATATAAATATCCATCTATGATAAAAGTTCTAGAATATAAACCATCCACTTAGGGAGTTTCAAAAAAATACACATTCACTATTCTTTACAAAGCCCATTATAGAAGCTTTTAAGTTTCTAAACATAGGAACATTATTTTGCTATGCAAAAAATTACAATGTCATTTTTTAAAACTCCAGTTACAAAGTTTTTTAATTTTTATTATCCTTCTTTCAGCTTATTCGAAATAAAGATAAGAAAAAAGAAGTAGCACCAAGCCACTCCTTTTTTACAATTCAATTATAAGGATTCTTATTTCACATACCTAAAAAATGTGCTATTTTACTCTAGTTATATCAGTTGTAGTAGAATCCGCCATATTTATTAATCTAGCTTTATCCTCATCGTCTTTTGAAAGCATAAATATAAAATGCTTATACTCTGCTTTATCTAAAGTATCACTCTTATCCACACCTTCTGATTGGAATGTTTCATAGTGTAGCTTTAATGAAAACATGTTGTAATACCCTCCAGCATATTTATCATACTTTTCAAGGTATTCTTTTGTACTCAACTTTAAATCAGCTAATGCCTGAACGCTAGATTTTATTTCTGCAGGACCTTTATAATAATTATCAGAAACATTACTATTGTCCAAATAATAAGAATACTGTCCATCTGTACTTATCTCAAGTGCAGGTCCGCTTTCTGCCTCCCATTTGCCAAAAACTTTATCATCAGAATTTCTTAACGGCTCAGATACTCTCGATTCAACAGTCACTTCAGGTTCCTTATCTGTATTGCTAGACTGTCCTTCTTTTTCACAGGCAGTAAAAGATAGCAACATTATTAATGCAAAAGCACTTGATATTACCCTTTTCTTCATCAAACTTACCTCCATAAAAATTATATGGTTATATTTTACCACAATACTGCCTCTTTTTAAAAGCCCCTAAAATACAAACTTTCGACAATTTTACATTTTTCAATTACTTTTTTGGCACAATTGAAATATAAGGGGGTTTTTTAAAAAAATACGTATCCAATATTTCTGTTGCAAAGCCCTCATGGAAGCTTTTAAGCTTCCAATTATAGGTGCATTATTTTGCTATGCAAAAAATGTTATAAAATTTTTTGAAACTCCAATTAATCAGTTATTTTTTTGATTTGTCCTAAAATTTAAATTGTGCCCTATATCACTAATTTATCTGTTCAAGAACAAACCTACTCTTCCTTTCAAGTTTAAAATCAGTAAACGATGGAACATTTTTTTCTACATATATCAAATGCTTTGTTTTAAATTTGTATTTCGATAATACTAAAACCTCGCACACATCAGGTCTATCATTTTTTATAGTCAAGTTTACAGTAAAATCGTTATACCTTCCATCCTTTGATTTAAAATGTACTGTAGCTGTTTTTTCTTCCGGCAAATTCATTGTATCACTATTTTCAATACTTAAGTTAAAACTACTTGTAAAGGCATCACTAAAATCATGCATAAATTTTTCTAAATCAATCTTACCCTCAGTATCTTTTACTGCATTGTAATCTGACGAGGTCATAATTGCCAATTTGCCGCAATTATTTATCGTTGAATCCAATCTTGCCTTTTCTACAACAAGCTGAAAACATTCAACTAAAGGACCTAATAGTATTGTGGAAGCAACTATCAATAAAATTGTATATGCAATACCCTTCATTTAATCACCATCACTCTAGGTCTTTATAGTGTCTTATGCCAGTTACAGGCAGCCTAAAAGATATATCATAGTCAATTTTTCTCTCTTCACCTGCAAATTCAAATCTAAAGGGGTATGCTGCACAAATTTCTACATAAAAGGTCTCTCCCCTTTGTACATAAGGCTTCAACGAAATATCCAAATCCTTATAGTATTCATAAGAATTGCTGCCTTCGTGATCAGAATTAATTTCTATCTTGTCGGGGCACTTATTAAAGATCGGTTTATCCTTTAAATTGTCTAAAATAAAGTCCTTTTCATCTTGAGGTAAATAGTTGTAATTTGCAGCCACCGACGCTAAATTGTAAGTCTCATATGCTAAGGTCATATACCAAGGAAAGAATAGAACAAAGTTTGTAAATACAATAAAAAGTGTGACTACTAGTATGGATATCAGTATAACTTTAGCAAATCCAACCATTGGTCTTCTCTCCTTCTACACCACTGTAAAATCTACAATATTACAGCTCTTTTTCAATTTAGTTGATTCAAAAAACAACTGGTGTTTCAAAAACCCCTACTTAAGAAAATTCTTTATTACATCATTCCATAACCAAGTCCATACATCATTAACTCTATCGGTCAACCATTTATCCGACATAAAATTCACAACAACACCTATAAGCACAACAACACCAACTGTAACTGCAATCTGTTTTATACCAAAGTCACCTCTGTTGCCTTTTAATAGAGCACTAAATGAACTTCTCTTCATACTTTTTCTCATAATACGACCTCCTAGATTTTTTAATCGTTCCTTAACCAAACAATTTAATAGCACCTATAAACTGGAAGTAATAATAGACCACGATATATATCACCAAAATTCCTATCAATACAAACTGAGTCCTTGCGTTACTTGCCTTCCTGTGATTTAGCTCTTCTTCTAACGCTACAACTCTAAGATCGTACAACTCATTTTTTAGATATGCCATCTGTGAAGTATTATCATATCCTTTAAGTCTGGTCTCAATAATATCGCAAAACTTAATTATATGTCTAAGAGGAACTCTCTTTTTTAGCTGCTTTAGAGCATACTCTTCACCATACTCTATATTATCTAGAAGTACTCCCAATTCGTCGGCCATATCCTGATTGGCATTGGGCAAAAAATCCTTTATTACATCAGCAAGATATATATTTATTGACCTTGAATACTGGTAATATACCATGCTATAGAACGCTGGAAAATCCTTCAGTATGTTCTTGTTTTTTATCTCAACCTTTTTTTCCAACTCATCAATAGGATAAATCCATCCTAAAACAACAAAAATCAAACACACATAACCTAGTATCGTCATTATTTTCATCATAACCAATGATGCTAAAAGTCCTGCTAAAGAATATAAAATTTGATTAAGCCTTATCTCTTCCGGTGTAATTTTCAAATCAAGTCTACCTATAATAAAACTCAAATTCTCTCGCTTTGCTTCACTTAGAAGTAATTTATTTGACATGTTCCTTAAAATAACATCTTTAAAGTATAAGTACTTTTCCATTTTTTTTTGTTTTTTTGAAACAAATAAAAACTCTCTTGAACGCTTTTTTCTCTTACCTGACATAGGCTTAAATGCGGGATAAATCAACATACTTACTAAATATATAATCGCTACAAGACTTAAAAGCTTTGCAAATATAGCCACTATTTATCCCCTCCAAACTTACCTATATCACCTTGAAGTGCCTGACATCTTGCAAACCCAAGACATATTGAAACAATAGAAACGGTATTAATGAACCTTCCAATGTCATTATTAAGCAGAAAACCTCTAAGCTCCTTTGCTGTCATGCTGTACATAATAAATATTACAATCATACAAGTTTTAACTAAAAAATCCATATTCATTTTCTTGAAAATCCTATTTTTTCTCGCATTAATCTCTCTTAATGCAGCATTTTCATCCACAATATCTAAAAATACATCTGCCATACCTTTTCTTTCGTTATACTCAAATATAACAGCTTTTTTTGCAAAACCGTCAAACTTTGGTCCTAATTGCTTATTGAGAACATCCATTGCTCTACGAAATGAATACCCATGGCTTTCGTAGTTCTCTACAAATTGCACAAAATACGGACGTATACTTTTATGAAGATATTCATCCGATTCTAGTACCTTTTTTATTGCAACTAAAACACCCTCTCTTGCCAAGGGACATAATATATCTTCCGCATCCATTATATATTCAATCTTTGCTGACTTTGTCTGCCTTGACTGCATTGTAAAAAAAGTAATACACCCTACAAGTATTGACACTGAAACGAAGACGGAAAGTGTTATACTTTTTAAGAATATAACCACAAGTAGCACCATTATTGCAAAAAGTATGCATATAAATGAGTTAAAACCTTCAAGGGTCAAAGGCAAATTAAAATCAAAAATGAGGTTTTCCACTATATTATTATATTTAGTAATAATACTCTGCTTTTGCTTAATAATCTTACTTCTTCGCAATCTTCTAATATAGGCTCTTGTATTTCGGCTGGCAAGGCCTTCAACCATTCCCACAAATGCATATTTTATATAACTTGCCATCTGTAAATCCAAAACAATATTCAAAACCACAATAGTTACAAAACCCAAGCCAATACTAAACAGTAAATTTAAATTCATCGGTGTCGTAAACCTCCTTTTCATTAGGGTCTACCGGTTTTGTAAGAAATTCAAATTTGCTGCGTTTTATACCAGATTTAAGCATCTTTTGCTGAAGTGTTTCAGAAATACATCCAACTCTTTTATGTCTGCCTATAATACTTTTTACTTTACCTGTTAAGGGATCTTCTTCTACATCTATACACTCAAATTCATATAGTTGGTTAACAATTGGCGAAAGACCTTCAGAGCCTACAATTTCAGATATAGAAGTCACTTTACGCGTACCATCGGCAAGTTTCTCCTGAAAAACTACAAATTTTACTGCTGAACAAATATTTCTAAGAGCCAGTTCCGCCGGCTCATCCGATTGAATTAGGTAGGCAGTCAAAAACCTATATATTGCCTCTTTATCCCCTTCAGCATGTAGTGTTGTGAAAAAGTAATGTCCAGTTTGAGCAGCACGCAATGCTGTGGCAAACTCTCCAGGAGACCGCAATTCTCCCGGTCCTATCCAATGGGGTGACTGCCTCATTGCATTTAACAATAAGTTTTCCATAGTTGCAGGACTACTGTCATCATCTTCAGGTACTGATTCATACTGCAACACATCATTTATAACCTTTTCATTTGAATCATTATTTTTATATCTAAGCAATCTAAGCTCGGAAGGGTTCTCAATCGTTATAATTCTACACAAAGGATCTATCTGCTTAATAAGCACTTCATTTAAAGTAGTCTTACCACTTCCTGTAGGTCCAACAGTCATCCATGACATATCCGCTCTTGGAATTAATGACAATAGTTTAAACATATTTATAGAAAAAGACCTGTCCTTTATCATCTTATCCGGTGACATAGTACCTTTTCTAAATTTTCTTATTACAAAAGCAGGATTTGAATAAGGAGAAATATCTGCATGAGTAGCATTTACTCTGTATCCATCAATAGTACGGGCATTAACCATCGGCGTTCTAGGTGTCAACCTAACTTTCGAGACACCAATCAACTTGGCAATAATCCTTTCCATATGCTCCTTATCGGTAAAACATTTATCCCACTGTTCTGTTTTTCCATATTTTTCAACAAAGATTTGATGAGGACCATTTGCTCTTATTTCATCTATTTCACCATCTTCCATTGCCTCTGTAATCGGTCCGTAATGAGTTATTTCATCTATAAGGGCATTTCTCAATGCACCTAAATTTTCATATCCCTCTACATCAGGCTTCTGTGTTTCTACATAATCTATAATATATCTCTCAGTCATTTCTCTTTTCTTTTTGTGATCATCTATTCTTCTGTAAAAATTTGAAGCAACCTTACTTATATACTGCTGACATTGTTTTAAGGACTCTTCAAAAGTCATCATTGTAAGTTTACTCTGAGTATTTTCCACTTTATGTATATACCTTGCTTTTTTTTGCAATTCACTGACATCACTTCTAGTAAGCATTCGTAAATACCCCCTGTCCTAAACTTTACAACATACTTTAGGCGGTTTCAAAAAATAACCTATACAGTATTTCGGTCACAAATCCCATCATGGAAGACTAAAGCTTCCAAACAGAGGAACATTATTTTGCTCTGCAAAAAATGTAAATCTAGATTTTTTGAAACCGCAGTTGCAAAGTTTTTTTGGAATCACTTTATTTAACCATCAAATCAACTAATCTCTCCATTGACCTTTGATATTTCCCATCTAATATAATGCTGTCCACAGAGTACACACGGCCTTCGAGAGCATAGTTTATTACCGACGGTACATAGGGTACTTCCCCAATATATTTCATTCCCATTTCGGTAATAATTTGTTTATCATATTCAAAGCCCTGTACATTATTAAATATTACATTTGCGATTTTTGACGAGCTAATACCTATCGAACCTATAAAACTCAACAATCTTTGGGTATTCTGAGGGCAATCAATCCTCTCACTCCACACACAAAAACCTACATTACAATATTTTATAGCACCTACACAAAACTCTAATGGTGGAATATTGGGAACATCTATTAATATCAAATCAAACATTTCCTTTACTTCATTTATAACCCTTTCAATATCCTCAAACTGGAAATCAAAATATTCTTCTATGAGATCCATAGGACTTGGAGACAAAAGGTACAGGTTTTTATACTTTGTATCACTAATTTCATCCCGAAAATCAACTTTATCACTTCTCAAAAGCTTTATAAGCCCTCTTCCCTTGGGCATAGCTTCGCAATCCAAAAGTTTGTATACACTTGGATAAAAAACTTTAAAATCCAACACACACACATTCCAAGACCTTTTAGCTATTGCCGCAGCAAGATTGGTTATAAATATCGAGTTGTCTGTTGCATCTGCTGAAGGTAAAAAAGCTATTACATTGTCAATAATCTTATTTGTCTCTATTTCACTGTATATCTTATCTCTAGGAGACAGTTTCTCAAGTATTTCCTTAACATTTACTCTTTCTTGCTCTCGCCTATCCATGCTTCTACCTCCTTTTCAACAGTAGGTAGTTGTTCTATTAGATTTTTGTTATCCTTTCTACTTAGTATTGTAAAAGTAAAAGTACCATACAAATTTGCCTCAGCAAATCTCTCAACCTGCTGTGGAGTAGCTTCAAAAACCAACGATTTTGCAAGCACACTCTGCATAAAATCTTCGCTTTCCATAACCTTCTGTTTTTCCTCTTCCCCAAGCCTTGATACTTCTCTTCGAACTTCGTAAATTGAATTCCCCTTTGAATTCAACATATCCTTTACAAGTATTTTGTCAAAAAGAATTTCCGTTTTGTAATTTTTCTTTCCATTTGTATCAGAATTTTCATAGGGTGCATTAACAGAGTCTAACAATGACTTATTCTGCTCATAAGTAACCCTAACTCTTACATAATCTCCTGGAATTAATACGTCTCCACCACATTTGTCATATTCATAGGGAACAGTCAATGCTTCCGATTCTTTTGACAAATTATATAACCAATCATGTTTTAACGGTATTGTCTCAGTTAATTGATCAAAATATAATGGGGTATCACATCTTAAAAAGTAAGCAGAATATTTATTCAAAATTTCATCAACTTTGTCATATGTAACCATTCCATCATTAAAATCGGTTTTCAGTATTTTCCCTTTTTTTATGAGACTCTCTGTTATAAGTTTTTTTGCCGGAATTCCCTCACTTGGCTTTATGACAACAATTTCCACGAATTCTTTAGCATCGCTATTAACACTATTTAAATATGAAAAAGATGCAATTACAACAAGTATACTTACAAGAACTGCAACTATTTTTTTCGGCAGATTACTTCCCGGTTTTATATTCTTTAGACTGTTTATATTCATAAAAACCTCCTCTAATGAATTTAAGGTAAGGTGTTGCATAAATCTAATTTGAATTTTTTTAATAAGGTGATTCCAAAAAAATAACTGGTCAATTGCGGTTTCAAAAAATCTAGATTGAAGAGCTTTATGACCTGAATACTGTATAAGTTATTTTTCGAAAACGCCTAAGTTATTTTTTATATTCATCTAAATTAGATTATTTAATATATCAAGAAAATAATTCTTATAAGAACTGTCAGTATTGCATATTCTTTCTCCACCACCTGCCTGCAAATCATAGTCCTTTGAATAGGGAACAACACCACCTTTTTGGTATTCCCCTTTAGATATATCAGTTAAGTTATTTAATACTTCACAAGTAAATTTAGGAGTAAATTTCTTTCCATTATACCTGCTATTATCATTGTATTTTGAAACTATAACCCTACTCTTAGTTGTAAAAAGCAAAGTGTCCTTTAAAACGCTAGTTTCTATAGCTCTAACCGTATTTATAACTGAATACAAGCTGTTATTTACACAAAGTCCAATGCTGTCAATTTGAGTAATTATATCTGGCAAGCTTTTTAAGTTTTCTATAGGAATATCAATCAAAACTAGATTATATTTTTGCTTAAGAAGACTAATAAGACTTAAAACTCTTTTACTTTGCATAGCTTCAGAAATTCTTTCTTTATTTAGGACAGAATAAGCTAAAGCTATAATCGACAAATTCTTGTTTATTTTACATGAATTCACATCATAGCATTCCGGATTCATTAGACAACGAATAAGAGAATAACCCAATTCAGAATTTATCTCTACTTCATCACCAAACTTTGAAAAAAATAGGTTTATCCCTCTATACACGGTATCCATATCTATAACCATTACAGAAAGACCCTTATCACTTGCCACAGAGGCAATATTTGCAACAGTACCAGTTATTCCTGAACCCCTATGCCCAGTAAAAGCTATTATTTTTCTCAAATCCTTTGATATTGATATATTTTTTTCTATTTCCTGTTTTTTTGATTTTATGGGCTTAATGGGATTACTACTCTTAGTATCATCGTCCTTTTTCAATCCAGACTTAATCTTACTAAAGATTGATCTGGACTTTTTCAATAATACAGTATCTTCTACAGATAAATTTGTATTATCATTTACTTCCCCGGCTGAATTATCAGAAAGGCAAAAATCTATAAGCATCGATACCGGTATTTTTATCTGATCTGTTAAACAAACGTTAAACTTTAAGTCATTTTCAAAAACCTGATTAAAAATCTTCTCTAGGTGAGCATCCTTTGTCAGAAATTTAAAACCTGCCCCTTGGTTTATCAATTGTTTAAAAGTCTTTAAAAGCCCTTTAAAATTTTGATAATCATCAATCACACCTTGATCTGTTAAAAGAACCAAATCATATTCAAGGTAATTATTTGATAAAAAATCAAGAGCATTTGATATAGATGCTTCAAACTTAACCACAACAATGTCATTCTTCTCTAAGGCCTGTTTTACAGCATCAGAGTTGTTCCCAGCTATTAAATACAGATTCATAGACAACCCCTCGCTACACCATTCTTCTTTAGAAAAAATCTGAAATTTTTATAACATGTTTCACTAACCCTTTTTTAAGAAGAATTCTTCAGTTTAGTCTATTTCAAAAAAAACAACCTATACAATATTTAGATAATGAATAAAGAATTTTTTTTTAAACACCTTAGGGAGTTTCAAAAAAATACATATTCAATAATTTAGACACAAATACCTTCAAATCGAATTTTTTGAAACTCCAATTGCTCATTTGTTTATTTTATTTTGCCTTATTTCTCGAAAAATACAATTAAGCAATGTACAATGCTTTTCTAGAAAAATATTATTCAGCACATAAATCCTTATACTGAAACATTCTCTAATTTATTTATGTAGTCGTATAACACGATATTATTCTCTCTTAAAATATTACTTATCTCTATTCCATATTCAAAACTTTTACCTAAATCAGCTTTTCTAACTATCTTACCCTTAAAACTACACCTTTCTTGTTTGTTTAAATTTATACTAAGATATACTCTGCTATCAACATCAAAACTACTTGAACAATCAACCCTTATACCTTCAAAGCTCAAATCCCTCACTACAACAGCGTTACCAACATCTTCTGCCTCATTCTTGATGATACCTGAAAGACTAACAAAATAGCGGCTTTGCTTTCTCATGTTATCACGCTTTTTAATTTCTTTTAGATTTAAAACAATTTCTACCGGTGAACAATATTTTACAAAAAGAATGCTTCCTTCCGCCCAAAAAATCTCATCTGATTTCACAAAACTTAAAACAATATTATCATTTATATGAAATTTTTCTCTGTCTAAAACATCATCAATAGTAATTTTTATTTGTTCATCTGATACACTCTCAACTTTAGCCTCAAACTGCTCATCATATTCAAAATGTTTCATTTTAACTATATTATCTTTACTCAACAGCTTTTCAGCACTTGTATTTCCAAAAAAAGATTCAAAAAAAGATTTTACCAACATTGCATATTCTCCTTTCATATTTTTAAATTATATAAAACTATAAAATTATTTTTCATTATTCCTAACTAATGTTATTATCGTCAAATGATTCAAAAAAAATAATAGAAAATAGAAATTTATACTAAAAAACATTATAGTTTTTCTTTAAGGGAGTTTTAAAAAAATACATATTCAATAATTTAGGCTCAAATCCTTTCAAATCGAATTTTTTGAAACTCCAGTTGCTCAGGTATTTATTTGATTTTGCCTAAAAAACTGCATCCGTTTTCATTTGGGTTGGACATATTTCTCTTAATCTGTTATCATTACTTTAATATTTATTATAAGGAGATTGGATATGGAAAATAAAGTTCTTGCAAAAATAGGAAACAGAGAAATCACACGACAAGATATACAGTTCTTTTTAAGAAATGTTGATCCTAAAGTAGCATCTCAATATTCTAGTCCAGAAGGAATAAAGCAGCTTGTAGCTCAATTATCAGAACAAGAACTGTTCTATTTGGATGCGATTGAAAATGGTCTTGACAAAGAAACTGGATTTCTTCAAGAAGTTGAAAGAGTAAAGGTAAATTTATTAAAACAATACGCATTAAGCAAATTTATTAATTCTGTTAGTGTAAACGAAGTAGAAATGAAAAAATTCTATAATGATAATAAAGGAAGCTTCACTGAACCCGAATCAGTTAAAGCAAGTCATATTTTAGTTAAAGATGAGGAAACAGCTAATAAAGTAATTTCAGAGCTAGATGATGGTAAAAATTTCGAAGACGTTGCTAAAGAATACTCTATTTGCCCATCAAAAGAAAAAGGTGGAGACTTAGGCTTCTTCAATAAAGGAAAAATGATTCCTGAATTTGAAACTGCAGCTTTTGCACTAGATAAAGGCGAAACCACTAAAGCACCTGTAAAATCACAGTTTGGATATCATATTATAAAGCTAACGGGAAGAAGAGACGCAATGGATTTAACATATAGCGAAGCTGAAGACAGGGTTAAATCAGCACTTTTAAATAAAAAACAACAAGAAGAGTATTACAAAGAAGTGGATAAACTTAAGGAAAAATATGAAGTTAAATTCTTCGTATAAGGTGATTCTTAAAAAACTATGCAACTCGGTTTAAAGAAATCTAGATTTACATTTTTTGCAGAGCAAAATAATGTTCTTCTGTTTGGAAGCTTTAGTCTTCCATTATAGGCTTTATGCCATTAAATACTTTATAGATTATTTTGTGAAATCACCTAATGTGAATAATATCAAAATTCAGTTCCTTAATTTGTATATATTAGTTTTTATTGGTTAATACTTAGTGTAAAGGGTTAATTATTTTTGAGTACATTCCTCCTTTTTAATTATGGAGTAGAGTCAAAAATCAGTTAATTCCTAATCACTAAGGAGGTATGTCCAATGGCTGATAAAACACTGGTATGCAAAAGTTGTGGTGCTGAATTTTTATTTACTGAAGGTGAACAAAACTTCTTCAAAGAAAAAGGATTTCAAAATGAACCTCAAAGGTGCTTAAAATGTAGAACAATGATTAAAAACCAGAGGAGAAACTCAGGTAGTTTTTCTAAAAGCAAAGGTTTTGGAAATAGGTTTGGTAGTGGTATTCAACTAAACAGATGGTAAAAAGATTTTAAGGGGAAGCCGTCGCTTCCCCTTATGATGTTAGTCAAAATCAAATAACTGAACAACTGGAGTTTCAAAAAATTTGATTACATTTTTTGCATAGCAAAATAATGCACCTATAATTTGAAGCTTAAAAGCTTTAATGATGGGCTTTGTAAAAGAAATATTGAACATGTATTTTTTTGAAACCCCCTTATACTTAGGCATAACAAGCAATCACAATTGATACTTATCCTTAAGCTAAGTTTGATTCAAACTTGATACATTCTTTATTACTATAGTCCTTGTACCGTCCGAATTGCTAATAATCTCAAACTTGTCCCTATCTCCAAAAAGCTCATAATCTACTACAATCTCAATATTATCATTAGTTTTTAGTCTTATTTTACTGAGTTTTCTATCAACCCATTCACGGTCCACTTCAAACTTTTCATGGGTAAGACCCTTTTCACGTAAATTACTTACAAATTCATCACGAAGCTCCTCTTTCTTGCCAAATACCTTACTAGAAAAAGCCTCTATATCAATTTCATCTTCCTCATGAATTGCATTATTTACATAATTTCTTACTTCCTCTACAAAGGGTTCACCTTCATCCACTTTGCTTCTCACCCAGTTTTCTGTTTCCCTTCTCAACAGCTTAGTACATGTTTTGCTATCTAATATAAGTTCTGCTCCTAGAAATGTGTTAAGGAAGAATTGAGCTACAGCATCTTCCCCTCCTTTAGATATTTGATTATCTAGAATAATTAGTTCATAATCATTTTGTAGTATAGGTGACAAAATAAAAGCACATTTTTGAATTCTCTGATTAATCCCTGGCAGACTTATTTCCTGCTTTTTAATATTAATCTTAAACTTGCTTTCAATAATTTCAATATCATGAATAAAGGACACAGTATAATCCATCTTTAAAATAGCAGTTGCAGGAACATTATCATCTTCATAAAGGCAAATTATCAAATCTGTAGAAGATATACTACTATTTGTCTTTATCGCTTTAAAAAGCTGTCTTGCAATATCCTTTGAGCCTTCTAAAAAATACTCCCTATCTGATAAAATTCTATATGAAGCTTGCTTTACAACATTTAGACCTTCCCTGAATCTGCCTTTTCTTGCATCATCATCATTTATAGATTTTGTAATATGCTTTTGTAGAAAAACTTGAATATCGTCATTTATATCCAATTCAAATTCATTTAATAAGGGCTCATCTGCACCCTTGTCAAGTACATGAATAACAGCTTTCTTTATTTCTATGGCCAAAGTATTAAACCTCCCTACAACAAAAAGTGGGGATACCTTAAATCCCCATTTTAAAATATTTTATTCATTTAGGTAATTTACAAAAAAACAACTAGTCAATTAATGTTAAATAACATTCTTTATATTTCTTGCTTTGTAAAAAAATATTCCTATGTTTGAAGCTCTTTAACTTCATTATTGGTTTGATGCATAAAATGCGACTAAAAAATTTTTTGAAACACCTTATTACATTAAAACAATAAACCTAAATATTAAACATTTAGTCTTTGTTAGGTGATTTACAAAAAAACTTTGCAACTGCGGTTTCAAAAAATCTAGATTGATGGGCTTTATGACCCGAATACTGTATATGTTATTTTTTGAAACCGCCTAATCTATTCAAATATCAAACCTTCACTACTTGCATCGATCACTATATGACTTCCTTCTTTATATTCTCCTTTAAGATAACGATCAGTCAATTCATCTTCAATGTACTTTTGAATTGTCCTTCTAAGTGGCCTTGCACCATATTTCTGATCGTAACCTATCTCTAGGACAAAATCTGTAACCGCATCAGTAATCTCGATCTTTATACCCTTAGGCTCCACCTCATCAACTACTTCTTTAAGCATAATATTAACTATTTGCTTTAATTCATCCCTGTTAAGTTCATTAAACACAATTATTTCGTCTAGACGGTTCAAAAACTCTGGTCTAAATATCTCCTTCAGCACTTCTTTAACCTTATTCTCAAGGGCAATATAGTTGTCATTTGCAAAACCTATACCATGAGCCTTAAGGCTGGTACCAGCGTTTGAAGTCATTATTATTACAGTGTTTTCAAAACTTACTACTCTTCCATGACTGTCAGTCACCCTACCATCCTCAAGTATCTGTAAAAGCATATTAAACACGTCGGGATGAGCTTTTTCAATTTCATCCATAAGGATAACCGAATAGGGTTTACGTCTGACTTTCTCAGTCAATTGTCCTCCATCATCATAACCTACATATCCCGGAGGTGCTCCTACCATTTTAGAAACCGTATGCTTTTCCATATATTCGGACATATCCAATCTTATCAAGGCATCCTCAGTTTCAAAAAGTTCCACGGCAAGAGCTTTAACCAATTCAGTTTTTCCAACTCCCGTTGGTCCTACAAATATAAAGGAAGTAGGTCTCTTTTTCTTTTTAAAGTCCGCCCTGTTACGTCTTATCGCCTTTGAAACACTTGTAACCGCTTGTTGTTGCCCCACAATTCTGTTGTGAAGTCTCTCTTCTAGATTTAATAATTTCTTTGCCTCAAGTTCGGTAAGTTTTTGGACAGGTATTTTGGTCCATGCCTCTATTACCTGAGCCACATCATCTATTGTTATTTCCAATGATCTGTTTTTTTGCTCTATCTCATTTATTTGCTCTATTAGTTTACATTCTCTTACCTTAAGATCTGCAGCTTTCTGGTACTCCTCAATGGAATCCGCCGAAATTGCACTTTCTTTTTCTTGCTGCACATTCTTAAGTTCTTCCTTAAGTTTGTCAAATTCTACGAGACTGACATTATTTATATTTGCTCTTGAACCTGCTTCGTCAAGAACATCTATAGCCTTATCCGGTAAAAAACGATCTGTTATATACCTCTCAGCCATTTCAACTAACGCACAGATTACCTTATCAGGTATTTTCACCCTGTGATAGTCTTCATAATAATCCTTAATACCCTTTAAAATCTCTATTGATTCTTCAACAGAAGGTTCATCAACTATTACTGTTTGAAATCTTCTTTCGAGAGCCGAATCCTTTTCTATATGCTTGCGATACTCATTCAGTGTAGTTGCACCAATTACCTGTATTTCGCCTTTTGCCAATGCAGGTTTCAAAATATTGCCTGCATTCATAGCACCTTCAGCTTCACCAGCTCCCATAATATTATGCAACTCATCAATTACAAGAATAATATTTCCTAGATTCTTTGTCTCTTGAATTATACCTTTCATACGGCTTTCAAACTGTCCTCTAAACTGTGTACCTGCAACTATGCTAGTTAAATCAAGTAAATATACTTCAGCATTGAAAAGCTTTGCAGGAACCCTCTTTTCAGAAATCCTTACTGCCAGCCCTTCAGCTATTGCCGTTTTACCTACTCCAGGCTCACCTATCAGGACAGGATTGTTTTTACTTCTTCTATTCAACACCTGTATAACTCTGTCTATTTCTTTCTGCCTGCCTATAACCCTGTCTATTTTTCCTTCTTTAGCCTTATCATTGAGGTTTGAACCATAAGTATCAAGATACTTTTTCTTTTTAGGAGGCTTCTTCTCCTGAGTCTTTGTTCTTGTATTATTTTTGCCTTCCTTATCTCTCTTTTCAGAGCTATCATTTGGTTTTTCTTTACTCTCATCGTTTTTAGTATCGTATGGCTCATTACTTTTAAACAAGGTTTTGTTAAAAAGATTTAAAAAAGGATTTGAATTATTATTCGATCCCGGTTCTGAAACCACACCATTTAAATTGTTTATATCAATGTCTTCAAAAAGGTTACCCATTTGTTTGTTCAGATCTTCCATTTCTTCTTCAGAAATACCTGTCTGCTCAATAATCTGGTTTATTGGTTGAATGCCTTGCTTTCTTGCACAGGAAAAACACAAACCTTCCTGAGTTTGTTTGCCATCTACAATTTTTGTAATAAATACTACTGCTATATTTTCTTTACATATAGAACACATCATCACTTTTATCATCTCCCATCATAAGAGCACAAACAGTTCAAACTTGATTTATTAGCCTATGCTTAAATGTTGAACTTCAATTCATATAAACTCCTACTATCTATGTTTTATACATCAAGTATATCATATAAATTTTTCTTGGTCTAACATCAAAGAGTACTAAACTATTATTGGTATAAAAAATAACTCTATTTTACTTTAGGTTAATGTAAATAACTGTACAATAAGGGAGTTTAAAAAAATACATATTCAATATTTCTGTTACAAAGCCCATAAAATAGAATTTTTTGAAACTCCAGTTGATCAGTTATTTTTCACTGTTTTCATTGTTATACACCAAATTAGTATTTTTGTCAATATTAGTATTTTATTTGGGGTGCATATTTAAATTGTGTTACATATTATAGAAATAACATTGCGTAGAGGCTTAGAGAATGTTAACGAAGCGAAGGAATAGTCGAATCACTGTTCTACTTAGTAGCGAGTTTTGATTCGACCCGTAGCTTTTTTTACATTCTGTTAGCCTAGGTTGCATAGGCGAGCAGTGTAGCGTAGCGAAACGACCAGCCTCGGAGCTTTAGCTGTTGGAATAATATGGTTCGCAATGATTAAATACACCCTTTTATTTGTCATTTAGTATATTATAAAGAAACTGTCCAGTAAAAGATTCTTTGACTTTCACAATATCTTCTGGAATACCTTGAGCAACTATATTACCACCTTTATTTCCACCTTCAGGGCCTAAATCTATTATATAGTCAGAAACTTTTATCACATCAAGATTATGCTCAATAACAACAACAGTATTTCCCGCTTCAACCAGTCTTTGGAGTATGTCGGTAAGCCTGTGAACATCAGCAACATGAAGTCCTGTAGTAGGCTCATCTAGTATATACATAGTCTTACCGGTACTTCTCTTTGAAAGCTCTGTAGCAAGTTTGATTCTCTGAGCCTCTCCCCCTGACAATGTGGTGGACGGCTGCCCCAATTTAATATATCCTAGCCCCACATCATTAAGAGTAACAAGCTTTTTATAAATCTTTGGTATGTTCTTAAAAAACTCTACAGCATCCTCTACCGTCATATCCAAAACATCAGCTATATTCTTACCTTTATATCGAACCTCTAAAGTCTCCCTATTATATCTTTTACCCTTGCAAACCTCACATGGAACATAAACATCGGGTAAAAAGTGCATTTCAATTTTTAGTATGCCGTCTCCTCTACAAGCTTCACACCTACCACCTTTAACATTAAAGCTGAAACGCCCCGATTTATATCCTCTCGTTTTAGCTTCTGTTGTATTGGAGAAAACCTCTCTTATTAAATCAAATACTCCAGTATAAGTCGCCGGGTTTGACCTTGGTGTACGTCCTATAGGTGACTGGTCTATATCAATAACCTTGTCTAAATACTCTAAACCCTTTATTGCCAAGTGATCCCCTGGTTTTTGTTTTGCATGGTTCAACTCATTTGCCAACCTCTTATATAGTATTTCGTTTATAAGGCTGCTTTTTCCTGACCCCGAAACACCTGTAACCGAAGTAAACAATCCTAGAGGAATCTTGACGTTTATATTTTTCAAATTGTTTTCCTTTGCACCAATTACTTCTACCCATTTTCCATTGGTTTTACGACGCTTCTTTGGAATCTCAACCTTCATTCTGCCACTTAAATATTGACCTGTTATTGAATTTAGATTGTTTTTTATTTCTTCCACCGTTCCCTCTGCAATAATTTCTCCACCATGCACTCCCGCACCAGGTCCTAAGTCAATAATATGATCGGAGGCATACATTGTATCTTCATCATGTTCAACCACTATTAGTGTATTCCCCAAATCCCTTAATTTTTTCAACGTTTTAAGAAGTCTTTCATTATCTTTTTGATGAAGTCCGATACTTGGCTCATCCAAAATATACAAAACACCCATTAGACCCGATCCAATTTGGGTAGCAAGCCTGATCCTTTGAGCTTCCCCTCCGGAAAGTGTACCTGCTGCTCTTGACAATGTAAGATATTCAAGACCCACATCTACCAAAAATCCTAGTCTCTCTTTTATCTCTTTAAGAATTTGACGCGCTATAAGCCTGTCCCTCTCTGATATATCCAAATTATCAAAAAACTCTTTTGTTTCTCCTATGGAAATAGAACATATTTCATTAATATTTTGGTTACCCACAGTAACAGCAAGGGATTCTTTTTTCAGCCTTGCACCTTTACACTCCGGACAAAGATCATTGCTCATAAATCCTTCATAATACTTTTTCATAACTTCTGAGCGTGTTTCCTTATACCTTCTCTCCATACTGTTTATAACACCGTCAAAAGCTGTCACAAATGAACCTTTTCCATACTCTCTTTCATAGTCCACCTTAATTTTTTCGCCTTTACTTCCATATAAAATGATATCCAATATTTTAGGAGGAAGTTTCTCAACCGGTGTATCTACACTAAATTTAAAATGCCTTGCCAAAGCATTTATATACATTCTCGCATATCCGCTGCCATTTGCTATATTCCATCCGGTGGCATTTATAGCCCCCTCTGCTAGAGACTTTGACTTGTCAGATATCACCATATCCGGATCTATTTTTAGCAATGAACCAATCCCACCACAAGTAGGACACGCACCAAAAGGATTATTAAAAGAAAACATCCTTGGAGTAAGTTCACCAATGCTTATACCACAATCAGCACAAGCGAAATTTTGACTGAATAAAAGTTCTTCCTTACCTATCACATCAACAACAAGTAATCCATTACTTAATTTGACAACCGTTTCTATGGAATCAGCAAGCCTTTTTCTTATATCTTGTCTAACAATTAACCTGTCCACAACAATTTCAATGTCATGCTTTTTATTTTTTTCAAGATTTATTTCTTCAGTAATCTCATACATTTCACCATCAACACGAATTCTGACATAACCACCTTTTTTTATATCCTCTATCAGCTTGTGATATTCGCCCTTTCTGCCTCTTACGACAGGAGCTAGAAGCTGTATTTTTGTTCCTTCCTCCATGTCCATAATGATGTCTGCCATCTGATCTACAGTCTGCTGAGATATTTCCTTTCCGCAGATATGACAATGGGGCACGCCTATCCTTGCATATAAAAGTCTTAGGTAGTCATATATTTCAGTAACCGTACCCACCGTAGAACGGGGATTTCTACTCGTAGTCTTCTGGTCTATGGATATCGAAGGGGACAACCCCTCTATATAATCAACATCCGGCTTTTCCATCTGGCCTAGAAACATTCTTGCATACGAAGACAACGACTCCATATAACGCCTCTGACCCTCAGCATAAATAGTGTCAAAGGCAAGAGATGACTTTCCAGAACCACTAAGGCCCGTAATAACTACAAGTTTATCCCTAGGTATTTCAACTTCAACATTTTTCAAATTGTGCTCTCTGGCACCTTTTATAATAATTTTGTCTTTCATCATAAATAACACTCTCATTTCATCTATCATTAGGTTAGGGAGTTTTAAAAAAATACATATTCATTATTTCTGTTACAAAACCCATCATGGGAGCTTTAACCTTCCAATCAGAGGAACATTGTTTTGCTATGCAAAAAATGGCATCAAATTTTTTGAAACTCCAGTTAATTAGTTATTTTTTGAAGCCACCCGATATATATTATACCAAACAAAAAGAAAAAATCAAACATCAGTTCGCTCAGAGTGCAGTTTTTTATTTTGTAACATATTATTCCAAGAACTAAAGCTACAAGGCTGGTCGTTTCGATACGCTACACTGCTCGCCTATTAAGCCTAGGCTAAGAGAATGTAAGAAAAGCTACGGGTCGAATCAAAACTCGCTTCTAAAAAGAAAAGTGATTCGACTAATCCTTCGCTTCGTTAACATCCTCTAAGCCTCTACGCAGATATTCTTTCCATAATATGTTACAAAAATGTTAATCACACCCGTTCGCTCACATTTTAAAACTCCGTTATAAACTAAATTTCTTTTTTAACTCAGTAATCTTATCCCTTAAATCTGCAGCTCTTTCAAACTGTAAATCTGCAGCTGCTTTTTTCATCTCCTTTACCAGTCCTTCAATTAGCTCTTTGGCTTCACTGATACTTAGTGCATCTTGTCCATTGTCCACAGCATAATCTGTACTTTCTTCCGCAGCTTTAGTAACTTCAATAATGTCCCTTACATTTTTTCTAATACTCTGTGGTGTAATATTATGTTCTTCATTGTATTCAATTTGCAGCTTTCTTCTCCTGTTGGTCTCGCTAATAGCCTTACTCATTGACTTTGTAACGTTATCAGCATACATTATTACTTTACCCTCTACATTTCTAGCTGCCCTTCCTATAGTCTGTATGAGTGAAGTTTCGGATCTTAAGAACCCTTCCTTATCTGCATCGAGTATGGCCACCAAAGATACTTCTGGTAAATCTAGGCCTTCCCTCAGCAGATTTATTCCAACCAGAACATCAAACACACCAAGTCTTAAATCCCTTATAATCTCCATTCTTTCAATGGTATGGATATCCGAATGAAGGTACTTGACTTTAAAATCCAGTTCCTTGAGATAGTCTGTTAGATCCTCGGACATTTTCTTTGTGAGAGTTGTAACCAAAACACGCTCATTTTTCTGTATTCTCTCATTGATTTCACCTATCAAATCATCAATCTGTCCCTTAATAGGCTTTACAATAACTTCGGGATCAATAAGACCTGTAGGCCTTATTATCTGCTCAATAATCTGCTGCGAATTATCTTTTTCATATACAGAAGGAGTTGCACTGACAAAAACAATTTGATTTATCTTTTGTTCAAACTCATTAAACTTTAGCGGTCTATTGTCAAAAGCTGACGGCAGCCTGAATCCGTAATCAACCAGAGACTGCTTTCTTGACCTATCTCCATTATACATAGCTCCTACTTGTGGAACAGTAACATGGGATTCATCTATCATCAGTAGGAAATCATCTGGGAAATAATCTATTAATGTGTAAGGAGGACTACCCGGTTTTCTTCCACTCATATGCCTTGAATAATTCTCTATTCCCTGACAAAAACCAATTTCCTGAAGCATCTCAAGATCATACATAGTTCTTTGTTCAAGTCTCTGTGCCTCAAGCAGTTTTCCGTCGGCCTTGAGTTCTTTCAATCGCAGGTAAAGCTCCTGCTCTATACTTTCAATCGCCTTATCCATTTTTGACTTTGTAGTTGCATAGTGGGAAGCCGGAAATATAGCAGCATGGGACATAGTACCCAGTATTTCCCCTGTCAGATAGTTAATTTCAGTTATTCTGTCTATCTCATCGCCAAAAAACTCCACTCGTATTACCTCTTCCGATGAATAGGAAGGAAATATATCAAGCACATCTCCTCTAACACGAAACCTACCTCGCCTAAAATCTATTTCATTTCTTTCATATTGTATATCAACAAGCTTTCGGATAATCTCGTCCCTATCCTTTTGCATACCCTTTCTCAAAGACAGCATAAGTTCGGTATAATCCTCCGGATCACCTAAACCATAAATACACGAAACGCTGGCTACAATAATTACATCTCTTCTTTCAAATAAAGCAGCAGTAGCCGAGTGTCTTAATTTATCTATCTCATCATTTATAGAGGAATCCTTTTCAATATAGGTGTCAGTATTTGCAATGTATGCTTCCGGTTGATAATAGTCGTAATAACTCACAAAGTACTCTACCAAATTGTCCGGAAAAAACTCCTTAAATTCACTGCAAAGCTGTGCAGCAAGAGTTTTATTATGTGCAATTATAAGTGTTGGTTTTTGAACCCTTTCAATTACATTAGCCATTGTAAAGGTCTTACCCGAACCGGTAACTCCTAAAAGAGTTTGTGCCTTTAGTCCTCGGTTAATGCCTTCACTCAACTTATCAATAGCCTTAGGTTGATCACCACAAGGCTTGTATTCTGATGCAATTTTAAATTCCGGCATAACTACTTCTCTCCTAATATTTTGTTAGATATATTATACCACACAGCACTATGTATTCAAACATATGTTTGGGAAATAGGTGCAGTTTTTTATTTTGTAACATATTATTTCAAGAACTAAAGTTCCGAGGCTGGTCATTTCGCTACACTACACTGCTCGCCTATTAAGCCTAGGCTAAGAGAATGTAAAAAAGCTACGGGTCGAATCAAGACTCGCTTCTAAGTAGAAAAGCGATTCGACTAATCCTCCGCTTCGTTAACATTCTCTAAGCCCCTACGTAGATGTTTTTTCCATAATATATCACAAAAAAGTTAATCACACCATTGGAATATTTATTTAAAAATTATTTACTTAGTGTAATTATGTTTGTTAGAAAATTATACTCCTTGTCAAACCTTAAAACCGCAATTTTCTTATTTGAAGGACTCCAGCTAAAACCAATAATTTCATCAAATAATGCTATTCTGTTTGTATTCCCAGTTTTTAAATCACTTAAATACATTCCGTTTTCTGCCTCGTCTTCTTTTTTTACAGAAAACACCAATCTTGTATCGTCATGATTCCAGCACACTCTAGATATTGACATCCCTTCTGCCAAAATCTTTTTGTTAAAATCCTTATCTGTTAATATCAAATCTACTTTTTCATCCTTTGAAATTTTTACATATGCAAGCCTTTTTTTGTCAGTTGACGGATATATATTATATACATCTTCATCCAAAACACTTTTTTTCTTACTCACCAAATTATATTTTTTCAATTCCATATTAGATGTAAGATAGTATATTTCATCTCCATTCCTAAATACATCGTTTACAGATTCAGAACCCAAATCAACAAGTTTAACAATCTTCCCTGAGACATTACCTTCATAAATTCTGTTGCCAAAATCAGGGTAAATAACACTTTCATTATCAACCCACTTTCCTGTCATAATATGAATTGTCTTATCACTAGTTATAGAAACCACATTTTGACCTTGTGAATCCATAATATACCCTCGAGCAACTTCTTCGCTATTTGTCTTATAAAAAATATGCTTCTTATCCGGTGAAAACTCTGCAAATAATTGATTTGCACTTTCTTCTCGAAGTATTTTATACTCTTTTGTACCTATATCGAAAATATAGAGATTGTTTGGATAGAATTCCTCTCCTTCACTCGATATTTTATCAACATTTGTATTTTTCTTGCTTACTAAAAGCCTCTTTTCATCTTGCCAGTCCAATGCTCTGATGTCTTTAAACTCTTCTATCTTATTAACCTTTAACTCTTCAATTCCTGGGGTACTCTCAGGTTCAATTATTGTTATAGTTTTGTCTCCGTCCTTAATGGTTGTACGCCCCTGAGAACTTGAATCACATGCAGTTAATAAAGTAACAGCCATTGCAACAGCTAAAAAAAATGCAACCTGCTTTATCATAAATTTTCCTCCTCGAATTATATTGATTAATTTGGTACATTGAACTTAGGAACGAATAAAAAACAAGAGGCATAATCGCCAAAAACTTTGTAACTGGAGTTTCAATGCAAAACACAGATTAATCTATCTATATAATAGAAAACCAATATATCAAAAATATATACCTTATGTTTCAAAATTGTAAACTCTTCACTCTTTTATTGGTAATTGCAAAAAACTTTACAATTATCCTCTCAAATAACACACCAATCTTTGATACTAAAACGTGATTTTACAAAGTACTTGGGAAAAACATAAGAAATGTTGTTTTATCAGCATCGGATTTTTTAATGTTTATTGTTCCACCTTGCTTTATAGCCAGTTCTTTCACAAGTGCAAGGCCTAATCCTGTGCCACCTGTCTGTCTTGACCTAGTTTTATCCACCCTGTAAAAAGGCTCAAACACCTTATCTCTTTCCTCTTGGGGTATATATGCCCCTGTATTTTCAACTTCAATATAAGCATTATCATTTAATTTAAAGCACTTAACTGATATTCTTCCCTCATGAATATTATACTTTATTGCATTGTCCAATACATTAACCAGTATATGATTCATATTTTCCTTATCCGCCAATATATATACGTCTTCAAGATCAACTTCCAAACTTATTCCAAGCTTATCCATACGTCCCTTCATGTTGCTGCAAATCCCTTCAATCAACTGACTTATTTCAATTCTTTTTATATCCTGCTCAAAATCATATTTTTCAAGAGCTGATAAATGTAACACTTTATCAACCATATTCCCCAATCGCAAAGTCTCTTTTCCAATAACTTCTTTAGCCTGTTTTAAAAGTTCCAAATCCTCAGGATACATTGAAATAAGATCAAGATACGCTCTTATTGATGTAAGTGGAGTTTTAAACTCATGGGTTATATTTCCGATAAATCTTTTTTGCTCTTTCTCAAGTTTTGACAATTTTTCAATAGCTAAGTTTAGTTTCCTTTGTTCTTTATGCATATTTTCAATATTCTCATGTATCCTAGAGCTCATATAATATATACCTTGACTTAATTCTCCAAGTTCATCCCTTCGTTTCAAAACAGGAACTTTATAGTTTCCACTCTTTATCATATCAGAAAAGCTTTTGAGCTTTAAAATACCATTGGTAAAAGAATTGAAATATACTACTGCAACAATAAAACCAAGTATCAGTACAATAGCACCAGCCACTATAAATGTATACCTTGTCTTATTATAAAAATCTTCATACTTTTTTAGAGAATAGGAAATTTGTATCACTCCAACCTGTTCCCCGCGTATAATAAGAGGGGTTAGGTAATATGTCAGACTTCCATCCACCATATAAGCTACCATCCCATCAACTGCATAAGGCAAGGTATCACTTACGTCTATTTCGGATGTAGTAGGAAGTGTTGTACCAACCTGATTTCGATCAATATCGTATATAACAATTGGCCTATTGATTAATCGATTTATATAGTCAGCCAATTCTTCACCATTATTTTTTAGAAATTGCTGATATGAATCTATTCCTTTTGAAAAATACAGTTCATTGGCATACAAATTTGCTGTTTTTCCGTAGGATGCTAAAATACTCTCATACTGGAGTACATGCTCATTTTTGATTTCGTCAAGCACAAGAACACTCAAAACAAACACCGTTAATGACAAAAGCAAAGCTAAAAATATGCTATGTTTTATCTTAATACTAATCCTCATAAGGCTCCTTTACGGCTTTATATCCAACACCGTGAACAGTAGTAATAATCTTTTGATAATCACCCAATTTTTTTCTCAACCTTTGAATATGAATATCAACAGTTCTTGTGCCTCCAGCATAATCCATACCCCAAATTCTATCGAGCAACTCCTCTCTATTAAAAACTCTATCTATATTAGAAAGCAGTAAAAATAACAAATCAAACTCCTTAGCAGTAAGCTCCAATACTTTTTTGTCAACACTCACCTTTCTGCTTTCATACAACACTTTCAAATCCTTTATAATTATATCACTGTGCTGTGCCTTATCTTCAATAATAACATTAATTCTTCTCAAAAGTGAATTTACCCTTGCCATAAGTTCTCTCATATCAAAAGGCTTCGTTATATAGTCATCCGCTCCCAGTTCAAGACCTAGAACCTTATCGACAATATCATTCTTAGCCGTAAGCATAATAATTCCAACTTTATTTTTTCCATTTATGCTACGCATTACATCAAATCCATTTAATTCTGGCATCATTACATCTAAGAGCATTAAATCGGGTTTGAAACTATGTAGTACTGAAAGTGCATTTTTTCCATCATAAGCAATTTCAACGTTATGTCCTTCTCTTCTCAATGCGTAAGCTACCGCATCTGCAATATTAATCTCATCATCCACTACAAGAATTTTATATGTCATTTAAATATCTCCTGCTAAATTTACTATAATTTTATAATCGTCTAACATCTAAGTCAAGGATTCAAAAATTTGTTACACTTTGTTCGCTAACAAAATTTCACACCCTAGGTCGAGTTTTATGAATTTCTACATTTCTTATATTAGTAAAGAAAGAAATGTAAATACTAAACACGCCAAAATTTTATCTGCTTTTGGTGGAGGATTTTTTCATTTTTTGACGAATAATACTAATTAACCACAAATTAAGCACCATTAATAACTATTTTCTAAGCTACGGAGGTCATAATCGTGCCATATACCAAATTAGAGATTTTGCGTAAAAAATTAAACAATATGATAATATCAGAAGACGTTGACAGAAAAGATTTGCAACAAATAAGTGAAGAGGTAGATGTAGAAGTTGTACGATTTATGAAAAACACTCTAAATAAGCAAAAACCAAATACAAATGATATATCTATGGAAGATGTCGAAGAATATCTAAAGAATATACAACTATTCAAAAAGATGTATGACACATTGAGAATAGTAGACCCTATAAATAAAGTAGTGCTAAAACTTACAGATGGCAAATTATACAAATACGAAATCATTTGTCATCACTTTTGGAAACGCAATCAAGCTTGTGATAATTGCATTTCCTCAATTGCATACCAACAAAATGATACAATATTTAAGCTAGAAGTTATAGACAATGAAGTTTATATGGTAACAGCAGTACCTATAATTATTAGAGAAAAACGTTTGGTTTTAGAAATGATAAAAAATACAACCGAATCATTATATTTTTCCGGACAAAAGGTTTGCAATAAAAAATTAAATTTGATAATACCCTTCCTCACTGAGTGTGCAAATCAAATAAAAGTTAATTAAATTGTAAGGTCTTTTTAATAAGGTAATTCCAAAAAAACTTTGCAACTACAGTTTCAAAAAATTTAGATTTACATTTTTTGTATATCAAAATAATGTTCCTATGATTGAAAGCTTAAGAACCTCCATAATGGAATTTTAATATTGTATAAGTTATTTTTAAAACCTATTATCCTAAATTAAATATAACTTCTACTATTAAATAGAAGTTATATTTATTATTTAACAAACATTATTTTTCTGTATTGAAAACCGAAACCTTAACCTGATCCAAATCAAAACCTGATGGATTTTGGAAAATTTTCAATTCAAATTCATTTGCAACCGCTAAAATGTGGTCAAATATATCAGCTTGTATGTTCTCAAAACTTACCCACTCGTTATTATTTGTAAAAGCATAAATTTCAAGAGGTACTCCATGTTCTCCAGGGGACAACTGTCTAACCATCTGAATCATATTGCTATGAATTTTGGGATGATTTTTTAAATAGTTTTCAATATAAGCTCTAAATATTCCTATATTAGTTAGATTTCTTCTATTGACAATAACATCATTATTTGCGCTATTCTTTGCATTATATTTTTCTATCTCCTTTTCCTTAGAAGCAATATAATCTTTTAAAAAATTTATCTTTTTATACTTTTCAATCATTTCTTTGGTGCAGAACTTTATACTTTTTAAATCAATATTTACAGAACGCATAATACGACGTCCTCCACAGTCCGACATACCTCTCCAGTTTTTAAAGGAATCGGATATAAGAGAATATGCAGGTACAGTAACAAAGGTCATATCAAAATTCTGTACTTTAACCGTTGTCAACGTTACATCTACAACAGTACCATCCGCACCGTAATTGGGCATCGAAATCCAGTCACCAATTCTAAGCATATCATTTGAAGTCAGCTGTATTCCTGCAACTAATCCAAGAATTGAATCTTTAAAAATAAATGAAAAAACCGCTGTGGCCGCTCCTATCCCACTTAGTAAAATCAAAGGATCCTTATCCATTAGGTAAGCAACTACAACTATACCAATAACAATGTATACCACTATTTTTACAACTTGTAAAAAACCCTTAATTGGTCTTGTATTGGAGATAGGATATTTCCTATATATATCATCAATCGAATCTAAAACCGCACTAATTACCATTATCACTACAATTAGAATATATGCTACTACCAACCGACTAATAACATTTTCATATTTACTAAAAATAGAAGCAGAAAAATACACAACTAAAGCTGGTACAATAAGAGATAATTTATGAAAAACTTTTCTCTTTAGTAAAACGTCATCCCAGTCAAACTTATTTTTCTTTACAAATTTTGTTATTAATTTCAAAACAACATTTTTGACGATTATATAAGATATAATGGAAACTAGGATAATTAGCAAAGCAACTAAAAAATTTGATATCCATCCTGAAATTTCATCACTAAATCCATATGCTTTTAAAAAATTATTAATCCATTTCATTTTCTACAACCTCGCTAACCGTTTTTTGTTATTATACCGGAATTTAACATACAATTCAAATAGCTAACATAATAAGGGTGCAGCTTCTGATTTTGCAACCTATTATTCCAAGAACTAAAGCTCCGAGTCTAAGAGAATGTATAACAATGATGTATTTTCGATTTTGTAATATATTATTCCAAACGTTCTTCCGCTACTTCTTAATTTATAAACAAACATAAAAGTATTGGCAAAAATATGGCTGGAACATAATTCATTACTTTAATTTTTGTAATACCCAACATATTTATTGCCAATGCTACAATAACAAGAGAACCAACACACGTCATTTCTGCAATTGTTCTATCTCCAAGATAAGGAGAGATAAATTGAGCCAGTAATGTAATTGCTCCTTGATATATCAAAACAGCCCCCGCAGAAAACATAACTCCTACTCCTAGTGTGGATGCGAATATAATAGCTCCTATAAAATCAAGCATAGATTTTGCAAAAAGCATCTCATGATCACCTAAAAGGCCACTTTTTAACGAACCTACTATTGACATTGCTCCAACACAAAATAACAAACTAGCAGTTACAAATCCCTCTGAAATTGTAGTTTTTTGTCCTTCTGTCTTAAATTTGTTTTCTAAAAGCAATCCTAATTTATTTAATTTATCATCTAAGTCTATCGCTTCTCCAATTACAGCACCAATAGCAATTGATAAAATTGTCAAAAGAGGATTGTCTCCCTTTAAACAACCACTAATTCCTATATATAGAGTACATAGTCCCAAACCTTTCATTACAGTATCTGCTATGCGTTCAGGTATACCCTTGTGAATAATTAATCCAATTATTCCTCCAAGCAAAATTGCTACGACATTCACAAACGTTCCCAACATTAATTTTAATCCCCTTGCCTACAAAAATAATATTTCTATACACATTGTAGTTTTTCCTTTATTTAATTCAACAACTTATACTATTACCTCTAAAATATCTTTATCATCTACTTTTACCCAATGAAACTTTTTTTCCTTGTTTTTATTAAAATTAAATATCACTAGATAACCTTTTTTCTCTTTCTTTATATCCAAGTAGTCTTCAAGTTGAGAATATGCCTTCTCACATTGTTTTTCTCCATGCCAACATCTACATTATACCCTTTTTATATTTACATCTGCAACAAAACATTCTTTTAAGATGTAGTTTTTATTATACTTAAGCAAATACCTATAGATTAATCAATCCTATCACAAGTGTATATTTTTTTACATAAAATAATATATTTATTGTAATGTTATTTTAATACTTTACCGATAAAGATAACGACTTTAGTTAAACCAAAAAAATAACTGGTCACTTGATATTTGACAAGATTTTATTTAGTAACATTTGTAACTTGAATTTCTTGTAGGTTATTTTTTGAAATTACCTTATATAGAGTTATTTCTAAAAATAATAGCCTAAACATTTTGTAATTCAAGGAGGTTTCTAATGTCAAACAAAAAATTTTATACAAGTTTTTTACTAATACTTTGTGTTATAGCTGTTATTTTTTGTATACCCTTTTGGGGAAAAGTTGTGGGTAGCTCCTTTGAATTTAATACACTAGAAGACATAAACAATACAGATTTTTACAATGTATATGACCTAAATAACGGTGATAAACTAACTGTGGGAAATGCAAAATCAAGTGCAAATATGATTTGTATAAGATTTGATAACACTGGAAATGTTATTTGGAAAAAAGTATTTGGTATTTATGAGAGCAACAGCAACCTAACATTTGTAAAAGCCTTTGAAAAAACTGATGGAAGTATTACTATAAAAGGATTATTTAGTAACACTCAAAGCACTAATAATACTGCTTGTATTGAACTCACTCTTCGATCCGACGGAAAACTTCTTGAAACAAAAAAGATAAGTGATTATTAATGCTCTAAAGTGTTTGAAACCTTTTCAAATACTGTTACCTTGTGTATGTTTTGTTTAGATTCCAACCCACTAAAAGGAGAAAAGCTATGAAAGCATTTAAAATACTGCTCCCGTTTTTGTTAATTGTTTCATTAATGTTTATTATTTCTGCATGTGCATCTAAAGGTGACGCTTCAACACCTAACAATAAAACTAATACATATGATGAAAAACGTCTAGATTCAACAATCAAAAGTCCTGAAATATCCGGCTTAAAAGTTTATAACTTCGAGAATGCTTTAGATAATTGGCATTTATCAAACTGGGAAACTGAAAATGATGGAGAACATGGATTTACAAGCCTTGCTCTAAGCAGTGATCAAAAAGCTTCTGGATCATCCTCAGTTGCTATAAATTGTGATATGAAAGGCTCAAACGGAAAATCAAAAACAACAAAAGGCTCATTTAAGTTAAATTTTGATAAACCAATTGATTTGAGAGGAAAACTTATATCTGCAAAAGTTTATTTACCCAAATCATTATTTAATAAGAAATTTAAATCAGCATCTTTTGGTACAATGCTATACATCAAAACAACTGATAGTTATAAATGGAGCGACGGTGGTTGGAATGATATCGCAAATACTCTTCAACCTGGCTGGAACAAACTTTCTTATGCTCCTATTGGAGTACAGGAAGATGACACTCGTGAAATAGGTATTATGTTGGGAAAAGGCAACGATGCCCCTGACTGGAGTGGAACAATATATATTGATGATATATCTTATTAATGTATTTCAAAAGATACGTAAAAAAACTCCCAGAGACTTGCGAATACACCTAAATCCATTGGAAAATCTTGTTTTTAAAAACAACCGTTGTCTCAAAAAAACTGATTTTATTAGGCTTAACCTATAACTCTATACAACTAATTAAAATCAAATTCTGTCACATACCTTGAGCTTTGAAAACATATTCCCCCACACTAACATCCAAATGTTCAGCAATCTTGGGACATTTGGCCTTCAGCAGGAAAAACAACGGTCCTGACTCTTCAGAAAGCGCTTCATAGTTTCCTTGTCCTTTGCTAATAATAATATCTACACTGTTATATATCTCAAGAAATTTTTTGCTGCAATCTTCCAATATAGCTCCCGGTGCATCACACCCGGTAGATATAATCTCAGCCACCTCATCCAATTCTGACTTAATGGCAAATTCCTTTGTCACATCATTGATAATTGGTCGATTCCTAACTGCATAATAGATCTTCGGTCCCCGAAAAGAATCTATCATAACTTTATCAAATATTGTTTCTCCCACATTATCTCCTATAATCAGAACTGTCTTAGCATTAATCAGCTTCTCTTCCAACACTTTGCCATGAAAAATAGCAAAATCCTTTTCCAATGCTTCCCTTACCACAGCTTCCACATCAAAACTTCCATAGATAGCTGCATCCATATTATTACCAATAGCCCCTATCTTTAAGGCTTGCTCCAAAGTATTTTGTGCTGCTAAGAAATCCACTATCATAGGTTGCAGCTTTTTGGCCGCAACCAAATCCTTTTGTTTGATAGCATAATAAGGGTCTTCGTCTTCCAAAATTTCTTTAATAGCCATATGAATAGTCCTAGCAATTGCTGGTGCCGATTTATAAGTTTTAAACCCTTCAAGGTGCCTAAGCGCCATCATCATAACTTGCTCTTGCTTATCCACATCATCTGTCACTAGACGACTTGCTTTTAAAGCCTGCTGTAATAAACATGGCACACAATCCAGTATCATTTTCATAGTAAACCCCCTGTCATTTTTGGCATATGCACATAAATCATATGATACTTTAGTAATAGTGTCAAGTCTAACAACTCATCCACTCTCATCCACTCATCCTGGTGCATATTTTGATTTTGTAACATATTATTCCAAGAACTAAAGCTCCGACGCTAAGAGAATGTAAAACTCGCTACGGGTCGAATCAAAACTCGCTACGCGTAGAAAAGTGATTCGACTAATCCTTCGCTTCGTTAACATTCTCTAAGCCTCTACGCAGATGTTATTTCCATAATATGTATCACAATTAAAATATGCACCCGATCATCAAATATCATCAAATCATTCATCTTCAAAGTTACTCACCTCTCCTATTTTGTAAACAAAAAAACTGCTAAATAACTAATTACAAAATAGTTATTTAGCAGCCCCTTATTTTATCACATTTAACTATGAACCATTATATACCATGTTCGATGAATAACTGAATTGTTATCTTTGTATGGCAAAGTTCCACCTTTATTAAACACTGCCCCCCGATGACTTACCAATTCTTATATTGAGATTGCCAAATTCCAGAATCGAATTCTACGCCTTCACCAATAAACATATCTTTTCTATCTGTCTCTCCTCCTAAATGCCATCTAAGCCACGCTACTAACGCAGAAAGACCTTTAGGCGGACCATCACCATGTCCAGCACCTCTTATTTCGCCATACCATACCGGAACTGTTGCATTCCTATAATCGTTTTGGGTATTTGAAAGTGCCAAATTATCATTTAATCCACATATAAGTGCTGTAGGTTTCCTAAGCTTGCTAGCTCCGCTACCATCTAGTGATCCTCCTGAAATGTGAATTGTAGTTGTTACTCTAGAATCACTGGCAACACCAAAAGCAGCCACAGAACCAAGAGAATGTCCACCCGCAGCTATTTTACTTGTATCTAGTTTATTATAATATGCACTTGATGAATTGCTATTTTGTGATATAATCCAATCTATTCCTGCTTTCATTTCAGCACCCGAATTTGATGAAGCTTCACTAAAAACTACAAATCCATGGGAAGCGACTCTTCTCAATATATCTTCATACATAGAGGGTGATGAACCTGCACCGGGACCCCATAGAAAAATAGGATGCTTATCAACTCCTTGACTACAAAGATTAGCTGGTCTTGCAACCCAACTTCTACCATTCGGTCCTACATTTTGGTCTATTACTACTGAAAATGGGCCATCAGTTTCAACACTATTAACTTCAGGCAAAGTCCCTACATTTGTCGGTGTTTGTACTGGTACAGGTGTTGGTTCTACAGTATTTGTTGCCTCGTCAGCAGGAAATACAGATATCATTCCTAAAAGGAACTGCCTTATATAGCCAAAATCAATTGAATTCGCCAAACCATCTCCACTTACGTCTGCAATACTCATATCATCAATTTGGCGACTGCCTAAAAGGTACAATCTATAAATCCCAAAATCAATTGAATTTACAGAACCATCTTCATTTAGATCCCCACGTTTTTGATTAGATGCTAATGTAGAAAACTGTGATATTTGTGCACCTGCTACTGTTGTTCTATTTAGCACTGTACTTGCCTGAACCTCATTATCCACAGAACTGCCTGCAAAAATCTGTGTAGGTAAAAAACTCATACTCATAAATAGTGTCATCAACATTGCTGTCAAACCTCTTTTTGTTACCATAAATACAACCCCCAATACTTAAATTTAGTTTATGTCCTTTGTTTTTATGACCATTTATACAATCACAAAAACAACAGTCCACTCTTATTCAATTTTTAGTATGTACAATATATATACTGTTTGTACCAAAATCACTGGCCTTTTATGTGATGTTTTTTACATTCCAATTATTTAGCTATTTTGTTAGCCATGTAAATGTATAGAAAGCTTGTTAGTCATGTGAATGCATATCTGAAAACAGAGAAAAATCAAGTAAATTCTCAGCTTAATTTTGAGGTAATAGAAATATATACAATAATTGAGTTATCGTTTTAGAAATTTCTAGGACCATTGTATACCATTACAATTTATATGTCAATATATTGAAAGTATATGGGTGTGTTTAATCATGTAGACCATATTATTCCAATAACTAAAGCTCCGAGGCTGGTCGCTACGCTACACTGCTCGCCTATGCAACCTAGGCTAAGAGAATGTAAAACTCGCTACTAAGTAGAAAAGTGATTCGACTAATCCTTCGCTTCGTTAACATTCTCTAAGCCTCTACGCAATGTTATTTCCATAATATGGCTCACAATTAAAATATACACCCAAGTATATGCAATTGACATTTTAAAAAGGGTGCAGTTTTTAATTTTTAACCTAAATACTGTATAGGTTATTTTTGAAATAGCCCTGAAATAGACCTATAGAAATAATATATGGCAAACTATTAATCAGTTTTTTGTTTGTTACTATGTAAATCGGGTATAGATAATCATACAAAAAAAATACAAATTCAAATTTATATAAAGTCAATAACAATAATTATCCAGCAGGAGGGTTTTTATGAAAAAAAATAAAATTATAAAATTAAGTATTTTTATATTTGCACTAATTGCAATTATTTCTACAGCAACTATTTTAATAACTAATGGTAAAACTTCAAAGACAAAAGAAACATATGAGGTAAGACAAGATAATGTCTACAGCTCTATAATAACCTCAGGCAGTGTTATATCTCCAAAAAGTGTACTTATAAAATCTGAACTAGTTGGGCGTATTGTCTCTTCAGACTTAGAAGAAGGCGACATGGTTACAAAGGATATGATTATTGCTCTCTTTGATGATGCAGAACTATCAAGCAGTTTGAAACAGGCAGAAATTTCACTTTTAAACGCCAAAAACCAATTGGAAACATTAAAAAGCAAAGACCTTAAAGAAGTTAAAGAAAAGCTCAACCAGGCAAAATATGAATATGAAAATACATCTGCTGAATATGAACGAGCTAAAAAACTATTTAATAGTGGTATTCCTTTAAATGATACTGCAGAAAACTTATTTCGTGCAAAACAAAATTACGAAAAAGCCGTTTCAGACCTTGAAGCAGCAGAAATGCTATTTGAGAAACATTCAATATCAAAGTCTGAATACGACAGCTATAAAATGTCTGTTGATTTAGCACTCTCAAATATGAGAAGTGCGGAGAATCTTAAAAAGACTACTTTTGACGATGAAAAATTAAATAATTTAAAGTACAAAAAGGATATTGCATATTCTATACTAAAAACTTCCCAATCAACATATGATGCCCATCTTGAAGGAGGGGTTCTATATGAAAAAACCACATTAAATGTTAAACAGGCAGAAGAATCTCTTAGCAGAGCTGTTGAAGCTTTTAACAAAACAGTTGTAAAAGCTCCCTTTGATGGTATTATTGTAGAAAAGAATTTTAATGTTGGGGATAATATATTAGCAGGACAAAATTTATTTTATATCTCTGACATTAAAAACATTGTTGTTAAAACTTCTATTGATGAAAAATATATTGGAGATGTAAAAAAAGGTCAGGATGTATTGATCAGTATAGGCTCTAAAACGGATAAAACCATTAAAGGAAAAATACAAAAAATAAGCCCTGCAGTTGATGAACAAACCGGAACTATTGAACTTACAATCGCCTTTGATTCTGTTCCGGAATATATAAAACTCAATATGACTGTCTCCATTGAAATTATCACAAGTACGGAAGATAGTTTTTTCGTTATAGGTAGAGAGTATTATGACGAAACCAATCAATCGGTAACTAAAATTGACAATGGTACCAACAAAATAATTAAAATAAGTGTAGAAAAAATTCAAGGGGACAAAGTTTATGTATTTGATGGATTAAAAGAAGGCGATACTCTTGTAAAACCTGGTAATTAAAAAGATAAGATTATTCCAAAAAAATAACTGGTCAACTGCGGTTTCAAAAAATCTAGATTTACATTTTTTGCAGAGCAAAATAATGTTCCTCTGTTTGGAAGCTTTAGTCTTCTAAGATGGGCTTTGTGACCTAAATATTGTATAGGTTATTTTTTGAAACCGTCTAACGAAAAAGTCAAAACAGGAAAGTAGAGGGATGATTTCATGTTATTTGAGTTGCAAGTGGCTATAAGATTTTTAAAAGAAGGTAAAACTCAGACATTGTTTATACTTGCCGGTATAGCTATAGGAGTATCGGTTCAGGTTTTTTTATCCTCTTTGATAACAGGTCTTCAACAAGACCTTGTTAATAAAACAGTTGGAAGCTCATCTCACATCACAGCAAAAGCAGGTAAAAACGAACCTGAATCTTTTATAGATTCATCACAACTTGAAGTAATAAGCTTTTATTCTGATTCAAAACCAAAGGAAAAATTAATCACGAACTGGAAAAATATGTTTGATAATCTCAGTGTTACTGAAGGTATTGTTTCAACAGTACCTTTTACTGATGGAAGCGGTTTTATAAGAAAAGGTAATAAGGACTTTCCCGTTGTAATCCGCGGAACGGACATAGAAAAATCTGACAATATATACAAACTATCAGAAAGGACATTTCAGGGAAACTACAAACTTCAACCAGGAGAAATACTAATAGGAAAATCTTTAGCATCTGAATTGGATCTTTCTATCGGCAACAGCATAAGGCTTGCAACATCTGATGGTGTTACAGATATATTCAGAGTTAACGGAATTTTTGACCTTGAAAATGAGAGCATTAACAACAGCTGGTTGTGGATGGATTTGAGCAGGGCACAAAAACTGCTTGGTACAAATGATAATTTAACTTCAATTGAAATGCAGATAGAAGAAGTATTTGACTCTAATAAAATTAAAAATGATATTAAAAATATATATCCTGAAGTTGACTTTGAAACGTGGCAGGAAAACAACGCCTCTCTTTTAACTGCATTAAACAGCCAAAGCAGTTCATCTTGGCTTATACAATTTTTTGTTATTCTTGCAGTAGCTTTGGGTATTTCAAGTGTTCTTGCTGTTTCTGTAATGCAAAAATCGAAACAGATAGGAATTTTAAAAGCCATGGGTGCTAAGAATTCAACCATTGGAAAAATATTTTTGTTGCAAGGTGGAATATTGGGAATTATTGGAGCTATTTTAGGAGGACTTTTTGGAATAGCACTAATAGAAATGTTTCTATTTTTCACTTCCGGATCAGGAAGTAATTTTCCAATTGAAATATCCCCTGCGTCATTTATAGTTTCAATATCAATTGCCACATTTGTAGGAATTTTTGCAGCATTTTTCCCAGCAAAGACATCAACAAAACTAAGTCCTGTAGAGGTGATAAGAAATGGATAATGTATTAATTGAGCTAAAAGACATAAAAAAAGAGTATGGAAAAGAAGAAAAAATTGTCGTTTTAAAGGGCGCCAATCTTGTAATAAATCGTGGTGAATTTTTGAGTATTATAGGACCTTCAGGCTCCGGCAAAAGCACATTGTTAAATATACTTGGAACACTGGATAAACCTAGTTCTGGAAGCTATTATTTCAGTGGCAAGTATATTGAAAAGCTAAATGAAAATCAACTTTCAGAATTTAGAAATACGAAAATCGGATTTGTATTTCAATTTCATCATCTTTTACCCGAGTTTACTGCACTTGAAAATGTATTGATGCCATATCGTATAAGCAGAAAACCTATAGACGATAAAATAATTAAAAAAGCAGAAGAATATCTTCAATTAGTTGGCGTTTTAGAAAGAAAAAACAATAAATCTTCAAATATGTCAGGTGGTCAACAACAAAGAACAGCCATTGCAAGAGCCCTTATCAATGACCCTGAAATCATATTTGCAGATGAACCTACAGGAAATCTTGATTCAGAAGCAACAGAACAAGCTTATAGTCTTATGAGATCTATAAACCAAAAACTTGGAACTACCTTTGTGATTGTAACCCATGATAGACATTTAGCAGCTAAAAGCGATAGAATAATTGAAATTCTCGACGGAAATATCACCAGAGATTTTAGTACAAATACTGAAGATAAAAGCTCTTTATGGGAGGACATAAAACCCTGTAACTGTTATATAAAAAAGTGATTATATCTGTAAAACGAAAATTCCCGGCAGTTCACCGAGGATTTTCATTTATTTTTTATTGTTTTTTTGAAGTCTACAATCTGTTTTACATATTATTTTTTAATTTTTCTATATCCTCTCTAGAAACACCAGTATACTTTTCTATAACACTATCCTCTATTCCATCTAAAAGCATATTTTTTGCTACCTCAAAACCTTTTTTATTTTCTCCTTGCTGTATTCCTTCTTCTTTAGCACCTGTTAATCGAGTTATTTCATCGTGTATTGCCTTTTCTCTTAATTCATAATATCTTCTTATTTCCTCATTTGTACCTAAGTATTCCAACACCTTCTGCGCTTTTTCTATAGCTGGTTCTGCTTCAATCGTCATATCTAACACCTCCTTAGGTGAATCTTCTAAAAATAACAACCACCTATCTAAAGGATTACTCATGTCCGGTTGTATTTTCTGAATTTTGGTAGTTCAATAAACCTTATTTAAAGCACATCAGTAAGCTTGTAATCTTTAATAAAAGAAATAATAATTTTATTATCTACTTCTGGTAAGCTATTAAGGAATATCAGAGGTCCACCTGCATAATACTCCACTGTATTTCCTATTACTTCACCAATTGTATCTCCCATTTTGATAACAACATCATCATTATCGACAAAACGTGCATCCCATTGGGTATAGAACAATATATATTTATTATCTTTATGTGATTCTATCTCACTTCCACTAATTGCACCTTTATATATCACATTTATATCACCTAAACATATAAGAAATAAGATTGTCAATGCACCAGCAAAGTGGTAACATTACATTTATATTTGACTCTGAGTTGGTATTTTATATTTAGAACTTGAGTTTAATAGACAGATGTACATTATTTATCAAAAATCATGTATTAGGTAATCTAAAAAAACTTTACACCTGCGGTTTCAAAAAGATTGATTTGAGGGTGTTTGTGACCTAATTACTGAATAGGTTATTTTTTGAAACCGCCTTATAGAAAGGAGCCTTTGATATACAATGCAAAAGAAATCAAAAACAGTCAATTTATCAACAATGCTAAAAAATATATTTAATAATAAAAAGAACATCAATATTTTTATAATAGTAATACTTGCAATTGGTATTTGCATATTAAGTTTTTATTTAGTATCAACAAATGAAAAGTATTACCAAAAACCAATAGCAAAAATAACATCCATAACCGAAAACAACTCACAAAACGATTCCTCTAAAATCTATAAACAGCAGTTAAAAGCTGTTTTGATGAATGGAATTCACAAAGGAAAAAAAATCCATTTAAACAACACAGTAACCTTTTCTCAAGCCTATAACTTTAAGTTTAAAATAAACGATGAGGTTTTTGTTTCTCTTAATTTAGATGAAAACAATGAAATTATTTCTTCTTCTATAACCCAAATAAAAAGAGACAAGTATATTCTATACGTTTTTATAGTATTTGTTGCGCTTATTTTATTGATTGGTAAAGGTAAAGGACTTCGATCTCTAGGAAGCGTCATTTCGAATCTATTTATCTTTTTTGGCATTATAAAGCTACTATTTTTCGGTTATAATCTTATTCTAATTTCTTCAATCGCAAGTCTATTATTTGTATCAATATCAATAGCCTTTGTAAGTGGATTAAACAAAAAATCTCTATCTGCCATTTTAGGTACAATTGCGGGTACTCTTTCAGCTATGCTGATTGCTGTCATAGTAATTTCCCTAACCAAAACTAAAGGTTTAGGATATCAAGAAGCTGATTTTATTGCCTGGCTGCCCCAAAAAACCGATAGCACAGTTAAATTAGTGTTCTTAAGCGGTATTTTAGTAGGTACTTTAGGTGCTATAATGGACATTGCTGTTTGCATATCGTCCTCTATTTCGGAAATAATCAATGAAAATCCTATTGTCAGCAAAAAAGAGCTTATAAAATCAGGAATGGAAATAGGGAAAGACACTATAGGTACAATGGCAAACACCCTGTTTTTTGCTTATATTAGTGGAAGTATACCACTAATTCTTGTTTTATTTTATAACGGTATTTCTATAGGTGGTGTAATTGGAATTAATATCTCCCTTGAAATAATCCGTGCACTTACGGGAAGCATAGGAATTGTTATAAGTATACCATTAACTGTACTTATTTCAGTAGGTCTTCTAAAAAATAGCTGATCAACTGGAGTTTTAAAGAATTCGATTGCCATTTTTTGCATAGCAAAATAATATTCTATGCTTGGAGGTTTAAAAGTTTCCATGATGAGGTTTGTAAAAGAAATAATAAATATGTATTTTTTTGAAACTCCCTAGGTCTACTTAAAAATAATACGATAGGAGAAGTAAAAATATGAATCTATCCTTTGCACTATTAATTATTTTATTTGTTTTAATGGTTTCCATAGGAGGAAAGAGAGGACTAAAATCTTTTTTCTCATTATTCTTTAACTTTATCTTTTTATTTATTATGCTTTTTCTGATGGCACTAAATATTGATCCTATTAAGGTTACAATAGTTACCTGTGTTTTAATTACTATTGTTACATTGTTTTATATAAATGGCTTTAATAAAAAGACCATCTCAGCCGCATTGTCCGTTATAATAGTAATATTAATTACAATGTTTATAACTTATAAGATAGGTAGTGATGCTAAAATTCAAGGCTTCAGTATTGAAGAGTTAGAGGAGATTTCATATCTTTCTGTGGATATGCATTTAGAATTCACTAAGATTTTTACGTGTCAGGTATTGATAGGACTGCTTTGTGCAATAATTGACGTTGCAATCTCAATATCTTCAGCAATGAATGAAATTTACAAAAACACTGAGGCAATTACTAGAGAGAATCTTGTAAGATCGGGTTTTAACATTGGAAGAGATGTCATAGGCACAATGACAAATACATTACTTTTTGCATTTATAGGTGGATTTATTCCACTATGTATATACTTTACCTCTCTTAATTACTCAATAGGTGAAATACTAAACAAAAAGATATTCTGTTCTGAAGTCTTCCAAATTTTATGTGGAGGAATTGGAATAGTACTTATTATACCGGTTACAGTGCTTATAACAGCAAAACTTTTATCCATTGAATTTTCAAAAGTTTATAGCCTTAAAAAACTCAAATAAAAGGCCTGGTGCAGTTTTTGATTTTGCAACATATTATTCCAATAACTAAAGCTACGAGTCTGGTCGCCTATGCAACCTAGGCTAAGAGAATGTATAACTCGCTACGGGTCGAATCAAAACTTACTTCTAAGTAGAAAAGTGATTCGACTACTCCTTCGCTTCGTTAATATTCTCTAAGCCTCTACGCAGATGTTATTTCCATAATATGTATCACAATTAAAATATGCACCCTATACACCCTTTTAATATTGTGGATTGGTAAATTATATAGTATTATTGTAGTATAGACAAAAGCAATTTTTATTGGGAGGAGATTAATAAAATGAAAAAACTATGCTCAATTGCAATGGTGGCTGTAATGGCACTTACAGCTGCTATAATGCCAAAATTCAGCACATCTGCCGCAAGTATATCCGGTTCAGATTACCCTGAGGCATTAAAGTATTCAATTTGGTTTTACGATGCTAACAAGTGTGGAAAAGATGTAGCAAACGACAATGTCTTTAGTTGGAGGGGTGCGTGTCACACTACTGACGGAAACGAACTTGGTCTTGATCTTACAGGAGGTTTTCATGATTGTGGAGACCATATCAAATTCGGTATAACAAACGGATACTCCGCTTCAATTTTAGGATGGTCACTGTATGAGTTTAAAGATGCTTTCGATGCTTCGGGAAACACTGACAAAATGTTGTCCACTCTAAAATATTTTACCGATTATTTTATGAGATGCCGCGTAAGTTCTACAAAATATTATTACCACGTTGGTGATCCATCTGATCACGATAGTTGGGGACCACCAGAATCACAAACAGGTTCAAGAACAGTATTGCGTTATATGGGTTCTGGGCAAGGTGCTGCTGATGTATGCGGTTTATATAGTGGAGCACTTTCACTTATGTATCTAAATTACAAAGATATTGATTCTTCATATGCAGACAAGTGTCTCGAACATGCCAAAGAATTGTATGCACTAGGTAAAAATAATCCTGGTGTTGGCAATGCAGATGGATTTTATACATCAACTGATTGGAAAGATGACATGGCATGGGCTGCAATGTGGTTATATGTTATAGAAAAAAATAACTCGTACTTAAATGATGTTAATAGTTGGGTACCATCACCTTCTACAAACTGGACTGTTTGTTGGAATGACATGAAGCTTGCTGTGGCTGCAGTAGGTGCCTCAGCAACCGGTGAGTCTAAGTATAAGGATGCCCTTACTTCCAACTTATCTTATTGGAAAAACAGCGTTAAAACTTCAAACGGAGGATTAAAAATACTAGATTCATGGGGTACATTAAGATATACCTCAACTGAGTGTTTGCTTGCAATGGTATACTACAAAATGTATAATGATGATTCAGCCAAAAGCTTTGCTAAATCACAAATGGATTATATATTAGGCAATAATCCAGCCAACATGTCTTATATAATTGGATTTGGATCTAATTATCCAAAACACCCACATCACAGAGCAGCTAGCGGATATGATGGTTGGGATGAATGGAAAGGTCCTGCAAAAAATGTTTTAACTGGAGCACTAGTTGGTGGCCCTGACAGCAACGATACATATACTGATGTGACAGACAAATTTACATTCACTGAAGTCGGAATTGATTATAATGCAGGCTTAGTTGGTGCTTTAGCTGGTATGGTTCAGTTCTACGGAAATCTACCACAAAAAACTAGTACACCTGTTCCTCCATCACCCACACCTACAAACCCTTCTATCAAATATGGTGATATTAATAATGATGGCACTGTAAATTCTATTGATTTTGGACTATTTAGGCAACATTTACTTGGTATGTCAACTTCAAATTTAAACTTATCAGCAGCTGATGTTAATATTGATGGTCAGGTTAATTCAATAGATTTCGCCTATATTAGAAGTTTTTTACTAGGAATGATTGATTCTTTACCTTATATAAGATAGGCAGAGTTTCATTAACTAAGGAAAATTCTCGAGTGCAAATCGGGAATTTTCTTTTTTTTAAATATAACGGTACAAATTAGTGATAGTGCTATTTCATAAACTAACATTAAGGTTGTACGCTACCTCGTTTTAGTGTCAAATAACTCCATTCAAAGACCTTCTCATAGAATCTGTAAGCCTCGGCCTGATAATTTTTCGCCGCGTCTTAAAGACATCGTGTCCTAGACGCTAAAAATGCCATCCGTGGCATTTTTGCTTCAAATCATCAAACCTTCGGCAACAGATTCTAATGCTCAGGTCTAAGAATTACGTCATTTTACACTAAAACAGGTTATACCTTTAATAGACTTTTTATTCGCTGGTTTTAATGCTGTTGATGTTTTATTATTATTTTTATACTTTCTACATTTCTATAAATTTCTATACCTAAAAGTCCTCATGATTAAGCTCATGAGGACTTTTTTGGGATTTATAGTATTTAATTTATTAAGCTTACGAAACCTCTTGTTCACTCACTGACTCAACATAATTTTTAATGTCTGAAAGACTATTATAAGTTGATATCTCTTCATCATCTACAACAACAAGTGTAGGCGCCGATTTAATATTATATTCACGGACTAAGGACATATTTTCTGAAGCATCCAAATATTCTATACCGTATACATCTTTCAAATAATCTTTCGCTGTAGGGCAATTAGGGCATGTTTTAGTTGTAAACAACATCCTTCTTTTAGTCTTTTCCTTATTTTCTGATTTTCCCAATGCTGTGCTTACATCATAAGTTTTTCTGATTTTAAACTCTTGTGACTTACCATTATTCCAATTCCTAACTGGCCTATAGTAGCCAGTGATTCTACTGTAAACTTCTGTCTCTTCATTACATTTTGGGCACTTGTATTCTTCACCTAGAATATATCCACAATTTTTACAAATAGAATACGTAGGAGAGATAGTATAATAAGGCAGTTTAAATTTCTCCGCTATTTTCTTTACAAGCATAGCAGTGGAACGCCAATCTTCAATTTTTTCTCCTAAAAAGGCATGAAATACAGTACCACTAGTATACTTCACTTGAAATTTATCCTGCACTTTCAATGCTTCAAAAATATCTTCCGTATAGCCAACAGGTAAATGTGAACTATTAGTATAAAAAGGTGTATCTCCTTCTTTTCCAGCACATTTAATTTCAGGCCATTTTTTCCTGTCATGCTTTGCAAGCCTATATGATGTCGACTCTGCCGGTGTAGCTTCAAGATTATATAAATCCCCATACTGTTCTTGATACTCTGGCAATCTTTCCAACATAAAGTCTAATACTTTCAAACCAAATTCCTGTGTTTGCTCATCGCTCAAATCTTTTCCAAGCCATTTTGCATTGAGCCCTACTTCGTTCATACCTAAAAGACCTATAGTAGAAAAATGGTTGCCAAAACTTCCAAGATACCTCTTCGTATATGGATATAATCCTTCCTTCAAAAGTTTATTAAGAATCTCTCTCTTAATCTTTAATGATCTAGCACACACATCCATTACTTTACCTAACTTTGTAAAGAATTCTTCAGGCGTTTGGGATAAATATGCTATCCTTGGAAGATTAATAGTAACAACACCTACCGAACCTGTACTTTCTCCCGAACCGAAAAATCCTCCGGATTTTTTTCTAAGCTCTCTTAAATCAAGCCTCAATCTACAACACATGCTTCTAATATCGCTTGGCTGTATATCACTATTTACATAATTCGAAAAATAAGGTGTTCCATACTTTGCTGTCATCTCAAAAAGGAGCTTATTGTTTTCCGTATCCGACCAATCAAAATCATTTGTTATTGAATAGGTTGGTATAGGATATTGGAATCCTCTACCGTTTGCATCTCCCTCAAGCATAACCTCTATGAATGCTTTGTTTATCATTGCCATTTCTTGTTTGCAGTCTTTATATTTGAAATCCTGTTCTTTTCCACCCACAATAGCAAATTGTTCTGCCAAATCAGAAGGAACGGTCCAATCAAGAGTAATATTTGAAAAAGGCGCTTGTGTCCCCCATCTGCTTGGAGTATTCACACCAAAAATAAAGGATTGAATACACTGTTTTACCTCTGCATAAGTTAAATTATCTACTTTTACAAAGGGAGCAAGATAGGTGTCAAAACTAGAAAACGCCTGTGCTCCTGCCCATTCGTTTTGCATAATTCCCAAAAAATTCACCATTTGATTGCATAATGTAGATAGGTGACCCGCTGGTGCAGAAGTTATTTTTCCTGGTATACCACCTAATCCTTCTTGTATTAACTGTTTTAATGACCAACCAGCACAATACCCGGTTAGCATAGACAAGTCATGTATGTGTATATCGGCATTTCTATGCGCATTTGCTATCTCTTCGTCATATATTTCAGAAAGCCAGTAATTGGCTGTTATGGCACCTGAATTGTGAAGTATTAAACCTCCAACGGAATATGTAACTGTTGAGTTTTCTTTAACCCTCCAGTCTTCTTCTTTTACATAGCTGTTAACAATTTCTTTATAATCTAAAATTGGTGATTTCATATTTCTAATTTTTTCTCTTTGTTTTCTGTATAATATGTATGCTTTAGCTACATTTGTATATCCTGATTCTTCAAGAGTACTCTCAACGCTGTCTTGAATTTCTTCTACTGATATTTTTTCCTGTTTTACTTTGCTTTGGAAATTTGAAGTTACTCTTAATACAAGCAGATTTAAAATATCACTTGTATAAATACTATTTGTTGCATTAAATGCCTTCTCAATTGCAGTTTTAATTTTTTCTAGATCAAAATCCGATACTTTACCATCTCTCTTAACTACTTGCAACATTTTTATCTCTCCTAGTATCTTATTTTTTAAAACCTCTTTAGTATATTTTGTTTTTCATATCTGTAATTAAATTATATTGCACATATTGTATGCTGTCAATATGATTCTACAATATATTGTGTCCAAAATTTCAAAATATACACTAGATAGTATATAAGGCTAAATTTCCTCTGAGTATTTTATTATAAAATATATCTTTATAGTAATCAACATTAAAAAAATATTTTGGTGCAGTTTTTATTTTTGCAGCATATTATTCTAAGGAGAAATGCTCCTATACTATGACAAATATATATTAACTTTATCTTATTTTGATTCACAAAAAGAATACCTTACCGATCATATATAAAGACTTTATCTTACTTTTGATGTATATTAATTCTATACCCTTATTCCAATCTCTATAAACTATAATAAATATAATTAGCGTTCTAAGAAATCTTGTACATCAACTAATTTTCCAATTCCTAAATACATTATTAGCTTAAGTCTAATTCGTTGAAATCAATCTTAAAATTTTCCCATATACCAACATATACAGACTGACTAAATGTATATTGATTAACTTCATCACATTCAAAACTATATACAGTTACTATTCTATCTTTGTAATTTACTATCCAATATTCTCGCACACAAGACATTTTATACCATTGGACTTTAGTAACATAATCGTGCATTTTATTTGTTTCTGAGATAACCTCAATTATAAAATCTGGTGAACCTTCGCACCCCTTGTCATTAAGCTTATCTTTATCACAAATCACTGAAATATCAGGTTCTACACGTTTTATACTACCCTGAATATTTAGTCTAACATTAAATGGAGAAGCGTAAACTTCACAACTTTTGCCTTTTAGGTAATTAAATATTTCATTATGTAATTGCCCTATTATTTTTTGATGTATTCTTGAAGGTGCTGCTTGTAATATTATATGACCATCATTATATTCTACTAAGCCGTTATGATTCAATTTTTCATACTCTTCTTCTGTATATGTCTTTTCTTGCTTTAATTCCATAATCCATCCCCTCCAAACCTATTCATACTTTTCCTTATATCAATATTTTACGCTAAACTATTGTATATATCAATATTTTAGCGTATTGGTATTTTAGGTCATTCCAAAAATTTTATTTATTTTTTTGTATAGCAAAATAATTTCGCTATGTTTGGTAAATCAAAAAGTTTCCATGATGGTCTTTTTGTTTCCCTTTGTCAAATCAACAGTTTGTAAAACCACAAGAACCATCCCCTGGTTTGATTTGGTTTCAATTAGATGAAATTACTAAAAAACTATATAGATTTTAATATAAATTTTTATTAGATAAATGCCGATTAATAATAATGTATTGCTATAAGCATTTGTTTATATATATTAACCTAAAGAGAGCTATACTATTTGGTTTATTAAGCTCTTAATTGAATTGAAATGGAATTCTAATTACAATTTTTCATATCTGTTCTACTAAGCATCAAACAATCAAGGGGGCTTTTTATGAATAAATTAAAACAAAAGATACTTGGCAAAAACGTCATGAAATCAATTATTTTATTAATAGTGGTTATTTTGTGCTGTACAATTACAGCACTAATACATGGGTTTTTGCCGGGCGTATCTAAAATTCCCCTTATTGTAATTTTGAGTATTGAAATTCTATTAATCATAAAATTATTGTTTGATTTATCTAAACTTTTTAGGTCTATTATTGCAATTAGTCAAAATGCCGAGCTACTTGCTCAAAATGAATTAAATATTGACGATGTTCGTTATGAAGATGCTCTAGGAGTCGAAATATTAGCTATGGCTTTCAATGATATGAAGGCTAATCTGTTAAGCTTTATTGATTTGACAAAAGCCAACATCATAACCATTTCTGATGCCATTGAAAATGTCTCAAAAAGTATGGATAACAGCTATACAGGTAACGAACAAATTGCGGCCAATATGGGAAATGTTGCCGAGAAAGCACAGGAGCAAAGCAAGCTCATGGATGACACTATGTCTAGAATTGATGAAGTAAAAAATAGGATCGAAAATATTACAAATAGCATAGAAGAGGTTGAGAAATCGGTTGAACAAACGGTACATGCTACAAATGTAGGTGTTCAAAATTTAGATACTTACTATCATCAGGTTAATATTATTTCCGATAATCTTAACAGTACTTCAGAATATATTAAAAGGCTAAATTCAGATATTACTCAAATAGATAAAATCGGAAAATTTGTTATAAAAATCAGTGAACAATTGAAACTTTTAGGACTTAATGCTTCTGTTGAGGCTGGTAAAGCTGGTGAATCAGGCAAGGGATTTTCTGTTGTTGCTCGCGAAATGAATTTGTTATCAGCTGCAACTAAAAAAAGCATTGGCGAAATCAATACAATATTGAAAAATATAGGCACTAGTAGCGAAGTTGTACGAGACAGTATCGATAGCTGCATAAAAAGTTATAGTGACAGCAAGAATATATTTATATCCATTAAGGAGTCCTTTGATATTATCAATAATAGTGCAAGTTTACTTGAAGTCGACATGAAAAAAGTATACAGTGATGTTTATTCGATTAATTCCAGCACTCAAGAAATCAACCAAAAAAGTCTATTGCTCCATAATGTATCTGGAGAAATATCCAATAAAACACAAGAAGTTGCTGCAGTTACTCAAGAAAGCTTGGCTGAACTTGAGGGAATTAATAATTATACTTCAACACTGAAAGGCATGCTTACAGGGATAGAAAAACTGGTAAAGAAATTTCATACATCAGTCATTCCTGTTGAAGCTGACAGTAAAACACAATTGAATATCGCATTTATTAGTCCTCTAGATAATGATTTTTGGTATCTTCTACAGCAAGGGGTTGTATATGCCCAAAAGGAGTTGGCTGATAGAAATGTATTAATAGACTACATTGCAATAAAAGAAGATGTAGGTCCTCAAATAATAAACTCAGTTAGGAAAGCTATAGAAAATAACGTTAGCGGAATTATTGTCCCGGGTTTTAATCCTGAAATTGTTGAGTTAATTGAAGTTGCACATAATAAAAACATACCAGTTATGACGTATAATTTTGACTTGCAAGAAAAATCCAAGCGTGTAGCCTATTGTGGTCCTGAGTTTTATGAAATCGGTTATATGACTGTTCGGCTCATAGTAAAAATACTTAGAGGAAAAGGTGACATAGCTATATTTTTTGGTAAACTGGACACAAGTGTAAAAAAAGTCTCAAGAGAAATCACTTTTGCAGAACTTAAAAAATTTAAAGGTATAAAAGTTGTTGCAGAATCTCTAGACGCAGATAATATTGAAGATTCATATAATACTGCCAAAAATTTGCTTAGTCAAAACCACAAAATACAAGGCATTATTGTTAGAGGAATCGGATCGCTAGGTGTTGCAAAAGCCATAGAAGAACTTGGATATTCAGGAAAAATTCCCATCATAACTTTTAACTTTAGCCAAGAAATAGCTGAGTATATAAAGAAAGGCATTATTCACTCAACAATAATACATGATCCCTTTAGTCAGGGCCATGACCCAATAATACATTTTTATAATATGCTAGTAACTGGACAAAAACCAGAAAGTGAAAATATAGGGACACGATTTGAGGTAATAAATCAAAATAATGTGCATGATTATGATTAAGGCAAAATCAAAAAAGCTTTGCAATTGGAGTTTCAAAAAATTTGATTAAATTTTTTGCATAGCAAAATAATGTACCTATTATGGAAGCTTAAAACTTCCATAATAGGTTTTGTGTTTGAAATATTGAATACATAATTTTTTGAAACTCCCTAAATTCAATAGTCGCAATTTAATATTATCAAAAAGAAAAGTAATTAACCTTCACATAAAGACATAGGAATAGCGAAAAAACAACTTCCTATTTTTAACATTTTGAAAACACTATCAATTATGTAAAAATCGCAAGAACCGTCCCCTTGGTTATCTAAACATTTCTGCTGAATTTTTCTTCAATGAAAGCTGACGCTAATGCAGTAATAGGAATGGCAAATATAATACCTATACTCCCAGCAATTGCCCTTAAAACCTCAGAAGCAATCATATCCCAATTAATGATATGTGTAAAAGGAGTTTCATAAGCTATTAGCAATAACAAAAGATGCAGCGAGCCACCAACATATGCAAGAATCAATGTATTTGCCATCGTTGCCATAGTATCTTTCCCTACATTCATTCCAGCTTTTATCAGATCTGCCTTATTAATTTCAGGGCTGTTCTCTTTTATCTCGTTCATAGCAGAAGCAATTGACATTCCAACATCCATAGTAGCACCCATTGTACCTATAATAATTCCTGCAAAAAGTAATCCCTTAAAATCAAAGTAAACATCATGAGGTATAAACATAAGCATGTTTGCCTCCTCATTTCCTAACCCTGTTAACTTTGCAAGAGTGCCTATAATCAAAGCTATAACACCAGCAAGGATTACTCCTCCGGCAGTACCTATAATAGCTGAAAAAGTCTTTCTGTTAAAACCACTAATAACCAACATACTTACACATATCACACCAACACAAATTAATACCGATACCAAAACAGGATCCCATCCGCTCAAAATAGCAGGAAGTAGAATTTTTAGAACCGCAAAAATAGTAATTGTCAATGAAATAACAGCTTTAAATCCTTTCCATCTACCTACTATAAGCAACAAAGCTATAAACCCTATAACAAGATAAAGTAAGTATTTATCCCTTACAATTTCAGCAACATAGGCCTTTTTTACATCACCTGCAACGTTCTCTTCAATAAAAAGCAATGCTTCATCCCCTACTTTTAAAGGAATTGAATTATACTTGTTGCTAAAGTTGTAATTTAATTCGTATTCGGCATTAACTTTCTCACCTTTGTGTGGTCCCTTTGTAATAAGCATTTCTAATATCTGAAGATTAGACTCAATATCTTCATTTAGATCAGTCTTTCTGCCTTCTTGCAAAACTTTTACTACTCTTGCTCTAGAATACTCAACCTCTTCTTCAACACTGTCATCTGCTATTGATTGATCAACATAATCAATGCTATCTTCAAACACCTCCATCTGCTCACCAGAATAATCCGCATTCTCTTCTTCTCCAAAAGCCACAATAGAAGTAAAAACTAGTGAAATACAAATAAACACTACAAAAAAAACAGTAATTCTTACACTCTTTCTCATATTAATCCCCTTCCAATATTTAAAAACAAAATAGTTAAGTGTTGCAAAAAAATTCATTAGTCAATATATATAGTTCCACCCCAATAAAATCAGCTTTTTTGAAACCCCCATTGACCAGTTATTTTTTTTAGAATAACCTTATCTATAATAATTCTAAACATTTTTTCACTAATGTACAAATATTTTTGAGTAATAAGGAAGTTTGAAAAAAAATGCATATTCAATATTTCAGTCACAAATCCCATCATGAAAGCTTTTAAACTTCCATGCATAGGAACATTATTTTTCTTAGTAAAAAAGGCAACCAAATTTTTTGAAACCGCCTAATAAATTATAAACTATCCTTTCTTGAAAAATTCATATTGTCAGAAAGCTCCATGCCCATTTCAACAATGTTTCCCTTGTGCATTTCATATATCTTATCAGCTATCTTACGTGTGAGAAAAATATCATGAGTAATATAGAGCATAGCAAATCCTTTGGCATTTTGTAATCCCTTTAATAATCTCAAAATATTTGCCTGGGATGAGGGATCTAGCATCGAACTGATTTCATCTGCAATCAAAAGCTTTGGATCCATCATAAGGCTTCTAGCTAAAGCAACTCTTTGACGTTGTCCACCACTTAAGGTATAGCACTTTCTAGAAAGAAACTCCTCATCACATGGAAGCTGCACTTCCTTAAGCAATTTAACCGCTTTTTTATTCCTATCTTCTTTTGTACCATACTTTAAAATGTCTAGTGGTTCTGTTACAACCTTCAAAATTGACAAAAGTTCATTAGTAGCTGAAAACGGATCCTGAAAAACTATCTGTATTCCATTTAATACACTAGTAGCATTATTACCGTTAACACTTTCTCCATCAAATATTACTTCTCCGCTATCTTTACTTATTGTGCCTGACAGAATACCCGCTAAAGTGCTCTTTCCTGAACCAGACTGTCCTAAAAGCACAACAACTTCTCCCGAACGTATTTCTATGTTGCAGTTGTCACAAGCCTTTATAAGTGTGTTCCTAATTTTGTAACTCTTGTTAATTTTTCTTCCGGACAGTAAAGTTACAATTCCACCTCTGTTGCATGCTACTTTCCTTTCTATTGACTTGTATTCCAGTTTTGGCATCTTTGTTCTACACAATTCTATTCTTTGATTGCATCGGTTAAAAAATGGACATCCCCTATTTCTCCCTCCAATTTCTCCGGGTATTCCCCAAAGATCGCGATATGGATTTATATCAGGTGATGACTGAATAAGACCTCTGGTGTATGTATGCATTGGACTATTTATAACATCAGTGGTCAACCCTTCCTCAACCACATATCCTGAATATATTACTGCAACCTTTGATGTCAGCTTTTTAACAGTCTGCATATCATGGGAAACAACGATAAGAGTAAATTTCTTTTCTTTATGAAGCTTCCTTATTAAAGATATTATTTCATCTTTAGAAACAGCGTCAAGAGATGACGTAGGTTCATCCACAATTAACATTTCCGGGTCACAAGATAAAGCCATTGCTAATAAAACCCTCTGGCGCATTCCCCCGGACAACTGATGAGGATATGCACTGTTCCATACCGGATCAAGACCTACAGTACCTAAAAGACTAAGTACTTTTTTATGTGCATCTTTTTTTCCCAATTTCATATGTCGGCATACGCATTCGGTAATCTGCTCATCTATTGTAAGTACAGGATTAAGTATTTCAAGGCTGTTTTGAAATACAATCGATATTCTTTTCCATCTAAGAGTATTTAGTTCTTTCTCAGTCAGTCTATTTAAGTCAATGTCATCAAAATAAATGCTACCACTTATATCAGCTTTTTTATTTAGAAGCCCCATAATACACATAGCAACAGATGTCTTACCACTTCCCGATTCTCCAATCACACCAAGACTTCCTCCGCGTTCTATGGAAAGATTTATATTGTTTGCCGCCAATTTTTTATAGTTATTTTGACTATAGCAGATAGATAGGTCTTCAATATTTAAAACTGACCGATTCATAATCATATCTCCTTTTTTCTATATCAAACTTATAGCTCATAATTTCTTATTGCTTATATATATTCTATGTTTTTTTATGAATAATCAATCTTTCCAGCTCCCTGCAAATAAATGCAAAGGATAATACAAGAGCTAAAATTGCAATAAGAGGACTAACAACCCACCATTTCCAAAACTCTGTATAATAGATGTTTTTAAAGTTTATAGCATGGTTTAATATAAGTCCCCAGCTCTTTGTTGTTGGATCTCCTAGTCCCAAAAAGGCCAAACTAGCCTCTGTTACAATCGCCCTGCTCATAAGTCTTATTATACTAACCATAACCAATGGTGCAATTCCCGGTAAAAAATGTCTTATCGTAATGTGAAACAGACCTGCACCATAACTTTTTGCAGCAGTTATGTAATTCTCATGCTTCATTGATATTACTTTAGATCGTATTATTCTCGCTGGATTTGTCCAAGACAGCAATGCCAAAACCAGTATTATATTTTTAAGTCCAGGCCCGAAAAAAGCTCCTATTACAATCATCAGAGCCAAATCGGGAATTACTATTATCATATCTGTAACTCGCATTAAAACTCTATCTGCCGCTCCTCCATAATATCCTGATATAATACCTATAATACCTCCCCCTACTCCTGCAAGAAGCGCTACAATAAGCCCAACAAAGATACTTATTCTTGCACCGTAGCAGATCTGCGCCCAAATATCAATACCCAAATCGTCAGTCCCCAAATAATGCACTGCATTTGGTGATTCAAGAGCTTCTCCAGACGGAATGTCATGAGGATGTAAAGAGAAAAATCCATAAAACACTCCAATAACTATAACAATTGTGACAAACAACACAGATACCTTTGCTGTGAGAGAAAAAGCATTAACCATTTTTATTATTTTCATTGAGACTTATCCCCCCTTACTCTAGGGTCAAGCATCTTATAAAAGGAATCTGCCAAAAAATTCATACTAAGTACCAAAACAGTTATATACAAAAATATCCCCTGTATTAATACATAATCCCGAAGCATTACTGCTTCACGCATCAACCTGCCAATTCCCGGATAGGAAAACACATTTTCAACTAAAATAGCTCCCCCAAAAATTGCTCCAAGGCTCATATATAACCTTGTTATAATAGGTAATATAGCATTTTTTAAAGCATGCCTAAATATTATCCTAAACTTTTTTATTCCTTTAGCCCTTGCCGTTATCATATATTCTTTAGATAGAACGGTTATCATGCTGTTTCTAGAAAGAAGATAGAATTCACCTAATCTAACTAAAGACAATGTAAAAACTGGCAATACAGCATGCCTGATAATATCAAAGACTTTATCGTAAGTAGAGTTATAGATAGCAAAAGCTTTCATACCTCCGGAAATCGGAAAAAAATCAAATTTGGCAGCCACAAAAAAAGCAACTATTATTCCCACCAAAAAAGCTGGTATCTCTGACACAGTAATCATAATAGAATATAAAATTTTTTCAAAGCCCTTATCCCTGTACCAGGCGGAAAAACACCCTAATAAAGTACCCAAAATAGAGCTAACCCCAACAGCCGAAAGAACAATGCCTATTGTCCAAATCATACGCTTTCCAATAACATCCATCACACTGGTCTTGTAATAAATGCTGTAGCCTATATTCCCTTTTAGCAAGTTCTTCAAATAGTCAATATACTGTTGCCATAAAGGTTTATCAAGACCGTAATAAGCCATATATCGATCAATCTCTTGCTGACTATGGCTTATTGCAACCTGGCCATCTTCCGTTGATAAAAAAGTAAAGGGATCACCGGGCATTATTCTTGGAATCAAAAAATTCAAAGATATAATAACAAAAAACGTTATAAAGTATTCAATAATTTTTTTAATAAACCTTTTATCCATTTTATTTTACATCCAAATAAGATATTTTGGCATGGCTCACAGAATGGTGATTGTACATGTATTTCCACCCATCATATTTTGAAGGTCTATATACATTATATCCAGTGGTATTGTACAATGGAATCAAAGGAATCTCCTCTGAAATAACCTCCTGCAAACTATAAACCAATTTTTTTCTCTTTTCAGCGTCAATCTCAAAAATCTGTTGATTGCATAATTCATTTATTTGAGAATTATTATATCCCGGTATTCCTAATAGAGTATTTTTTTTCCCCGACACCAGCATCTGGTTTGTATATACCCTTCTTAAATTGTCTGCATCATTTCCTAATCCTCCAGTCCCATTTATACACAACTCATAATTACCATTTTTAAGAGCTGCATCCCTCGATTTTGAATCCATACTTTTCACATCAAGCCTAATCCCAGCCTTTTGCATACTAATTTTTAAAAGCTCAACTATCCGTATCTCCTCATTTGAATTTCCTGAAATAAGAGTAAAAGAAAGCTCTTTTCCTTTTAACAACTCTTTCGACTTATCAATATTAAATTCATACTTTTTGACATTGTCGTTATACCAAATGTGTCCCTGGGGTAAATAACCTGCACTCCCTAGTGTTCCTGCCCCTCTTGCCACCTTCTCTATTAATTCTTGTTGGTCTATGGCATGTGCTATTGCCTGACGTACCTCTTTTTCTAAAAGTTCAGGTCTTTTCTCCATGTTAAACATAAGGCGGTAACCCCAAAAGGGAGGATTTCTTATAACCTTATATTCCGTATCATCCTCATACTTTGAAAGCACATCAGGTGTTATCGCTGCAAGGTCAATATCACCACTTTCAAAAGCCAACAGCTCATTGTTGTTAGGTACCGGAACAAACTGTAGTACATCAACTAAAGCTTTAGGCCCATAGTAGTCAGAAAAAGCCTCAAACCTATATATTCCCTGTTCTTTATTATGCTCTTTAATAACAAAAGGACCACATCCTATCGCTGACTCTTCGGTTATAAACTTTTCAGGTTCTTCTACATTTTCCCATATATGCTTTGGAATAATTCTCGAAGTCCCAAGATTGTCTATTGCACAGGCGATAGGTTGGTCAATAGTTACTTTTAAAGTCAAATTATCCAAAACATCTATATTTTCAATAAATGGCTTACCATCAATGAGCAAATTTGCTCTAACTGGAGGATGTTTTTCAAAATACTCAAAGGAAAACTTAACATCCTCTGCTGTAACCAAAACACCATCATGCCATTTTATATTGTCGTGAAGTGTAAAAGTGTATATTTTACCGTCAGGAGATACCTCCCATTTTTCTGCCATCCATGGTATCATCCCCTTTTCTCCCCTCTCTAGGAGACTGTCAAATACCAGTTCCATTTTATAAGATCCAGGGCCTCTCGAATAATGAGTATAGGGGGAAGGATAACCATAGTCAACTCCTCCTTTAAGGTTTAATATTACAGGAGCTTGCTCATCCGACGCAGTATGTAAATCACCATCTTTTGAAATGTTACTGTTTAGCTCATTTTTATTTTCAGTTCCATCACAGGCAACAGCAGCTATTGCTAAAATAACTGAAATTGCCGTTATCAAAATTTTATTTACTCTTAACTTTTTCATTTCTATTCCTCCGTTTTAAGGGGTTTCAAAAATATTCTACCTTTGAAATAGGATTGCTAGAAAAAAGCTTCACTGACTTAAGAGGTATACTCTCAGATGAAAAATCCGGATTTTAAAGAAATACACTAGCGAATAGAAGGATTTTTCATTCGTTTTGAATCTTCCAAACATAGAAACATTATTTCACTATGCAAAAAAATAAAAATTGTATCTTTTGAAACTCCTGTTGATCAGGTATTTTTTGTTTTGCCTTATTTATTTCTCCAAAACAGCCAAACAGTTTTGGATTTAAACATATCACTGACTTGCCCATTTTTTGATATCTTATTAAGATAGCTCTTTATCTCTAATTTTTGCTCTTCACCTAAATTATACTTCCAATTAATTTGTGAGCAGTAATAGTTATAAGCTTGCTCAATACTCCTAACCTTTTCTATTTCCAAATCATAATAATTGACCTCAGGATAAATTCCGTAATTCCAAAGAATATTGAAGCTAAGGTATACATTCCTACCAAAATCCACCTTATGAGGTTTTAGTCCTAAAACTTCCTTTTCAATATCCTGTTTTACCTTTTCTCTTTTGTCAACATGTCCACTCATAATGCAGTAACCGTTTGAAGCTTGTATCATATTGTCCAGACACTTTTTGCTGCTTATAGCAGGAGTCATAATTGCACATACCAAACCAAATTTTTTCTTCCAGTTCAAAGTATCAATATTAATTTCCTCCCATGGCAGTGTCCTAAATTCAGTGTTTGCCACCTCTCTTTTCACGGCATTTTCCTTTGCGTATTCAATCATTTTAGGTGAAATATCGATACCTGTTACAAATTTAGCTGCCTTTGCAAATTCAAAAGTATACTTTCCTGTACCACAACCAATATCCAATACTTCAGACTTACTATCTAAAGCATTCTTTGATGTAAGAAAATCAATAACCTTTTTTACCGTATCATTTTTTTTATTACTATTAAACTCTTCTGCCCTGCTATCCCAATGATCTTGAGACACTTTAAGATCAACAACTCTTTCGCTCCAAAGCTTTTCAAAAAAATCAATCTCTTTTTTCATTTTTCTTCCCTCCAATAATATCCTTGTATAATATATTAAATTCTATTCATCTGTTAAAAAGGAACTTATCATAAAAGCTTATAAACTTACATACATAGTATTGTTTTCCACTTATAAAATGTAAATCAAGCTTTATAAAGCATCTTACTGTATACTATAAATCTTTATGATTATTCTAACAATATACATATTCAATACTATTTACAAATAGAAATAAAAATTCCGGAGCTCTATGCCCCGGAATTTTTATAAAATATTTTTAAAAAAGGTTTTTATTCCTTTTCAAAAGCAGATTCGGAATATTTGTTACCAGCATTCCACAATATCCACTCTTCATATCCAGCATCATAAACTGCTTTTATTTGTTGTTTAACATCTTCAGGTCCATACTTTTTGTAGTAACCTGCTCCTAGCCATGAGGCTGTGAAATCTTGTAGATACGCTCTTACATCCGCATTATAATCATCTACAGCTGAAATTCTGTCATTTGCCTTTTTAAGACTATTGTATACTACTTCATATGGTTTATAATCCGGCTTAGAAAATGTAACACCGTTAACAGTCTGTCCTACAGCATAATGAGAAGGATAAACCATAGGTGAAATATAATCTATGTCCTTACCAATTAATTCAAGATATTGTCCAATACCCTCTGTGTCTGCTGGGCTTTCACAAATTATACCAAATACATCCGCAGAAATAACTACACCCGGGAGTTCCTTCTTAGCATAAGCTAGAAAATCATTTATGGCTTCATATTTTTCCTTTTCGTAAGTGCTAAAATTTGTAACGCCTTTTATTCCATTAGGAAATCTTACATAGTCAAACTGTATTTCATCAAATCCCTTTTCCACTGCTTCCTTTGCAATAGAAACTAGATACTCCCAACTCTCCTCTTTGTAAGGATTCAACCAAGATGCATATTTACCGCCACCAAGCTTTTCTTTCCATATAGTGCCATCTGTCCTCTTTATTGCTAATGATGTGTTTTTGGCAGAATAAACTGGATCCTTAAAACATACAAGCCTTCCTACAACATGTATATCATTTTCATGAAATGCTTTTAAAACATCATCAGCATTATACTTATTCATCCAAGCACCTGCTTCCCTAACAGCAGGAACATCAGACTCATAACCTACATATCCATCATCATCTTTTATATCTACTACATACGAATTTATTTCTGTATCATTTGCAACATCTATGTAATGTTGCACTCTCTCAGAACTTCCAACAGTCCAACCAGTAAGATATAGTGCTTTAACATTTAAATCCTTTTTGGAAGAACCACTTTCTTCATCGCCATTTTGCTCATCTGTAGTGGGACTTGGACTAACTTCAGGTTCTGGAGTTGCTTCACCATTTCCGGTATTCCCCATATTATCCGTGTTCTCACTACTTAAAGTTGGTGAAGGATTTACATCTAGCGGATTTCTCTGCCCACATGATACCATTAAAAATACCAGTGTGGCTATTAAAATTACCAGTGCTAATTTAGTTTTCATATTCTTTTGTTTCATTTTTTCAAACATATTGACCTCCCATATTGTATTCTTTTAATATATTAAACTCATTTGTCTTTTGTAAAAATTTGAGTTCAACTCATTTTTAATTAATAAGGAACAATTTAAATATGCGTTCCTATATTTCTCTAAAAACATTTTAGATTATAATTTTATTTATCAAGAAATAATACATCTGCCTATAAAAGTAAAAAGATATTCTGTAATAACTCTTTGACTTTTATATATTTTAAGATAACAACAAAACTTTATTTAGCAATTTTATCAAACCATGATAATAGATAGTTAGTTAGTTATCTCTATACCTAGTTAGTTTTTATTTATTCATAATTTCTCAATTTTTATAAACTTATAACAAGTACGCTCTTATAAATTTATCAAACTTCATAAGTTATAGCAATACAAATTTATTATTATCTTCTAAAAAATATTATGTACACTTTTCTCATCTTCAAAACTCATATAAATTTGGTTTATTAATAAGTCATTTCTCATTTTGTATATTTATTGCTTCAATGCTAAATAGTTTTAAAGAATATAAGGGAGTTTCAAAAAAATACATATTCAATAATTTAGGCACAAATCCCTTCAAATCGAATTTTTTGAAGCTCCAGTTGCTCAGTTATTTATTTGATTTTCCCTAAAACTATTTTTAATCGTAAAACATTTTTAATTTCTTGCATAAAATGATTCCATTGCAATAATAGAAACATTATTTTGCAATGAAATAAATTTGAATCTAATTTTTGAAATTGCAAAACTTCAAGCTTTGTAATCTATTACAAATAAATATAATAAAAAACCTTATTAACAATTAGCTAATAAGGTTCCTTGGCTCCTCAAGTAGGACTCGAACCTACGACCCTGCGGTTAACAGCCGCATGCTCTACCAACTGAGCTATTGAGGAATATAAATCTGGCAGCGACCTACTTTCCCGGGACGTCTCCATCCAAGTATCATCGGCACTGGGAAGCTTAACTACCGTGTTCGGTATGGGAACGGGTGTGACCTTCTCGTAATAACCACCAGAAAAT